>Ga0315286_10007619_pt1 | contig 10618 bp, 7 predicted proteins | sample YL17G10_0_MG_FD_205038 | JGI IMG/M metagenome (GOLD analysis project Ga0315286, IMG submission 205038) | Sediment microbial communities from Yellowstone Lake, YNP, Wyoming, USA - YL17G10_0 | ecosystem: Environmental > Aquatic > Freshwater > Lake > Sediment | place: USA: Wyoming | collected...
CCCGAGATGGTGCAGCAGGCGCAGATGGGCACCCTGGAGATCGTGCTCCCGCCCACGGCCAAGATCAGCGGCTTCGCGCCGGCGCTGCAGCTCGCGGACCTGCCGTTCCTGTTCCCGACCAAGGAGATCTGCTACCAAGTCCTGGATGGTCCGGTCGGGGACAAGCTTCTGGCCATGCTGGAGAGCAAGGGGCTGAAGGGGGTGTCCTTTTGGGAGAGCGGCTTCAAGCAGATGACCGCCAACAAGCCGATCCGGAAGCCCGAGGATTTCGCCGGCATGAAGGTGCGCGTGATGGAAAGCCCCATCCTGATCGCCCAGTACAGGCAGGTGAAGGCGAATCCTATCCCCATCGACTTCGCCGAGACTTACAACGCCCTCCAGCAAGGCGTGGTGGAGGCGCAGGAGAACCCGCTGGTTTCCATCGTCAACATGAAGTTCTACGAGGTCCAGAAGTACACCATGCTGACGAACCACGGCTTCCTGGGGTACGCCTTCCTGTTCAGCAAGAAGGTGTACGACGGGCTACCGGCGGACATCCAGAAAGTTCTGGGAGACACGGCGCGCGAGCTGGCCTCCTTCGAGCGACAGGACACTGCCCGGCGTGAAGGCGGGTACATCGAGCGGATCAAGAAGGGCGGCAGCCAGATCGTCGAGTTCACCCCGCAGGAGGTTCAGGCCTTCTCGAAGGCCTTCCTGCCGGTTCACAAGCAGTTCGAGAAAGTCGTGGGCGAAGAGTTGCTGAAGGAGGCGTACGCCCACATCGAGAAGCTTCGGAAATAGAGACGGGGGATATCCATGCTGGAGCGTGTCGCACGATTCATTGCGCGGGTCGAGGACATCAGCGTCGGGGTCATCCTCTTGGGAGCGACGTTCATCCTGTTCCAGGGAGTGGTCCTCCGCTACGCCTTCAACTACTCCTTCTCCTGGACCGAGGAGGTCGTCCGGTACTCGATCGTCTGGCTGGTGTTCATCGGGGGCAGCATCGCGGCCCGGCGGGGGGCCCATATCTGCATGGACATCGTTGTCGTGTACCTCCCGCTGCGGGCGAGACTGGCCATGGCCGCCGTGACCACCGCTATCGCGTGTCTCTTTACTGTGCTCATCACATACTACGGGGTGATCCTGACCTGGTCGATCTGGAGTTACGACCAGCGGAGTCCGGCCGGGGAATTCCCCATGGCTCTTGCCTTCGCCGCCGTCCCTGTGGGTTGTGCCCTCATGAGTATCCGGTTCTTCGTGGCGTTTTCGGCGTACGCTCGGGGGCGGGACCCCTTCCAGAAGCGCGCCCACCTGGAGGCCTGAACCATGGTGACGACCCTCTTCGTCCTGTTCGTCGTTCTGCTCGCCATGGCGGTCCCGATCTTCGTGGTCCTGTCGTTCTCCACCCTGGCGGCCTTCTGGATGCACTCGTCGATTCCCCTGGAGACCATCGTCCAGCGGCTCTTCGCCGGCCTGGACAAGTTCGCCCTGATGGCCATCCCGTTCTTCATCGTGGCTGCCAACGTGATGAGCGCAGGGGGCATGTCCCGCCGGATCATCGCCGTGGCCAACGTCCTGGTCGGGCCGCTCCCGGGAGGCCTCGCCATGGCCACGGTGGTCGCCTGCATGTTCTTCGGAGCCATCTCCGGCTCCAGCCCGGCGACCGTCGTGGCCATGGGGGGCTTGCTCTACCCGGCGCTCGTCCAGGGCGGCTATGACAAGCGCTTCGCCATCGCGCTGGTGGTGGCATCCGGCTCCATCGCGCTGATCATCCCCCCCAGCATCACCATGATCGTGTACGGGGCGGTGACCGGGACCTCGGTCGGCGCCCTGTTTGTGTCGGGGTTCGGCGCGGGGGCGGCTTACGGCCTGGGGTTCATGGGGTACAGCTACTACTACGCCAAACGCAACAAGATCCCCTCCATCCCGCGGCCTCCCTGGGCGCAGGTGCGCGCCACGCTCGGCGACGCGAAGTGGGGTCTGGGGATGCCCATCCTGATCATCGGGGGCATCTACGGAGGCATCTTCACGCCGACGGAGGCCGCCGCCGTGGCTGCGGTCTATGCCATCGTGGTGGCCCTGTTCATCTATCGCGAGATCGGCTTCCGGGAATTCTGGGACGTGGTGGTACAGTCCGCCGGCAGCACGGCCCAGGTAATGATCCTGCTGGCCGGGGCGTCGGTGTTCGCCTACATCTTGACCAGCGAGCGGGTGACCATCGTCCTCACCGAGGCCATCGTCAAGTGGGGCGCCAGCCAGTTCACCGTTCTGATCCTGATCAACATCGCCCTGCTCATTGCCGGGATGCTGATCGACGGGGCGTCCATCATTCTCATTCTGGGGCCACTCCTCTTGCCCGTGGCACTGAAGGTGGGCGTGGATCCGCTCCACCTGGGGATCATCATGGTCGTCAACACCGCCATCGGAATGTTTACACCGCCGTTTGGCCTGAACCTCTTCGTGGCAAGCACGGTGGATGAAGAATGGACCATGGCGAAGATCATCCCGCCTATCCTGCCCTTCATCTGGGTGAGCCTGATCCCGCTCCTGATCGTAACCTACGTCCCCCAGGTCAGCCTCTGGCTGCCGAAGTTCATCTACGGCGTGCGCTAGCGGCTTTCCAGTCCGTATTTCTTCATCTTGTAGCGCAGGACGCGCTCGCTGATGCCGAGGGCCTCGGCGGCCTGGGTCTGGACGCCGCCGCAGCGCTCCAGCGCGTCTCGGATGGTCTGGCGTTCGATCTGGCCCAGGATGTCGGGGAGCCGCTGGGACTGCGGCTGGTCGGTGGACCGCTCACCCGGCCGGACTGCCGCCGGCAGGTCCTCCAGATCGATCACCCGGCCGCGGCAGAGGAGGACGGCCCGCTCGACCAGGTTCTCCAGCTCGCGGATGTTGCCCGGGTAGTCGTACTTGAGGAAGGCGTCGCGGGCGGCGGCGGTGAGGCCGGTCACGTCGCGCCGGTTCTTCTCGGCGAACTTGCGGAGGAAGTGATCCAGGAGGAGCGGGATGTCCTCGCGCCGATCGCGGAGAGGCGGGATCTGGATCGTCACCACGTTCAGCCGGTAGTAGAGGTCCTCGCGGAAGGTCCCGTCTCGCATCGCCTGTTCCAGGTCGCGATGGGTGGCGGCGAGGACGCGAACGTCCACGCCGAGCGTCTTGTTGCCGCCCACCCGCTCGAACTCGCGCTCCTGCAGGACGCGGAGGAGCTTCACCTGTAAGGTGGGCGAGAGATCGCCGATCTCGTCCAGGAAGATCGTGCCTCCGTCCGCCTGCTCAAACCGCCCCTTGCGCTGGGCGACGGCGCCGGTGAAGGCGCCTCGCTCGTGGCCGAACAGCTCGCTCTCCAGAAGTTGCTCGGGGAGCGCCGCGCAGTTCAGGCTGACGAGGGGGCCGGCGGCCCGGCGGGAATTGAAATGGATCGCCCGCGCGATCAGCTCCTTGCCGATGCCGCTCTCGCCCCGGATGAGCACCGTGGCGTCCGAGGGGGCCACGCGCGTCACCAGCGCCAGGACCTCTTGCATCCGGCCGCTCTCGCCGATGATCCCCTCCAGGCGATGCCGCTCGACGAGCTGTCGCTGAAGCTCGCGGACCTCGCTTTTGAGGCGTGCCTGCTCGGTCACTCGACCAACGCGGACGAGGAGCTCCTCCAGGTCGAGCGGCTTGGTGAGGTAATCGGCGGCTCCGTCCTTCATGGCCTGGACCGCTGTCTCGACGGTGCCGTAGGCCGTCATCAGGATGAGCGGGATCTCGGGGTTCACCGCCTTGATCTTCTGGAGAAGACCGGGGCCGGACATGCCGGGCATCCGGCAGTCGCTCAGAATCAGATCCACCTGTCTGTCCCGGGCGTGCGCCAGCGCCTCCGCCCCGCTTCCCGCCGCGAACACCTCGTGTCCCTGCTTCGTGAGGAAGCCGCCGATCAGCTCCCGCTGGGCGGGCTCGTCGTCCACGACCACGATCCGAAGAGATTCCATGCGGTGTTCCTTTTGCATTGCGCGGGCGGCGGCTAGGCGGACGAAACGATCGGCAGATCGATGATGAAGCGCGCGCCGCCGTCGGGGACGGTCTCCGCCCGGATGCTGCCGTCATGCTCCAGGATGATCCGACGGGTCAGGGCGAGACCCAGTCCCGTGCCGTTCTCCTTGGTGGTGAAGTAGGGCTCGAAGATCCGGTCCAGGTGCTCCGGGGCGATGCCGGGCCCGCTGTCCGCGATGGTGATGCGGGCGATCGTTCCGGCATCCGCCCCGTCGCCGGAGATCGCCGCGACCTCGGCCCGTACGCCGAGCGTGCCCCCCTTCGGCATGGCCTGGAGCGCGTTCAGGAGGATGTTCATGAGCGCATGAATGAGCTGCCGGCGATCCAGCCTGACCCGCGCGTCTGCCAGCCGACCGTCTTCCGCGAGGCGCACTCCCTGGGCCGCGGCCTGCGAGGAGAGGAGCGTCAGGACCTCGGTGAGGACCGGCGCGAGCGGCTCGTCGGCAAGCGTCAAACGCAAGGGGCGGGCCAGGGTGAGGAACTGCTCGACGATGGCGTTGAGGCGCGCGACTTCGGCCTCGATGATCCGGGCCAGCTTGGTATATTCCTTGCCCGCCTCGGGCGCCGCCGGGGCGAACTCCAGCCGCAGCCGCTGCAGCCCGATGGAGATGGCGTTCAAGGGGTTCCGGATCTCGTGGGCCACCCCCGCCGCGAGATTGCCCAGGGCCGACAGTCGTTGCTCGTGCGCCACGGCCGCCTCCAGCCGCTGCCGCTCCGCCAGGTGCCGGGCCTGCATCCAGAAGATCGCCGCGGCCCCGACGACGCCGACGGCCAGAAGGCCGAGACTGTACCAGAGGATGCCGCGCTGGGCCTGCCGCGTCACGCTGGTCAGGGCCTCGGTGCTCAGGCCGAGACGGATGAGGCCGACCCGCTTGTCCCCCAGCGCGAGGGGTTTCACGACGTGATACACCTCGCAGCCGGCACAGTCCTGGCGCTGGGCCTTCACTATTCCCGACTCGAGCGCCTCGCGGAGAAGCGTGCCGGCCTCCCGCTGCCCCACCGCAGAGGCGTCGCTGCTCGCCAGCACGGTGAAGTCGCGGTCCAGAAGCGAAACCTCCACGACGCCCGGTTGCTTGCCCAGCTCTTCGATCAGCCGCTGGAGGCCGCTTTCGCGACGGAAATTCAACAGGTACTCGGCGTCGGCATGGACGGCGATGACACCGGCGAAGCTGTGCGCCGGCACGGCGATGCCGAAGTCGCTGCCCTCCCAGAACCGGCGGATCTTTGCGTTCTTGGGGAGCGACGGGAAGAGCTGGGCCGGATCGCCGCGCAGGCCTCCCCAGCGATGGCCCCACATGAACGGCGTGCCGGAAGGGGGCCGGCCTTCGGCGGCGGGAGGCCCCCATCCTTCGGGCGGGCGCATCATCCCACGCATTATCGGCGGTTGGCCGGGCCGGGATTCCCCGGCAGGCTCCTCGCCTGCTCGAAAGGCTGCGCCGCGCCGCGTCGGACCGCCGAGCCCCTGGCCGCCACCCCTTGGGCCCGGACCGGGCGCCTCGGCCTGCGGCAGAGGGATGGGCTGGCCCTTCAGATCGAGCAGTTCCACCTTGGCCAGCTTGTTCTCGCTCACCACTCGCCGGATCAGCTCCTGCGCCCGGGGCGATAGCGCCACGAGGAAGTCCACGAACCGCGCGTTGTCCAAGAGGCGCTGGGCCACCACCTCTTCCAGGGTCGTCTGGGTCGTAATGGCGTTCCGGCTGCTCGCCTCCAGGACCCCGATCAACGCCACCGCCCGCTCTTCCAGCTCCCGGGCGAGGCTCTGCTGGAGACGCCGAGATTCGATCAGCGCGTACCCGCCCAACAAAAGGATCAGCAGACACACGGTGGCGAGGAGGGCAGGCCAGGCCAGACCCGGACGCATGCGGCGGAGCGCGGCGATGGGCATCGAGACCTCCAGGGTCATACAGTCTAGCCTAACATAATCGGGATGGAGTCACCACAACGGCGTCGAAGAATTCCCTTGACACTCGCAGGGTGATTGCGACACGCTCCGACCCGTTATACGGCGCCGCCGCCCGGCATGTAGTCCATCGGTGAGGAGACCGGCCGCGACGAGGCCGAAACATGGATTCAGTCACGTAGAGAGTGCCAGCCGGCAGAAGCGTCCTAGGCTGTCTGCGAACGCACGACCACGAAAGGGAGTCGTCATCATGGGCGCAATCGAGTTCACCGACAATCATGAGGACCTGAGCACGGACAAGGGGTACCAGTTCCGCTTTTCCTGCGAGCGGTGCGGCAACGGCTACATGTCCACCTACAAGATCAGCGCGCTGGGCGTGACGGGCGGCCTGCTGAGCGCCGCTTCCTCGCTGTTCGGGGGCATTCTGGGCGGCGCGGCTGCCGGCACGTACGAGGTGCAGCGGTCCGTCGGAGGCAAAGCGCACGACGACGCGCTTCGGGAAGCGGTGGCAGAGATCCGCCCGAAGTTCGTCCAGTGCCGCCGCTGCGGGCAATGGAGCTGCCGCGACATCTGCTTCAACCATGCCGCCACCATGTGCAAGCAGTGCGCCCCGATCGCGGAGGAGGAAGAGACCGCGACCCGGGCCACGCACGTGCAGACGCAGGTGACCAACGATCTCTTCCTGGAAGAAAACGTGCGGATGAGCGCGAAAGGAAAGGAAGTGGCAAGCAAGTGCTCCAAATGTGGGGAACCGACGCTCGGGAAGAAGTTCTGTCCGAGTTGCGGTGCGCCGGCCGCCGTCGCTTCCAAGCAGTTCTGCCCGGCTTGCGGGGCCAAGGCACCCCCAGGAGCCAAGTTTTGCGGCGACTGCGGAGCCAAGTTTGACCAATAGGCCTCTGCAGAAAACAGAGCGAGGGGGCCGGTCTCCAACCGGCCCCCTCGTTTTTCTGCAGAATCTACAGAACGCGACCGACGCCGAAGGACCGGACGTTGCCGAAGGGGTTGATGTGCAGGTACTGCAGCTCGCCCTGCGGCCCCTTGACCTCCGCCTGATACATGGAGCCGCGCCGCCGGTCGAACTTCACGAGCTTCTCGACCTGGTAGCCGGGGAGGTTCTTGGTCACGTATTCCGCCGCGATCTCCTTGGCTTTGGCCTCGTCGATCGCCGTGGCCGTCGCGGGGGTGCCGCCCTGCTGGTTCCAGCACGGCCCGCCACCGGGACCGCCGGCGCCCCGGCCCATCATCCCGCCGCGCGGTCCGTAGCCCGGACCCGGCCCGCTCGACTGGGCCATCGCTAACCCGACGATCCCCAGGACCATCACCGCCACCAACGCCACACCCAGCATCTTCTTCATCGGTCTACCCTCCTTCGTGATGATTGTTGTCGTGTGATGCACTGTCGCTGTCCGTATGTAAAGCAACCGATGTGCCAGGAGGCACGAGTGGCCCTGGAAGGGATTGGAAGAGACGCAAGACATTGATTTCGCGAGAGTCGTGTAGGTGTATTCGATTGGAGAGACCGCGACGGGCCGTCCGGAAGCCCTTCGATTCTCGACAAAAACTTCGAGCGCCTCGACAATTGTGTCGAATTGTGCCGCGACGGGCCGCCGGGGGATTCTTTCGCTCGGGCAACCACGGGGGGTTGCCCCTATCTGCTGGGCGGACAGGGGGTTGCCCCTACTGCGGGGCGGACGGGGGGTTGCGATTTCCGCTTGGCACCCGGACCTTCGTGGATTATCCTGGATCATTCAGTGTACCGGCCGCTCGAGAGGCGCGCCGACCGGCTGTGTCTTCCGTCCGGTACACCCCACCGTTCAATCTTCCACTGCGAGGTGCCCGGCGTCCACGATTCGATTCGTCCTATCGAGCTCACGTCAACGCAAGAAGGAGGGGGGCCCATGGCGTCCGACAGTCTCACCATCACCGACAACCGCACCGGCAAGACCTACGAGGTTCCGATCAAGTATGGCACGTTCCCCTTGTACGGTGCGTCCATCCGGGGGGCCGACCTCAAGAACATCAAGGTCTCGGAAGAGGACTTCGGCCTCATGAGCTTCGACCCCGCCTTTGTCAACAGCGCGTCGTGCAAGAGTGCCATCACCTTCATCGATGGCGAGCAAGGCATCCTGCGCTACCGCGGCTATCCCATCGAGCAGCTCGCCGAGCAGAGCAACTACCTGGAGGTGGCCTACCTGCTTGTCCATGGAGATCTGCCGAACAAGGCCCAGTACGATGCGTGGGTGCACGACATCACGCACCACACCATCGTGCACGAGAACATGAAAGAGGTGTTTCACGGGTTTCACTACGACGCCCACCCGATGCCCATGCTGATCAGCACCCTGGCCGCCCTGTCGACCTTCTACCCCGCTTCGCGCAATGTCATGGACGAGGGGGTCCGGATGCTGCAGATCTACCGCCTGCTCGGGAAGGTCATCACGCTGGCGGCGATGGCCTATCGGTACACCCAGGGGCTGCCGTACGTGATGCCGGACAACGATCTGAGCTACGTGGGCAACTTCATGAACATGCTGTGGCGGAAGGCGGAGTGCCGATACAACCCCAATCCCGTGCTGGAGCGGGCCCTGGATGTCCTGTTCATCCTGCACGCGGACCACGAGCAGAACTGCAGCACGAACACCATGCGGGTCGTGGCCAGCTCTCAGTCGGATCCGTACTGTTCCGCCGCCGCCGCCGCCGCCGCCCTCTACGGACCGCTCCACGGCGGGGCCAACGAGGCGGTCCTGACGATGCTCCGCCAGATCGGCAGCAAGGACAAGGTGCCGCAGTTCATCAAGGACGTGAAGGAGCGAAAGGCCCTCCTGATGGGGTTCGGGCATCGGGTGTACAAGAACTACGACCCCCGGGCGAAGGTCATCAAACGGCTGGCCGACGAGGTCTTCGAGGTCACGGGCAAGAACCCGCTCATCGAGCTGGCCGTGGAGCTGGAGCGGATTGCGCTCCAGGACGACTTTTTTGTCTCGCGGAAGCTGTTCCCGAACGTGGATTTCTATTCGGGGATCATCTACGAGGCGATGGGGATGCCCAGCGAATACTTCACGGTCGTCTTCGCCGTGCCCCGCATGGCCGGGTGGATGGCCCAGTGGCAGGAGATGATCCTGGACACGGAGCAGAAGATCGCGCGCCCGCGCCAGGTTTACACCGGCGTGGCGATCCGCGACTACGAGCCCATCGAGAAGCGGAGCGCGAAGTAGCCTCGCCGCTCGACGCGATCGAAAGGACCGGGGTGAGAATGCCGTTCTCGCCCCGGTTTTCTTTCTAGCAGGCTGCTGAAAAAGGCCCATCTGCGGTCACCCAGCCCCCGGCTGGGTACCCGCACGCTGGGGCACTCGTTGCGGCGTACCAGGATTGTGCCTCACTCGGCCCTGCGCGCGCCGCCTGGCATCTGGACCTTTTTGAGCAGCCTGAATGAAAGCGGGTTCTTCAGCAGCCTGCTAGGGCCTCGGGTGAGTTCGGGGGGCTATTGGGCGGGCGACCGGCCGTCGGGAGCGGGCAGGGGAGTGGCCGCGGGGGTCGCGGATCTCTGGCCGCCGGGGAGGCGATCGAGGAGCTCCGAGACGGTGACGATGCGGTAGCCCTGGCCTTGCAGCGTCCGCAGAAGCTGCGGCAGGCCTTCGTGCGGGCGGTCCGCCTTGCGGTGGGAGGCGAGGTGCATGAGGACGACCCCGCCGTTGAGCCCTTCCGGGCGACCGCGGCCGAACTCCAGGATGCGCGTCGCGATCTCCTCCCGGCTGCGGTAGATGCGGGACGACCGGTCGGCCACCCAGTCGCGCGTGTCCAGGTCTTCGGCCGTGCCGGCCCCCCGGGTCCAGGAGATGTGACGATAGCCGGCCTCGGCCGCCCAGGCCCGGATCTCCAGGTTGTGCTCGCCGTATGGCGCGCGCCAGTACGGGGCCATGGTCTGCCCGGTCAGCCTGCGAAAACTTTCCTCGGCGCGGCGCAGTTGGCCGACCATAAACTCCCGGGTGAGATTGGGGAGTGTCTGCTGACGATGATTCTTTTCGTAGGTCGTCAGATGAGGATGGGCATCCGTGTGGTTGCCGACCTCGTGCCCCTCGTCAACCATCCGGCGCACCAGGTCGGGGTACACCCGGATGAACTGTCCCGTCAGGAAAATCGTCGTCTGGATCCTGCGGGCCCACAGGATGTCCAGAATCTCGCCGGCGACGTTGGCCTCGTCGCCTCCGTCAAAGGTGAAGGCGACTTCCCGGACCGTGAGATCGCCCCGCGTGATGTCGTCCGCCACGACGCGCGGGAGCGGGCCGGGGCGCGTTGGCGCGGGCCGCTCCGCTGGTGGTGGCGATGGAGACACAACCGCGCGAGGCGGAGCGGGCGCACTTGCCGGAGGCGGGACGGCCGGTGAGGGCGAGGGCGCTTGCGGCGGAGCGGGGGCCGGCTCGGGCGGCGCCACGGCGACGATCGCCGGTGGGGCGGGGGGAGGGGCAAGGGGAATCATCGCCCGCGTCTCGGGCGCCGGTCCTCCCGCCGCCGCCCAGGCGATCAAGACCAGGAGCAGCGCAGCGGCCCCCCGGGGGGAGGGCAGCCAGATCCAGGGCAAGTCCTCTGCCCGAGGCCCGGCGTCCAGCCGACGATCCAGACGACGCTGGGCCACGGCGGCCCGCCAGGATGCCCGGAGCAGTCGCACCCGGTGCCGGAGGTTGTGGGATCGCCGGTCCATCTCCAGCG
>Ga0315286_10007620_pt1 | contig 10617 bp, 9 predicted proteins | sample YL17G10_0_MG_FD_205038 | JGI IMG/M metagenome (GOLD analysis project Ga0315286, IMG submission 205038) | Sediment microbial communities from Yellowstone Lake, YNP, Wyoming, USA - YL17G10_0 | ecosystem: Environmental > Aquatic > Freshwater > Lake > Sediment | place: USA: Wyoming | collected...
GGTCACAGAGAACCCCCAGACCAGGAACCTGACCATCAGAGCAGAGGAGACATTGCTCAACAAGATCACCGAGCGGGAGTACGACATGCTGGTGCTGTCCGTGGGCATGGTCCCGCCCTCGGGCACCGATACGCTCCAAAGGGTGCTGGGCATATCGCGCAGCCCCGACGGGTTCTTCCAGGAGGTCCATCCCAAGCTACGGCCTGTGGATACAGCCCGCGACGGCATATTCATCGCCGGGTGCGCCCAGGGCCCCAAGGACATCCCGGATACGGTCTCTCAGGCGAAGGCCGCCGCATCCAGCGCCGCCGCGATGCTGGCCAAGGGGAAGGTCACCGTGGAGCCTTTGACCGCAGTGGTGGACGAGGCCCTGTGCGAGGGTTGCGGGCTCTGCGTCACCACATGCCCCTACGGGGCGCCCAGAATCGTGGACACCAAGGAAGGCAAGCGTTCCCGTGTGGAGGAGGCGCTCTGCCATGGATGCGGCACCTGCGCCGCCTCCTGCCCCCGGCTGGCAATAGTCTGCCGCGGCTTTTCCGACGACCAGCTGGACTCGGAGGCCTCCGAGGCTTTCGGCGGGACAGCCGGGGAGGGTGGCCGATGAGCCAGGGAGGCGCCCCCGAGGCGCAGAAGAAACGCCCCGCCGAGAACGGGGCCGACGAGACCAAGATTCCCGAGACCCAGCCCCTCATCATAGAGGACAGCGTGTTCACGGGCGCGGAGCATGACCCCGATTTTGTCAAGCAGATAATACGCTACGGCGGAAAGGACGTCCAGACATGCCTGCAGTGCGGCAATTGCACCGGCGTTTGCCCCGTCAGCCTCAAAACGCCCTACAAGACGCGCAACCTCATCAAGCTCTGCCAGTACGGCTACAAGCGAATATTCTTCACCATACCGTGGATATGCGCAGGCTGCCACAGATGCCACGAGCACTGCCCGGCGGACATCAACCCGGCCGAGGTCTTCGTGGCCATCCGCCACATCGAGGTGCGCGAGAGGGGCGTGCCCAAGTTCATCCGGGATAACACCTCGCTGATACTGCGCTACGGCTTCGGCGCAATCCCCAGCGATGATATCCGGCGCTACAGGGAGAAAGAGGGCCTCGACCCGCTTCCCAACACGCTCCCGGGCTACACGAAGGTGCTCAAGGAGCTCGAGACGCTTTTCAAAAAGACGCACTTCGACAAGCTCGTGGGCATAGAGATATCCGGGGAGGGAGAAAAGAAGGTGGAGGGCGAAAAATGAGATATGCCCTGTTCGTCGGGTGCACCATACCCAACCGCTTCCCGGGGGTGGAGAACGCCACCAGGCTCATTCTGGGCCCCGACCACCTGGGCGTGGAGCTCGTCACGATAAACGAGTTCACCTGCTGCCCCGCCCTGCCGACGTTCTACTCGACGGACCGCGTGACATGGCTGGTGACTGCGGCGCGCAACCTGGTGCTCGTCCAGGACAAGAACGCCGACCTGGTGACCATGTGCAACGGGTGCTTTTCGTCGCTTCTGAAGGCCACGGAGGAGCTCCAAAACGTCAACAAGTGCAACCTGGTCAACGATGCCCTGTCCACCGTCGGAAAGCAGTACCGCGGCCGGCTGGCCCGGGTCGAGGGCCACCGCAACTTCTACGAGCCGGTCAGGGTCAGGCACATAATAGAGGCGCTCTACACGGATTACGGGAAGGAGGGCATCGCCTCGAAGGTCCGGCACCCGCTGGAAGGCCTTCGCATCGCCGTGCACAATGGTTGTCACTTCCTCCGTCCGACCACCAAGACCAGCGTGGACGATCCGGCCAAGCCCGTCATGCTCGACACCCTCGTGGAGGCCACGGGCGCCACGAGCGTGGACTTTGTCGACAAGCAGGCCTGCTGCGGCGCAGGCGGAGGCATCCGCCTCCAGGTGCCAAAGCTCGCCAACGCCATCACCAAGGACAAGTACGAATGCATCAACGCCGTCGGCGCCGACGCAATAGTCACCGGCTGCCCGTACTGCCTCTTCCAGTTCGACCACGCCCAAAAGGACCTCAAGGTCCATCCGATACCAGTGGTGCACATATCACAGCTGCTGGCGCTGGCGTTTGGCATAGATCCCGAACATCTGGGCTTCGAATGGCATTTCGTGGCCGTCCGGCCATTCTTGAAGAAGGTGGACGCTACGGGGGTTGCTTGATATGGAAGGTGCGAGGGTGCGAGGGGACAAGGGTGCTTGGGCGGATAGGAACCCGTCGTCCGTCCCCTTGCACCCTTGCACCCTTGCACCCTACCACCCTTCCTCGGGAGGGATAACATGCTCGTGAAGGACCTGGAGCTTGCACAGAAGTACCGGCGAATTCCGTCGGGGGCGACCGCGGCGGAGGCCATTGCGCTGATGGCAGAGTACGGCATCCCGGTGGTTCTTGTCGAGAAGGGAGATGCCGGGGACACATACGGCGTCCTGACCCGGCGCGACATCATAGCCAAGGTCATCGGCGAGGGCCTCGACCCGACCAAGACAAGAGTGTCGGAGCTCGCCTCAAAGCCCCTTATGGTCCTCAACAACAACGATGTCGACGTCATCTGGGTGGCCAAGTTCATGGCGCGCGAGAACATCTCCACGCTGGCGATCTTCGACGGTGGGGACTTCAAGGGGTTCGTGACCGACGCGGACATACTGAGGGCGATGGCGGCGCCGCTGATGGCCGAGTTCGGCCACCACGGGGGGCAACGGAAATGATACCTCTCCAGAACGCCGTCAAGAAGTTCAAGCTCAACACCATATCCCCGGACGCCACTGCGGCCGAGGCCCTCGTGCGTCTCGTCGAGCACGACTTTATACCTTTGCTGGTCCCCCGCAAGGACCGCACGGACGCCTATGGCATCGTGACCAAGCATGACATCCTGTGCAAGGTGGTGGCAGAGGGCCGGGACCCGCGCCAGGTCAAGGTCTCCGAGATAATGGCCAAGCCGCTGATCATAGTCAACGACCTGTCGATGGACCTGCGCTGGGCCTCCAAGATGATGCACCGGTGCGGAATAGCGGCGCTGGCGGTGCTGGACAAGGGCGAGTTCTACGGCTTTATCACGGACCGTTGCATAATCGAGGAGTACTTCGACGAGCTGCGCCGGGACAAGCTCGACAAGAGCGGGGAGCTTCTTTCGTGCTGAGGGGAAAAGGGCGATCGTAAAAGGGGATGGACAGGTGGCGGAAGAGGAAATGACCGGGGGCAAAGGGCGCGTCGGCGTGTACCTTTGCACCTGTCGCGGCGATGTCTCGAAGCACATCGACCTCGACCGCCTTGCCGCCGAGCTCTCGGCCGACCCGGCAGTGGCCTTTGTGAAGATCGATTCCGAGCTTTGCGCACCGTCGGGCCAGGGGGCCCTGCAGAAGACCCACCGGGAGGGCCGCGCCGACCGTGCGCTCGTCGGGGCCTGCACGCCCAACATCCAGGGGCTCATAATGCGCGCCGCCCTCGAGGGCGCCGGCCTGAACAAGTACCTCTACGAGCAGGTCAACCTTCGCGAGCTTTGCGCCTGGGTGCACGCCGACCGGGAGGCCGCCACGGACAAGGCCGTCCGTCTGATGCGGGCCGCAATCGCCCGCTCGCTTCTGCTGGAGGCGCTGGAGGACATCGAGCTAGATGTCGTGCCGGAGGCGCTGGTCATTGGCGGGGGCGTGGCCGGGATGCAGGCGGCGCTGGAGATAGCGTCGCGCGGATTTGCAGCCCACATCGTCGAGCGGACGGGGGCGCTCGGAGGCAGGGCCTACAAGCTGAGCGTCACCTTCCCCACGCACAACTGCGGCATATGCTGCATGCAGTACTGCCGGGAGTGCGTGCTGACGCCCAAGATCGAGGATGTGATGCAAAACCCGCGCATCACCGTCCACCTGAACTCGGAGATAGAGACCATCGAGGGCGGGTTCGGGGACCGCAATGTGGTCATCAGGACCCCGGGAGGGAAAAAGGAGCTGAGGGTGGGCACCATTATCCTCGCCAGCGGCTCGGACGTATTCGACGCCTCGCGCATACCGGAGTACGGCTTCGGGGTCCACCAAGACGTCGTCACGACCATGGACCTGGAGAGGATGCTGGAACAGGAGCGCGTGATAGGTGGCAGGTTCGTGAGGCCATCGGACGGGAAGACCACGCCCATGACCGTCAACTTCATCCAGTGCGTGGGCTCCCGCGACCGCGTGAAAGGGAACCTGCACTGCTCGCTGGTGTGCTGCACCTACGCCATAGGGCAGGCCCGCGAGATAAAGAAGCTGCATCCCAAGACCGAGGTGTACGTGCATTACATAGACCTGAGGGGACCGTACCGCGGCTTCGAGGAGTTCTACGAGCAGGCCAAGGCCGAGGGCGTGATGTTTGTGCGCGGCCGGGTGGCCGAGGTCAGGGAGAAGAAGGGCCGGCTGTATGTCCTGTTCGAGGACACGGACCTGGGCCGCCTGATAGACATGCCTTCCGACCTCGTGGTGCTGGCGGTCGGCCAGGAGCCCGCAAGGGATTCGGACCGCATCGCCAAGATGCTCCACCTCCAGCTCGACCAGGACAAGTTCATAAAGGACCTCAACCCCAACTTCCCCCCGGAGTACCGCCGGGGTGTTTTCGTTGCCGGCTGCGCCGAGGGCCCCAAGGGCATAAGGTACTCGATAGATGACGCCAAGACAGCCGCGGCCGCGGCGGCCGACCTAATGGTCGCGGGAAAGATAAGAAAGACGCGGGCCATCGCCGTGGTTGACGAGACGCGCTGCCGCGGGTGCGGGAAATGCGAGGATGTCTGCGAGTACCACGCCGCCAAGGTGGTCGTAAAGAACGGGCGCCAGGTCTCCGTGCGCGACCCGGCGCGCTGCGAGGGCTGCGGGGTGTGCGCCGCGCAGTGCTGCAACAGGGCAATATCCATCAAGCACAACACCCGGCCCCAGATGGAGGCGTTGATGAAAGCCATGATGGCCAAAGGGGGCGCGGGTGCAAGGGGCAAAGGAGAGGAGGCCTGAATGGGCGATTTCCAGCCCTCGATAATAGCGTTCACCTGCGCCTGGTGCGGCTATCCGTCGGCCGTACTCGCAGGCGTCAACCGGATCGAGTACCCGACGGGGGTGAACATCGTGCGGGTCATGTGCACCGGGATGATAGAGCCGGCGTACATCATGCGGGCCCTCGAGTACGGCGCCGACGGCGTGGTCCTGGTCGGCTGCATGATGGAGAACTGCCACTACATGGTCGGCAACAAAAAGGCCCAGGAAAGGGCGGACACGCTGCGCCCGCTCCTGGACATGATGGGCATTGGCGCCGGCCGGCTCCGGACCGAATGGATAAACGCCTCCGAGCGGGTTAGGTTCGCCGCTGCGATGAAGGACTTCTCGGTGGCCTTGAAAGGGCTCGGCCCCAACCCCCTGGGACGCTTGGGCGAGGGCGGAGTGGAGGCGGGGCATTGAGCGAAAAGGTGGTCAAGCGCATCATCCAGGACACCCACGCGTTCGACTGCGTGGAGTGCGGGAAGTGCACATCGGTGTGCCCGATGACGCGCCACAAGAAGGACTTCGCCCCGAGGCTCATCGTTGTAAAGGCAATGGACTCGCCGTCGGTCGAGACGCTGGCCCGCGAGCGGGACCTGTGGGCCTGCACGACATGCGGAACCTGCTCGGCAATGTGCCCGTACAAGGTGGACTACACGGAGTTCATCCGGGCCATGAGGGCCGAGGGGGCGCTGCTCGACGTCACCCCGGACTGCTCCCAGGGCGGCCTGCTCCACTCTATGATGCGCATGATGGCCAAGGGGGAGCTGGTCCAGGACAGGCTGGGATGGGCAAAGCCGCCGCTTAGGGTCGCCGAGAAGGGCGACATATACTACTTCACCGGGTGCTCCCGGCACATGGCCCAGGTCTTCGAGGACCGCCGGGGCATCGACATCGGCTCCGTACCGGCATCCGCGGTCCGGATAATGAACGCCGCCGGCGTTGTTCCGGCTGTCAGCAGAAACGAGGTTTGCTGCGGCCACGACCTCAACTGGGTGGGCGACGAGGACAACTTCGCCGCGCTCGTCGACAAGAACGTGGCGGCCATAAAGGCCACCGGCGCAAAGACGGTAGTCTTCACATGCCCGGAGGGATTGCGGACATTCTCCAAGGACTACCCTGTTGTCGCCCAGGACGAACTTCCGTTCAAGGCCGTCCACATCTCCGAGCTCCTGGCCGGGTGGATAATGGAAGGAAGGCTCCGCTTCAAACAGACCAAAATGAAGGTAACCTACCACGATGCCTGCCGGCTGGGCCGGCACATGGGCGTCTACGACCCGCCCCGGGAGGTCCTTCGGGCAATACCCGGCCTGGAGCTCGTCGAGATGGAGAACATCCGGGAGAAATGCCTGTGCTGCGGCGTCTCCGGCTGGATAAGCTGCGACGCCGACACCAAGCTTTTGCAGATGGACAAGCTAATGGAGGCGAAGCGCACGGGGGCGGAGACGATGCTGTCGTTCTGCCCCAAGTGCCAGCTCCACCTCAACTGCGCCCGTGCGGACAATGTCCCCGTCGAGCGCGCGCTCATCGACATCCCTGTGCAGGACTTCACAGTATTCGTGGCAAACGCTCTGGAGGAAAGCAAGTGACGGAATTCGAGCCCAAGATTTTGGCCTTCTGCTGCAATTGGTGCGCATACGCCGGCGCGGACCTTGCCGGGACATCGCGCATCCAGTACCCGCCGAACGTGCGCATAGTGAAGGTAATGTGCTCCGGGCGCGTGGACCCTGCGTCGGTGGTGGCCGCTTTCCGCCGCGGCGTCGACGGCGTGCTGGTCGCCGGCTGCCACCCGGGCGACTGCCACTACATCAGCGGCAACGAGCTGGCCGCCGTCAGGATGGCATTTTTGCGCGGATTGCTCGAGGAGGTCGGCATCGACCGGGAGAGGTTCCGGTTCGAGTGGATAGCCGGCTCGGAGGGCGGGAAGTTCGCCCGCATAATACAGGACATGGTGGACGGCGTCCGGAGGCTGGGACCGTTCCGGCCGGGGACACCGGTGCCTGCGGGAGGTGGTGTCGGGTGACGCAGGACGGGGCGGCGGCGAATGGTGCCGCGCCGCAGGCGAAAGCCGATATGATGGCGGGGAACGGGCCAACGGAGGCGCCAGTCGACGGCGCGACGACGACCGTTAAGGGCGGGAAGGTCGGCGCGGTGGTCGTGGTGGGAGGCGGTGTCGCCGGCATCCAGTCAGCGCTGGACATGGCCGACGGCGGGTTCAAGGTCTACATCGTCGAGAAGACGCCCAGCATCGGCGGAGTGATGGCCCAGCTGGACAAGACATTCCCGACCAACGACTGTGCAATGTGCATCCTGGCGCCCAAGCTTGTGGAGACAGGTCGCCACCCGGACATTGAGATCATCGCCGGCGCCGAGGTGGAGAAGGTCGAGGGGGAGGAAGGCAACTTCCGGGTGACCGTGAGGAAGCGGGTGGCATCGGTGGACCCGCGCAAGTGCACCGCCTGCGGGCGCTGCTCGGAGATATGCCCCATCGAGACCCCATCCTCGTTCGACGAGGGGCTTTGCGAACGTAAGGCCGTCTACCTGCCGTTCCCGCAGGCGATACCCCTGTCGTACACGGTGGACCGCAAATCCTGCGTGGGCTGCGGCCGCTGCTCGGCAGTGTGCCCTGCCAACGCCGTGATATTCGGTCCGGACGAGACCGAGATCAGGGTGCTGGACGCGGGCTCCATCGTGCTGGCGCCGGGGTTCGAAAAGTTCGACCCCTCCAACCTCAAGGAGTTCGGCTACGGGACATATCCCAATGTCATCACCAGCATCGAGCTGGAGAGGATGCTCAACGCCTCGGGGCCCACAAAGGGCCACGTTCTCCGGCCATCAGACGGGCGCATACCGAAGAATGCGGCGTTCATCCAGTGCGTGGGCTCCCGCGTGGGCAAACCCAAGGAGCGCTACTGCTCGGCCGTCTGCTGCATGCTCAGCGTCAAGGAGGCGCTCATCGCCCAGGAGCACACGCCCGGCCTCAAGACGACCATATTCTTCATGGACCTGCGGGCCTTCGGCAAGGATTTCGACGAGTACTACAAGCGGGCAGAGAGCGAGTACGGCGTCCGCTTCGTGATGTGGAGGCCCTCGCACCTGGCGCAGGACCCGGTCACCGGGAAACTCCGGATGATATACGAGACCAAGGACGGCAAGCTCGCCCGGGAGGACTTCGACATGGTCATTTTAGCCGCCGGGATACGGCCGCCGGCAGAGGCCAAGAAGCTCGCCTCGGTCATGGGCATCGAGCTCAACAGCTACGGCTTCTGCCGCACCGGGCTCTTCGGGCCCACGGAGACGACGCGCAAGGGCGTGTACGTCGCCGGGGCCTTTGCAGTCCCGCAGGACGTGCCCGATTCGGTGGCCCAGTCCAGCGCCGCGGCGGCGATGGCCACCGCCGGAATATCCGGGGAGAGGGGCACCCTCAAGGCGGTTCAGGTCAGGCCCCCCGAGCGGGATATCGGCGGCGAGCCGCCGCGCATCGGCGTATTCGTCTGCCGCTGCGGGATAAACATCGGCGGGACGGTCGATGTGACCGCCGTGGTGGACGCCATCCGCAAGGAGCCGGACGTGGCATATGCCGAGGAGAACGTATACACGTGCGCCCAGGATTCTTTGCGAAAGATCAGGGACAAGATAAAGGAGCACAGGCTCAACAGGGTGATAGTCGCGTCCTGCACCCCGCGGACGCACGCGCCCCTATTCCAAAAAACGATACAGGAGGCCGGGCTGAACGCCTACCTCTTCGACATGGCCAACCTGCGGGAGCAGTGCTCCTGGGTGCACATGAGGGACAAGCCGGGGGCCACCGAGAAGGCCAAGGTGCTCGTCAGGATGGCCGTGGCCAAGGCGCGACTTCTGGAGCCTCTCCACCGCCAGCGCATAGGCATAACAAGGTCGGCCATAATCATCGGCGGCGGGATATCGGGAATGACAGCGGCGCTCGAGATGGCCGCACAGGGCTATCCCGTGACCCTCATCGAGCGAGAACATTGCCTTGGCGGGCTGGGAAAAAGGATTCACCACACGCTGGAGGGCGAGGACCTCCAGGCCCACCTCGTGCAGCTGGAGGAGCGCCTGCGGGCCGACAAACGAGTGACGGTGCTGAAGGGCGCCCAGGTGAAGATGGTCGACGGGTTCGTGGGCAATTTCAAGACGGTCATCTCGCTGGAACCCGACGGCAACGATAGCAAAAGCGGTCACGAAGTGACCGTAGAGCATGGCGTTATAATCGTCGCCACCGGAGGAAGGGAGTACATCCCCGACACCTATCTCTACGGCAAGGACCCCCGCGTGCTGACCCAGCTCCAGTTCGAGGAGCAGTACGCCGCCGGGAAGCTTCCGCCTTTTAAAACAGTGGTGATGGTCCAGTGCGTGGGGAGCCGCAACCCCCAGAGGACATACTGCAGCCGCGTCTGCTGCACCGAGACCGTCAAGAACGCCCTGCTGGTCAAGAGGGAGCACCCCGATGCGCAGGTGTTCATCCTCTACCGGGACATGAGGACATACGGCTTCCGCGAGGAGCGGTTCCGGGAGGCCAGGGACCTCGGCGTCAACTTCATCCGTTTCGAGGACGACGAGCCGCCGGTGTTGGAGGAAAAGGACGGGAAGCTGACGGTCACCGTCCGGGACCCGGTCCTGGACCAGAAGTTCGTCATACGTCCTGACCTGATGACCCTGGCGGTGGCGACGCTTCCTGCGGCAGGCACCAAAGAGCTGGCGCAGCTGCTGAAGGTGCCCCTCAACCGCAACGGGTTCTTCCTGGAAGCGCACTCCAAGCTCCGCCCGCTGGACTTTGCGACCGAGGGCATATTCTTCTGCGGGTTGGCCCACGCGCCCAAGTTCCTGGAGGAGTGCATTTACCAAGCGCAAGGCGCCGTCGCCCGAGCCTGCACGCTCCTGTCACAGGAAACGCTGGAGACCGAGGCCGCCGTTTCGGTCGTGGACGAGGCCCGCTGCCGCGCCTGCGGCCGGTGCGAGGAGGGCTGCGACTTCAAGGCGCCCCAGGTCAAGGTCTGGGAGGACGGCCGGCTCCATGCCCGCATCAATCCCGCCATGTGCAAGGGGTGCGGCAAGTGCTCGAGCCGCTGCTGCTCGGGCGCCATCACGGTGAAGCATTTCACGGGCCAGCAGATAGACAAGATGGTGGAGGCCGCCCTATCCGAGTTTGGCGCGGCCCCCGCCAACGGGGGGGTGAAGCAGGATGGTGCATGAGGGCGAGGTCAAGGCGGCGGAAAAAGCGACATCCGGGTTCGAGCCAAAGGTGGTGGCCTTTTGCTGCAACTGGTGCTCTTACGCCGGCGCCGATCTCACGGGCGTGTCGAGGATGCAGTACTCTTCCAACATACGGATCATCCGGGTCATGTGCTCGGGCCGCATAGAGCCCAACTTCGTGCTCAGGGCGCTCGAGCTGGGAGCGGACGGCGTGCTCGTGGCGGGCTGCCACATCGGCGACTGCCACTACATCTCTGGCAACAAGGAGGCGGAAAAGCAAATAGCGCGCACGGCGCGCCTTTTGGAGATCCTGGGCGTCGACAAGCGCAGGCTCAAGCTGGAATGGATATCGGCATCCGAGGGTCAGAAGTTCGCCAACACCGTGAACGAGTTCGTGAAGGATGTCCGG
>Ga0315286_10007621_pt1 | contig 10616 bp, 10 predicted proteins | sample YL17G10_0_MG_FD_205038 | JGI IMG/M metagenome (GOLD analysis project Ga0315286, IMG submission 205038) | Sediment microbial communities from Yellowstone Lake, YNP, Wyoming, USA - YL17G10_0 | ecosystem: Environmental > Aquatic > Freshwater > Lake > Sediment | place: USA: Wyoming | collected...
GGAACACACCGGTCTGGGACAAGGGCGTCTCGGCATATGAGTTGTACGACAAGGGCAGGCTCGTGGGACGCTTTTATCTCGACATGCACCCGCGCGAGGGCAAGTACAGCCATGCGGCGCAGTTCGGCGTGCGCTACGGAATTGCCGGACGGTCGGTGCCGGTTGGCGCGCTGGTATGCAACTTCCCGGCCGAGGGGCCGATGGACCATGACGACGTCACGACGTTCCTCCACGAATTCGGGCACCTGATCCATTGGCTCTATTCCGGCAACCAGGTCTACGCGCAGCAATCCATGGACAAGCTGCAATGGGACTTCATCGAAGCACCCTCGCAGTTGCTGGAAGAATGGACTTGGCAATATGACACGCTGAAAAGATTTGCCTCGAACCCCAAGGGCGAGCCAATCCCGCAAGACCTGGTCCGGAAAATGAATGCGGCGCGCAATTTCGGCGAGCCGAGCGAGTGGAAGAGCCAGCTTGCCTATGCCGCGATCTCTCTCAACTATTACAGCCGCGATCCGGCCCGGACCGACCTCACCGACCTGTGGGCACAGCAATATCAGCGATATGCCATGTATCCCTATGTCCCGGGCACCCATCCCTATGCCAGCTTCGGTCATCTGGACGGGTATTCGGCGATCTACTACACCTATGTCTGGTCCGAAGCGATCGCGCTCGACCTGTTCACGCGGTTCCAGACGGCAGGTATCCGTGACACCGAAACCGCGCTGCAGTACCGGAAGTTGATTCTGGAACCGGGCGGTTCCCAGGACGCCAGTTCGCTGATCCAGGCCTTTCTAGGCCGGCCATTCAGCCTGGATGCCCTGAAAGCGAAGCTGCAGAAATGAGGCCAAGGGGCCGCATGTTCAGCCCGTTGACGGCGGCGTAGGCAGGTCGCTGCCGTGACGGCTACTTTGCGTACGTGGCCAGCAAGTAGTCCCGGATCGCCTGCGACTCGAACAGCGCGGTGCCCGTGTTCTGATCGACCAGATAGGGCACCTGGACCTTACCGGCACGCTCGAGCAGCTCGGTTCGCGTCCGTCCCTGCACCGGCAGATCTGCGAACAAGATTGCGCGCATGACCGGAGGTCCCAGGTCCTGCCACCTGGCCTTGCCGGTGCTGCGCAGCAAGAAGGGGAGCTCGAGTTCGCAGAGCAGTTCGCGTACTCGCCGCGAGTAGGGGCTCGACTCGAAGCTGAACAACTCCAGCGGCCGCTTCGGTGCCCGCGAGGGTCGGGCCTGCGCACCCGCGCGAAATCGCGGGATACCGGCCAGGACGGAAGAGGAGACGTCGAGCGGCCGCAGCAGGCGCGTTGGCGCGGGGCGTCCACCGTAGCGCTGGTACAGGTAGTCGATGATGTCGGCCGACTCGTACATCGACTCGCCGCTGTTGAGATCCACCAGGAACGGAAACTGCTGCTTGCCGCCGATCTCGGCTGCCTTCGGTCGAAAGCGCTTCCCGCCATGGGGCGTCGGATAGATCAGCGCGTCGAGGTCCAGTTCGGTCAGCGCCTCGCGAACCAGGCGGCAGTATGGGCAGGCCTCGAATTCATAGAGCTGGAGGTGCCTGGCAGGCTGCCTCATGGAGCCGCGCGCATTGGTGCCACGCCAGAAGCGCAGCGTTGAGGTCAGCGTGGAGCTCAGTACGTCGACAGTGGTGCTCATGGGCGCATTAGATCACGCGGCGCTGGAGGGTGGCTCGGGCGATGCAGTGCGGGGCGGCTGTCGAGCCCGTGTTGCGACGCGCCTGGCAGCGACGTATAATTAGCTAACCTAGCTAACTAGTGACGGAAGCGGTGATGCGCAAGGTCAACATACACGAGGCGAAGACCACGCTGTCGCAGCTCGTCGAAGCAGCGGAATCGGGCGAGACCGTGGTGCTGGCACGTGCAGGCAAGCCCGTGGTTCAGCTCGTGCGCCTGAAGAAGAAGCGCGGCATCAAGCTCGGCGGGCTGAAGGGCAAGCTGTCCGAGAAGCTGATCGAGGAGATTGCCAGGCCGTTGTCGAGGAGGGACCTCGAGCGACTCTTCGGCGGTGGGCTCGAGCCGTGAGGGTACTGCTCGACACGCATATGGTGCTGTGGGCGCTGGCCGACAGTCCCCGGCTGTCGGCCAAGGCGCGCGCGGTGCTCGGGGATGCGCAGAACGAGTGCTGGGTGAGTAGCGCCAGCGTCTGGGAAATCGCCATCAAGATCATGCTCGGTAAATACGAGCTCGGGCAGCCTTTGGACCAGCTGGGTGAGGCGATCGAGGAGGCAGGGTTCCGGACGCTGGATGTGACCGTGCGACACGCCGCCGCCATCGAGCGGGTGACTGTGCCGCATGCGGATCCGTTCGACCGGTTGCTGTTGGCGCAGTGCGAGGTTGAGACACTGCGGCTCTTGACGGCGGACAAGGCGCTGGCGAAGTTGCCGGTGGCGATCGCGGCGTGATGGAGGCCGCGGGCCGATGGCGAAGCGGGACGGTCGGATGAAGTTCCTGGTCGTTGCCTGCGTCTGCGCGCTGCTCGCGGCGTGCGCTGCCCCGAGGACCGGCAGCAGGGCCGTGCAGCCCGGCTCGCGCCCTTTGCTGCTGGTCGACGCCATGGATCCCGGGCCGCTCAAGACGAAGCTGCAGGGCTGCGCGGCAGGTCCGTTCGCCAGGACGGATTTCTCGATCGGGCATCGTGGTGCCGCGCAGCAGTTCCCGGAGCACACCCGGGAGTCGTATGAGGCGGCGGCCCGCATGGGTGCCGGGATCGTCGAGTGCGACGTGACTTTCACCAGGGACCGCGAGCTGGTCTGCCGACACTCGCAGTGCGACCTGCACACGAGCACCGACATCCTGGCCACGCCGCTGGCGGCGAAATGCTCGGAACCGTTTACGCCGGCCGTGTTCGATCCGGCGACCGGCACGCGCATCAAGGCAGCGTCCGCGAAATGCTGTACGAGCGACATCACGCTCGCGCAGTTCAGGACGCTGCGGGGCAAGATGGACGCTGCCGATCCGGACGCGGCCACCGTCGCGCAATACCTCGACGCTCCGCCGGGTGGGCGCGCCGACCTGTCCCGCCGCCGCGGCACCCTGGTCACTCACAAGGAGAGCATCGAGCTGTTGCGCGCACGGGGTGTGAAGATGATTCCCGAACTGAAGGCGCCCAGCATGCCGATGCCGTATCAGGGCAAGTACCGTCAGGAGGACTATGCGCAGCAGATGATCGACGAGTACAAGGCGGCCGGTGTCCCTGCTGCCGACGTCCGGCCGCAGTCCTTCAATCTCGACGACGTGCTCTACTGGTTGCAGCACGAGCCTGCGTTTGGCGCGCGGGCCGTGTACCTGGACGATATCGACCCGACCGACGGCGATCCGGACAACGACCGTGCGCCGACGCTTGCGCAACTGCGCGCGCTCGCGGCGCAGGGGGTCCGGATCGTGGCCCCGCCGATGTGGGCCTTGCTCAGCATCGACAGCAAGCATCGGATCGTGCCGTCGCAATACGCCGTGGATGCGAAGGCGGCCGGGCTCGACATCATCACCTGGACGATGGAGCGCTCCGGCCCGCTCGACTCAGGCGGGGGCTGGTACTACCAGTCGATCGCGCCGGTGATCGACAACGACGGCGACATGTTCACCGTGCTCGACGTGCTGGCACGGGACGTCGGAATACTCGGCATCTTTTCCGACTGGCCGGGCACAGTCACCTATTACGCCAACTGCATGGGGCGCAAGTAGCGCACGAGGCGGGCGGTAGAACTTCGGCAGCAAGGCAGACGGCCATGGACCGCAGCCTGGGCGTCTCGCCCCTCGCGGCGAATTCCGCTAGGCTCGCGTGGTGAGGTGAGCATGCAAGAACTCCACGACCTGGTCGCCGAAGTCCCCGATTTTCCCAAGCCCGGCATCCTTTTTCGCGACATCAGCCCGCTGCTGCGACTGCGCTTCCGCGCGACGATTGCGGCGGTCGAGGCGCTGTTCTCGGAGCAGGAGTGGCGCGAGGTCGATGCGGTCGCGGGCATCGAGTCGCGCGGATTCATTCTCGCGGCGGCGCTGGCCGACCGGCGCGCCAAGGGCTTCGTGCTCGTCCGCAAGAAGGGCAAGCTGCCGCCGCCCGTGGTCGATGTCGCCTACGACCTCGAATACGGCACGGGCGTGCTCGAGATGCAGACGGGCCAGGGCCGGCTGCTGCTCATCGACGATGTGCTCGCGACCGGCGGCACGTTGCTGGCCTCCGCGGCCCTCAGCCGGCAGGCTGGGTTCACCGTGTGCGGCGTCGGCGTGCTGATCGATCTCGGCATGGCGCCGGGATTCCGCTGCGAGCAGCACGAGGCGCGCTCCGTCCTGCAGTACGGCTGACGGGCGGATGAACGTCGCCGCGCCTGGCCTCCGACCGCGCAAGGCGGCGCTCGCTTTCATTTTCGTCACGGTCGTCCTCGACATGCTCGCGCTCGGCATGGTGATTCCCGTGCTGCCGGGCTTGATCGAGGATTTCCTCGGCGGCGACACGGCCGGGGCCGCCAGGATCAACGGCCTGTTCGCCGCCGTCTGGGCCCTGATGCAGTTCGTCTCGATGCCGGTGATGGGCGCGCTGTCGGACCGCTTCGGCCGGCGGCGGGTCATCCTGTCGTCGAACCTCGGCCTCGGCCTCGACTACATCCTGATGGCGCTGGCGCCGAATCTTGGGTGGCTGTTCCTGGGACGCGTGATTTCCGGCATTACCGCCGCAAGCATCAGCACGGCGATGGCGTACGTGGCCGACGTGACGCCTGCCGAAAAGCGTGCCGGCAGTTACGGGTTCATCGGCATGGCCTTCGGCGTCGGCTTCGTGTTTGGTCCGGCCTTCGGCGGCCTGCTCGGCGCCGTAGACCCGCGGCTGCCGTTCTGGGCGGCCGCGGCCCTCAGCCTGGCGAATGCGCTCTACGGGCTGTTCATCCTGCCGGAGTCGCTGCCGGTCGAGCGGCGTCGGCCATTCGCATGGCGCCGCGCCAATCCGGTGGGCTCGCTGAAGTTCCTGCGTTCGCATCCCGGGCTCCCGGGGCTCGCGGGCGCCGCGTTCCTCAGCAGTCTTGCGCACGCTGCGCTGCCCGCGACATTCGTGCTGTACGCGAGCTATCGCTACGGCTGGGACGCGCGCGCGGTCGGGCTCGCCCTGGCGGCCATCGGTGCCAGTTCGGCCATTGTGCAGGGCGGTCTCGTCGGGCCGCTCGTGCGGCGCTACGGCGAACGGCGCATCCTGCTCTGCGGCCTGCTCGCCGGCGCAGTGGGGTTCGCGATCTATGGCTTTGCGCCGACGGGCGTCGCCTTTCTCGCCGGCGTGCCGGCGCTGGCCCTGTGGGGCGTCGCCGGACCGGCCGGGCAAGGGCTCATGTCCCGACACGTCGGCGCGGACGAGCAGGGCGCCTTGCAGGGGGCCAACGGCAGCCTGCTCGGCATTGCGACGATGATCGGCCCGCTCATGTTTGCCACCACGTTCGCGTGGTTCATCGGTAACGGTGCCGGCTGGCACTTGCCGGGAGCAGCGTACCTGCTCGCTTCGTTGCTGCTGGTTGCCTCGGCGGCGCTTGCCGAGCGCGTCACGCGCAGGCGGCGCGCTTGACTGCGCACCTGCAACCCATCCCTGCGCTGCTGCGCGGGCCGCTCGACGAAAAGCTGGCACGACTTGCCGAACTCGGCGGCGTACCGCACGCGGGCGAGTCGGCGGACCAGCTCGCGGCAACCCTGCCGTACACCTGGGCCTGCAGCGACATGGTGGCCGACTCGTGCCTGCGCTACCCCGCAACGCTCGAGTGGCTGGCCGGGTCGGGCCGTTTGTTCGCAGACGCGGATGCCGCCTGGTTCGAATCGCAGTTGCAGGCAGCGTGCGGCACGGCGACCGACGATGCGCATTTCATGGCGGAGTTGCGTCGGTTCCGGCGCCGCCACCTGGTGCGCATCGCCTGGCGCGACCTCGCCGCGTTTACGGACGTGCAGACGGTGTTGCGCGAGCTCTCGTTGCTCGCGGACGCCTGCATCGCAGCCGGGTGCCGCTACGCCTCGGCACAGCTGGCGTCCCGCCACGGTGCGCCGCTCGCCGGGGACGGCACGCCGATGCCGCTGCTCGTGCTCGGCATGGGCAAGCTCGGCGGCGGCGAACTCAACTTTTCGTCCGACATCGATCTCGTGTTCCTGTTCCCGGAGCACGGTGAAACGGCCGGGCCGCGGCCGATTTCGCACGAGGAGTTCTTCATCCGCCTCGGCAAGCGCGTGGCGCAGATACTCGGCACCGTTACGGCCGAAGGCTTCGTCTATCGCGTGGACCTGAGGCTGCGGCCCTTCGGCGAATCCGGACCCGTCGCCGTCAGCTACGACGCCTTCGAGGACTACCTGCAGCAGCACGGTCGCGACTGGGAGCGCTATGCGTACGTGAAGGCGCGGCCCGTCGCGGGCGGCGCCGGGTTCGACGAGTTGTATCGCAACGTGCTGCGACCGTTCGTCTACCGGCGTTACCTCGACTTCGGCGTATTCGAAGCGCTGCGCGAGATGAAGGACCTGATTGCCCGCGAGGTCGCGCGGCGGGAGTTGGCGGGTCACATCAAGCTCGGGCCCGGCGGCATCCGCGAGATCGAGTTCATCGTGCAGGCATTCCAGCTGATTCGCGGCGGCGGCAATCCGCGCCTGCAGACCCGCAGCCTGCTCGAGGCCCTGCCGCTCCTGGCCGGGCAGAAGCTGCTGAGCGCGGAGGCGGTGGCCGAGCTCGCCGAGTCGTACCGCCACCTGCGCCGCGTCGAGAACCGGCTGCAGGAATGGAACGACGAGCAGACGCACGAGTTGCCGACGCAGGAGCGGCCCCGCGCCCGTCTCGCGCTCGCCATGGGACACGACGGCTGGTCGGCCCTCGAGGCCGAGATCGCGCGACATCGCGACCGCGTGAGCGCGTGGTTCAGGCGCACGGTTTTCGCGCCCGCGCAGCCGGATGCCGGCGAAGCAGCGAACGGCGAACTGGTCCGCATCCTCGAACCCGAACTCGACGATGCGCGTCGCACCCAGCTGCTCGAAAGCGTCGGGCTGCATGCGCGTGCCGGCGTGCTCGAGCAGCTCAACCGGCTGCGCGACAGCGCATATTACCGGCGGCTCGACGAGACCGGCCGGCGGCGATTGCAGACGCTGCTGCCGCGCCTGCTGCGCGCGATCGCCGGCGGCGCGGAGGAGCAGACGGCGTTCGGTCGCGTGCTGCAGGTGATCGAGCGCATCGGCGGGCGCACGGTCTATCTCGCGCTCCTCAACGAAAATCCGGTCGCGCGGCAGCGCTTCATCGAGCTCTGCGCGCACTCGCAGTTCCTGACCGACCAGATCGCCGCGTTCCCCCTGCTGCTCGACGAATTGCTCGACGAGCGGCTGTTTCTCGCGACGCCGACGCGGGCGGAGCTGACGCAGGAACTGCAGGCACGCATGGAGGGTGCGAGCACGGAGGAGCCCGAGCAGCAGGTGGAAATGCTGCGGCAGTTCCAGCGGGCGTCGACGTTCCGCGTGGCCGTGCCCGACCTGACGGGCCGCCTGCCGCTCATGAAGGTGAGCGACCGGCTCACGGACATCGCGGAGTTGATCGTCGACGCGGCGCTCGAGTTGTCCTGGGCCCAGATCGTGGCGCGCCACGGTGCACCGAGCTGTGGCGCCGACGAAGGGTCGCTGGTGCCTTGCGGGATGATCGTGGTGGCTTACGGCAAGTTCGGCGGGATCGAACTGGGGTACGGCTCGGATCTCGATCTGGTCTTCCTGCACGACTCGCGCGGTGAGATCCAGCGCACGACGGGCCGCCAGCCCGTCGAGAACAGTGTCTTCTTCCTGCGCCTCGTGCAGCGCCTCGTGCATCTGCTCACCGTGCATTCGTCGGCAGGGCGTCTCTACGAGGTGGATACCCGGCTGCGGCCGAGCGGCAAGGGGGGACTGCTGGTGCAGAGCATCGAGGGCTTTGGCGAGTACCAGCGCGCGGAGGCGTGGACCTGGGAGCACCAGGCGCTGCTGCGTGCGCGGGCCGTGGCCGGCGGGCCAGCCCTCAAGTCGCGGTTCGAGGCGCTGCGCTGCGACCTGCTCGGCCATGCCATCCGCCGGGATACGCTTCGAGATGACGTGCGCAGCATGCGCGAGCGGATGCGCGCGGAGCTGTCCAGGTCCGGCCCGGACGAGTTCGACCTGAAGCAGGATGCCGGCGGCATCACCGACATCGAGTTCCTGGCGCAGTACTGGGCCTTGCGGTGGGCGGAGCGTTACCCCGAACTCGTCACCTTTTCGGACAACATCCGGCAGCTCGAGAGCCTGGCGTCGGCCGACCTGGTGCCGCAGGCGACCGTGGACGTCCTGACACACGCGTACCGCGCCTATCGGCAGCGCATGCACCACCTGTCGCTCGAAGCGGCCGGCAATGTCGTGCCCGCGTCGGATTTCGCCGCGACGCGCGAACAGGTCGAGGCGATCTGGCGCGCAGCGATGGAAGCCGCACCTCTATAATTGCCCCAGGCTTTGCCCATTGCCCCGTGCCGGTTGCAGCCCTGAGAGGCCCCCATGGCGGAACTGCTGGTCCCGATCTCCCCCGGCGAACTCATCGACAAGATCACCATCCTCGAGATCAAGTCGCAGCGCATGACCGACCCGGCGAAGCTCGGCAATGTGCGGGCGGAACTCGCCCTGCTGACGGATACCTGGTCGGCCTCGGCCTATGCCGCGACGGACATCCATGCCGATTGGAACGGCTTGCGTGACGTGAACGCGCGACTCTGGGACATCGAGGACCGCATCCGCGACAAGGAACGCGCTGCGCTGTTCGATGCGGAGTTCATCGAACTGGCGCGCGCCGTCTACGTCACGAACGACGAGCGCGCGGCGATCAAGCGCCGCATCAACGCGGCCTTGGGGTCGGCGCTGGTGGAAGAGAAGAGCTACGCGGACTACAGGAAGTAGCGGCGGGTCACTTCCTCAAGGTGTACTCGGCGCTGCAATAGGGGCATTTCGCCCAGCCCGTCGTCTCGATCGGCAGGAACACGCGCGGGTGCGAATTCCACAGGTGCATGCCCGGCATCGGGCAGGCGAGCGGCAGGTCGTCCGGCGTCACCTCGTAGTGTTGCCGCGCATTCGGCTGCAAGAGCTGGTCGCTGCGTTCTGCCGTCACGGTGGTCTCGTTTGGCGCCGGGGCTGGCGTGTGGTTGCGCTGGGTGCGCATTATCTCCCACGGCGGGAGTCGCGTCAGCCCGGCCGTCGCTGCCGGCCTCAGTGGGTGGGCGTACGTGGCGCGCCTGCCGCCAGCAGGGCATCGAGCCGCTCGATGACGTCGGCCGCGCCGATGAGATCCATGACGCCGGGCCGCTCGATCTTCGTGGTCCAGGCGAGTTCGGCCACGGACTTGTGCAGGAAGTGCTGCGCCGCCTGCGCGTAGCGGTCCACGCACCAGGGCCGGCTGTAATAGGGGCCGCTGCGATCCGGGTTGGTGGCGGCATAGAGGCCGATCACAGGGGTACCGACGGCGGTCGCCATGTGCACGGGACCCGCATCCGGGGAGATCAGCACGGTCGCCCGCTGCAGCGTGGCCAGCATCTCGAGCAGCGTGTCCTTGCCCACGAGGTTGACGCAGGGCTGGTGCATGAGGCCCGCGATGCGTTCGCCGTACTGCAGTTCGAGCGGACTCCGCCCGCCGCAGATCAACACCCGCAGTCCGTGCCGCGACGCCGCGTGGTCGGCTGCCGCGGCATAGCCTGCAGCGCTCCAGTTGCGCAGCGCGTGACTGGAGCAGGGGCTCACGACGAGCGTCGGCTGGCCGTCCGGGATGACCCGTCGCGCGTAGTCGAGCGCAGCCTGCGGCAGCGGGATGTCCCAGCGCACGGAGCGTCGCGTGATGCCGAGCGCCCGCGTGAAGCCGAACAGGCTGTCGAGCACGTGTTCGCGGCTGCGCGGCTCGATGCGATCGGTCGTGAACAGCCACTGCAGTTCGCGGGCGCGGGCGCGATCGAAGCCGATCTTCACGCCGGCCGGCACCATGGCGGCGGCCAGGCTCGCCCGGAACGCGAGTTGCATGTGCAGCAGTGCGTCGCAGCGGCGGCCGGCGAAATGCCGGCGCAGGTTGCGATACGCGTCGAGGCCGGCGTTCTTGTCGAACACCACGAACTCGACGCCAGGGATGTGGCCGAGCAGCTTCTTTTCGAGCGCGCCGAGAACCCAGGTGAGCCGGGCCTGTGGCCACTCGTCCTGCAGCGTACGCACGACGGGCAGGGCGTGGCACACGTCGCCCAGGGCCGACAGGCGCAGCACGCACACGTCGGTGGGCGGGGTCCGGGGCAGGATCGAGCTCGGCATCGGTGCGTGCAGGTAGGCAGGAGCGGTTCGATCGTGAACAATCCACCCCGATGATCCAACAGGCCACATTGGGGGCGGAGGCGACGGCGCGCAGTGTGCGCGGCGCGATGCTATACGATGCCTCCCGCGTGAGCCAGCCGACCGAGGCCATCTTCGAGCGCGCTCACTGGCGCGAGCGCGGGGCGCTCGAGGAGACGGCGGGCGGCCGCGGCACCATCGCCTTCCTGCGCGAGGGTTCCGCGCGGTGGGTCCTGCGGCACTACCGCCGCGGCGGTTTGATGGCGTTCGTCAGCGCGGACGCCTATCTCTGGACCGGCGAGGCGC
>Ga0315286_10007622_pt1 | contig 10616 bp, 8 predicted proteins | sample YL17G10_0_MG_FD_205038 | JGI IMG/M metagenome (GOLD analysis project Ga0315286, IMG submission 205038) | Sediment microbial communities from Yellowstone Lake, YNP, Wyoming, USA - YL17G10_0 | ecosystem: Environmental > Aquatic > Freshwater > Lake > Sediment | place: USA: Wyoming | collected...
TGTGCAACCGGGATCCGGACCGGGCGGAACAGATCGTGGGTGAACAGATCACTCGATCCCGGGACCGGGTCCTGGAGGCCCTGACAAGCCGGCCGGCCCCTGCCACCCACTCGGGGCCAGGGACTCGCCCACTGGGCCGCGCCATCCAGCTCCGGCCGACCGGCCTATCCTGAACGACGGAGGAGATCAACGTGGACCGGCTTCCGAATCGTGCACAGACAGCTCAAGCACTCCGGCAGCAGATCGTCGGCATCGACCAAATGACGCCGCTCCTGGACGGCACCAAGCGGCCATACATCTACCTGGACAACGCCGCCAGCACGCCGGCGTTTCGAAGGGTACAGGACAAGGTGGACGAGTTCCTGGTCTGGTATTCCAGCGTCCATCGCGGAACCGGGTTCAAGTCGCTGGTTGCGACCCACGCCTACGAGCAGGCCCGTGAGATCGTGGCCCGTTTCGTCGGAGCCGATCCGAAGGTGCACGCCGTCATCTTTGGCAAGAACACGACCGAGGCCATCAACAAGCTGGCCAACCGCATCGAGTTCCAGCCGGGTGACGTGGTCGTCACCACAGCGATGGAGCACCATTCCAACGACCTGCCCTGGCGCCCCAAGGCCCAGGTGGAATACGTCGGCCTGGGGTCAGACGGAGCGCTGGACCTGGAAGCTTTTCGGAGAACGCTCAAGCACTTATGCGGGCGAGTCAAGCTTGTGGCGGTCACCGGCGCGTCGAACGTGTCCGGCTTTGTGCCGCCCATCCACGACATGGCGGAGCTGGCCCACGAGCATGGCGCGCTGATCGTGGTCGATTGCGCTCAACTGGCCCCCCACCGGGCGATCGACATGGGTCCCCTGGGCGGCCCGCGCAGCCTGGACTTTGTCACGCTGTCGGCCCACAAGATGTACGCCCCCTTTGGCAGCGGGGCACTGATCGGGCCGCTCGAGTTCTTTGCCAAGGGGGCGCCCGACTATCGGGGGGGCGGCACGATCGACATTGTCACCCTGGACGAGGTGCACTGGGCCGATCCGCCGGAGCGGGACGAGGCAGGCAGCCCCAATGTCGTCGGCGCGGTAGCCCTGGCGTCTAGCATCCGCGTGCTGACCGAGGTGGGCATGGACGCAGTCGCGGCGCACGAGATGGATCTCACGCGCTACGCGCTCCTCGCGCTAAACCAACTGGATGGGATCAAGATCTATGGGTCCTGCGACCCTGAGCGGCTCGAAGACCGGCTGGGCGTCATCGCCTTCGCGGTCAAGGGGATGCCCCACGGCAAGGTGGCCGCCATCCTGGGTTTTGAGGGCGGGATCGGGGTGCGCAACGGTTGCTTCTGCGCCCATCCTTACCTGCTGCGCCTGTTGGGCGTGAGCGACGCGGCATTTCACGCCTACCGCGATCGGGTCCTGCAACACGATCGATCCGGCCTGCCGGGATTGGTGCGCGCCAGCTTTGGCTGCTATAATACCCAAGAAGAGATCGATGCCTTGGTGGAAGTGCTGCAGCGCATCCTTCATGGAGACATCCGCGGCGAATACGTGATTGACAGGGCGTCGGGCCAGTACGCGCCGCGCAGCTACGATCCGATCACCCTCGGGGAGTATTTCGCGATATGATGGGGCAGGCCGAAATATGACACGAGTCGCCTTGATCGGGACAGGGGGCATGGGCCAGGGAATGGCCCGAAAACTGCTCGAAACGGGGTTTGACCTGGTAGTCTGCAACCGGTCCCCCGCCAAGGCTCAGCCGTTGGTCGACGCGGGCGCCGCTTTGGCGTTCACGGCCCGCGAGGCTGCCGCAGGAGCCGATTTCGTCGTGGCCATGGTGGGGAACGACGACGACTCCAGGGAAGTGTGGCTGGGGACTGATAGTGTCCTGGCCGGGGGTCCCAACCCCGGGGCCATCGCCATCGAGAGCTCGACCCTTTCGTTTGGCTGGGTGCGAGAGCTGGCCGAGACGCTCACTGCTGCCGGCCTGCGCTTCGTCGATTGCCCGGTCACCGGGGGGCGCCAGGCTGCCGAATCCGGGACGCTTACACTCCTGGTGGGGGCCAGCGACCAAGATCTGATCGCCGCCCGCCCGGTCTTGGAGGCCTACAGCCAGAAAATCGTCCACTTTGGGGCGCCGGGCGCCGGCACCGCGTACAAGTTGGCGGTGAACCTCCTCGTCGGCGTACAGGCAGCCGCGCTGGGTGAGATCCTTGTCCTGGCCAACAGCGCCGGATTGCCCATGGAGCAAGTGGTGCAGTGCCTGGCGAGCAGCCCCGCAGCCAGCCCCATTGTACAGGCTTATGCAGCACGGATGGTGAACGGCGAGCACGGGGAGCCGATCCAGTTTCTGGAGCGATGGATGCACAAAGACATGGTCTACGGCGTGAGGCTGGCAGCCGACATGGGCCAGGCCGCGCCCACCTGCGCCATTGCGGCGCAGGTCCACCAGATGGCGATGTCTCGAGGGATGGGCGACAGAAACGTGACCGCGGTGATCGAAGCGCTGCGGCAGCCTTGAGACCGCACAACGCACAGAAACGAACGACAGGAGCACAAAGATCCATGGCCGAAATGACACACTGGGAACGCATGAGGGCAGCCCTGAAAGGCGATGAGGTCGATCGAGTCCCCATCTGCCTGTGGCGCCATTGGCCCCTCGAGGATCACAACCCGCGGACGCTGGCGGAGGCGATGGTGCGCTGGCAAAAGGAATACGACTGCGACCTGGTCAAGCACGCGCCCGCAGGCTCGTACCCCGTGGAGGACTGGGGCGGGGAGACCCTGTACATCCCCGAGCGGGATCTGGGGCTGGGTGTGCGCACCTTCGTTCGCAGGGCCATTACCGGAGCCGATCAGTGGCCGAACCTGGAGCGGCTGGACGTGACCCGCGGGCACCTGGGCGAGCAGCTCGCCGCGGTGCGCCTGGTTGCACAGGAGCTGAACAACAGCGTCCCCATCCTTCAGACCATTTTCAACCCGCTGAACATCGCCCAGAAGCTGGCTGGCGTAGCAGCCTACGAGCACATGCGCCACGAGCCGGCAGCGTTCAAGCAGGGTCTCGAAATCCTGGCCGAGACCACGGCACGCTTTGCCATCCAGTCGATCAAGGCGGGGGCGCATGGCCTGCTTCTGGTCGTTCCGTGCGACGGGCAGACGTTCAGCGAGGCTGAGTATCGTGAGTTCGGCGAGCCGTTCGATCGCATGATCCTCGACGCCGTGCGCCCTGAGTCGGAAATCACGGTCATCTTTGCGAGCGGCAAGCAGATCCTGTGCGACCTGATCGCCACCTATCCGGCGGACGCGATCAAGTGGCCCGATCGGGCCGCGGGGCCATCGCTCCGAGAAGTCCAGGCTCGCTTTTCGGGCCTGACCATGGGAGGCATCGACGAGCGGCGAACCCTGTTCAACGGACCGCCCGCCGCAATCCAGGCCGAGATCCGCGAAGCCATCGCCCAGACAAATGGGCGTCGCCACGTGGTAAGCGTAGGCGACGCACCGTTCATTAGCACGCCAGCCGAGCATTTCTATGCTGCGCGCCAGGCAGTCGAAAAACGAAAGGAGGACGAGCAATGACCGGACCGGGGATGACGCATTGGGAACGCGTGCGAGCCACCCTGAAGGGCGAGGAAACGGACCGTGTGCCCATTGCCCTGTGGAGGCATTGGCCACCCGATGACGAGACGCCCGAGGGGCTGGCGCAGGTGACCCTGCGCTGGCAGCAAACCTATGACTTTGATGTGGTCAAGGCAACACCCACCGGGACGTATGGCATCGAGGATTGGGGAGGTCGAACGAAATACGTGTCCGCCGACCATGGGATGCGGACAGTGATCAAACTGGGCGTGACGTCACCCGAGGGTTGGCCCAAGCTGGAGCCACTGGATGTCAGCAGGGGCTACCTGGGCAACCAAATCGCGGCCATCCGCCTGGTGGCAGGCGAGCTGCGAGGCAGAGTGCCCATCCTCCAGACCCTGTTCAGCCCGCTGACTACGGCGCGCAAGCTGGCCGGCGACCGGGTTTTCACCCACCTCCGCTGCAACCCTGAAGCGCTGAAGGCGGGCCTGCAGACCATCGCCGAGACGCACGCCCGGTTTGCACTGGAATCGATCCGAGCAGGAGCGCACGGTATCTTTTATGCCACCCAGTGCGACAGCTACCAACTGCTGAGCGAGGCCGAGTATCGGGAGTTTGGCGAGGTGTATGACCGGATCATCCTCGATGCAGTACGGCCGGAAGCCGAGATCATCATGATCCACGCACACGGCCACGACATCATGTTTGACCTGCTGGCCCGCTACCCCGCCGACGCGATCAACTGGCACGATCGGGCCACTCCGCCCTCGCTGACGGAGGCCCAGGCGCGCACCTCAGCCATGCTGGTTGGCGGGATCAACGAGTGGCAGACGTTGCTCAACGGTCCTTGCGAGGCGATCCGGGCAGAGATCCGAGAAGCCATCGCGCAGACCGGCGGACGGCGGTTCATGGTGGGCCCAGGGTGTGTCGTCCCCATTAATACTTCTCCGCTGCACGTGCGCGCCGCGCGGGACGCTGTCGAGGGCTGAGGCCAGGAAGGAGGGTGAGGAAAGCTCGGGACAGACACGCAAGCCGAGTTGGCCCGTGTTCGTCGGTACACAGTGTGTCGCAGGCGGGAGGATCCCGCCGAAGCAAATTCCAGAACGTTAGCCGGTAACGAGACAAGGGAGGAAAAATGCGCGTTCTCAAATGGTTGTCGATCTTGGTGGTGGTGGCTATGCTGGCAGCCGCCTGTGGCGCAACGCCTGAGCCGCAGGTGGTGAAGCAAGTCGTCACCGAAGTAGTGGAAAAGACCGTGATTGAAACGGTCATCGTACAGGGCACGGCCGAGGTTGTGGAGAAAGAAGTGGTGGTGACCGCCACTCCTGCCCCCACGACCGCGCCGCCGTCCGAGCCGGTGCCCGGAGGAACCCTCACGATCTCCCTCGGGGAGGATTTTGTCACCTTCGACCCCTATTACGACGAGCAGAACGACTTTTTCAAGGCACCCATCTTCGAGGCGCCGCTTCGAGTCAACCTAAGCGTTGGCTTTGAGCCGTGGCTGGCCGAATCGTACGAGGTAAGCCCTGACGGGCTGGCAGTTACGCTGAAGATGCGCAAAGGTGTCATGTTCCACAACGGCCGTGAGGTAAAGGCTGACGACGTCGTCTGGTCGGTGGAGCGTGCCCTCGACGCGGAGAAGGGCTACCACCTGAGTGACCGGTTCACCACCTGCACCGGCGCCACCAAGCTGGACGACTATACCGTTCAGATCAACTATAGCGTCAATGCCAACTCGGCGCTCGACGGCATCTCCCGGCTGTACCTGTTCCCCAGGGAGGCGGAGGCGACCATCGGCACGGTTCCGGTCGGCACCGGCCCCTTCAAGTTCGAGGAATGGCTTCCCGGCGATCATCTCACCCTGGTCAAGTTCGAGGACTATCGGCAGGAGGGCATGCCCTACCTGGACAAAGTGGTGGTCAAGCCGATTCCCGACGTGCAGGCTCGGATGGTCAACCTGCTGGCCGGATCGATCGACGGGCTGTGGGGTGTACCGCTGGCTGACGTCGCCTTGCTGAAACAGGCGCCCGGTGTGGTGGTCGGTGCAAACGAGATAGGCGGAGGCTTTTACACCCTGATCATGAACGTTAAGGTGCCGCCCTTCGATAACCAATTGGTCCGCCAGGCGCTCCAATACGCCACGGATCGCGACAAGATCAACCAGCTCGCATTCAGCGGCGAAGGAAATATGATCGTCATCCCGCGCGCGCCTACTTCGTGGGCCTACCCCGAGCAGTTCGCGAACTATTACACCTACGACCCAGAGAAGGCCAAGCAGTTGCTGGCGGAGGCCGGGTTCCCGGACGGCTTCAAGACCAGGATGCTGGTCCGCGGCACCAGTGGACTCTATCTGGACATCTGCCAGGTCTGGCAACAGGACCTGGCCCAGATCGGCGTCGAGGTGGAGCTGCTGCCGACCGACCTGCCGCAGTTCTGGCCGGCATTCATCGGCAGCCAGTTTGACATCGCCATCCAGGCGACGGGCGACAGCACCGTCGATCCCAGCGGCCTGTTCGAAGGCGCTGCCTGCTGCCGGCCCTTCCGCAACTTTGCCGGGATCACCGACAACACTACCTGGTTCCCAGGGTACAAGCAGGTGATCGAGGCAGCGCGGAAAGAACTCGACCAGGCCAAGCGCAAGACTCTGTATGATCAGGCAATCGACACGATGATGGACCAGGCCTGGACGATCCCGATCGCCTGGTACCAAACGATCTATGCTCTGAAAGATCGCATCCAGGGCTTTGAGACCATCGACTCGGACGGGCAGATGTACCTGCACGACGTCTGGCTGATGCCGTAGAGAACGGCAGGTGGCCTATCGTGAGACCGGCGTAGGCCGGGTTTCCATACCCGGCCTGCGTCTGGCGCGGTAGCCTGGAGTCCGGAGCCGCGAGATTGTTTGGGCGTGTTCGGAGCAGAGGCACTCTGGCGCTGCGGCGGCCGGGTACGGAAAGGTGGCCTGCTGCAGCCGGGTTCAAGAAAGTACACGTAGGGGCGGAGGTACTGCGGAGATGGGAAAATACGCCATCCGGCGCATTCTTCAGACGATCCCGGCGCTCTTGCTGGTATCGATCGCCCTGTTTCTGACGATCCACCTCATCCCAGGGGATCCTGCCACCCTCATGGCAGGTCCGAATGCCAGCGAGGCCGAACTGGCGGCGATCACTCGCCAGTTCGGCCTTGACCGGCCGCTCTGGTCCCAGTACCTGACCTGGCTGCGCAATGCCGTGACGGGCGACTTGGGCTATTCCTTCATCAACAAGTACCCGGTGAACAAGCTCATCGCCCAGCGGGTGCCCGCCACCTTGGAGCTGGCGCTTGCCGCCGCGATCGTGACGGTGGTAATCTCGTTTCCGCTGGGCATCCTGGCCGCCCTTCGCCCGGGGAGTCTCATCGACTTGATCGCGACTCTCTTGTCAGCCCTATCGTTTGCGGTGCCTGGGTTCTGGCTGGCGCTGATGATGATCTTGCTGTTCAGCCTCAAGCTACAGTGGCTGCCCCCCTCTGGCCGGCCCGATCTGCTGGAGGAGCCCGCGGCGCATTTCAAGTCGCTGATCATGCCTGCCCTGACGCTGGGCCTTGGCCTGGCCGCGACGCTGGCCCGTTTCCTGCGCTCTGCGATGCTGGAAGTGCTGGACCAGGACTATGTCCGCACCGCTCGGGCCAAGGGCCTGAGGGAGCGGGCGGTGATCGCGCGGCATGTGCTGCGCAACGCCCTGATCCCGGTCGTCACCGTGCTGGGCCTGCACACCGGCGACCTGCTGAGCGGGGCCATCATCGTCGAGTCGGTGTTCGCCTGGCCGGGTGTCGGGCGGCTCACCGTACAGGCCATCGGCTGGCGGGACTATTCCCTACTGCAGGCCGACGTGCTATACATCGTCCTGGCATTCATGGTCATCAATCTGCTGACCGATCTGACGTACGCAGTCATCGACCCACGGATCCACTACCAGTAGGGAACCTAGGCCATCTGGACTGAGGCCACGGGTGCACGACGGAGGCATCGATGTCACAGAGTGCGACACGACTCGGGAAACAGACCGACAAGCGGCCGGACACGGGCGAAAGCCTGGGCAAGCTGGCCCTGCGGGCGATGCTCCGCCATCGCTCAGGCATGGTGGGCCTGATCATCACGGTGGCGCTCGTCGTCGTGGCGCTGCTGGCCCCTTTGCTGGCGCCCTACGATGCGCTGCAAATGCACCCGCAAGACCGCTTTCAGCCACCCTCACGAGCGTATCCCCTGGGGACAGACGAATTCGGACGGGATGTCCTGAGCCGCGTCCTCATCGGCTCGCGCATCTCGTTGAGTGTGGGATTGATCTCCATCGCCGTCGCAACCCTGCTGGGTGTGGTCATTGGCCTGGTCGCCGGGTACGAGGGGGGCTGGTTTGACACGGTCAGCATGCGTCTCTTCGATGCGCTCCTGGCCTTCCCGGCCATTCTGTTGGCCATCGTCATCGTGGCCATTGTCGGTCCGGGCACTGTCAGCGTCTTGCTGGCCGTGGCCATCGTCAACATCCCGTTGTTCGCCCGCCTCATGCGGGCCAACGTGATGGGAGAGCGGGGAAAGGACTATGTATTGGCGGAGCGGGCCCTGGGTGCCAAACCGGCCCGCATCGTGTTCCGGGGCATCCTGCCCAACGCCGCCGCCACACTCCTGGTGCAAATCACCGTCGCCATCGCCAGCGCCGTGTTGCTGGAGAGCGCGCTAAGCTTCCTGGGCCTGGGCACGGCCCCGCCGGCGCCGTCCTGGGGCTCCATGCTGAGCATCGGCCGGGGATACCTCCGACAGGCGCCCTGGTACGGCATCTTTCCGGGCATCGCCATCACGATGCTAGTGATGGGCCTATACCTTCTGGGCGACGGGCTGCGCGACGCCCTCGACCCACGTCGCCAGAAGCTTGTGTGAATCATGGAGGATGCATGAAGACAATGACCAAGTGGGAACGGGTGGAGGCTGCGCTCCAGTCGGCTGACGTCGACAGGATCCCGATCAGCCTATGGAAGCACTATCACCTGCAGGACCGGGCACCCGGTCAACTGGCTGAGGTGACGCTGGCCCTGCACCGGCAGTTCGACACCGACCTGATCAAGCTGACGCCCAGCGGGCTGTACCCCATCCAGGATTGGGGGGCGACGATCCAATTCGGCCGGGACGACGACTTTTTGCCGCTGGCCGTGCAGCCGATCATCGGCTCGGCCGGACAGTGGACGGCGTTGCCCAGGCTGGACGTCACCAAGGGCGCCCTGCGTCGGGAGCTGGAAACGATCCAGCACGTGGCGAAAGGCCTGAATGGGAGCGCGCCATTCATGATGACCCTTTTCAGCCCCCTGACCATAGCCTACAAGCTGTGCGGGGATAGGGTTTCCGGGCGGCAGCTCGTCGAGCACATACGCCAAGAACCAGGCCAAGTGCACGCCGGCCTGACGGTGATCCGCGACGTGCTGATCGAGTACGCAGCCGCCTGCCTCGAGGCAGGAGCTTCGGGTTTCTTTTTCGCCACGCAGATGGCGACGACCGACCTGGTGACGCGCCACGAGTTCGCGGAGTTTGGCAGGGCGTACGATCTGCCGGTGCTGGAGTCTCTGATCGGCAGGTCACGGGTCACGATGCTGCACGTCTGTGGGAAGAACCTGGCGTTTGACCTGGTGGCCGACTACCCGGTGGACGTGCTCAACTGGGCCGCTCACACCAGCGGCACCAGCCTCACCGATGCGCGCCGGATGACCGCCACGCCCCTGGCCGCCGGCCTGTCGCTGGAGACGTTGTGTGGAGGCACCGAGAGCGAAGTCCAGGCCGAGGCGCACCAGGCGATCGCGGTGGCAGGGCGCAAAGGGTTCATTCTCGCCCCCGACTGCGTGATCCCTGGGCCATCCCCAGATGCCAACCTGGCCGCCGCACGCCGTGCTTCAGAGGCTGTGTAGGGGCTGCCTCGAGACCCACAACCTGACCGCTCACCAGCCATTGGGTGAGCTCACGGCTTGCGCCCCAGGAGGACAGGCATGTGACCGTCTCGCCACAAAAACCGCGAGCCAGGGGCGACGTGGCGTTACTCACCCTCGGACACGTATTGAGCGACGTCTATGCCAGCTTTCTGATCACCTTGTTGCCCATGTGGCTTCGGCTGTTTGGCCTCCCCTACTCAGCCGCCGGGTTTCTGGTGTTTGTGCGATCCGCCGCACTGACGGTCTTGGAGCCCATCGGCGGGACCCTGGCCGATCGGACAAACAGGCGAATCTTCCCTTACGGCCTGCTGATCGTGGCTATCGCCATGAGCTGCGTGGGGCTGGCTCCGAGTTATGTCGTCCTGGTGCTTCTCGTGTTGGTGGGCGCGGTTGGCCAATCGCTTTTCGGACCACAGGCAACGTCCCAGGCGACCCTGTCCAGCAAGGCCTCTCGCGGGTTCGGCCTGCGGAGTACCGGTTCCTTGGCGGTGGCCGTCTTTCTGGCAGGCGGATCGCTTGGCGCTGCCGTGGGGCCTGTCGCGGTTGCTTCGGTGGTGAGCGCGGGAGGAGTGCGCAGCACGTGGCTCATGGTGCTGCCCGGGCTGTTGCTGGCAGCCTTGCTTTTCCAACGCTTTGACGCGAGGCTGGCGGGGCCCGATCCTGCCAGGCTCGCGTTTGACGCCAGAGCTCTCGTGAGCTCAGCGCCTGTCCTGGCACTCGCAGCCGTTCTCGTGCTGCGGAGTGCGGCCGAGATGGCCATCCTGGCCTTTCTGCCCATCCTGGTGGAGCAGAAGGGCGGCAACCTGATGGCTATCGGTGCTACAGTGAGCTTCTTCAAGCTCGCAGGCGCAGGGGGCGCCCTGCTGGGCGGCTATCTGTCCGATCGGGCGAGGTGGAAGCCGGTCATGGTCGTGCTGTTAGTACTGGCGGCAGTGCTGCTGATCGCCTTCCTGCGTACGGAGGGCATTTTGAGCCTGATCCTCGTCGCGCTGCTGGGGGCGTGCCTACTATCGTCCTCGGCCTACACCATGGTCGCGGCGCAAAACCTGCTGCCGGACCGCGCCAGCACCGCGGCCGGCCTGGTTTTTAGCCTTTCCCTGTTGGGCGGGG
>Ga0315286_10007624_pt1 | contig 10616 bp, 6 predicted proteins | sample YL17G10_0_MG_FD_205038 | JGI IMG/M metagenome (GOLD analysis project Ga0315286, IMG submission 205038) | Sediment microbial communities from Yellowstone Lake, YNP, Wyoming, USA - YL17G10_0 | ecosystem: Environmental > Aquatic > Freshwater > Lake > Sediment | place: USA: Wyoming | collected...
GGCTCAGCGAGGGACCCCGAAGCCATCGTGACTGCAGCGAATTTGGCGGAGTTTGCCACGACGCGTTGGAGCGTAGTGGTGGCTGCTGGAGACACGCCGTCACCGCAGTCGGCGGCCGCTTTGGAGACGCTTTGCCGCGCTTATTGGTTTCCCCTCTATGCCTATGTCCGTCGCCAAGGCTCTTCGCCGGAGGAAGCCCAGGACTTGACCCAGGAATTCTTCGCGCGGCTCCTCGACAAAAAGTACGTCGGGCACGCCAACCCGGAAGCGGGCAAGTTCCGCACCTTTCTGTTGACTTCGCTCAAGCATTTCCTCGTAAGCCAGTGGCGGAAGACCGAACGCCAGAAGCGCGGCGGCGGGCAGGCCCCCATCTCCTGGGACGCCGACGCGGCGGAGCAGTCCTACGCGGCCGAACCTCCCGGTGAACTCACCTCGGAGAAGATCTATGAGAAGCGCTGGGCCATCGCCCTGATGGAACGGGTGCTGGCCCGGCTGCGCGACGACTACCACGCGGCGGAAAAAGACCGGCTCTTCGAGCAGTTGAAGAACTGCGTCTGGGGAGACGAAAGCCCCAGGCCCTACGCCGAGATTGCCACCCAACTCGGCCTGACCGAAGGAGCGGTGAAGACCAGTGTCCATCGCCTGCGCCAGCGTTGTCGCGAACTGTTGCGCGCGGAAATCGCGCAGACCGTGGCGCGGGCGGAGGAGATTGACGACGAACTGCGCCACTTGATCGAGGTGTTCAGCGGATAGACTTCTCGATGCGAGCCGCCTGAGATCGCCGGCGGCAGGATATTGGCCGGTAACCTCTCCGGCCTTTCAGCGTAGAAAGCTATTGAGTCCTGGGGCGAAGGCAGTGAACCGATCGCCGTCCCGATGCGCACTTGTGGCAAATGTGGAGCGAAGCTGACGGGAGCCGGCCCCGCCGGGCTTTGTCCTAGGTGCTTTCTGCAAGAGGGTCTGGCCCGGGCAGAAGCCGACTCCCCACCGGCGCCTGGCACAAACCCGCCTCCGGCCTCCGGCACCCAGCATCCCAAGGTCCACTACTTTGGCGACTATGAACTGTTGCAGGAGATTGCCTGTGGAGGGATGGGCATCGTCTATAAGGCCCGGCAGGTCAGTCTGCATCGCATCGTGGCGGTCAAGATGATCCTGGCCGGCCAACTGGCCAGCGAAGCGGCGGTGAAACGCTTCCACACCGAAGCCGAGGCGGCGGCCGGCCTGGACCACCCGAACATCGTGTCCATCTACGAGGTCGGGCAGCACGAGGGCCAGCACTACTTCAGCATGCAGTTCGTGGAAGGGCCCAACCTGTCGCAACACGTGGCAAGTCGGCCCAACCGGTTTTCCCCCCAGGAAGCCGCGCGTCTCCTGGTCAGCGTGGCGCGCGCGGTGCATTACGCCCATCAGCGTGGCATCCTGCATCGCGATCTCAAGCCGGCGAACATCCTGATGGACGCGCACGGCCAGCCGCATGTCACGGATTTCGGGCTGGCCAAGGTGATCGCCGGGGACAGCAACCTGACCTTGAGCGGGATCGTGATGGGGACGCCCAACTTCATGTCGCCCGAGCAGGCGGCCGGGAAGGTCAACAAGCTGACCACGGCGACGGACATCTACAGCCTGGGCGCCGTGCTGTATTTTCTGTTGGCCGGTCGTCCGCCCTTCGAGGGGGCGACGCCCCTGGAGACCATGCGCAAGGTGGCCGAAGAAGAGCCGGTGCCGCCGAGCCGTGTCACCCGTGGCAGCCAACGTCAGGAGGCTCAGTCTTCCAAATCCGCAATCCGCAATCCGCAATCCACAATTGACAACGATCTCGAGACGATTTGCCTAAAGTGCCTGGAGAAAGACCCGGCCCGGCGCTACGCCTCGGCGGATGCACTGGCCGACGACTTGGAACATTGGCTGCGCCACGAACCGATTCGGGCGCGGCCTTGCAGCCGGCGAGAGCAGGTGGCGAAATGGGTGAAGCGCAACCCCGCGCTCGCGGGTTGGGCCATCGCCGCGATTGTCGTGGCGATGATCGGCGTGGCGGGCATCGTCTGGCAGTGGCGCCGGGCGGATCGCAGTGCCGAGCGGGAGTTGCTCCGCCTGGAGTTCGAGCGGGCGGACACGCTCTTCGCGCAGGACCGTACCGCCACGGCGGTGGCACAACTGGCCCGTTTGCTGCGGCGGCATCCGGACAACCGGGTGATCGCCCGGTGGTTGCTTTCTGCCCTGAGCGAGCTGGAACCCGATCGGTCGCTGACGGCATCCTCCGGCAACCTCACCAAGGTCGAGGGCGGGGAGCTTCGCAGTAGCCAACCGCTTGCCCTGGACTTCGCCTACCCCCAAATGAAGCCGGGAGGGAGTGGTTGGGCCGAGTTCAGCCAGGATGGCCAAAAGATCCTCACCGTTTCGGCGGACTTCACAGTCAGGGTCTGGGATGCGCGGACAGGCCAGCCTGTCTCCAAACCGATGTTGCACTGGAACTCCGTCCGCCTGGCGCACTTCAGTCCCGATGGCTCGCTGGTGGCGACAGCCTCTGCCGACGCGTCCGCCCGGGTGTGGGACGTCCTTACCGGCGAGCCGCTCACTCCTCCTATGCAGCACGGAGATCGGATCTTCGACATGAGATTCAGCCCGGATGGAATTCGGATCGTCACCGCATCCGCAGATGGCACTGCACGAATCTGGGAGGCGGCGACCGGTCGGCCGGTCGGCCGGCCCCTGCAACATCGCAAGGACGCCGCCGCGAGTGCGGAAGCCGATGAATACGCCGCCGAGTTCGGGGAGAACGCCGACCTCGAACCGAGCGATGTGCTCATGACCAGGTTCAGTGCGAACGGCCAACGCGTGGCAACGACCTGTCGGGATGGTGCGGTGTGGGTTTGGGATCCGGCAACCAGCGGGTTGGTCGTTGGCCCCCTGGCGCATCAGGTCTTGGTCGCCCATATCCGCTTCAGCCCGGATGGGTCGCGTCTGGCGTCCGTGTGCGTCGATGGCACCGCCCGGGTGTGGGACCTCGGCACCGGGCAGCCTGTGAGCGCGCCCATCCCCCATCTCAAGGGATTGGCGGCGGACTCGCCCGGCCTTAGTCCAGATGGAAGTAAAGTCGTTGTCCTCTCCCACAACACGGCACAGATTCTCGACCTCCTCTCCGGCAAACCGAGGGGCAATGTAATGGCGAACTCGGCCGTGCTAGTGACCGCGCAATTCAACCCGGAGGGAACCTGCGTTGCGCTGGGGTCGGTGGACGGCACCGCCCGCATTTGGGATGTCCAGACCGCGTTGCCGGTATCGCGCCCTCTGCGGCATGGGGGTGAAGTCCTGCACGCGGAGTTCAGCCCTGACGGGCAATGGTTGCTCACGGCGTCGTCGGACGGCAAGGCCCGGCTCTGGGAGGTGCTGGCTGCCCCCGCCCCGATTCCTCGCTGGCTGCCGGACCTGGCAGAGGCAGTGGTCGGGCAACACGTCGCTGAAAACGATGTGCGCGAACCGGTGTCGCCCGGGCAACTCAGGAGCCTCCGGCAGCGGCTGATCGGCTCGCCCGTCGCGCTTCCGGACTACGGCTTGCAGGGATGGAATGGCGGGTCCGACATATCGTGGGCTGCCAGGGTCCCGTACACGCTGGGCTGGCGATTCCGGGTGAATCGAGAGATCTCCGTCAACGCCCTTGGAGTTTACATTCTCGAGGCGGAGTGGACGGCCAATCACCAGGTGGGTCTTTGGATGGATTCGGGCACGCCGCTGGCCGATGTCACAGTGACCACTCTGGACCCTGAGGTTAATCAAGTCCGCTGGGTGAATCTCAGCAACTCGCTCCAATTGAGCGCTGGGCAGACTTATCGTATTGGCGCCAGCTATCCCGGCCCCGCGACGGACTACTTCCATTACCGGGCTGCCTCGGTTGCGGTGGCCCCTGAGATTTCCTATCTCACTTCTGCCGACAACCAGGGCTCAGGGTTCAGTTTCCCAGGTCAACTTGGCGGTGATCGGTGCGGGTACTTCGGTCCGAACTTTCAATTCGCCTCCCCGTCGCCCCCACCGGCGGTTTCGGGTGGTCCGCTGCGACGGCCGAACGGGGACCTCCGGCTCGCGGTGCCGGGCACTGCGAATCGACCGCCGACCCTGCAGACGACCGCGGATGCAGACACGGACTTCTATACGCGCTGGGCCAAGTGGTTTTTTGCGCCTAAAGCCACGCGCACGCTGTCGCCGTCCTCGTCGATTATAGTGCGTGAGTATGTACGGCGACCTGTCGAGAAGGACACGCTGGAGAACCTGCCGGAGCGGGCGCGGTTGTTGGCTGAGCAAGCGGTGCAGCTGGACCCGAAAGACTGGAGGAACTTCCGCCTGCTGGGGATGGCACGGTATCGAGCGGGACAATTCACCGGCGCCACCGAGGCGTTCCAGGCCGAAGGCCGGTTGCGCAACGGACGGCTGTCGCCGCAGACGCTTTTTTACCTGGCCTTGACGCATCATCAACTCGGCCAAACGAACCAAGCCAGGGGGTACTTCCGGCAAGCGGAGACATGGTGGAAGACGAACTTCGAGCAGTTGGACCGGTCCCGCGCCAAGGGCGAAGCCGACGATACCGTTGATACGCCGGCCCGCAAACGCCGCTACGGCGAAACCGCCTGGGCGATGCAGATTGCGCAGATCACCGAACTCGAAGCCGTTTACGCCCGGTTGGGACTTCCCACCCAGGCGCAACTCTGGGCCTTGCGGTCGGAGGCGGAGCGGGTGTTGGGGATGCCCATGTACAAGCACAAGTGGAAAGTGGTCTCGGTCAGCTACGAGGTGCCCTGGATCGTCGGGCGCGCGGCGGGGGCCATCGATGAGAATCCCGTCACCCTCTGGCACACCTGCCCCCGCGAAGGCGAGCACGTCCTGCCGCAGGAAATTATCGTGGACCTCGGCGAGATGCTGGAACTGACGGCCTTCACCTATCTGCCCCGCCCGGACGAATCGCCGGACGGTATCGTGGACCAATACGAGTTTTACCTGAGCACCGACGGCAAAGTGTGGAACGAACCGGTGGCCAAGGGTACCCTGACCAACCTCAAGGCGAATCGCGCGCTGCGGACCGTGCCGTTTGCGCGGCCGGTGACCGCTCGTTATTTCCGCTTCGTGGGGCTCCACGCCATCTCGGCCAACCACCTCCGCGTGGCCGAACTGGGCGTAGTGGAGAAGTGACTTTTCGATTTCCCGTAACCTCCCTCCCGGCGCGGCGTAGCAACGGGTGTAAGCATGAAACATCGTTCAGGAACCGAGCCCGTTATGAAGACCAAACTGCCTTCTACCTTCTGCCTTCTGCCTTCTGCCTCCGCCCTCCTGGCCGCCATCCTGTTCGGCAGCGCCCTGGCCCCCGGCGCTCGCGCCCAAACACCATCAGCCGACGACTTCAATCCCGGGGTGTATACCGCTACGTGGTACGGGGACGTGTTCTCGCTGGCGGTGCAGGCCGACGGCAAGATTCTGGTGGGCGGCGGGTTCACCGAGTTGGGCGGGCAACCGTGCCTCAACATTGGCCGGCTCAATGCCGACGGCACGCTGGACACAGGGTTTGATCCGGGGGCGGCTGGATATGACGTGTTCTCGCTGGCGGTGCAGGCCGACGGCAAGATTCTGGTGGGCGGGGACTTTCACACGCTAGGCGGGCAGCCGCGCCGCCGGATTGGCCGGCTCAATGCCGACGGATCGTTGGACACAGGGTTTGATCCGGGGGCTGACTGGTTTGTGAGATCGCTGGCGGTGCAGGCCGACGGCAAGATTCTGGTGGGCGGCGCGTTCACCGAGTTAGGTGGGCAACCGCGCCGATACATTGGCCGGCTCAACGCCGACGGAACGCTGGACACAGGGTTTGATCCGGTGGCAGGCGAAGGGGTGACTTCGCTGGCGCTACAAGCCGACGGCAAGATTCTGGTGGGCGGCTTGTTCACCGTGTTAGGTGGGCAACCGCACCGATACATTGGCCGGCTCAACGCCGACGGGTCGGTGGACACAGGGTTTGGTCCGGGGGCAAGCACTGCGGTGGCTTTGCTGGCGCTACAAGCCGACGGCAAGATTCTGGTGGGCGGCAACTTCACGTATCTGTGCGGCCAGGCGCGCAATCGAATTGGCCGGCTCAATGCCGACGGAACGCTGGACGCCGGGTTCGATCCGGGGGCGAACGGGTCTCCGGAGCAGATGGCGATACAAGCCGACGGCAAGATTGTGGTAGGTGGCACTTTCTTAACGTTGGCCGGCGAGACGCGCCAGCGTATTGGCCGGCTGAACGCCACCGAACCAGCCACTCAGAGCCTGACCTCGGACGGTTCAACCATTGCCTGGCTGCGCGGCGGCACCAGTCCGGAGGTGTGGCGCACCACCTTCGAGCACTCGCCCGACGGCTCCACCTGGACCGACCTGGGCGCCGGCACGCGCGTCCCCGGCGGCTGGCGGCTGACCGGCCTGTCGCTGCCGCCCGGCGGCACAATTCGCGCGCGGGGCCATGTCATCACCAGCGGGAAAATAAACGGTTCCGCGTGGTTTGTGGAGACGACCCTCGCGGCGCCGTGGGACATCCGCCTCAGCCTGGAGCGGGACGGCTCCGAAGCCCTCCTGAACTGGACGGGCGGGCAGGGCCCTTATCAGGTGCAGCAGACCGCCACCCTGGGTGACCCCGGTTCCTGGCAGAACGTGGGTGACCCAGTGCAGGCGAACTCGATGCGGATGCCGCTGGGCAACGGCAACCAGTTCCTGCGCGTGCGCGGGCAGTGAGGTCAGAGGCACTTTGCCGACGGGTCTGGGATGGGCACGGCGCGGTGTGTTCACCGCGCCGCGGCCGAACTGGGCGTGGTGTAGGAATAACTGCCCCCCCTCCAAACTCCCGTAGCAGCCGGCGTGAGCCGGCTCCATCATTCAGGTCATCGAGGAGATCCGAGCGGCCTCCCCTTGGAGGAGATTAGAGCGGACTCACGTCCGCTGCTACGAGGTTCAGGGGGAGACGATCTGCGCCGCCACCGGAGCAGTCGTTTTTCATGGACGGATTTCGACCCCGTCCCCGACAGGGCAAGTTCCTCCCCGCCTGCTGCCGGGCATTGATCCTATTTACGACGCTTGAGTCGGAGCACGCGGGTCGTTGACGCCGAAGCGGCCTCTGGTACACTGGCTGGCGTGAAAACGATCAGCGTGGAAGATCTTCATGAGCAGACGGGCCAGTTTGTGGGCTTGGCCGCCCAGGAAGACATCGTCGTGGTTCAACGTGGACAACCGCTGGCGATTCTAAAGCGGTTTCCCGATGCGGTTCAATGGCAGCGCCACTGGGAGGAACGGGAGCAGAAGTTGGCGACGTTGCCCAGGATGGACGTGGATTCCACGGAATACGTTTCCCAGGACCGGGATGGGCGATGATTTATTTCGACACCTCCTATCTGCTCAAGTGTTATCTGGCTGAACCTGGCCAGGGAAAGTGGCCCGGTGGCTTGCTGCGCGCTGGGGAAGACCGAATGCCGGGCGGCGACTCACCGGCATCTGCGGGAGGGGAAGTTGACGGCCCAGCAGGCAGGGACCGAGTAGGGGTCGGTCCTCACTATTGACACAATTGGTCGATTGCTCACACCTGCCGGCCATACTGCGACCGTTGCCGATTGAGCACGAAGGCGCGATTGATCACGTCCTGAATCCCGGCGACCGCGCGAACCCATCTTCCGGGGTGATGCCGGCGTCGATCGCGCAGCACTCGGACATGAGCGTGTGGACGCACCTATCGAATCCACCGGCGGCGGAGAAGTCCGCTAGGAGAGATGACTCTTGATTGGCCTGCTGGCCACCGAACCGGCCACGCAAAGCCTGGCCTGCGACGGCTCGACCCTTACCGGGCCAGTGAAGTGGAGTCACTCCAGAAACTCTTCAATCGTCAGCCCGGTTTGCGCGATGATGGCGCGCAGGGTTCCGCGCGGAATGTCGCCAGGATGACAGGCGACCATCGTGACCTTGCCAGTCTGGCGATTGATCCAGAACTCGTGGCTGCCCTTGCCGGGCCGGAGATACTCGAAGCCGCGGCGGCGCAGGCAGGTCACCACGTCCCGATACTTGAGCGCGGGCAGCCGGCTCATGCGGGGAGCGCGACGGGCAGCAGCAGGGTCAGCGCCTTGGGCTTGCGTTTGAACACACGGCGCAACGCGGGCGGTAACGGCAGCTTCTCGGACAGATAAATCTCCATGAGGATGCGCGCATTGGCTTGGGCCAGTTCCATGGTCTCGGCCCGCGTGCGCCCTTGCACCACGAGGCCGGGCAGGTCGGGGCTGGTCGCAAGGAAGCCGCCCCCCTCGAGGGGCTCCAGCTTCACATTCAAGACGATTTCGGTTTCCACGCCACTACGTTAAGGCAGGTTTCCGGGGTGTTCAATCGGCTTTTCGGTGCCTGGTTCCCGACTTCCGGATGGGCGCACGACCTTCGAGCACTCGCCCGACGGTCTCACCTGACCCCTGGGCGCCGGTACGCGCATCCCCGGCGGCTGGCGACTGACCGGCCTGTCGTTGCCGCCCGGCGGCACGATTCGCGCCCCTGACACCCTGAAGGGTGGACATCGAACCCGACGGATGGGAAGAATCCCCCGGATGCCTTCTTCGCGCGTTGGACCCCAAAACCGTAGCAGCCGGCGTGAGTCGGCTCTAATCTCTCTTCTCGCAAGAGTGAGCGGGCTCACGTCCGCTGCGACGACGAGGTTCAGGGGGAGGCGATCTGCGCCGCCAGGTCGGGGGCCAGAGCGACGAAGTGTCGGCGGTTCAGGGTGTAGATCTTCTGCGCCTTGGCTTTCCGAGCACACGCCAGCAGCAACAAGTCGTAGATCGCTCCGCCACGCGCGCCCGCCGGACCGGCGGCCTCCACCAACTTCATGTATTCGGATGCCGAGAGACTGACGAGGGAAAGCCGGTCGTGGATATTCCGGCGAACCAGGCTCGCGGCGTCGGCTGGGGACACCTGCACCCCCAGCCGTCCGCCGGTCAGGGTGGCATAACACTCGGCGAGGCTATGGGTGGCGGCGCGGCCATCGTCGGCCTTCTCCAATGCCTCGGCACAGAACTCGTGGTGGGCCTCGTCCTCCACCATTGCCGCCACCAGAGCACTCGTGTCGAAGAACTCGATCATAGCCGGTCTTTGCGGGTTTGCTGCACCGCTTGGACCGCGTCGGCCGCCGCGCCTTGTTTGGGCACGACCAGCAACTTGCCGCGCTGGCGCAGGTTGCCGGACTCCGGTGCCGCCAGCGTCAGTTCCAGTCGGTTCCCCAGGACCTCGGCTTCGAAGAGGGCTGTGGGCGGGGTGTTGAGCGACTGGCGAACTCTTTTGGGCAAGACCAACCGCCCAAACGAATCCATCGCGATCATCGTTTTCATGGCCGGACTATGGCTCATGCCATGCCAAATGGCAAGACGTATGGCATGACAGATGTATGGCATGACGCCCACCGGAAGGCTGCGGGTGCGAACGTGGAATCCCTCATACCTCGCTGCGACCGCCCGGCCGGCCCCGTCGAATCGAGAGATGTCGGATGCTCGTCGGCTGACCGGCTGATCCGCGGATGGCGGCCCTTTACGTTGCGGTGGATCAGCGCGGCGGCAACGGTCCGCCATGCCGGGTCAGAACGTCTTTGATCTTCACCGGTTGTCCCCCGAGCCGTTTGCTTTCATCGGCGGCTTCCATGAAAGCGAACAGCTCGAGCGTTTCCTCGGGAGTGACCGGCGCGACACCCGTGACGAAGAAGCGGACGATCTCGCGGACCAGAGGGGCGTAATCACCGGAGCCTTGCTGCTCGGCCACGGCCTTGGTGCCGAACACGATCACCTTGTGCGGCGTCGGCCCTTTGCGCAGGGCGTGCAATGTGCCGATCCGGCCCCCCGTCCAAAGGCCGCTGACCACATCGGTATCGGCGGTCGCGGTGCGCACGACGCTCTCGCAGCCGGTGCCCAGGATCGTGAAGAGGGCTTCCGTGGGGTGCACGCCGTACCAGAACAAGTCCGGATGGTGCGGCTCCAGGTGGGCCGGGCCGTAGGAGATCACACTCCGGATCTCGCCTACGTCGGTCTTCTTCACCTGCACGAGGCTGTCGTAATAGCGGTAGGAGGAGGAGCTGAAGAGCGGCACGTCCTGTTCCCGGGCGAGCCGGAAGATCTCGATCGCATCCCGCAACGAGCCCGCGACCGGTTTGTCGATGAACAGCCGTTTGCGCGCCCGGATCACGGGTCGTGCTTGCCCGAGGTGCGGCCGGCCATCGACACTTTCCAGCATCACCGCGTCCACCTGCCCGCAGAGGGTTTCGATGGAGTCCACGATCGCGACGCCAAACTCCGTCTGTAATTGCTTGGTGTACTCCTCAACCCGCGACCAGCTTGACTCGAGGTCCGGGCTTCCGCCCTTGAACGCCGCGACCACCTTGCCGCCCGGCACGTGGTTCCTGTCGGCGGGGTCGTTCAGCAACTTCGTGAAGGCGGTGACGTGCGAGGTATCCAGCCCGATCAGGCCAATCCGCAGGTCGGCTCCGAACGCAGCCGGTGCGAGCGAGAGAACGGCGAAGACAGCGAGGAATGTGCGGCGGTTCATCTGGAGAAAAGGTTCTTCACGGAATCCCGGGAGAACGAAAACTCTGCTTC
>Ga0315286_10007625_pt1 | contig 10614 bp, 4 predicted proteins | sample YL17G10_0_MG_FD_205038 | JGI IMG/M metagenome (GOLD analysis project Ga0315286, IMG submission 205038) | Sediment microbial communities from Yellowstone Lake, YNP, Wyoming, USA - YL17G10_0 | ecosystem: Environmental > Aquatic > Freshwater > Lake > Sediment | place: USA: Wyoming | collected...
TTCCTTTCGGCAAAGCCATGATGTCTCGCTGAACCTTCTCACTATAGTATTCGATCGCCCACGTCATGAATCACCGCTTAACAAATATGTTAATGCCTGTCAAGGACAAATCCCCTTCCCCTTCCGTCAATGAGGCCGAGGCGGTTAGGCCCCGGTGAGGTTGCTGGAGATGTCGTAAGCTCGGTTATGCTGCGAGATTTTTTACATTTTAACTACCTTTCTCTTGGTAAGCAGCGATAGTTTATCAAGGGTAAGGCCGGTTTGGCCAAAATGACAACACCTACAACTGTTTGGTATTGAGCTTTTATCAGAACCGAGCATTACAGTTTGAAAGAGAGTGACGCTCTGCATTCTGCATGGTGGCCTGTTGCCGGCGTACCTTGTGGCATTGTTATATGCTTTGTCCTTTTAGTTTTCCATGGTTTATGGTTTGAAGATTGATATGTATGTGATAATCATGAGCAATAACAACCTACAGCGTTCCTACCCCCATAAGTCTCATCAGCAAGGGGATCTTCCGGTTCTGATGGTTAGGGTTGACACGGATTAGGTGAATACACCCTGACAGGATGGTGGATGCCCTTGACTTGGATTTCGCCCTTCGGCTTACAGGGGATTTTGTCGCTTACCAGTTCGTATGTTGTGTGACTTATCAACACATTTCCAGGCTCACAGATAGCTTCTAAACGTGCCGCGAGGTTGACCTGTCTTCCGATTGCGGTGTAATCCATGTGACGCTTGGAGCCGAAGCTTCCGACATTGGCAACGCCAGTGTTCACTCCGATGCGAATGCGAAGTGGTCTGTTAGTTCCGAACTTGCGCCAGGTTACGTCCAACTCGGCAACTCGTTCATTCATCTCAAGTGCCATTCGAACGGCTCGATGCGCCTGGTCGCGGTCATCTGTGGCGGTCGGAGCACCAAAGAAGCAGATCACAGCGTCACCGACAAATTTGTCGATGGTGGCCCCGTATTTCTCTGAGATCTTGGTCATCTCGGCAAGGTATTCGTTTAACAACATCGACAGGTCTTCCGGTTCGATTTCGTCCGCTGTGTCGCTAAACCCGGCGATATCGGAAAAGACCATTGTGAGGCGGCGACGTCTGGGCACTGCCACATCGTCGTGCTGGCCTTCTCGAATCTTTTGTGCGAGCTGGTCGGCAACGTACCTGCTGATGATCTCGTTGGCTTGTTTAAGCTGATCAGCGAGTTCTTTCAGGTGCGCTTGATATCGGCGCAGCTTCAGGTGGGTCTCCACCCGGGCCTCCACCTCTTCAAACTGGAATGGTTTGGTCACGTAGTCGACGCCGCCACTGCTGAAGGCCTTCACCTTGTCCAGCGTTTCGGTCAGGGCGCTGATGAAAATGATGGGGATGTCGTGGAATCCAATGTCCTGCTTCAGCCTACGGCATACTTCGAAGCCGTCCATTTCCGGCATGGTAATATCGAGAAGGATCAAGTCGGGCGGTTCGATCTCCACGGCCTTGAGAGCCAGTTTGCCGCTGGGAACGGGCCGCACCCGGTGCCCCTTCTCCTTTAGCATTCCGGTGAGAAGGGTCAGGTTGGCGGGCACATCATCCACCACGAGGATATTGCCGTGGATTGAATCGGTATTGCTTACGTTCGTCATGGGTCATACTCCTGAAGAAAAAAGCTCGATCAATGCTTCGTATTCGTACCGGGCAGCCATTTCCTGCATCCACTGCGCAAGCGTCGGGTGGTCTGTGATAAGTTGCGCCGCAAGGTCGTTCAATCGGTCGAGGTCGGCGCTCTCGACAGCATTACGCAGTTGGCCGACAAGTTCGGAGGGCAGCGCGGCAACACTTTTGCGCATCACCGCCACATCATCCACTGCTTTTGAAGCTTTTTCGCCACCACCGGTTTCTTCATACAGATAGTCCGCTCCGGTCAGCCGGCCAATGGTTTCAAAAAGTTCCGCTTCTTTAAATGGTTTCGACAGGTAGCCTTCGGCTCCAGCAGCTAAGACCCGCTGTTTGTCCTCCTCAAAGGCGCTGGCCGTTACGGCAATGATCGCCGTATTCTTGATGTCAGGCGATGCCTTGATCGTGCGTGTGGCTTCGTAGCCGTCCATGACGGGCATGGTCATGTCCATGAGAACCACCTGCGGCTTCCATTCATGGACCATGCGGACAGCTTCCGCCCCGTTGACGACTTCCCGTATCGGAAATCCTACCGCCACAAGCAACTGCGATAGAAGTTGACGGTTCGTTTCCCTGTCGTCGGCGACCAGAACCCGGATCTCGCTCTGGCCGGGCCTTAAGCCCAGCACGTGTCTTTTTGCCTCTTTCGGGGGCGCCTGTTCCTCCTTGCCTTCCCGGACCGGAATCTCGAATCGCAACGTGGTTCCTTTGCCGATCGTGCTGGCCACCGAAATGGATCCCCCCATGATCTTGACGAATCCCTGGCTCAATGCCAGGCCGAGACCAGTACCGCCACTCTTGATCCCGGTCTTGGTCTGCTCGAATGCCTGAAACAGTCGACCGATTTCCTCTTCAGCCATGCCAGGACCCGTATCCTCCACCTCGAATTGCAGATCCACTGTATCCCCCTTGCCGGTTTCCGCACGGAGACGTAGGGCGATACCCCCCTCATCGGTAAATTTTACGGCATTCCCCAGGATGTTGATAAGCACCTGCCGGAGTTTCCCTTCGTCCGTAATGACCCAACGAGGGACATCTCCGACTTTCTCCGACAGAAACCGCAACTTCTTGGCATCGGTCCGCACGCGGAACATCATTTCGAGATCACTGAGTAGGGAATGCAAGTCGAAGGTGCTCGGAACAAAGGTTGCTCGTCCTGCCTCAATCTTGGACATCTCCAGGATGTCGTTGATGAGTGCCAGCAGGTGCTCTCCGCTGCGGTTGATGATGTCCAGGTGCTCCCGTGACTGCTCTGATAGCTTGGGGTCCCGCTGCATGAGCTGGGCAAAGCCGAGAATGGCGTTCATGGGCGTCCGGATCTCGTGAGACATATTCGCTAAAAAAATGCTCTTGGACCGGTTCGCCGCGTCGGCTGCATCCTTGCTCGCCTGCAGAGCCGCCTCTGCCCGTTTGCGCTCGGTAATGTCCGCTGATACACACAGGATGCCCACGGGGACTCCGTTTGCATCGCGCAGAAAAGTCATGGTATTTTCGAGAAAAACCGTGGAGCCGTTTTTGTGATATTGTTCTAGTTCAAGGATTAGAACATAATTGGGATCGGAACCCCTTGCATTTGCTTCCAACCTCTCCTGAAACGATTTGCCGACGATCGCCAATGATTCCGGGGTGAAAATCTGGTCCAGTGACAGCGCTATGGCCTCTTCGGGTGCATAACCCAAGATGCGTTGAACGCCAGCGCTCATATAGGTAAACCGCAGGTTCATATCCAGCATCGAAACGGCGTACGGGATGCTGCTGACGATTTGCCGGAATTTTTCTTCGCTCGCCTGAAGAGCGGCCTCCGTGCGCTTGCGCTCGGTGATGTCGCGGAAGTACCATATCCTTCCGTAGTATTTGCCGTCGTCCCCGAGCATGGGGGCGGAGTAGCGGTCAAGGATCCTGCCGTCTTTGAGTGCGATTTCATCACGACTATTCTCAGCGCGGTTCTCGTAGAGATGTCTCACCTTGGCAATGAACTCATCGGGATCAACCAGGTTCCCCATGACCGATTGCAGGGCGCGTTCGTCGGATTTTGATTCCACCACGTCGCTTGAGATAGCCCAGATTTCAACGAAGCGCCGGTTGAACGAGATCATGGTGCCATTCTCGTCGACGACGAGGATCCCGTCAATGGACACCTCCTGCTGTGTCGAGAGGAGGATGTTTCTCAGCTGACGTTCCTCCTCCGCCAGTTTGCGGGCTGAAATGTCGCGGGTCACTCCGACGTAACCGGTCAGAATACCTCTGTCATCCCGCATGGTTGTCATGGAAACTTCAACCCATATCGTGGAGCCGTCCTTGCGGTATTCCTCAATCTCTATGACAGCGGTCGGGTTAAGGCCTTTTTCGATGTCAGGGAGTTGACGCTTGTACTCGCTGACGAGGGCATTTAGTGATGCAGGGGTTACTGTTTCTGCTAACGTTTTCGCTATGGCTTCCTCGGGCTCCAGTCCCCGTAATTTTCGGACCGCGGGGCTGTAGTAAGTGTAGCGCAGCTCTTTATCGGTAGTCCAGATCACGTCGTTGCTGTTTTCGGCAAGTAATCGATATTTCTCCTCGCTTCGGCGCATCGCCTCTTCTACCCGCATACGCTCGTTGATATCTTCCACAATGACAATGTTGCGTCCGTGTGTTTCGCATGTTTCCCGGGGATCCGATACCGTGATGTTCACCCAAATGACGGCGCCGTCCTTTGAGATGTATCTCTTCTCCAAGGTGTAATGATCAATTGTTCTGGCCAGCAATTGCTCCGCTTTGTCCTCATGCAGATGAAGATCGTCCGGATGGGTAATCGCCTGGAAGGTGGTGTCCCGCATTTCCTCCTCTGTCCTGCCGAGGAGTTTGCACAGCCGCCGGTTGGCCGTGAGGAAGCGGCCCGTGAAGTGCTCTATCTCAGCCACACCCACCGCCGCCTGATCGAAAAGGGTGCGGTACCGCGCCTCGCTTTCGCGTCGTGCATCTTCGGCCTGCTTGCGTTCGGTGATGTTCTGGGCCACTCCGGTCATGCCGACGAACTTCCCGTCCTTAATTATCAGTGTAGAGACAAAGCTGAACCACTTGACTTGACACTCCGTGTCGACAACCCTGAACTCCTGTATACTGGAGGGTTGGCTGGCTTCGGCCTGATGGATCATGCTGTTCAACACACGCCGGCGGTCATCGGAATGGACGAAATCCAGGTACAGCCTGCCGATGATCTCCGCTGCAGTCTTGTATCCCAGCGCCTCGGCTGTTGCGTCGTTGGCATAGGTGAGTCTTCCATCCGCGTCCACGCTGACCAGCAATGCCTGCGTGCCCTCGATGATGGCGCGCAACCGATCTTCGCTCTCCCGCAGCACCTCTTCCGCCTTTTTGCGATGAGAGATGTCGCGGGAGACCCCGAGAAAACCGCTCAGGCGCCCGTTGTTGTCTCGTATGGTTTTTGTGGAAATTTCGACCCACAACGTAGAACGGTCTTTTCGATATTGCTCGATTTCAATTCGCAGGGCCGGATTTTTTCCCTGCTCGATTTCCGGAAGGGCACGGTTGTACTCGGCGAGCACCCTGTTCAATGATTCCTGGGTCATGATTTCGTCCAGCTTCTCCTGCATTGCCTCCTCGACCGGTACGTTGCGCAACTTCATGGAGGAAGGACTTATATACGTGAAACGCATCTCCGTATCGGTGGTCCAGATCACGTCGTCGCTGTTTTCAGCGAGCAGCCTGTACTGCTCCTCGCTCCGGCGCAGCGCCTCGTTTTGCTGCTCGATCTTTTTCGATTTTTCCCAGCCTTTGAACCGATTTTCCCAGCTGTTGAACCGAAGCCTATCCAACAGGTAAATGAAAAATGCCACAACCAAAACTGTGACCAAGAGGTCGTTCAGGCCGTAGCGAGACCGGACGGAATCAAAATGCATCCCCTTTGCAAAGCCCACGGTGAAAAAGATTAGGAGCGAAACGGCGAGGATCGACCAGGCCTCACGACGGGGGATCGGCACGAGGGCCAGCAGCGTGAGCGCCAAGAGATAGCCGCCGAGATATGCGGGATCAGCTTTGACCAGCCCCGTGATCAGCCCCGTTGCAATCTCAAGATAGGCAGCAATGATGATGAGGAAGAGCAGGTTGTAACGATAGAAGCGTTTGAAAAACTGTAGAACCAGGAATGTGAGCCCCGCCAGGGACAAGCCTATTCGGAGCGCGACGACGAGCGGCTCGTCCGGGTAAAGCTGGCGGTCGATGAGGATATAGGGGAGCCAGGCGAAGATTGCGATCAGTGCAGCAACGAAGATGATCCTGCCACACTGGTCGTTGAGTTCCTCATGGAATGTCTCCGGGCATTCAACATGCTCATTCCCGGAAACGAACGGACCGCGGAGGCGTTCCCAGATGAATTGCCGAATTTTCACTATGACCTCCCTCGTGCGCTATGTGTCAAACATGACAAATATATAGGATTTTTCCCGGAAGTCAACATTAAGGTAACGACGATCCAGAGCCCTTCCGAGTGAAGTTGCTTGAGTAGAGTAGAGCGGCTTTCCCCGATGCTACATGGTAAGGTTTATTTTCTCTGCTTGCCGAATGGTTCCCCGATTGTGCTACTTATTTCAACTATTAACGTTCGTAATCTTGCATATTTCTTATATTTCATCAACTGAACATTTCAGGAAGGAGACGATACCACCTCCTGCCCCCAAAAGCACGCTTAAAAATCTGCACCTTTCCACCCGTAATTTGCGCCGACGGTCAAAATCTCCACCTTTCGATTGATTATCAATAGGGCTGAGCTTGATAAAATATCAATGAAGCCGCACACCTGTCACCTACAAACAAACGTTCTCAATTGCCGAAAATATTAAGTATTATGGTTTGAAGTGGAGCATTAACGCCGCAAATAACCGGCGAAAAAGGAGCGTTAGCGAATTTTGCGTCCGAGTTGATTTGCATTGTTATGTGCATGACCTTGATTCAAGCAGTGCGGTGACTACCTATTCAATTATTTCTTTCCATAATAATGTCACTTATAGCCGCCTTAAGTTCATCTCTGGACCATTCCGCTGGCCTAATATTGAAAGGCCCACCAGTACTTCTTCTAACACGCATATCAGTTAAAACATCGCCAGTTTTTACGGAAAGCATCCTAATACGAAAATCAGCCTCATTTGAACCACCCCAAAGAATAGGCAACGAAAAGGTGAAATATATGTATGGTGTCAATTCTTCAATGCGCAATAGGATGATTGTATCAACGCCTTCATTAGAAAACTGTTTCAGTAATTCAGATTCAGGTTTACTCGACCAACTGAAAAAATCTCTAATGCCGCCAGGTGCAGAAAGACTCCCACAAGGAAAACCTTGAAATGCGTTTTTGATTTCTTCTAACGCCATTGATTCTCTTTTGGCTGGTTCTTTTTGATCATTTCTCCATGCTGTTTCAGGCAAAACGGCTATATGCCCAAGACCATCATTTTTTCCGTCACAAATTGTTGGCTTTCCAGCCGCTCGGTAAATCTTCATGGATGTACTTGCGCAGCCTGCAATCGACAACAACAGCATAATTATAGCGAATAGATAAATGGCCCTCATATTTAATACCCTTTTAACATTTTAGCGCATAAAAATTAATATACTTGGTTGGTATTTTCCGAACTTTCGTGCAACCCTACTTTATTTCATGAAGAATGAAAAGAGAAATATACATCATAAAATCAAAGCAATTGAATTTATTCCGTTGGGTATTTTGTGATAATAAAGACCAAAAACCAAGTGGGGGAAATATGGGGAAAAAGGCAACAGTTCATAATGAATACCGTTCGAAATAGAGCATTCCCTTGAAAATTAGGGAACACACACTTTCAGGAAGGCTTCCGTAGGCTACACGGTTGTAAAATTTGCTGCCGAGCCGTCGCATGTTTCAATCCGAAGTCGTGAGCAAGATAAATGAGAATATGAAATGTGCCGGTTCCTCTCGTAACCTCAAGTCCGTAAACGTCTTTCTATGATGCTAAAATTACATGCTGTCACGGCCCCTGTCATGTTATATCTTTAGCTATTTTGAAAATGCATAAGGAAAATCATTACGTCTGTCAAGATAAATCACCTGACACAGAAATCACCTTGAGATGAATTTTTACAAGAATTTTTCCAGGGCAGGGCAACAGATTACGAAAGCCAGAGCATTCGCGAGAGTCGCTCCCGGGTCGAGGTGGTAAGGACGACCCGGAAGATGGTTTCGGCCGTTGGGGAGTTGCAGCTCCAGGCGGCGGAGAGGAGGTAATCGAGACGCGCCCGAGAGAAACGCTGCATCGGAACCCAACAAAAACGCCTTGCCGAACACGGAGCGGCAAGGCGTTTTGTTGATGATGGGCTTTTTTGCTGACCGCTCCACGTCCGGAAAGAACGATTTCAGCCCCGGACGGTCGGGCGTTAAAAGGTGCCGGGGTATTTGCCGCCGTCGATCAGCAGGTTCTGGCCGGTGATGAAACCGGCTTGGACGCTGCAGAGATAGGCGCAGTATTCGCCCAACTCGGCGGGATCGCCGAATCGGCCCGCGGCGACCTGGCCGATTCGGATGGCCCGCATCTCTTCGTAGGTCCGGTTCTGGACCTTGGCCAGCGCCTGGGTATTGGATTTGTGGCGCTCGGTATCAAAATCGCCGGGCAGCAGGTTGTTGACGGTTACGTTGTGCTTGGTGACCTCGCGGGCCACCCCGGCGATGAAGCCGGTCAGGCCGGACCGGGCGCCGTTCGAAAGCCCGAGGATGCTGATCGGGGCCTTCACTGCACTCGAGGTGATGTTGACGATGCGGCCGAACTTGCGGGCGATCATGCCGTCCACCGTCGCCTTGATCATGAAGATGGCCCCCAGCATGTTGTTGTCGAGCGCCGCGATCCAGGCGGCGCGGTCCCAGTCGCGGAAGTTGCCGCTGGGCGGTCCGCCCGAATTGTTCACGACGATATCGGGCGCCGGACAGGCTTTCAGCACCGCGGCCCGCCCCTCATCGGTGTTGATGTCCACCGCGACCGGCGTCACCTTGACGCCCGTGGCGGCGCGGATTTCCTCTGCGGCGGCCTCGATGTTGGCGAGCGTCCGGGCGACGATGGTTACATCCACCCCCTCCCGGGCCAACGACATCGCGCATGCCTTACCCAACCCGGCGCTCGCACCCCCGACAATGGCTTTTCTTCCTGCTATTCCAAAATCCATGCTTTCCCTCCTTTTCCGTAATGCCTGCCAGGCATTTGATGAGCGGTTAATAGCTTTGCGCCATATATTTTTGCAGCGCCTCCAGCGTGCGCTCCTTCTGCTCTTTGATCAAACGATCGGCCTGATCCATATCCCCCGCCCGGAGCGCCTGAATGATTTTCTTATGCTCCTCCACGGACGCGGCAGCCCGTTCCGGAACATAAGAGAAAACGCTCGGCCATCGTTCGAACGTGTCCCAGAGATCGCAGATCATCTTGTAAAGGCGGGGAAACGGCGCCGCTTTGTAGATTCTCAAATGGAAAAGTTTATTGATGCCGGCAAGGATTTCGTATCGGCCCTGCTGGATCGCTATTTCCATTTCGCGGTTCTTCTTGTTCAGGAAATTGATATCCTTTTCCGTTATATGGGGGCTTGCCAGTCTTGTAGCGAGTTCCTCCAGCGCAATTCGGATGAGGTATATTTCAACCAGCTCTCCCTCGTCAATTTTCGTAACGATGGCGCCCATGTGGGGTGTAAAATCGATATACCCTTCGCTTTCCAGTCTTCTGATCGCTTCCCGGACAGGGGTCTCGCTCAGTCCGAAAGCCTTCGCAAGCTCAGCCATGACCACTTTCTGGCCGGGCTTCAATTTCCCCTTGATGATGCTCTGTCGCAGTTTGTTATAGACAGCCACATTTTTCGTTTTGGAAACGATGACCATATTTTTTGCACCATTTCGTTGCACCAATCTGTCGGCGGAAGTTCAATAACCTATAGGATATTGACCGTCAAGATCTTTTCATTTTCATGTTCCACCCGAAAATACATTTATTTGATATCATTTATTTTTTATACAAAGGACCGTACGTCTCCGACCCCATATCCATCGTCACAATCAATCAAAAATCTCTTTACAAGCAAAAATTCAACTGCTAAGTTTCGCACCTGAAGCCGCTTGCGCATTGCTGCCAAATCGGCTATAAGCCGCCCGGTCACACCGGGTAAGACTGACGTTTTCATCACCGGCAGATCGCGCGTTGTTCGGGTTGTGCGGACTCGCGCTGCATTTCAATGATATCGGGGAGGTCATGGAAAAAATCAAAGTCAAGAATCCCGTCGTCGAGATGGACGGTGATGAAATGACCCGGATCATCTGGACTGAGATCAAAGAGAAACTGATTTACCCGTACCTCGACATCGACCTGAAGTATTACGATCTCAGCATCCAGAACCGGGATGCGACCGGGGATCAGGTCACCGTCGATTCTGCCCATGCAACCAGGGAATACGGCGTCGCGGTCAAGTGTGCGACCATCACCCACGACGAAGGCCGCGTCCGGGAATTCGGCTCACCCGAAATGCTGCGCTCTCCGAACGGAACCATCCGGAATATTTTGGACGGAACCATCTTCCGCGAACCGATCATCTGTAAAAACGTGCCGCGCCTGATTCCCCATTGGGACAAACCGGTCATCGTGGCGCGCCACGCCTTCGGCGACCAGTACCGGGCCAGCGAATTCCTCTACCCGGGCAAAGGGACGTTGAAGCTGACCTTTGTGCCCGAAGGCGGCGGCCCGGCGATCGAGAAAGAGGTGTTCAAGGCCACCGGCGCCGGCGCGGCCATGGCGATGTACAACACGGACGAGTCCATTGCCGGCTTTGCGCGCGCCTGTTTCACCTACGGCCTTTCGCGCCGATATCCGGTCTATTTCTCGACCAAGAACACGATCCTCAAGATCTACGACGGCCGCTTCAAGAACCTTTTCCAGCAGATCTTCGACGCCGAGTTTGCCG
>Ga0315286_10007626_pt1 | contig 10613 bp, 10 predicted proteins | sample YL17G10_0_MG_FD_205038 | JGI IMG/M metagenome (GOLD analysis project Ga0315286, IMG submission 205038) | Sediment microbial communities from Yellowstone Lake, YNP, Wyoming, USA - YL17G10_0 | ecosystem: Environmental > Aquatic > Freshwater > Lake > Sediment | place: USA: Wyoming | collected...
TATTTATGAAACAGATTCTGGGGACTGAAAATTTATCAGCTTGACGCCAGACTGTTTCTGACTGAGGCTCCACTCCTGCTACCCCGTCAAAAACAACTACCGCTCCATCCAAAACCCGCAAAGATCTCTGAACCTCAGCCGTAAAATCAATGTGGCCCGGTGTATCAATGATATTAAACCGATATTCATTCTCTTTTTTCTTTTCTAAATCGCTTGGCGTCCAAAAACAGGTAGTGGCAGCGGCCGTAATCGTAATCCCTCTTTCTCTTTCCTGCTCCATCCAATCCATAATCGCCTGGCCGTCGTGAACCTCGCCGATCTTGTGAGAAATTCCGGTATAAAAAAGAACCCGTTCGGTCACGGTAGTTTTTCCAGCATCAATATGAGCAATAATTCCAATGTCCCGGTATTTTTCTAATGGATAAGCACGAGGCATAATTTGAAAATCTTTACCCGAGCGAACTACCACGTGAAGTGCGCAAAAGCCCGATTTGCTTCAGCCATGCGGTGCATATTCTCTTTTTTCTTGATAGCCGCTCCCTGGTTATTAGCCGCTTCAATTAATTCCGCGGCTAATTTTTCTTTCATCGGTTTTCCTTTTTTATCTCTGGCTGCCTGAAGTATCCAACGCATCGCCAAGGTCATCCGCCTGTCTCCCCTGACTTCTCTCGGCACCTGATAGGTAGCTCCGCCGATTCTTTTTGGTTTTACCTCCAAAAACGGAGAAGTATTTTCAATTGCTAAATCAAAAATTTCCAAGGGTTCTCTTTTCGTTTTTTCTTTTACAACATCAAAAGCCTGATAGACAATTTTTCTGGCTATCGTCTTTTTCCCTTTTTTCATCACCTGATTAATAAACTTTGCCACGGTAGCATTGTTATAAACAGGTTCGGATAAAATTATTTTTCTTTGTTTTCTTTTTCTTCGCATATCTGAGTTTTTATAGAGTAAGGGCGATGAGATAAATCTCATCTTCCCCCTCAGCTAACGCTTCGAGAAACGAAGGTGGGTTCGCTGAACTTCGTTCATCTCACGCCCTGCGCTTCGCTTGGGCAGATGAAGGCAAACCCGAAGGGGCAAACTTCATCGACTAAATAACTTTTATTTTTTTTCTTTCTTGGCGCCGTACTTTGACCTGCTCTGCTTTCTTCCTTCAACGCCGCCTGTATCCAAAACTCCCCTCACTATATGATATCTGACACCCGGCAAATCTTTGACTCGGCCGCCTCTGATTAAAACCACGGAGTGCTCCTGTAAACCATGACCTTCGCCCGGAACGTAAGCAGTTACTTCCATACCGTTGGTCAGACGAACTCTGGCAACTTTTCTTAAAGCCGAATTTGGTTTTTTAGGAGTAATCGTAAATACCTTAAGGCAAACTCCTCTTTTAAATGGGGAAGGAAATTTTTTTGGCCGGTTTTTTAAAACATTAAAAGCGAATTCCAAAGCCGGCCTCTTCCCGGACTTTTTTATTTTTTTTCTTCTTTTTCTGATTGATTGGCGAATTGTTGGACACATAGTGGTAATGCTAAGTTAGGTCGCGGCACGCGCGAATTTAAATGTCGCCTTCGGCGACCGCGCTACCACCGCTCCTTAACAACCGAACGATAGTGAGGCGGGAAAAGAGATTTATCTCTTTGACCACCCTCGGTAGTCGAAGAGAACTTCGTTCTCTTCTTCAGCTTCGTTTTTACTTTGTAAAAACTTGCTTTTTAATCTTTTCCTACACGGGGAAACCGAAAGGTTTCCCCGACCCCCTTCCGATGTGGGTCGGTTATTTGCTTAACTAAAATAATAAAGCGCTAAGCGCTCAATATAATTTAGCAGATATTAAAATTGAAGTCAAACTCAAAGAACATTCGTTCTTTTCCACCCTTCGCTTTGCTCGGGTATTTAATTTCTAAAATAAGCTGGCCCCCACAATTAAACTGAAAATCCAGTTAATAAGCAAAACCACCCAGTTAAATAAAAAGAAAATTATAAACAACAGGATAAACAAGCCAAACTGTCTTAAAATTATTTTTAGATTTTCCATTCCCTGAGGCAAAAAAGTAAATAAGATATGAGAACCGTCCAAAGGAGGAACCGGCAATAAATTAAATATCCCTAAAAGTAAATTTATATAGACAACATAAGAAAACATCAGATGAAGGCCTGAAACAGCGGAAATTGCCGGAAAAAATCTTAAAGCCAATCCAAAAAATAAAGCAACGGCAAAATTTGCTGCAGGACCCGCTGCCGCCACTTTGGCAGAACCGTATTTTTGGTCCCGAAAATTATAAGGATTAATCGGCACGGGCTTTGCCCAGCCAAAAACAGGTCCTCTGCCTCCTGTTGCCAAAAGCATCAACAAAGGCAAAAGAAAAGAGCCGAAAGGGTCAAGATGTTTTATTGGATTCAAAGTCAACCTGCCTGCATATTTAGCAGTTGAGTCGCCCAAATAATTTGCCGCTGTCCCGTGAGAGACTTCGTGAATCACGGCTGAAAAAATTAAAATGATAATTAAAAATATCCATTCTGGCATATGCCTTATTTTATCACATTATTGATAAAATTAAAATTATCTGTTAACATTAGAATGTATGTCACGTGAATGCGCAATTTGCGCGAAATCATCAAAAAAGGTCTGGCGAAGAGTCAGATTAAGAGCGGAAAAATTTAACCCCACTATTAAAAGAAGACAGCATCCCAATTTGCAGTGGGTCAGATTATTGTCGGGCAAAAGAGTTAAGGCCTGCGCGAAATGCATCAAGACAATGAGTAAAAAGAAGAAATAAAGTTGTCCAGGGATCTTTGCGGAGTGTAGTACAACGGCAGTATTCACCCTTGGGGTGGGTGTGACCCGGGTTCAATTCCCGGCACTCCGACCAAAAAAAACAGAGGATTGTCCTCTGTTTTTGGCTTTCTGATAAAGATTCTAAATTTTTTTATTCAATACAGCAGTCAATAATTTTTTTGACCAAATCGCTTAATTTTCCCATAAAGCCGGGTTTTTCTTTGTCGGCGGTAGCAGCGGCGGCCACGGGCAGATCTCCAAATAAATCTTTGGCGTTTTTGGCCTCGCCCCGTAAAGAACCGCTTCCAGCGGTTCTACTACCGGGGTTTAAATCGTGGACATTCAATTGATTATCCCCTATTTTTTTTATTTCGCCCACATTCAGCAGTTTTAAATTCAATCCCCAAAACAAAGAATATAAATCAAAGGCTTTCGCAAATAAATCTTCGGCTTCTTTTTTGTCTCCCTGTCCCAAATATTTTGTTCCCACCTCCATTAATCGCATTGTGGCGGCTAATAAATGCTTTGAAATGCACCACACCTCGCCTTCGTATTCTTTGATAATTTTCTTTAATAATTCCTTGCGGATTTCTCTGGCTTGGTTTAGCAAATCATAATATTCTGATTTTCCGGTTTTAACTCCCGTGAAGAAAAAATGTTCCTCAATGGAAATTAAATTCATTATGGCAATGCTCAAGTCCTGATCTGAAGACAAATCAAGCTTGCCATCTTTTGATTGTTTGACTTTTTCCAAAAGCTCTTGGATTTTTTGTTCTTTATTGTTGTCCATATTATTTTAAAAAAGTTAACATCCCACTATGTAGTGGAAAATTATAGTTGTAATTATTAAAAATAAAACAGGTAAGACGACTTTTTGAAAAGGAAAAAATGCTTTGCCGTGATTTTTATTTTTTAAGAAAGAATTAAGCCAGATAGCCAAAATAAAAGCGATGCTGCCAAAAACTATTCCTAACCATAACTTATCGATTCCCCAGAATTTATTAAAAGGGTGGCCCATAATTCCCGTAAAATAAAGCGGCAGAATAACAATGAGATAGAAAATGCCCGAGACAGTCAGCCGGCGCAGTCGAAGAACAGCCGTTCTTCTCCACCCTTCGCTTTGCTTGGGTATTTGAAAGCGGATTTGTTTTTTCTCAAGCCAGTTTAAGGACCAGCCGATCATTGAAACAATTAATCCCCCAACCCAGATTCCGGAAAGTACATCATCAACGCCCAGCCAGCGGCAAAGACCTACTCCTGCCCCCACCGCAATTGTACAAACAGGACAAAATGCTTTTGCCTGATTTAACGCGAAAAAACTCAATAAAAATACCGCAATTAAAATGCTGAAAATTTTTTCCTTCATTGGATACCAGCTTTTTGTTTAAAGAAATTAATGATATCTTCGTCACCGACAAAACATTTGGAACCGTCCCACAAAAAAGGCACGCCCACCTGATCTGCCGGCAAATTGCATTTTTGCGACAAATCCACCAGCTCTTTGGCATTATCCTGATTATTAAACACTTCTTTCTTTTCAAAGGAAACCTTTTCTTCAATTTTGTTATCCTTTATAAAGGTATCAACCTTGGCACAAAAAGGACAATTCTCGCCATAGAAAAGAATAATTTTATTTTCTGTCGGCGGTTCGCTGTTATTTCTAAAAGAAAAGAAAGCAATTCCGCCCAAAACAATAATTCCTATTAAAGTAAATATTATAATTTTTTTATCCATATATATCTATAATATAGCGAGTCTCAGATACTCTGTCAAAGTTTGTATTTTTTCATTGAAAGAGCGTTTAAAACAACGCTAACCGACGAAAAGGCCATAGCAGCGGCAGCAATTGCCGGATTTAAAAGCCAGCCTGTGAAAGGATATAAAATACCCGCGGCTATGGGAATACCAATGACATTATAAAAAAAAGCCCAAAAGAGATTTTGTTTGATTTTTTTAAGCGTGTATTTACTCAAATCAATGGCAATTACTACGTCCCGTAAATCATCTTTTATTAAAACTATCTCCCCCGTCTCCATAGCTACATCTGTGCCCGAACCCAAAGCAATGCCTAAATCAGCTTGAGCCAAAGCAGGCGCATCGTTTATCCCGTCGCCTACCATTGCCACTATGTTTCCTTCTGATCGCAGTTTTTTAATCTCGGCTGACTTTTCCTGCGGCAATACTTCAGCTAAAACTCTATCAATTCCAACTTGTTTAGCAATTGCCTGACCAACGCGTTGATTGTCTCCGGTAATAATAGCGACTTTCTTACCCATTTGATGAAGCATTTCAACAGCTTCTTTTGAATATTCTTTAAGCGTATCAGCAACGGCAATCAGACCGACTATTTTACCGTCAAAAGACAGTATCATTACTGTCTGTCCTTGATTCTCTAAGACAGCCAATTTTTCTTCCGCAACAGTCGGATTAATTTGATTATTAATCATTAATTTTCTTGTTCCTAACAGAATTTTTTTATTTTCCAACTCGGCTGAAACGCCATAACCGGGAATGGCTTGAAAATTTTTTACTTCATCTAATTTAAGATTTTCTTCCTTTGCTTTTTGGACGATTGCTTGTGCTAAAGGATGCTCTGAATTTTTTTCTACAGAAGCGGCTATCTGCAGAATATTAAGTTTTGTCCGCCAGCTGGCGGATTGAATTTCTACAATATCAGTAACAACCGGCTCTCCCTTGGTTAGCGTTCCTGTTTTATCAAAAATAACCATATTTACGTTTCTAGCCGCCTCCAAGGCCTTGCTGCTTTTAATTAAAATACCGTTTTTTGCCGCTAATCCCGTTCCCATCATCACCGCGGTTGGCGTAGCCAAACCTAAAGCGCAGGGGCAAGCAATAATCAAAACCGCCACAAAAACCGTTAAAGCCAAAACTAAAGGCTGTCCCGATATAAGCCATATAGCAAAAGCTAATACTGCAATGCCAATAACTGCCGGCACAAAATAGAAAGATATTTTATCTGCCAAAAGCTGAATGGGCGCTTTAGAACCCATAGCCTTTTCCACAATTTTTATAATTTGAGCCAGCATTGTGTCTCTTCCAACCCGCGTGGCTTTAAATTTCAAAACGCCGGTTTTGTTAATCGTTGCTCCAATAACTTCATCGTCCTTTTTCTTTTCAACGGGAATACTTTCACCGGTAATTGCTTTCTGGTCAATAGCGGAATAACCTTCAATCACGAGACCATCTACCGGAATTTTCTCTCCGGGCTTGACTAAGATAATATCTCCAACTTTCACCTCAACAATGGGAATTTTTATTTCCTGACCGTCCTTGATAACCGTGGCTTCTTTTGGCTGAAGACCAACCAATTTTTTAATCGCCTCGCTTGTTTTTCCTTTGGTCAATACTTCCAAATATTTACCCAAGGAAATAAAAATTAAAATCAAAGCCGCACTCTCATAATAAAGATGATTGCCAGCATAGCCCGGCTTAAACCAAACCAAAAAAGAAATAACCAAACTGTATAAATAAGCGGCGACTGTTCCAGTTTCAACTAAAGAATCCATATTCGGATTTCTTTGAATCAATTTCTTAAATCCAAATATATAAAGAGGATAATTCACTGCCATAATAGCGGTGGTAATTAGAAACTGAATTACAACTTCAGTTTTTAAAGATAGTACAGGCAAAGGCAGCCCGATCATTTTTGCCATAACTAAATAAAAAATCGGCAGACCTAAAGCAGCGGAAAATATAAATATGTTTCTTAATTTTCTGATTTCCTTTTCGCCGGACAACTTGTGATGGTCGCGGCCATGCTCCATCATTGACTCGTAGGTTTCTTTTTCCGCTTTGTAACCCAGATTTTTAACAATCTCTTTAATTTTTTCCAAACTAATTTCCCTGTCGTCAAACTCAACGCTCGCCTTTTCCGAGGCGAAATTGATGTCAAATAAAATTACACCCTTTTCCTTTCTAAGGGTGTGTTCAATGTTGGCGGCGCAGGAACCGCAATCCATGCCAAAAATTTTTAAAATTATTTTTTGATTCATAAAAATTAAACGTTTTTAATATCGCCTTATCTCATACCGCAGCCGCATTGCCCTCCACCTTCTGCTCCGGAAGGAACAAAAGAAGATCCATTGCTGTTTTGAGCATTGTTCTGGGACATTGGCGAATTGCTATCAACCACCTCTATAATCCCTGAAACCATTCCCATCCAACAGCTAAATTTATACTTCCCAGGCTTTGGCGGCGTAAATTCTTTAATGCTTGTCTGTCCCGGAGTAAGCGCAATTTCTCCATCAAATAAATCTTTTGAAATTATGGCATTAGTGCAGCCGCTTGTTCCTTTGTCAGCAATCTCCCATCTGACCGGGATTCCTGTTTTAATTTTAAAATAATTGGGTTTATAGCCGGAACTTGAAGCGTCCATTTTTATAACCTGCTTACCATTAACAATCGGCGGCAATCCTTCTTCGTTATCATTATTGTTAACCGATTGCTGATTGCCGGAGTTCAACTTTATATCGCTAAAACTGGAAAATCCCAAAACATTTAACTGAGCATTAATATTATAAAAAGCGAAAAATAAAACCAGAACTCCGGCAACTTTTAGGAATTTATTGGCCAGATGCGGCTTTTGAGAAAATTTGACCGAGGATAAACCAATTGCCAAAAGAGCCGGCAATGTCCCTAAAGCAAAGAAAAGCATAATGAGAGCGCCTTGAACCGCACTACCGGAAATTAAAGCTAATCCCTGAGCCGTAATAGTAAAACCGCAAGGCAAAAAGAAAGTAAAGGCTCCCATCAAAAAGGACGTATATTTTCCTTGAAATTTAGTTTCATCAGCAATACGTCTGGTTATGAATTTAGGCATTGTAAACTGAAGTTTTCGGAAAGCTTTTACGCCCAGCATCTGTAAAGCTAAAAAGAACATCATTACAGAAACAGCTACAATTAAAACGGAAGTAAAAGTTAAAGAAATCTGAAGTTTGCTGCCAAGGCCTCCGATAGCGGCTCCTAAAATAGCGTAGGAAACAATTCTCCCGGCATTAAACATTAAATGGGGCTGAAGTTTTTCTAATGTTGAGTTTTTTTCAGAATACATTCCCATCCACTGTTTTGACATTGAAAGAATCAAACCGCCAACTAATGCCGCGCAACCGGAAACTCCGGCTATAAGCCCGAACACAAAAAACATTGGTAAAGACGATTTTGAACCAACATTTATTAACCCCGATAATCCTGATTTATTTAATCCGACAAAACCAATGATAATCAATAATCCTATGCTAAGGGTAATAAAAAATTCCTTCGGCTTAAAACCATTTATCATTTCTCTTGGTTGGTCGGAAAAAATATAACCCTCTTTTTTAAAAACTTCATTTAATCTCTCAATGATTGGTCTTTCTCCTTTGTATTCGATCAATACTTCTCCCTTGCTTGTTGAGGCCTCAACGGATTTTATGTTTTCCAATTCTAATAATTTCTTCTCAATTAAAATTTCGCAGGAAGCGCAATGCATTCCTTTGACAAAATAAATATACTCTTTTATCTTTTTAGCCATGATTTAAATTATTTATTAAATAACTTCATAACCTTTAAAATTTCATCTACCATTTCCTGTTTTCTCTTTTCATTTTTTGTGGCCATAGCTTTTTTAAAACAGGTGTTTAAATGATTTTCCATCAGCATTTGGTGGCTGGAGCGCAAAAGACCAATCACTGCCAAATTTTGCTGCATAATATCAATGCAGTAGCGGTTTTCTTCCGCCATTTTTATAATCTTTCCCAAAAGACTGTGCGCTTTTTTAAAATTGATCAAAGTTTTTTGTTTTTTCTCCGTCATAAATTTTTAGTTTTTAATTTTTAACTTTTAATCTATTCATACCCCGACCAGAGGTATAGGTATATAATAGCAAGTCAAGACAGCCTGTCAAGAGGCAGATAGGCCATCAAAAAACCGCTAAAAGCGGTTTTTTAATGGCTCTGTTCTCTTCCAGCAAATTCTTCTGGAAAATATTCCAAGTGGGAATCCAAGTCCTGACCCAAGGGCCAAGATCATATCCGATTCCCTGAAAAAAAGTTTGTCCCAGAATTAGACTAGAAGGAGCAGGGCCCGGTTAGAAATTACGTTTTCAAACTTATAATTTTTATGATTAACTTCCAGCAGGGCACTGCCAACGAAATATTTTTTCTACTTTAATTTTACTCCCTTTCAAACCCCTCTGTCAATGCCGCCAAAAATTTCTAAAGCTGGAGAACTTTAACCATTTGTTTTATCAAAGACACTACTACCGGCGGAGCTAACAGGCTTACGGATTTTACTCCTTTTGAATCCAAAATTACCCAAGGTTTCTCGCCTATCTTCACTTTTTTATTTTTCTCATCCCATTTAAAAACATACTCAGGAGTTACTTCGTAATCATCAACATATTTTTTGGCTGATTTCAAAGGCAAAGAATTTCGCAATAAAACCTTGGGGATCCCGTAAAGAGAAAAAGCTTCTTCAATTAATTTTTCGTCTTTTTTTAATCGCTCTTTAATTGGTTTAATCCCGTATTGATCCCCTTCCTTTGGAAGCATTCTTGCCCCTTTGCAGTTAGAATTGTCGCAAAGCAGATAAAATTCTTTTTTCTTTTCATCATATTTTACTTTTGAGGTAGGGAGAAGTTTCAAATTTCTGGAAGTCTGGCAAAGCGGACAAACTCTTCTCCATTTAATCCTTTCGTCAATTACCGATGTCGGCACATCAATTAAAATAAAAATGTCGGGATCGTCTCTGTAGCCGATTAAATCTCTAAAGAAAAGGGAGTAAGAAATCTGATCCATGTCGCGGGGAAAACCGTCAATAAAAATACTTTTCTTTTTTCTTTTAGCAATTTCTTTTTTGACCAAAGCTAAAATCAATTCGGTCGGTAAAAGAACCTTGGTATTTCTTCCTTCTATGGATTTAATAATTTTTTCAAACGGAAGCCAACCGCGGTAATTTTTTTCTAAAAAAGAAATCAATTCTTTTTTCCTTTTTTCGTCTTTCACTTCTTCGTCAATTCCTCTAATCATGTCTCCAATGGAAAAATGATCAGTCTTTTCTTGGCTTATTATCTCAGCGAACATTTTGGCGTAAGTCCCTTTACCGGAATTCTTTTTACCCAAAAGATAAGCAATGAATGTATTTTTTTCCAAATACTTTTTTATTTTTTTAATTTCCGGTCCCGCTTTCAATTGAAAATACATCCCTCTTTCTTTAGGGTCGGACAAATTAAATTTTCTTGTTAATTCTTTGATTTTAGTCTTAAAAATTGGGAATTGTAAGTTTTTTGCCATCGGAAATAATTTTAATATTACCATGTTGATCTGTTCTTAGGATTTTTATACCATAATCTTCTAAAATATCCAAAACTTCTTGATGCGGATGGCCGTAAGAATTTTCTTTACCCAGCGAAATAACCGCAATTTCTGGAGAAACTTTCTCAATAAATTCTTTTGAGTTTGAAGTTTTGCTGCCGTGGTGAGCAACTTTTAAAACATCGGAGTCTAAATTCGCTCGCTGTTCCAAAAGTGCTTTTTCTTCTGATTTGCGGATATCCCCCGTAAACAAAAAGGAATTTTCACCAAAAACCAAACGGCTGACGATTGAAGTTTCATTGCTGTCTTTGAATTCCTGGCCTGCCAGATTTTCAAAAGGATATAATATTTCCAGAACCGCTTTTGCGGCGAATATTTTTTGACCGGCTTGAGCAATTTTTATACTGGCTTTTTCTTCTAAAATTTTTCTTTCCCATTCTTTAAACTCTAAGGTGTCCCTTTTAACTCCTGTCCATAAAATATTTTCTACCTTATATCTTTTTAGAACCGAAATTAGTCCTGTTAAA
>Ga0315286_10007628_pt1 | contig 10612 bp, 7 predicted proteins | sample YL17G10_0_MG_FD_205038 | JGI IMG/M metagenome (GOLD analysis project Ga0315286, IMG submission 205038) | Sediment microbial communities from Yellowstone Lake, YNP, Wyoming, USA - YL17G10_0 | ecosystem: Environmental > Aquatic > Freshwater > Lake > Sediment | place: USA: Wyoming | collected...
AGAGGCGGCCAGCCACAAGGTTCTTGGCGGGCGGCTGACCGAAGAGAACCGCGACGCCGCAATGGCGCTCCTCGACGAGGCGGCCGCAGGCTACTTCAGGCGCCTCGATGCTGACGGCCGCATCCGGTCGCCGGGCCTGTGGGAAGTTGAGAAGCGCACCATCCTGCGCGACCTGCGGAACATGGTCGACTGGCACATCCGCAAGCAGTCCGCCTGGCGGGCCGCGTACACTGAAGTGCCGTTCGGCGGCTCGCGGCAGGGCCGCGTGGACCCGCCCGGCCACCGCGAGCCGATCACGCTGAAAGGACCGCACGGGCACGTCAGCATCAGCGGGCGAATCGACCGCATCGACATTGCCGCCGAGGGCGATCCCGGTTACCAGGTCATCGACTATAAGACCGGCGGCGCCCCGTCTCGGGCCGACATGCAGGCGGGCACCAGTTTTCAACTTCCGATCTATCTCTGGGCAGCCGAGGCGCTCCTGTCCGAGGCCGAGCGGCAGGGCGTGGCCCGGGCGTTCTTCATCCCCATCCGCAAGCCGGGCCAGAGCGGCTTCTTGACGACGGAGCCGACCCCGAAGTTCCCGAACGGGTCCGTAGGTCCTGCCCAGGAGCGTGCCGCCCAGTACATCTGCCGCTTCATCGACGCCATGCGCCACGGGCGGTTCCCCGTGTACCCGCGTCAGGGTTGCCCGGGCCACTGCGATTTCAGCGAGATCTGCCGCTACGCCGAGTGGCGCATCCAGCGCAAGTGGGAACTGCACCCGCTGGCCGAACTTGAACCGATTGCCGACGCGTCTGCCGAGGGCGAGGAGGCGCCCGAATGAGCCGCCTGACCACGGCCCAGCGCGAGATCGTCGAGAACCTCTCGGCCAGCCTCTGCGTCACGAGTGGCGCGGGCTGCGGCAAGACGAGCGTGCTGGTGGCGCGGTACATCCATTTCCTGGAACAGGACCTGGCGCTGCCGCTCCAGCAACTGGCGGCCATCACGTTTACGGAGAATGCGGCGGCGGAAATGCGCGACCGCATCCGCACCGCCTGCCGCGCCCAGGTCGATGCGGCCCGCCGGGCCCGCGACCGGCGAAGGATGGACATCTGGCTCGGCCGCTACTGGGACGTCGATATTGCGCCCATCGACACGATCCACAGTTTCTGCGGCGCCCTTTTGCGCCGGTACCCGATTGAGGCGGGCGTGGACCCGAACTTCGCCCTCCTCGACGAGGCCCAGGCCACCTTCCTGCGCCAGGACGTTGTGGCCGCCCAGTTCGAGGACCTGCTCGAGCGCCCGGACCCGGCCCTGCTCGTGGTGCTGGAGCACCTGAGCATCGCCCAGGCCCGCGAGACGTTGGCCGAGATCGTCGGCGAGAAGCGCGAGGTCCTGCGCCGGGTCGCTGGGCCGGTCATGCAGCGCAGCGACACGGAAATCCTCGCCGGTCTCAAGGAGGCCATTGGGACGATGGCCTGGCGGCTTCTGAGGGACTGCCTCGCGGCGCCGGCGTTCTCAGACGCCGTGCGGGCCTTGCAGGGCACGCCCGGCCCGGCCGGCGACCGGCGCGAAGACGCCCGCCGCGAAGTCCTCGCGCAGATTCAGCGGCTCACCAGCGCCCGCACGGTTGACATTGCGCAGGAGGCGGCCGCGGCGATCTCGGCCGTCAACCTGCGGGGCGGCAGCCCCACCAAGTGGCCGTCAAAGGACGTCTTCGATGCCGTCGGCAAGGCCATCAAGGTTGTCAAGGACATGCTCTCGCGCGCCACCAAGGACCTGCCGGCCTTCGACGACGAAACGGAGCGGCGGCACGTTACCCTGGCCCGGGCGTTTCATCAGACCGCCTGCCGCATGGTCGAGGCCTACGAGGCGGCCAAGCGCGAGCAGTCGGTTCTGGATTTTGAGGACCTCCAGATTCGGGCCCGGGACCTGCTGCGTCACAACCCCCAGGTCCTCGAGAATTGCCGCCAGCGGTTCCGCGCCATACTCGTCGATGAACTTCAGGACACCAACCTCCTTCAGTTCGAGATCGTCAGGCTCCTGGTGTCGGGCGAGGCCGGGCGAAAGCAAGAGCCGCCCCTGCGGCCCGGGGCGCTCTTTGGCGTCGGCGACCCGAAACAGTCGATCTACCGATTCCGCGGGGCCGAGTGGGAGGTGTTCTCGCAGGCCCTAGCGCGGGTCGGGGCCGAGGGCCGCCGGGGGCTCGTCGAGAGTTTCCGCCTGCACGCCGGCGCCGCCGCCCTCGTCAACCACCTCTTTCCGGGTCTGATGACCGGTTACGAGGCCATCAAGGGCATGCGCGACCAGAAGAACGATGCCGTGGCTGAGTGCCTTATTGTGCTCGAACCGGAAGGCGAGCGCCTCGACACCGCCACGGGTCACGCCGAAGAGGCCGCGCGCCTGGCGGCGCGCCTGCACGAGATCGTCGAGAAGAAGGCGGTCCTCGTGGAGGGCGAGGTCGCGCGGGCCTGGCGCCCGGCTCGCTACGGCGACATCGCCATCCTGCTCAGGCGAACGCAGCACCTGCACCTTTACGAGGAGGCGCTCGAGCGGCGCGGCGTTCCGTATTACGTCGTGGCGGGCACCGGCTTCTACAAGCAGCAGGAGGTGCTCGACGTCATCCACCTGCTGCGCGTGCTCGACGATCCGGCCGATGACCTGCACGTGGCGGGCGTCCTCAGGTCGCCCTTCTTCGCCGTCAGCGACGAGGGGCTGTACTACCTTCGGGCGATGGGGCCGTCGCTGCACGAGGCGCTGCCGGCGGCGGCCGCTGCTTCGCACCTGGGCGTCGAAGACCGCCGCGGCCTTGCCCGCGCGGCAACGGTCCTGCCGGAGTGGGCGGCGGCGAAGGACCGCCTGGGCCTCGGCCGGTTGCTGGACCTGGTGGTCTTCGAGTCGGGATACGCCGCGGCCAGCGTCGGACGATTCGGCGGCGCCCGCGCATACGCCAACCTCCGCCAGATGGTCGAACTGGCCCGGCAGTTCGAGCGACAAGGCCTGTACGCCCTCGGCGACTACATCGAGTGCGTGACCGACTTCATGCAGAGCGAGATGCGGGCTGAGCAGGCCCCCATCGAGGCGCCCGGCGGCAACACCGTCCGCATCATGACCATCCACAAGGCCAAGGGCCTGGAGTTCCCCATCGTGGCCGTGCCTGACCTTGCCCACGTCCAGCAGGGGTCGCGAGCGGTCTACTTCATCCATCCCGTGACGGGCCTGTCGGTCCGCATGCGCGACGAGGAAGGCCAGGGCGCCCTCTCGAGCGCCATGGCCTTGGCCCGCTACGACGACGCGGCCGCCCAGCGCGAGGAAACGTGGCGGCTGTTCTACGTGGCCGTGACCCGGGCGCGCGACTATCTTCTTCTCTCGTCGCACGATTCGTCGCACGCCCCGGCCGATGGCTCGTGGCTCGAGGCCCTGTTTGCGGGGCTGGGGGCCGAGCGGCGCCAGGGCCAGCACGAGGTCCGGCTGCCGAGCGGCGAGTTGCTCCGGGCCACCATCCTGCCGCCGCAGCACGAGAAGCCCGGGCACGGCCGGCGTCGCGTCGGCCCCCGCGACGTCTTCGTTGATGGCCGCGTGTGCTGGGACCGGTTGCACGACCGCGCGTCGGCCGCCAGGCGCGCCGCCGCAGCGGCCGTGGCACAGGTCGCGCCCCCGGCGCCTGCCGCGCGGCCGCCCGCGCGGATTGCCGCCACCGCCCTGGCGACCTACGTTCGCTGTCCGCGGCTTTACTGGTGGACCGAGGTCCTTGGGGTAGACCAGCCGGAGGCGCCGCCCGCGGCGGCCGGTCTGTCGCCGCGCCACTGGGGCGTCTTGGCGCACCGGGCGCTTGAACTGGCCACCTCGCCCGACGAGGCCACCGTGCGAATGGCCGTGGAAGGAGCCCTTCGCGAGGCGGGTCCGGTTCCTGGCGATACCGGCAACGGACTGCGCCGCCGCCTGGGCGAAGCCATCCGCACCTTCTGGAAGACCCCGCTGGGGCAGCGGGTCGGCCGGGCCAGGCGCGTCTTTCGCGAAATGCCCTTCCTTTTCCGGCTTGACAACACCGAAATCCGTGGCACTATAGACTTGCTCGTCGAGGGTTCCGAAGGATCCTGGGAACTCGTCGACTACAAATCAGCCGCACCGACCGTCGGCGCGGTTAACGTCACGCCAGCAGCGTACGGGTTACAGTTGGGGCTTTACGCGCTGGCAGCAAGCCGGTGGCTCTTGCGACCCGTGGCCCGGTGCTCGGTTTACTACTTGGACACCGGCCGGGCGGAGGAGCACGAAGCAGACAAGGCACATCTGTTGAAGGTGGCCGCCATCGCCCAAGACGCACTTGCAGGCATCGGGGCGGAACGCTATGATGGCGTGCGGCCAAAGGGGTGTATTCACTGTCGCTTCACAGGGCTTTGCCCAAGCAGTCCCGTGGGGGGACTGCGCCAGAGCCAGAAGTAAATCTGGAAGGGGGGCTCGCATGACTTACGACTTCTCCGTCCTACGGGAGTTGCGCAAGAAAAGAAAACTCACGATCAACGCTCTGAGCGAGATGTGCGGCGTCAGTTACGTCGCCCTCTCCAAACTCGAGCGCAACCAGGGCAACCCCGAACTCAAGACGCTTGACCGCATCAGCCGGGCGATGGGCCTTCCCACCCACAATCTCCTGGCCCTTGCAGAACAGAAGCACCCCACCCAGGCCACGCAGCAGGTGTGCACGGTGCTCGGCAAGGCCGATTGCCGGCACGTGAACCTAGACGGGACGCGAATCCTGTGCATCACCGCGCCGACGGGCGCCACCGGGTGGGCCGCCGAGTTCCAGAGCGACGACTACCTGCGGTGCTTTGTCCTCGACGGCAAGGTCAAGATCACTATCCGCGGCAGCGAGTACTTGCTTGGGCCCGGCGACGGCCTGGCCTGGGACTGCGTCTTCGAGCACACGTACGAAGTGCTCGAGCCAGCAACGTTCATCACGGTTCTGACGCCAAAGCGGCCGTGACGCGCCGCGCCCCGCTCAGGGCCGGATGGCCGGCAGCACGTAAACCTCGGTCTTCTTGGCGCCGAACAGACGCACGCAGGCTGTGTCTCCGCCTTCTCCCGCTGGAAATACCCCGCGGTACTCGGCGCTGCCCAGGAGACGCTCTTGCGCCTGGCGCGACAGGTCGTCGTCGGCCAGGGGCACCCACATCGGCCCCGCCTCTTTGGGCGTCAGGCGCACCAGGTAGTACGCCAGCGGCCACACGCTGACGCTCGGCGCGGCCAGGTAGACCGTCCGCCCGCCGACGCGGCCCTCCGAGAAATGATGGTGGGCCGAGACGACCATCATGACGTTGCGGTGCCGCTCGAGGACCCCGCGCACGGCCGCCGCGTTATCGACGACCGCGTGGCTCCACGCCGACCCTTCGTCGAGCGGGTGCAGCGGCACGAGGCTGTGATGGCCAACCACGATCACCGGCTTGCCGGCCTGCGCGGTCAGCGTCTGGTCGAGCCACGCCAGTTGCCCCGCCGACACGTGTCCGCCGCGGCTGCCCGGCGTGACCGTGTCGAGACCCACCAGCACGAGTCCCGGGAGGACCTCGCGGCACCAGTAGGCCTCCGGGCCGGAGAATCCGCGGCCCTGGAGCGCCCAGATAATCGTGCTGCGGCTGACGCCCGAGGGCGCCGGCGGCCCGCCCGCCGCCCCGGCCGCATTGACGCCGGCGCCGGCCGCATTGCCCGGCGGCTCCGGCCCGTCGTACTCGCCCAAAACCACGTAGTACGGAGCCCGCAGTTCGACGAGAATCGCCTTGGCGCGGTCGAGGCTCATTGCGTCGGCCCGCGCCAAGAGGTCGCCGCCGATGATGACGAAGTCGAGATTCGCGGCCGCATTCAGGTCCGCGACGGTCTTCTTGAGGAGCATCTCGGAGTGCTCGACCATGGCCGCGTCGACCTTGACGTCGGGCGCCGCCGAGTAGTACGCGCCCGCCACGACCGCGAACGTTACGCGCTCGCGCGGAACGCTGCCGGCGCAGCCCGCCGCCACGACGCCACCGAGCATAAGCAGGACCGCCCTGAGCCGCATCTGCATTCTCCCTCAACAACGCAGGCCGCGTCATTATAACGCGGCCCGAAGGAAAGCCAAAGGCCGAGAAGCGCGAAGCCCCCTGCCGTCAGCCGCCCGGCAACAGGTCGCGATGCAGCCTTGCGGCCCGTTCGAGGAGTTCGCCCCCGCTCAGTTGCGCCGCCATTTCGGGCGGAAGCGGGTTGCCGGCGGCCAGCGCCGCAAACATCGTTTCCAGCGGGGCCAGGTGCCCCGCCCACCCCGGCCCGGCTCCGTCGCGCGCCTGGGCCAGCCGTTCGGCCAGACCAAGTCGGCGGGCCTCATCCCTCGCCCACGCCAGGCGCACCGCCTCATCGGCCGGGTCGACGTAGACGAGCCGCACGAGAACGCGTTCAGCGTCGGCAAGGACCGGTTCGGTCCGCCGGGCCCAGTCGCCGCCCGTCAAATGGTTGAAGCCGACCGCCACGAAAACCAGGAGCGATGCCGCCACGCTCACCAGGGCGGCCATGCGGACCGTCAGGAACCTCCCGCCCAGCATGCGGCGCTTGTCGGCGGCAATGCGGGCCTTGAAGAACGCGCCGCGCCGGTGCAGTTCGGCCACCACGCGCTCGGCCAGGTTGGGGACCTCGGCCTGCGGCGGATTGTGCCGGAGGGCCTCGTCGAGCGCCCGGAGGCTCTCGTAGGCCCGCGCGCACCGCTCGCATTCCACCAGGTGCTGGCGCACCCTCGCGGCCGCCCGGTCGGGCAACTCTCCGTCGAGATACCGGCTCATCGTTTTACTCGACACGCACCAACCCATCCGCATACCCCCCACGTCCGGCTTGAGGATTTGCCTGCTACGGCATCTCGCCGCCCTGTCCCGGCCGGTACATGCTGGCCAGGTAGTCGGCGGCGTTGACGTGCTTGATGGTTTCGAGCACTTCCTGTCGGGCCCTGAAGAGGCGGCTGCGGACGGCGAACACCGACAGCCCGAGCACTTCGGCCAACTCCTCGTAACTCAGTCCTTCGATGGTCCGCAGCACCAGAACGCTCTTGAGTTTCGCCGGCAGCGCCTCGACCGCCGCCTGTACGGCATCGAGCGCCTCCTTGGACTCCATGCGCGTCGACGGCCTTACGACGTGCCGCGCAATCGGATGCTCGCGCAGTTCCCGCATGCGGCGCTGGCGGGCCTCTTCCTTGCGCCAATGGTCGATCACGGCATTGGCCGCTACGCGCCTGAGCCAGCCCGGCAGCATGTCGGCCGATTCGATGTCCGCCAGGTGCCGCCACAAGCGGATGAACACGTCCTGCGACACGTCTTCGGCTACGGCGGGCCGGCGGACCATTCGCAGGATGAACTGGTAGGTCGGCCTCTCGAACGCGCGAACGAGAGCGGCAAACGCGTCGCTGCTGCCTTGCCGGGCCGCTTCCAGAAGGGCCGGCAACGATTGCCGCGCCTCGGTGACCGCCTCGACAAGGGCGGGCAGCGCCCGCACCTGGCCGGCCAACGCCTGGGCCGCGGCTGTCATCGGCGGCTCCTTGCTGGTCTCGTTGCCCCACATAATCAGACGTGCTCCGACACCGCGCGTTCCTCAAAATGTACCGGCCCCGCCAGAGAATTATACGATGCTGCCGCCTGCCGGTACGGCAGATTCCTACGCCTTCTTCTGCGGCCCCGGCTCCGGCGGCGGTTCGGGTTCCTCGCCAGTGAGCGTGAGCGCCTCGGCCTTGCCCTTCAGGTCCCTTGCGAGGATTGTCTGCCATTCCCCCAGCATCACCAGCCCGTCGAGTCCACGGATGATCTCCTCGAGATTCTCGTCCCGCTTGCCCATGATCGGCCTCCGCTTTTTCCTTGCTTTCCGGCGCACCGCCGTGTAGCCTCTTCGCAAACGCGTACGGTTCGGCCTCATTATACGCATATGCGGCGCTTATGCAAGCGTACGTTCACAAAGGCGAACGTTATTGCCCGTAACCTGGTTGAGAGAGGCACATGGAACCTGCGAGTCAGGATCTGGCCTTGTGGCAACGGCTGGCGTACCTCCGCCAAGCGGTGTTCGGGCAGAGGGGCCGCGCAGCGTTCGCCCGGGCAATTGGCGTAAGTCCTTCTACCTACAACTATTATGAGAAAGGCCGCGCGGCCCCAGCCCACCTGCTGGCCAAGGCCGCCGAGGTGACTGGCGCTGACCCAGCCTGGCTCTTGACGGGCCTCGGCAGTCCCTTTTCGTCAGCCCGGCCGGATGGCAGTGACATAGGGTTGTCACCGCAGGCCCAGGAGATTCTCGCCAGGTTCCCAGCCCAGGGCGGGACAGCGGAGACGGCGGCTGCGAAGGCGGCACTCAGGGCGCTCTTGGCACGCATGGACGAGCGGCTGCCTCTGCCCAAGGGCGAGTGGCGGCCGGCAACCTTCGAGCCCAAGCCCACCTCGATTCCCGTCGTGGGGCGGACCGCGGCAGGACTGCTGGCCTTGTGGGACAACTTTTTTGCGGGCCACGAAGACCCGAAGGCGATGGAGCATCTTCTCAGGCAGACCGAGGGCAGGACGGCTCAGCAGCGCGACGGAGATTTGAGGCCGGCCGATCCTCACCGCGAGTCCGACCGTCCGCGTGACGCCACGGCGATCCTGACGCAGTTATCCTCTCCGACGGCCCAGGGCATCGTCGAGTTCGTGGACCTGCCCGAGGTCGGCCCGGTCGGGCCGGGCACGTTCGCCCTGCGCGTCGACGGCGACAGCATGGCGCCCCGCCTTCGCGACGGCGACCTGGTGGTCTCGCGCCGCGATGCCGCGCCTGAGCCGGGGATGATGGCGATCGTCAAGATCCGCAACCGGGTCGGCGTCACGGCCAAACTGTGGCGCCCGGAGGGCGACCGCGTGCACCTCGTGCCCATCAACGAGTCGTATGAGGCGGCGGTGTATCCGCGGAGCCACATCGTGTGGGCCTGCCGGGTTCTCTGGGTCGTCCGACTCTGATGTCCCGCCCAGCGACAGGGTGAGCAGTGCCGCCGCTGCCACAAGGATGACCGACGCGCCAACGATCAGAATCTTCAGCCGCCTGAGCGACCGGCGTGCGCGCGTCGCCAACGACGGATCCGCCAGGACATCGGCCAGGAAGCCGCACCGCCGCGCGATGCTGAAGTGCCGCCACCCGCGCGAGGTTTCGGCGGCGCCGTTCAGCCGCGCGATTCGCCGAAGCGCGGTTACGAACGCCAGCACCCGGTGCTCGCACGGCATCCCCGGCGTGACCGGCAGCGCCGTGGCCTGCCGCGGCTCTGAGACGGCGGCGCCCGGCGCGCCGGAGCACCCGACCGGGCACGGGGGCGCCTCGATCGCATACAGGTCGCACTCCTGCTCGCAGCGCCGCGACACATAGCCGAACGCGAGGCCCCAGTACGCAAGCACCACCGCGGCCACGGCAATGTTCTCGGTCCAGAAGGACCCGTTGAGGACGGCCGCCGCCTCCCCTGCCATGAGGCCCGCTCCCACGCCGCCCATCGCCATGACTACGTAGAGGAGAACGTGTCGGAACTTCACATGGCCGACTTCGTGAGCGAACACCGCCTCGACCTCCTCCGGCGCAAGGCTCACGAGCAGCGTATCGGTGATGAGGATGTACCGGAGCGGGCCGACCAAGCCGACCATGCAGCCGTTAGCGATGGTGATGTTCGTCCGCCACACCAGGATGTTGCCGATGCGGATGCCGGCCCGGTCGGCAAGGACCTGGAGGCGGTCGCGCAGGGCGCTCGCGGGCATGGGCTGCGTGCGCCAGCACAAGCGAAACCACAGTCCCGACAGCGCCACCGCGACCAGCAGGCAGGCCACGAGCAACGTGGCCGCGAACGGGTTTGACTCGGGCGGTCCGACGAGTTGCGCGACGGCGTCACCGGCGGCCACCAGCACCACCAGCGGCCCGAGCATGATGAGCAGGTACTGGCGAAACATGAACTCGAGGTAGTGCGGCAGCGTCCACTGGCGGGCCGCCACGGCCGCACCCGCGCGTGCCACGAGGAATGCCCGCAACCGCTGGTCGGCCGAGAACAGGGCCAACCACGCCGCCGCCTGGAAGACGACCAGTGGGGCCACGGCGATCGCGAACCGAACGACGGTCCAGCCCTCCAGGCATGCCCAGGAAGCCGCCAGGGCGGCCCAGTCGAGGCCGAAGAGCACTCCTGCGTAAAGGGCCAGCACCAGCAAGCGATAGAGCCGCCCGAGACGGCCCACCCTTCGGAGGAACCTCTGCTCGTCAATCTCCGGGCGGCGACTTCCCCACCGGATGTAAAGGCCGATGGCCAGCCCGGCATCGAGCACGAGCGCGGCCGCGGCGCCTGCGCCGGCAATCGTCAGAGCGGCGTCGGGCGGCGGGCCGCTTACCCAGTCGGCCGCCACGAGGGCCAACACCAGGCCCAAGAGGATATGGGCGTACATTGACTTCCTTCCAGCGCTACAGGTGTGACAGGTGCGCGGCGGGTCTCCCGGCCGCAGTGCACCCCGGCACTACTTCTTGCTCTCGGCGTCCGGCGGCTTGTGAAGGATTTTCGGTTTAGCCACGAAATAGTCGAAGTCGGGGCTCTGCACGGGGCCGTGGCAGGACATGCACAGCCGCGAGTGGATGTTGATCTTCGGCTCCGGCTTGA
>Ga0315286_10007629_pt1 | contig 10612 bp, 13 predicted proteins | sample YL17G10_0_MG_FD_205038 | JGI IMG/M metagenome (GOLD analysis project Ga0315286, IMG submission 205038) | Sediment microbial communities from Yellowstone Lake, YNP, Wyoming, USA - YL17G10_0 | ecosystem: Environmental > Aquatic > Freshwater > Lake > Sediment | place: USA: Wyoming | collected...
TGTGGTGCCACATTTTGGAAGTAACTCTGCGCTGAGATCGGTAGTTTGATGGCGCTGGCGAAGTATCCGTGCGTGGTTTTGCTGGCGCCATCACTGGCGATTGGCTCAATAAACGTCAGGTTTGGCGTGCCAGTGCCGTTGTAGGCCGTGCCAATCAACGTCGTTTTGAGCAGGTTGGTGGCCGCGCCTGCTGTGCAGAACGACGAAAAGTCGTTGTTGCCGTAGCCCTGGATGGCTTTAGTAAGAGCCGACCTTAAGCACCACGTGTCGAAATCAGTAGCACCTACCGGGTCCGACCCAGGACTAGGTGACGGTGTAGGACTCGGATTTGGCGGCGTGGGGCTAGGTGTCGGATCCACCGGGGATGGCGCTGGGGCTGGGGACGGAGTCGGGATGTTGTTCCCTGGATTGTTGTTGCAGGCTTGAGTGACTCGAATCCCGATAAGGATTGCGAACACAAGCCATAGAAATTTTTGCATAGCACCGTCCTAAAGTAATGAGGTTGTTCCCCATAATTTAGGTATGCGGGGCTGGGTTATTCGTCCTCATCCTCATCCTCATCCTCGTCCTCATGGACTGTGTTCTCCGGACTCCGCTTCTTCATGATGACGCTGAACTTTTTGCCATTCCACAGAACCTCAGCCTTGTCCCCACAGTCGAGTTCTTCGGTCAGGACCTCTAGCAACTCATCCTCTTCATCCTCGCTGAGTTTCCAGTGTTTGCAGGCGAACTCGTGCAACTCATCGAAGTGGTTGCCACCTCTGTCTGTCATGCCGTCAACGTCTAGAGACCCCTTGTTCCCACCTAAACTGAAACTCATGGTTCCATAGTAATGGGCCGTGTCCGAGTATTCTTCGTTATAGACCTCGCTGAGGTCAACCAATAATTTCTCGTTGGTTTCCGCCGTGGTGTTCATATGGGCTTCGTTTGCTTGACGTAAGTCATCAATCATAGCGTCCGAAATGCGTTCGACTCTGACTTTGTACCTACCTGGCTTGAGAAGGACTTCTTCCTCTGACTTGATATAGCCGGCAGTGTCTGAATCGTACACCTTGGTCAAGTCGAGGAAGCTCTCTTCAGGATCCGCCGTGTAGGTTAGGACCACGAAATACTTCTCGCCGTTGGTGAAGTTTATGGCCGACCGCAGTCTTTTGGACCAGGAGCTGATGTGCTCGTCGTTGTAAGGGAACTCGTCGCCGCGTTTTGGCAAACTCTTGAGTTTCAAGGCTCGCAGCAGGTCAGGCGCTTCCGGCCAGAACACACCACGATAAAGTGTCGTAGCCTCGTCGAGCCCTAGGCCCTTAAAGTCCTGGAGAGCCTCAATTGGTGGGCTTTTCCACTTCTCGTAGTTGTCCCATTGTTTGGTCGCGTTGATGAAGGCCTTAAGCCAGCGGCGAGTGGCTGGCTGAAAATCATCAAACTCCGCAAAGATTTTCACCAGTCTGTGTCCCATCCAACTACTTCTGCCATGTCTTTGTAGAAGTCGTACCACTTCGTCGGAGGCGCCCCGTACCTTGCTAAAGTCTTCTAGGTGAAAATGGGTGCCAAGCGCATCGTTGATGATTTTCAGATCTTTGGCATTGACGGTTTCCACTGGACAATGCATGCCATCGAACGTGTCCATTGTGCCGTCAGCATTCATTGGTGCGCACCAGAGAACACCGTCGTCAACCCAGTAGTAACTGCCTAACTCTTTGATGGCAACTTTAGATCCGGCCTTGACTTTCAGTCTGGATCCAGTGCGGTTTGGATCGCCTTTCAGCTTTTCATCGTATTTGGTTCGGGTCTTGGACTCTTCCTCTTTCTCATAACGTTTTGACTCTTCGTCGGACATCATCCACTCCGCAACCTCGTCTGCACGGTCTTGGAACTTGTTGTCTAGCGCTAACTCGATGTAAGTTTCAACGTCATCGGTCTCGCTGGGGTGATAGCCGCCAGACCATTCGGCAAAGTCTTTGAGGATTTCGTTTTTGTCAGCCTGGGTCAGCATTTGTGTTTTCCTTAGGGATTTGTAGAATACCGATTCGTGTTCTCGCGATTTCGCAGTATTCTGGTTGTTGTTCGATGCCGATGAAGTCCATGCCTTCTTCTTTGGCCGCAACTCCAGTTGAGCCTGAACCAGTAAACGGATCGAGAACAATTCCACCAGGCGGCGTAATCAGTTTAACCAGGTACCGCATAAGCTGGGTGCTCTTAACCGTAGGATGCTTATTATCGGCCCCGCCCCGGTTTCTATCAGACTTGGACGCCTTGGGGCAATAAAAGAAACGGCTGGCCCCGCCCCGGTCGCCCATCTCTCTAACGCCAGTGTTGACGGCCCCTGGTTTGAATATGCCCGCTTTGGTATCCTGCTGCCAGGACCCACCACCAGATTTCGCCCCGGAGGAAATCTTCGCTTTTCCGCTGCCGGAGCCTGACACGCCGCTTTGTCTGTCGAGTTCAGCGATGGCGCAGTCCTCGGCGCATTCCCACGACTCAACAGTCTCCTCACCGTTCTCGTCACCGTAGCCAATATCTTGGCCAACCTCGGTGAGTGTTGCAGCTAGGCCTTTGCCGCCGCCATAAATGCCGCCATCTGACTGCTTACCGCGTACGCCCATCGAGGTTTTGACCAGTTTGGTGCCGACCAGTTTGCAGTTCTCAGTGTGCGACAGAATCAAATTGGTTGGGTAACGTCCCAGGCTCATACTAGCTTCAGTCGCAGCGTCAAAATTCCCGCCACGGTTCACATGATCCCAACCGTTGGAGCCCTGCTGCGGTGTCGAGTTATAGCGAGCAATGCTAGGATTCTTCTCGCCACCCATTGAAATTCTGGAGCCATCAATATTTAGTCCGCCGACGCCATGAGTAAGCACGTTGGCCGCAATCGTCTTTTCGCTGCACTCTTTGCGGACCAGCCACCAGAACTCTGACGACGGCTTGAGGGCAGTGCCCCAACCATTCCACTTCTTAGCGTCATCAGTGGCGGGCTCTGTAACGTCGTGCTCAACTCTGTCGAACTTGTCGATAGTGACGCCCAGGGAGTCCTCTACGGCGGCGCGTGCAGCCCGTTTTCCACCGGTCTGGTCTGGTACCAGGTAAGAACCTACCACTTTGCGTTCAGCGCCAGCGGCTTTATCTAGTTGTTTGGCTAAATCCAGATTCTTCGGAAACCCAGTGCCATAATGATGCGTGATGACGTCACGAATTTCAAAGCCGGCATCTTCTAGAGCGGTGCCAGTTTTGTGCGAAACTCTTGGCAGTGCCCACACCAGAGCATGCCCACCGGGCTTTAGCACACGGTGGCATTCTTTCATCACATCGGTAAACCACGACGTCCAGTTACCGCCCTTATCTGTATCCCAACTCTTATTCATGAAGTCTATCCCCGCTGGGGGATCTGTGACCATCGAGTCCACGGAGTTGTCGGGCAGGGTCTTCAATACTTCCAGACAGTCACCATTAAAGAGTTGCATTACTGGCCTCATTAGTTTCTGTACGTTCAACAAGAATGCAGTTCGCACCCTCTTCTTTGGCCGCCACTTCCGTAGACTTAGAACCGAACGGGTCGAGCACTACACCACCTGGCGGCGTTACCATTCTAACTAGATATCGCATGAATGACGTGTTTTCAGTAGCGCACCAGAAGAACCGGCCGCAGCCACCAGCGTCGGCGTAACTGAAATCGTCGTAGGTACCGGCGCCACCAGAGAACCCCATTGAGTTCTGTCTTTTGGCGCTGCGTTTCCCTGATCCAGCCGAGAACCCACTCTGACTATTTAGTTCTTTCACTGGGCAGCCATCAACACACTTCCACGACTCAACAGTTTCTTTTCCAAAAGAACGAACGCCGTCGCTTCTATCTGGTTTGATCCTGAAGATTTCTTTGAATTTGAAATTTTCTGTTGAGACGTTGGATGATAACCTTGGCTCACCAGTTCCAGTGGTGGCGGTGCCCACCAATTCGCAGTCACGACCATGCGATAAGACCAAATTAGTCGGGTAGCGGCCCACATGTGTGCGGTATTCGCCAATACCATGATTGCCGTCACCTTTGATTCCGGCCCATTTATCGCCGCCACCGTGGGTAGAGATCGTGTCGGTACCAATGCGGCAGCCATCAATATTGATACCGCCGACGCCATGCTTGAGCGTGTTGGCGGCTATTGTTTTTTCGCTGGTTGGCTTACGACAGAGCCACCAGAACTCAGTAGCGGACTGCCAATGATGAGTGACTACATCGCGAAGTTCGAACCCGACAGTTTCCAGTGCGGTCCCGGTTTTGTGAGAGGTACGAGGCATCGATCTAACCAGGGCATGGCCACCCGGCTTGAGGGCGCGAAAGCACACCTTCAGCACAGACGCTAACTCGACGTCCGCAGGCGGGCAGGTAACCACTGAGTCAACTGACTCGTTGGGGATCTCAAACAGTTGCATCAGTAAGTCCTACTCTGCGCTTCGCAATTTCTACATACTCCGGCTGCATCTCGATCATGATGCAGTCCATGCCTTCCTCACCAGCTGCTACGCCGGTTGACCCAGACCCAGCAAAGGGGTCAAGCACCGTTCCACCAGGCGGCGTCACCAGGCGAATCAGGTAGCGCATCAGATGGGTACTTTTGACGGTCGGATGGGTATTTTTGAGGTCGCCGGCCGACTTATCGGCCTTGGAGGCCTTTGAAGTGTAGAAAAACCGGCTAGCGCCTCCCCGGTCGCCGTAGCCACACTGCGTTTTGTCTAGTTTGTTGTATTTGCCGTAGACGACGTTGGCGACGCTGCCCCTGGACGTGCCAGTGCTTTTGCCCAGTTGCCCGGTCTGCTCATTAAGCATGCGAATGGGACAGTGCTCATCGCATTGGTCCGCACATTCGTCGTGGTGGGTCAACACAACGTTGGTAGGGAACCGGCCCTCAGGTGCATTGTGCTGCGCTACCTCGGCACTCTGCTCTCCACCCTCAAAGATGCCGCCACTAAAGCCGGATGGCGTTTTGCGGTTGGTCCAATTTTTAGTCAGTTTATCGCGGTCGTCAGCCTGAATACGGCACGCGTCAATGTTGAGGCCACCAGTGCCGTGCTTGACGACGTTGGAAGCGATCGTGCTCTCACTGAGAGGTTTACGGCATAGCCACCAATGTTCACTAGCGGGCTTGATGGCCGTGCCCCAGCCAGCCCATTTTTTGGCGTCGTCAGTAGCATTGCCAGTGATAAATGCTGTCTCTGGCATACCATTGACGCCCATCATGTAAGACGCGCTGCCAGCCTTGTTGCCAGCTGGTTGCGGATGCTCGCCCAACACTGGACGCTCTGCACCGGCCTCACGATCGATCGCCTTACTTATCGATAACGATTTCGGAAACCCAGTTCCAAAAAGATGCGTGATGCAATCCCTTACCTCAAAACCAGCGTTATCAAGGGCCTGACCGGTTTTGTAGGATAGTCTAGGTAGTGCCCACACCAAGGCGTGCCCACCCGGCTTAAGAACGCGGAGGCATTCTGCAAAAATTTGTGTGAGCCATTGGGTAGACCCCTCTGGCGGCTCCTCATCCCAAGAGACATTCATGAATCTAAACTGACCCGGCGGGTCAGTAACAACGGAGTCTACGGAGTTGTTCGGTAATATTTTGAGGACTTCTAGGCAATCACCCTGTATTACGCGCATTTCAGCTCATGCTCTGGAATCTGGATAAACTGTGAATGGTCCAGTGGTCTGCGATGTACTAAATTGTGGCACTTACTACACATAGTAAGCAAGTTGTCATGGCTGTTGTCTTGGGTGTACTTATAAGGGGTGATGTGGTGACACGCTATAGACAATTTGGTGCACTTCATTCCACACTTACGGCACGACCAGTTATCACGGCGGTATATTTGGTGTCTGATCGAGTCCCATTCAAATCCACGGAAACTACGCTTGGTGTTGGAAGACCCGTTTCGATAGAAATAATTATTAGGGCCTCTGGCATTCTCACTCATAACCTCATGAGAACATTTCTTTGAGCAGTATTTTTCGGTACCAGCGTGTCGCCAAACGAACTGAGTCCCACACCGTTGGCAAATATTCTTTCGTCGCCAGGTCTTTTGTGGTCTTAGTTTGCGGCGATTGATAAAACCAAGTTTTCTGCCTTGATATTGACAGTTACGAGAACAAAAGGCATGTCTGGATACAACTTGGTAGGCCTTTCTAAGGGTCTCTGTCTTGCAGACACAGCAATTTAAAACCAGCCTTGGTGCGGCAGCTTTTGAAAATAGGGCGCTTTGGCACGCTTTGCTGCACGTCTTTCCGCGACCATGTTTGAGCCTGTTTTTGTGTACTAAGAACACCTGCCCACAGTGGCACTTTTGGGCAATTAGACTTTTGAATGTTACCACAGAGTTGTCAGGCAGCGTTTTCAGCACATCCAAGCAGTCGCCAGTATAAAGCTTCATCCAAGCCCTCAGCAGTGTTCTAGACCTGGGGTTAAGGTAACTACATGGCTCGCATTGACACACTGCGCTATGCATGATAAGATACCCATACAGTAGGATCTCAAAAATAGTCAGGAGGCACGGTTGATGTTGTCCGAGAAGTATCGGCAAATGTATGAGGGAATGGTCGCTGAGTTTGATAAAGCCGTGCATAACAACATACGTATCACAGCCACTCAGGCTGCATCAAAACTGGGGTACAATGCCCAGAACGTGGCAAATATGGTGCGGAAAATCCGAGTCCTCAATATGAAGTCGATGGTGACACGCTATGAGGCGGCGGCGGCAGCGGCGCGAGGTACAATAAAAGATGGACCCAAAAATAGAGGACAGATCCGAATGTTAGCAGCCGTTCCGCAGCCGAAAGCAGTCACCAGAGTTAGGAAGCGCAAGACCCCCATCGAGATCTATGATGCTGTGCAGGTCAAAATGCTGGAAATGAATGGCTGCACAGATGAGTTCGCCTGTAGCATGTTAGGCATTGACTATGGCGAATACCTCAGCGCCAAGATTTCGGTAATGGGTGAGCCGAAAGAGGCTAAGCCCGCGCCGGTATCGATCCAGAAGGCAGTGTCCCAAGGCGTCCGTGATGTGATTGAGGATATGCAGATCTCGCGGCTGCCAGCACTGGTGGATGTCGGCAGTTCCACCACACTTCTATCACAATTGATAGGATTCCTGTCGCCCATCGAGCCGAACCAGCGTAAAAGACTGATCCGAACGGTCGCTGAATTCTTTGAGACCACATGATATTCCAGGAGTAGTTATGGAGCCGAAGGCGAAGTCTGGTGGGCGTGGAGTATCAGCTGACGTGGTGTTCAAGCCTCGATGGAGTACAGTGATGTGCTCCAAATGCAAAGATGCTATTTTACAAGTTCAAGACGAAATAGGCTATGACCCAGAGTTCTGTCCAGGGTGTGGGACGGAGTTACCGGAGGGGCAATGATGTGGGATAAAGAAAAGAGCGTCAATGCAGCCATCAACCGTCTTCCCAGCGAATGGGAATACAAAACTCGGGGGCTGGTGGTAAGAGGCAACTGTTCCGTCCACGGTAACGATGTAGACTGTTTTGTTATTGCAGCGCACGATGTCGAGTGCTGTGAATGCTTCACTCCAGCGAGGGAAACAGCATGAACCTAAAAAACAAAATCTTGGTGGCTCTTGGACTAGTTATTGTGTCTCTTGGTGGCTACGGCTATAAGATATCCTCGGTAAAGCACGTCGCCTTGACCCAACAAATGGAAAAGGCGACTAAGGGTCCTATTGCCCCACCATCTGACCCAACAGAGAAAACCAAAACCTGGTGCGCCCTCCAATGTGGAGATGTTCCATTCGCGGGGTTCAAGTGCATTATGGTGTGCATGACCTGCTCTACCGACTTTGGTGGTGGCTGCTCTATCTCAATTTTTCCACCTAATTAGTTTGCTCGCACTCTTAACTTGTAGTTAATACACTGCAATAAGAGGCGGACGGATTATGAGGAAGGTTTTTCTAGGCTTGCTTATGTGCGTGTTTGCTAGCCCAGTTTTGGCCGTCGATATCACCGGCGGCACCAACATCGACCCGGACTTTAAAGTTTTTTCCGCCGACTCCCACGCCATAGAATTTTCCAGATGTAACTTCCCAAAAGTTGGTAAATATTGCTTTCTTGGGGGGCTTGCCACTGGCACCATTGCCAAGATACTGCTATATCAGCGTATGAGCAACGGCCGGTTAGTACCAGTCAATGCATTTTCCGGGGCCGCGTTCAAGGTGGCTCTTAATTTCAAATACTCTGGCTATTATACCCTCGTAGCTATGGCCGTTGATAAACGCGGTCAGATCATCGCCATCGACGGTGATTCGTTCTTTGTCGAGCCGAACTCTTATTTGCCCAGGGACATGATATCCGGTGACGAAGAAGAAAAGGAACAGGCGACCGTTCCGCAGACCCTTGATGAATCTATCAGGACGCCCATGCGGTATAACAACTAGCCCTTGGCATCGAGTAGAAACAAAGTCTTCGGCCTGAGCAGGTTGTAGAGTTCATGGAAGTTTTCTGTTGCCGTGTACTGCTTGCCATTGGACCACACCACACAGCCGCCCTCTGACTCCTCGATACTGCTGATGGTGGAGAAGGCAAGTAAAACCCGTTTGCCATGCTCGTTCGTGAGTCGGAGAAAAGTCTTGCCCATGATCCCCGCCTATTAGTTTTGAGTATCCATTCAAAGTAAGTCTGGTAGACTCTAAAACCCATCTGAGTCTGGGAGGACTGCATATGAGCCAGGTGTATCGCAAAGTCGATGAGGATGTTGCCCTAGAAGTGTTCCGTAGGGTGGTGGGCGAGGATGGCAGGAAGGCCATGATCAAGTCCTTGGGTGGCAACAAGAAGCTGACAACAAACTGGCCAAGTACGTAACAATTGCCTGCAATGGACGAGGGAACCCATGACCTTGAATCATATGTTTGCACCTGGCAGAATTACCATCTTGATGGACAGCACCTTCGGTAGCAGCGGCAAGGCAAAGGTTGCTTCTTTTGTGGCAGAAAACTCTGACGCCTGGACCTTTGGGTGTAACACATTTTGGCCGAACGCGGGCCATTGGTCTAGACTCGACGACGGGCGTGAGTTCTTCTATCAAACGTTGAACTCGTTCTCATATCTTCACGACAGACTCGAAAAAGTCTATCTTGGATCTGGTGCAATGATAGAGTTGCCAGCTCTTCGAAAGGAGATTGAGGCCAACAACATCCCCAGAGCCAAAATTGGTATCTCACCACTCACTGCCGTGTTGCAGGACAAAGATTCTGCGTATGAACGTGGAGAGGTTGACCTGGACGGCGTTCCTAACAAGCACTCCGGAACCATGAAGCGAGGGTCAACATGCCACGGTGTAGGCGCAGCAACAGTCAGGAAAGCCCTCCGGAGATCCGACGCTCTGTATGCCAAAGATGTGCCTGAACTTAAAGATATGATTTGCGACGTGGGTGGTGAGATTCTAGCACGCCTTAAGCAAGGCCAAAGCGGATTTGGCGAAATTGCTCAAGGGTACCCCCTGTCGCTGAATCATCCGCGTTTTGTCGGATACACAACAAGCAGGAATGTAACTACATCGCAATTCCTATCTGATATGTTTTTGCCACCTTGGGTGGCTGGTCCGGTAATTCTGAATTCCAGACTTTTCCCTATTCGAATTAACAATGACAAGTTTGTGTGTAGAAACACTGGTAAGCATCTAAAGTGGGTGGAGGTTCAGTCAGGGGCCTACGATTACGAAACTATTAAGGGTAATTCAGGTGGTTGGTATCCAGACCAACAGGAGTTGTCCTGGGAGGAACTGACCAAAATATCTGGATCTCCGACACCGATTCTGGAGTTGACCAGTGTGACCGGCCTACCTAGAAAGGTGGCTACACCATCGGTTATCAACTATTTAGATGCGATCGAATATAACAAAACAAGTTATCCGGTACACACTTGCATCAACTTTGTAAACTACGCTGATCACACGATTACTGGAGTTAGACAATTGTCTGGTCTAACAAAGTCTGTCATGAACTATTTAAAGCCGTTTATAGATACCGGTTATGCACCTGCACTAATCGGGACGGGTGCCAAAACCGGGGATATGATTGTAATGGATCAACTCAACCTTGAGGGTTAAATGCCCGAGAAAATTACAAACTTGGTAAGAGTTGGAAATTGAAACCGGCTTGCCAGTGGTGATGGTCGGCACTGGCCCCGACCACGACGACTTCATTTACCTGGAGGACTAATAAGTGCTTGAACATACTATGATTGTCATGGACCAAATCACTCTTTAAGGTTAAGTTGTACAGCACGGCTTGGTAGTCTAGTCGATTGGTATCACCGATTCGTTAATTATGAGGGGGTTATATGCGCTCGTTGACTTTAACGTCTGTGTTATTTACCTCACTTCCTTTGCTTGCTTGCGTACCTAGGACGCAAACACTCGCGCCGAAATCGCCATCAGCACCATCAGCACCATCTAAACCAGCAGACCCAGCAGACCCGGAGTCACCACCTAGCCCTGCACCAAGTCTACCAACACAGCCAAATCCAGGCCCTGGTCTTCCCCCGTCCAACCCCCCGCCCCCCGGGCCGCCGGCGCCCCCCCCCGCCCCCCCCCCCCCCCGCCCCCCCCACCCCACAAGGGGGGGGGCGGGC
>Ga0315286_10007630_pt1 | contig 10611 bp, 7 predicted proteins | sample YL17G10_0_MG_FD_205038 | JGI IMG/M metagenome (GOLD analysis project Ga0315286, IMG submission 205038) | Sediment microbial communities from Yellowstone Lake, YNP, Wyoming, USA - YL17G10_0 | ecosystem: Environmental > Aquatic > Freshwater > Lake > Sediment | place: USA: Wyoming | collected...
GATGATCTTCTACTGGGAGCTGGCTACTCTCATCGACATCATGCTGCTTGGCCACTGGATCGAGATGCGCTCCGTTATGGGAGCCTCCAAGGCCCTGGAGGAGCTGGCCCGGTTAATGCCTTCCGAAGCCCACAAGATCTTGCCCGACGGCAGCACACGGGACGTTTCCCTGGACGAGCTGCAGGTGGGAGATCGCGTGCTGGTAAAGCCGGGGGAGAAGATGCCGGTGGATGGGGAGGTTGTTGAAGGCGGGTCATCCGTGAACGAAGCCATGCTCACCGGTGAGTCCATGCCGGTAGACAAGAATACAGGGTCCACCGTGATCGGCGGCTCCATCAACGGGGAAGGGTCTCTGATGGTGGAGATCAAAAAAACGGGCAAGGACTCCTATTTGTCGCAGGTGATCGACATGGTGCGGCAGGCTCAGGAGAGCAAGTCGGCCACCCAGGACCTGGCCAGCCGGGCCGCCCTCTGGCTGACCATCATCGCGCTTGCCGGCGGCGGCATCACGGTATTCGTCTGGTTGGTACTGGCGGGCAAAGAGTTCTCCTTCGCCCTTGAGAGGGCTGTAACGGTGATGGTGATCGCCTGCCCTCACGCACTGGGGTTGGCGATTCCGTTGGTGGTAGCGGTCTCCACCTCCATCTCCGCAAAAAACGGCCTTCTGATCCGGGACCGGACGGCCTTCGAGAGTGCCCGCAATATCCAGGCGATCATCTTCGATAAGACCGGCACACTGACCGAGGGGAAGTTCGGGGTCACCGATTCGGTAAGCTTCAACGGCATGGACGGCTCGGAACTTCTACAATATGCCGCCGCAGTGGAGAGCCACTCCGAGCATCCGATTGCTCAAGGGATCGTGGCCTCCTCCAATAGGAAATTGCCGGTGCAGGAGTTTCGGGCCATCCCCGGCAAGGGGGCCGAAGGAACGGTGAATGGCCGTTACGTGAAAGTGGTCAGCCCCGGATACCTGCGGGAGCAGGGTCTTGAGGTGAGTGAGAAAGATCGCATCCGGCAGCTCTCCGAGCAAGGGAAGACCGTTGTCTTCGTACTGATCGACGGCAAGCCCGCCGGCGCCATAGCCCTCGCGGACATCATCCGCCGCGAATCCAAAGAGGCCATCGCCCGGCTCAAGAGTATGGGCATCCGATGCATGATGCTTACCGGAGACAACCGGCAGGTGGCGCAGTGGGTGAGTGAAGAGACGGGGCTGGACGAGTACTTTGCTGAAGTATTACCCCACGAAAAGGCGGCCAAGGTGAAGGAGGTGCAGTCCCGCGGGCTGATCACGGCTATGATCGGAGACGGCGTGAACGATGCCCCGGCATTGACACAGGCGGATGTGGGCATCGCCATCGGTGCTGGCACCGATGTGGCTATTGAGAGCGCAGACATCGTCCTTGTGCGCAGCAACCCGTTGGATGTCGTGTCCATCCTAGGACTGGCCCGGGCCACCTACCGCAAGATGAAGCAAAACCTGATCTGGGCAACCGGCTACAACGCCTTTGCCATTCCCCTCGCGGCGGGGGCTCTGTACGGGATTGGAGTCCTGCTCAGCCCGGCGCTAGGAGCGGTATTCATGACCCTCAGCACGGTGATCGTAGCCATCAACGCCCAATTCCTCAAGGTGGTGAAATAGCGCCGCCTACGATGCCTAGTTGGAGGTGAAAAACGATGAATGTGTTTCCCGCAATGCCGGCTACTATTCTTCCTTTTTTCAATTCGGTCTCCTTGGCAGGAGTGATCAAGCTTCGAATTGCCCTGGCCTCATGGAGATTCCGGCTAGAATTGACTACAGCGGTATGGAGCTGCGCGGGATGGTTTTCGGGGCCTCCGGGGCCGAACCTCGTGTTACGCCCTGGGACTTGGAGCGTGAATGAGAACAGTCCCCGCGTGACTCACGTCATCCGAGACGGACATTCAGAGGGTACACGTGAGGGAAGCATCAAGGTGGGTCACGAAAGATGACGACCACGATTCGAACGCTAATTGTGTTTCTCATCACAGCAGTCTATGCGGTGTGTTATCCCGCAATCAAAGCGGGCCTCCCTTTTGCTCCCCCCTTTCTATTCGGAGGCTTGCGGGCGTTGATCGGGGGCCTCAGCCTTCTTCTCCTCGCCGCCGTCTTGGGCAAACCTGTACTGCTCCCCCGAAGGAGCTGGTGGCGTGTGATCTCCCTTGGACTCATCACGACGACTTTTGTATTCAGCGCGATGTTCCACGCCATCGGAGTGAAAAGCGCCGGCATTGCTTCGGTGCTTGGAAACACCCAACCCCTCATTGTTATGATTCTTGCGGCGCTGTTTTTGAGCGAACGGATTACGCGCAGCAAGGTCTTGGCCCTCGTGCTAGGGCTCGGCGGGATCGCGCTCTTTTCGTACTCTGCATGGAAGAGCGCAGGCGCATCCGACATTTCTGGCGGAGCGTTTGCATTGGCCGCTTCCGGGGGTGCCTCCGTGGGAATCCTGATCGTCAAGCGTATGGGAATGCGCCTTGATTTACTGACAATTACCGGCTGGCAGCTCACCATCGGCGGTCTCCCCTTGCTGGCGCTGTACGCCGTTGCGGAACGTGAGGCGCCGGTGATCTGGAATGGTACGTTCGTAGGGTTGTTGTTATTCCTATCGTTGGTGGGAACGGCCCTCGTCACCTTCCTCTGGTACTGGATCGTGGCACGAGAGGATGTGGGAAGGTTGTCGATGTTCCTCTTCCTCGTACCTGTGTTCGGCATGGGGGTATCGGCCCTCGTTTTCCGTGAGAAGGTGAGCATTCTGGAGGGTATTGGATCCGCGTTGATAGTCGCGGGAGTCGGAGCGGCGGCTCTGGCGTATGAACGCAAAGGGATATCCCTGCATTTCGATAAAAAGCGGCAGATAAGGGAGTAAGTGCAGTGGGAAAAAATAAATCAGGAATGGAGCGTGCAATGTCAGGAATGCATCTGAAAAGCGATTATCCTCACGGCGGCAGAATCATCTCGGTCTGCGTGGCTCTCGTCTCCTTCTCCGTGCTTACCCTGGAGATAGGTCTCACGCGGTTCTTCTCGGTGATGTTCGATTATCACTATACCTTTTTATTGATCTCCCTCGCGATCCTGGGCCTAGGTATAGGAGCCCTCTATGCCCACTACCGGTCATCGAGGCGGGCGGACCCCGTCGAGCAGGTAAAGCTCCTAATCCGTTCGACCCTTGTAATGCCCCTCTCAGTGCTCGCCCTGACCATGCTCACTCTGAAGGTCCCTGGCTTTCAGGCCCTGGTGCTCGCGGTCCCACTCGTCTTTGCCCCTTTCTTCTTCGGCGGGGTCTTTCTGTCATCCGCCTTCAAGCTCTTCGCGGAGAGGAGCGCGAGGCTCTACGCGGCGGATCTCATCGGGGCCTCTTTCGGTTCCATCCTCGTCATCGCGCTGCTCACACTGGGAGGTATAAACCTGAACTTGATCGTTTCCCTGCTTATATCCCTTTCCGCGCTGGTACTCACCCTGACATTCCGCTCGAGGATCGGTTTGAAAACCATGGCAGCGGTCCTTGTAGGCGGCTCGGCCGCCCTGTTCATCGTACAGTATCTCGCTTCTTTCTTGGGGCCGATCCCTCTTTCAAGGGGCTCCCACAAGGAGATGGCCCACATGCTATCGAATCCGGAGGGGAAAGCGCGGATCGTCGAGTCCCGCTCCAGCGCATTCGGGCGGACCGACCTGGTTGCAGATGCGCAGAATCCCGATCAGATGGCCTTTTTCCTGGACGGCACATCGGGGACGGTGATGTACCGGTTCAACGGCGACCCGCAGAGCCTGAACAGACCGGAGCTCACTCACTTCTCCGGGTACTTCCCCTTCGAGCTCCTCGCGGAATCCGAAAAAGAGAAGGTGTTGATCATAGGTTCCGGAGGGGGGCGTGAAGTGCTCCTCTCCCTCCTTGGAGGGGCGAAGGAGATCACCGCGGTGGAGGTGAACCGGGATCTCGTGGAGCTCATGCGGCAAAACGCACGCTTCAACGGCGGCATCTACAACGGATACCCCGGGGTAAAGGTTGTCGTCGAAGAGGGGAGAAATTATGTGAGGAGAGATACGGAGCTCTACGATATCATCATGCTGAGCATCCCGGTAACTAAAACGAGCAGAAGCCCGGAAGGGTTCGCGCTCACCGAGAACTTCCTCTTCACCGTCGAATCGATACAGGACTACATCGAACGGCTCAAGCCCAACGGGAGGCTCGTCGTGGTTGCCCACAACGAGGTGGAGATCTTCCGTCTCATATTTACAAGCCTCGAGGCGTTGAGGAGAGCGGGGATCGAGCCCTCCGCCGCCATGGAGCGTATCTACGCGGTCGGCCCCTCGATGTTCCCAGTCTTCGTGCTGAAAAAATCTCCCCTGACACCCCTGGAGGCACGCCGGATAAGTGAGAACATGCACAGGCACGGGTTCCTCTCCCGCGCTTCTTACATCCCTTTCGTGGAACAGATGGTGCACGTAATCCCTCTCGAAGAGGGTATGTACCAGAGATTCGCCATGCTCAACCAGAACCTGTACCTTCTCCAGAGGGGAACGGTTACGCCGAAAGAGCTCATAAGCCTTTCGAACGCCAACATCGGGCCGGTGACGGACAACAATCCCTTTTTCTATAATGACGAGCGGGGAGTTCCCTCCGTGGTAATCGCGCTCCTCGCTTTCTCCACCCTCGCGCTCCTCTGGAGCGCCTTTTCAGGTCGCAATGCAAACAGGGAGGGTGTCCTCCCCTTTTTCCTCCTCTTCTCCTTCCTGGGGGCGGGATTCATGTTGATCGAGATACCGCTGATCCAGAAGTTCATCCTCTTTCTCGGCCAGCCCGTCTACTCGATGGCCCTCCTTCTCTTCTCGCTCCTCCTCGGTGCGGGACTGGGAAGCCTCTTCAGCGGGGCTTTCAAAGCCGAGAGGTCGGTCCCTCTCCTCAGGCTGGCGCCGGTTCTGATCGCGGTCGTGGTAACGACCTATACCCTCTCCCTGAACCCGCTCTTCTCATCCCTCCTGGGCGCCTCGTTCCTCCGAAGGGCTTTCGTGTCCGTCGCCTTGCTCCTGCCGCTCGGGTTTCTCATGGGTATCCCTTTCCCGCTTGCGATGGCTCACCTTGGACGGCTCAGCCTCCGGGAGGCGGTACCGAGAGCATGGGCGATAAACGGGGTAAGCTCCGTGCTCGGCTCAGGGCTCGCCATCGCGCTCGCAGTCGGCTTCGGATTTTCCTTTTCCCTGTACACCGGCGCTGCCCTCTACCTGCTCGCATTTGTCTCCGTCGCTTTGGGCTTCAACAGAAAAAAAATGCAACAAGGAGGATGATATGGTGACCGATCACGACACGGAACCGGGAGCCACGGCTCCCCCCAAGAGGGGCTCGGCTGTTCGACCGAGCACCCTAATTGTGCTCTGCGTTTTTTCCGGCATAATAGCCTTTTTCCTGTTCACCGAGCACAGGGCCCACCTTTTCAGATTCATCCCCTACCTACTTTTGTTCCTGTGCCCGCTTCTCCATCTCTTTCACCACCGCATGCACGGAGAAAACCACGGCGAACATTCAGGAGGAACGAGAGAATGAAACCAGGATCCCAGGCTTACGGTCTATGGCCGCTCGTGCTGATAAACTCGGCGGTCTTCATCATCTTCGCTTTGAGCTTTTGGCGGCTTAAAAACGCCCGCGATTATCGGACCTTCGGCGCCTTCGCCGCATTTATCGTCGCCCTCTTCGCGGAGATGTACGGTTTCCCCCTCACCATCTACCTTCTGACGGGATGGCTTGGGAGCAGATTTCCCGGAGCCGATCCCTTCTCCCACGAGGGGGGACACCTCTGGTATACCCTTCTGGGCCTCAAGGGAAACCCCCACCTGAGCCCTCTCCACTTCCTCAGCAATGCGCTGATCTTCGGCGGCTTCATCCTCACCGCGTCCGCCTGGAAGGTGCTCTTTGAGGCTCAGCGCAGACGCGCCCTCGCCGTCAGTGGGCCTTATTCCCTCATGCGTCACCCTCAGTACGTCGGGTTCATGCTCGTAATGCTCGGGTTCCTCGTACAGTGGCCGACCCTTCTCACGATCGCGATGTTTCCTCTACTGGTTGCGATGTACGTGCGGCTCGCACGGCGCGAGGAAAGAGAGGTGAAGCTCACGCTCGGAGAGGAGTACGAACGGTACGCCTCCCGCACTCCCGCATTTTTCCCAAGGATCCCCCGGAAGAAACATGGAAGGGGAGCGTGGCCTGTCTAAATGGATTCGAAGACTTTCTTGAGCTTTTGTTCCACCTTGCGCGCGACCTCTAGGAGCTGTTCGTTTTGAATCATGTTCATCGCCACGCTTGGTTTGATTATCGAAACCACGGTTTTGTCGTCTTTTTCGTATACGATCACGTTGCAGGGGAGCAACAGTCCGATATTCTCCTCGATCGTGATCGCCTGGTGGGCCGAAGGCGGGTTGCACGCGCCTAGTATGACGTATTTGCGAAAATCGATCCCGAGTTTCTCCTTGAACTTTTCCCGTATGTCGATGCTGGTCAATACGCCGAACCCTTCCTTCTGCAGCTCCTGTTTTGTTCGCTCCATTACACTGTCGAAGGGTTCATCGAGGGTCTTTGTGAATCCATAATCAGGCATGGGTATCCTCCTTCTTTTTGTTCGGAATGCCGGTGACGGCAGCACGTCACCTTGCTCTGACGACCGTCATCATCCCGTTGTCCTCGTGATCGATGATATGGCAGTGGAGCATCCAGTTACCGGGAAAGCTCATCACAAAGGCTATGTCCACATACTTCCCCGCCGGCACGTTGACCGTGTCTTTCCAGAGCTCGCGCTCTGTCTTCTGTCCGTTGAGCGAGACCACCTGAAAATAGGCGCCGTGCACGTGCATGGGATGGTCCATCGGGTGTATGTTCCGGGTATCTATATTCTTTAATCGTATTTTTACGATCTTGCCGAGGGATACGTCCAGTGGGTCGATATTCGGATAGGATTTACCGTTAATGGTCCAACGCATCATCGGGGCCATGGTCATTCCTGTTCCCGTCATTGCGTTTTCATTCCCCACGTCCATACCCATGTGATCTCGATCTGTCTCTCTTGTCGTCGCACCACCCATGCCCATCGGCATTACGGAATTAAGCTCGAGGACGTAATCGGGCTCTTTTTCGTAGACATCCGCAAATGCCTTCGATTCGGCAGGCACAAAAGGCGACGGCACCTGTGCGCGGCTTCCGGTTCTGTACTCTATCGGTATGCGCATCCCAAGCTCGGGGCGACCGCTCGCGATCTCGTAGGTCCGACCTTCATGCCCCTCCGCGGAAACTTCGACGTCGATCCGCTCGCCGGGAGACAGGGAAATGGTGTCGGTTTCGAAGGGTTGAACGAGTGGGTGACCGTCTGTATGGGTAACCCTGAAGAGATGACCGTCTATTTTGAGCGTATGCACTGCCGCGGTGGAGGCATTGATGAAGCGGAGCTTGTGGAGCTCTCCCTGCTGGAATACAAGAGGCGCAATCGCATCACGGGTTTTCCCGTTGACCGTCTCAATGTTCCCGAGCCGTTCCATCTCACCTCTCGCCGTGCCCTCGAGCCTTCTCCCTTCCGCATCAAGAAACCAGTCGTCCAAAACGAAAATATGGTCGCCGTTGTACAGGTCGTCCTCGGGTGCCTTCACGATGAATGGGCCATACAGTCCACGGTCGAGCTGCCCGAGCACGGGGCTCTGATGGGAATGGTACCAGTAAGTTCCCGTTTCACGGACGGTGAACTCGTATCGAAAAGCTTCCCCGGGTTTCAACGACTTTCCGGGCCCGTCCTGATCGTTCGGGACCTCGAGCCCATGCCAGTGGATGTTCGTTGAAACAGGTAGATGATTGATGCCTTCGATGACAACCCGCTCTCCCTTATCGACAATGATTGCGGTTCCAGGAACGCGTCCATTGTAGCCCCAGATTTCAGTGGATAGACCGGGTCGAAGGTCCCATCGGGCCGCTTGAATGGCGAGATTGATAGCGCGCGGGTGGAGGGCATGGGACGGTATCATCAACGCCCAGCCCACCACTGCCAGCAGGAAGATCCTCCCACGCAATCTCCGACTTCTTGACATACGCATACCCCTTTCCAATGGCATAGTGTTGAACCGCCTCATGTTTAGCCCGATATTATACCCCCCCGGGGTATCACATAAACAGTGTGTTTCTTTCTCGATCAGGTCAAGAGGATTTTTCCGTTCCTGCGGTTGGCCATCTCGGGCGTATGCTTACACGCTCATCTCTTTTGATGCCCTCTATCCTTCCCCCCACGCCCCGTTTCTTCTTTTTCGGTCCGTTCCCGAGGTCAGGCTCTGTCCATGGCTCTTGCTTTCGCGATGAACTGCCCGGCCGCCATAGCGGCTTTCGCCCCTTCACCGGATGCGATGATGATCCTCTTGCCGAACATATTCGTGACGTCTCCCGCCGCGAATATCCCGGGGCGGGAAGTAGATCAGTCGGAACCGACGACGAATGAAGGGTCCTGTATGTTCCCGTAGAATACTCCTTTACTCTGAAACTCCTCTTCCCCCGGAACCCCCAGTCGACGCCTGGCCATCCCGGTTGCCACGATCAGGACCTTTGCCGTGTAGTGGATGAGGCCTGAGGTAACTACAGTGAACCCCTCCTCGCCGGAAAAAATGTGTTCCACTTCGCTGATCAGATGATCGATGTAATGAGAGCGGATCAGCTGGTCCTTGAACTTGTCGACGAGCTCCGGTCCGGTGATGAAATCGTAGCCCATGTAGTTGAGAATTTTGGAGCTGTCAACGGCCTGTCCACCCAGATTCTTCGAGACAAGAAAAGCGTGTAACTTCATTGTGGCGGCGTACACGGCTGCCGTGAGCCCCGCAGGACCTCCGCCAATGATGATCACCTCATAGGTGAGGTTCTTAGGAAACCGTGAATCCTCTTTGAGGAAGCGCTCGAAACAGCCTTCCGAGCAGAACTAAAGGGTCCGTCCATGGTAGTCGATGGTTCCTGCCGCCTTGTCGTCTTCGACTTCCATTCCGCACACTGGGTCTTAACTCATTTACGAGCTCCTTTTTGTACCTTTTCAGAAGAGAACCGGTCCATGCACCCTTTTGAGCAGAAATAGTATCTTCGTCCACGGCGGAAAGCCGAAAGATGGTTGTCGGCCGTAAAGACTACCATCCCGCACACCGGATCCACGTCGTTTGTCTCTTCCCGGAAGGGAACACCCCTTTGCATCGAATTCCCGTTGAAACGGTTCATCAGATTCCGCGCCTCCGAAGTACTTCGGGCGGACATGCAGTCGCGCGCCAGGGCGGTGCAAGACTCGACATTCAATCTCGCAAGGGCTTGAGTGACGGTCCGCAGGGAATGAACATCGACGCTGATGTGCTCGAACCCGAGCCCGATGAGAACCGGGGTGAAATCCGCATCCGCCGCCATCTCCCCGCAGATGCTCAGCTTTTTTTCGAAGCGTTTCGCCGTATCGACTATGTATTTCAGCATACGGAGGAAACCGGGATTTTCCGGCCTGCATGAAGCGCTTACGTTCGCGTTGTTCCTGTCGCACGCGAGGAAGAACTGCAATAGATCGTTGGTCCCCACGCTGATGAAATCAATGCGGCCGAGGAGATTCTCGAGGTTCCAAACAGCGCCCGGCACTTCCAGAAGAATGCCCTGGAGAAAGTTCTCCGTGTGCCCCGTGCCCGAGCTTCTTAAAGAACGTAAGGCTTTTCTCACGAGCCCCTGGATGAACGACAGCTCATCGGCGTCTCCCACCATCGGGTAGAGAATGCGCAATTCCGATCCCGCGAGCTTCGCCCGGAGGATGGCCTTCATCTGGCTGATGAACAGCTCGGGGTGGAACCGGTATACCCGATGAGCCCTCAGACCCATGTAGGGGTTCTCCTGCGGGCCCATGGAGAAATGCGGCAGGGTTTTATCGCCGCCGATGTCGAGGGTTCGAATCGTGACGGGGAACCCGACGCACTGGGAGAACAACCTCCGGTAGACCACGTACTGTTCTTCCTCCGAGGGGAAATCGGCTTCGTTCTGCATGAACAAGACCTCCGTCCGATAGAGCCCGATTCCCTCCGCCGCGGATGTCCAATCGCCTTTCAGAAGCTCAGGGTCCGTAACGTTGAGCCACACCTTGACGGGTAGATCCATCCGTGCGGGTAGCGAAAGCGGGGGAAGCATCGACGGGGCCTCTCCTGCGCCCGGTTCCAGGACCACCCTACTTTCTTCCCCGTCGATGAGAACTTCCGACCCGTTCCAGGCTTTCAGCTGCTCGATGCTCTCGATCTTTACCGCTGGAATCCCGAAGGACTTTGCCATTATCGCCGCATGCGACAGGTGTGTCCCTCGCCCGACAATAAGCCCCTGTATCCCCCACTTCTTCGCCTCGAGCACCACGGAAGGAAAAAGCTCCTCGAGGGCGGCTACGTGGTTTCGTGCTTCTATCCCGAGCTCCGCGAATAAGGATTGAGCTGTTTCAGACATTTTCATCCTCACTCGCAGGACGATGTCTTTGAAGTCCATGATCCGCTCTGAAAGCAACGGGTTTCCGGCCTTTACCATCGCCTCTGAAAACTCAATCAGCGCACGTTCCAGAGCGGTCTCCGCTGACACGAGGTGGGCT
>Ga0315286_10007631_pt1 | contig 10611 bp, 6 predicted proteins | sample YL17G10_0_MG_FD_205038 | JGI IMG/M metagenome (GOLD analysis project Ga0315286, IMG submission 205038) | Sediment microbial communities from Yellowstone Lake, YNP, Wyoming, USA - YL17G10_0 | ecosystem: Environmental > Aquatic > Freshwater > Lake > Sediment | place: USA: Wyoming | collected...
GACCAGGTGGAACAGCGTGATAAGGGCATGGGTCTTTCCGCCACCGTATGTCAGCTCGAGCTGCCGGACCGCCTTCTGGTTCTTCGCCGCAAGACGTAGCACGACGTCCCTGGCGAGTTCCCGTAATGCCAGCGTCGGAAACGTGAGCGCAAAGAATTCAGCCGGGTCCTCGTAGATGCGACGTTTCCCGCGCTGGAGCGCAACATCGTAGAGGTCGGCCGCAAACTCGTTGAGCGCGAGTTCTCCGGTCTTGATATCGTCGCGCAACGCAACCACCTTGTGCCACGGCGTCCACGGAAGCTTGTTCATTTCGTTCGTCCTCCGGCGACCGACACTATTGACGTTTGAACGGGTTCCGACCGAGAATACGGATGGAGGCTTTGGGGCGGTAACGCTTCATTGCCTTTTCTCATTCTTGGGTTCCTTGCCTGTCCTCCCAGCCCCGGAGATCCCTGATCACGGCAAAGCTCCATACAGTGAACTGAGGATTCCCGCCTACGTCGCGCGTCGTGCTGTACCTCAATGCCGCGACCTGATCGGCGAAGGGCTTGAGCTCCTCTCTGGCGGGCACATCCAGTGTTCCAGTTAGCCGGAAACCCCAGGATATTGTGTAGGCAAGCAGGTCCGAGACCTGGATCAGTGTCGTAAGGTCACTGTGAACGAAGAACGGCTGTGGGATTACTTGGCGTGACCGAATCCGGCCGCGGGCGGTGTGGAGAAAGTACTCCTCCATTTGACCGAGCAGGACGTTGCTCTGGGCTCGCTCGAGCTCATCGAAGACCACGGCACCTTGAACGGTCGGACCACGATCTTCCAGGTAGTAGAAGAATCGCTCAAAAAGAAACGCGTAGTCCTTCCTGAGGACGGTTGCCAGGGGTCGGGGCGCGTCGGCGGTAACGATGCTTGCGAACGCCTGGCAGTGGTACCGGGCGCACAGATCGAATACCTCCTGAACGAACGCGAGCTTAGCTTGGGCGAGCGCCGTGATCTGGTCGCGTCCGGCAGAGTCACCCCTCTCGAGGCACCCGCGGGACAGCTCTCGACGCTGGTCAGCCTCGAACATAGGGAGCTGGACCGCCTGACGAAAGACCTTCTTCTTCAGGAACGTCTTCCCCTTGAATTCACCCCTCTGTCGCCCGTAACGCATGCCCAGAATACGCTCCTCGGCATCGTTGATCGCGTCTATCAGGTTCCAGAGGTCCCGGTCCTCCACGCTGATGCCGGCGAGCACCTCACATGGGGATTCGCGACGGTCTAGTCCGCTCTCGTCGACGAAGAGGAAGAAAGCCATGCGTTACTTCTCCAGATCATCCAGCAGCGACTCGGGTGTTTGGCCACGGGCGTGCAGGTGGTTCGACACCGCTTCCAGGACCCGGCGCTCTTCCCCGCCTTCCGTCGACAACTCAATCAACGCCTGCAGCAGTTGACGGAAGACCTCGCTTCGCCTTAGTCCTTGACTGTCTACGTAGTCATTGACCTTGGTGACGTCACCTTCAACCCAGAGATGCATCAGGTGGTGGATCATGTCGATGAGGGGGACGACGCGGGAGCGAGTCTGGGTAGTGCTGTCACCTGGACCGCTTTCGAACAGCCTGCCGCCAAGCGCGTCGTCGCGTTCGCGCCGTACACGGGCGCGTTCGGCCACCCGGTCCAGGCCGAGATTGGAACCGCGACGGTGTTTCCAGTTCTTGAGCTTGAACGTGCTCCCCGTGCCTTCGGGTGCCTCCTCCTCGTCCGCCTCGCCGGCTTCGTCCAGTTCGTCGTCTTCGTCTTCGGGCCGCTGGACACCACCAGTCCGCGCGAGCAAATCGTAGCGGTCCGCCAGTTCGTGTTCCGACAAGCTGCACGAGATCGCGTAGAGGATGCACGCCCCCGCCGGCGCGTCGTCCATACCGAAGTCGTGACGGTGAAGCAGGTAGTAGGTCGTCACGTCGTCCAGGCTCGCGGCTGCTGACTCGGCTGTCCGCGCGTCGACGTGACTCGCTTCGCCGAGGACCCGACCGACCACGAACTCGACCACGAGGCGCCGCACGGATCGAAGGAACTCCGACACCGACATCACCGCGCCGGGCTCGTTCGCCTTCTTAACGATGGGGTGTTTGCTGAAGGCCTCCATCGCGGGCCCTGTGGCGGCCCACACGAAGTCCGGGCCGATGATGCCCGCGTCCCAGAACTCGCGGAGCTTCTGTGCGATGTTCTGGCGCATCTCCTGCAGCACGACGTTGTCCCAGCCAGGACGAGCCGTCTCTGGCCGCTTGCGACACACGAGCCACACTGATGAGGCGAGCGCGGCTGACGAGAGTGCGCGGGTCCGGTTGCTCATCTCGGTGCGAATGGGCCAGGAGCCCGTCACCGTGAAGCCGGTGCGGATCAGGGCGGAAACCAGGGTCTCCCACGCCGCAGGTTGCTTGTTCGCGAAGACGACGACAAGGCGACCATCAGGTTTCAGCGCGCTCCTTGCCGCCGCAAAGGCACGCGCCATGCCGTCTTCGTACACCTGCTTGGACCGGGCCTTGTCGCCTCCGTGCCGACTGGAGTCGTCGGTTAGCTCGCCGTCGTTCTCGAGGTGATTCCACTTTGGAGACAGTGGCTCTGCGAATGCGTTGTCGATTTCTTTCGACAGGCCCCACAGCGACCGACGCAGCCAGACGTAGAAGAAGTCCATTAGGTCCGAGTACGAAATCGCGTCGTAGTAGGGCGGGTCGGTAACGACTGCGTCGAACGGGCCAACGGCACCAGCCAAAACCGACTGGTTGACCGCGGTGCCTCCTGGACTGCTGACGCAACTCAGCGCGGCGTGTTCCAGGAACTCAGACACCCACTCGACGCACGACAGCCAGTTTCCCGTGGCATCACTGAAGGGATTCCCTTCGCAGAAATCCCACACGATGGGAAAGGCAAACCTGGTAAACGTGTTAGCGATCTTCGTGTAGCCCTGGTCCCACCGACACTGCGTTGACGATCGATCTGCTTGTCGATCGAGCGAGACAGCGAGGAGCCCCGATACGGCCTGTTCCCAGTCCCCGCGAAACCCGCCTCTGTCGGCTACCACCCTGACCTGTCGCGCGCGATCAAGAAGAACTCCAATCGCGAACAGTTGCCTCGTCGTGAAGAGTTTCTTCCAACGGTCGAAGCCGTACAACGGAACCCGTATGCCCAAGGCCTCTTTGGGCGGTAGTGGTTCATCTGGGACGCCAAATGGCACCCTGGCAAAGATGTTCTGGACTTCTTCCTCGGGCACCGTCGCTGTCTGCACCTCCATCTCCGATGGCAGCCGGTACTCCTTGCCGTTCGGGCCATCCACCACAACCACGGTCATCGTCGATCCGAGCCGACCCGCTATGCCTTCAGCGCGGATGTCTTCCATTTCCATGGCCACCGTGTCCGGCTTTCCGCAGCACGGACACCATGCACCGGCGCGGCTCATCGTGCCCTGGCCCAGCTTCCGGTCGTGCTCGCGTTTCTGCGCGTTGTTGCCGCCGACCGAGGGCACATCTGGCGCCACGCCGAACAGCGCTCCGGTGCGATCCTCGTTCGGGACCATCGTCAGGAGGACCCGTTTGTTGCCCTTCCTCGCAAGCCAGCGTGTCTTGAGAAGGGGAGTCGTGGCCCGGCAGTTCTTGCATGTGACGGTGCGCGCCCAGAGATACGCCACCGTGGGTTTCGCGACCCAACGCGGATTTCTCTCTGCTTCCAGGACGTCTGGCGTCAAGTCTTCATTCAGTGACACGAGATCCGGCGAGCCGTCTTCTCTGGCACCCACCAACCTCATCGGCCGCACTTCGTCGGGATGCTGCGCGCGCCAGGTCGCGACGTCCTTCACCGGCTGCCAGTCGGCGTAGACAGGGTAGTACCTTGCCAAGTCCCGGCGCGCTTCCCGCAAGACCCACCATCCCCACGCACGCACGTGCCAGGCGAGATCCGCCTCCAGTGCGTGTTCCTCGATCTCCAGTCCTTCCAGCACCGGCTGATCGCCACTCGCGCGCCGGCGGCTCTTCTTCCCGGCGGCCGGCGCCGTCGCAACAGCGGGTCCGTCCAAGCCGAGTTTCCTCAACTGCGTGCGCAGCATGGCGCCCTTCAGACCCTGTGCTTTGAAGAACGCCTCCATGAAGTCGCGGTCGGACCTCACAAACTCGGGCAGTGGCCGCTTCTGGCCGGCCAGTTTCTGCGGGTATTCCAGCGTACACTTCAGGATGAACCAGGCCACGGGGTTGATATCAATGGCGGTGGCTTCGCAGCCGAGGCGCATGGCCTCCAGGGGGATGGCGCCACCTCCGGCGAATGGATCCAGGATGCGCGGGGCGCGGCCATCACAGGCCTTCCGGATCTCCTCCCTGAAGAAGTCCAGGTCGATCTTGTTTTCGGTCTCGCGGCCCCAGTGCAGGATCCCGCCGCGGGTTTGTTTGACGATGCGCTCTTCCGACTTTCCGCCAGGGCCCGGTTTGCGCATCAGGACCTTCTCGACGCGGCCGCCGATGCGTTCACACAGCTCCCGTCGCTTCTCGGGTGTGCCAGGGTCCGGCAGCAGCGTGGCGATCAACGCTGCACGGCAAGCCGCCAGCGGGCGCCGCGCGGGCCAGATGTGCAGCGTCGAGATGTGTCCGTGCCGCACGCTCTTCTCGTGCACGGAGTCGATCGACGCCTGCTCAAGAGGGAACGCTACTTCAATCAGCCGCGGTCGGTCTGTCATCGGTTCTCTCTGGCGGGGCTGAAGCCCCGCCCTACAGACGCGTGAGCCTCTGTACCTCAACCAGGAGACGGTGCTTCAGATCGACCCAGGAGAGAGGCACGAGCATCTCCGGCATCCGTTCCTTTTCCGCATCGTCGAAGTACACCAGACCACGCTTGACGGAAATGGTCTCGGTTACGCCGAACTTCGTCTGGAAGTCCGTCAACATCGTCTTCAGGTCGCCGCCGGAGCGGAGCAGTTCGTAGATGTCGACGAAGTCCTTGCGCGAGCCCCTTTGTGCGATGGCCAGCAGTTTCATCGCGCCCAAGTCACGGAGTGCGGCGACTCTGGTATGTGCCTCCGCCCATTCGAGCGCGGGCTCGAGCAGCGGGTACGGGTAGTCGAAGAACGACACTTTCACGCCGTGAATCCGTCCCAGCAGTGTGCCCGGCGCCATGTCGTCTACGTCGAGATCGAGACCAGCCGCCGCGATCGCAGACACTAGGAGATGCGACGGCGGGCCTGGAGCCGGCATGAACCAGTCGAAATCCTCTGACCGACGATGTCCAAGGTACAGCGCGATCGCCGTGCCCCCTGCCAGGTAGTAGCCAAACGTCGACGCCACCGTTCCCAGCCTGGCTGCTATGCCAAGCTGCGTGGATGTCAGCGCCTCCTCGTGCAGCGTCATCAGTTGATGCTCCTCGCTCCCCAGGCACTGCTACGCGCGGCTTCGACCCACGGATCAACGTCGGCAGCCGACAGTCCGAGGACCACCTGCCAGAAGCGGAGCTGGCGTGCGTCGATGCCGTGCCCCTGGCGGGCACGGAGCCAGTCGGCCAGTATCGTGTCACCCGCGGTCTCCCGGATCCACTGGACCGCGTCGTCTCCGCCGTGCTGAAGCACGCGACCGATCACCAGGTCCCGGTCGGTCGGCCAGCGGAGCCTGTCGAAGTCGTGCTCCCAGAAGAGCGGACGGATCTGTTCGGGAAGCGGCGTGGGTGCCGCAGGGGACATGTCGCCAAGCTCGCCGGCGGCTATGATGGCGACGTCGTCAACGGTGACGCCGCGCGAGCCGACCAGGAGTTTGCCGAAGGGGTCCTGCACTCTGACGAGCCTCGGACTGGCCGACGCGCACGCGAAGACGGTGTAGAGCCAGTAGCCGGACCGCAGGTTGCAGGCTCGCGCCCATTCGTGAGCCGACACCTCGATGTCGCCGGTGCGGGCGCGTCCTTTGACCTCGATTGCTCGCTGCTCGCCGTTCGGATAGGTTGCGAGCAGGTCGAAGCCCGGGAAGTCGCCGAGCTCCAGCGCCCGCGCTCGCGCTGGAGTGGACACGTCCTTCACGACAGCGCCGGCGCCTTCTTCCCAGGCGCGCGCGACGGCCATGGCCGCAGCCTCAACCTCCGCGTCTTGATGCTTCCGGTCCTCCGGGGCGGCGGACGGCACGACGAGTGCGCGCGCCAGGATCCTGATCGGGCCCGGGGTCACCCGCTCGGGCTCCGACTGAAGGCGGCTGAGCGCAGCCGCCTTCCGTGCGTCGAGCGTTCTCTGCTGCTCCTTGACACGCTCGAGCGCAACCCTGAGTACATGGTTTCCCTGTTGCACTCTCTCCGTCAGCTTCGCGCGCTGTCCCGCCAGTTCGGCTGCCTGCAGGTCGTATGCAGAGGCCAGAAGCTCCTGGCGCTGGCCCAGCGTGCGGAGGATTTCACTCCGTCGATTGTCTACAGCAGCGGCGACCACGTGCGCCTGCAAATAGTCTTCGCCTAGAGTCTGCATGTCATCGGCCACGGAGGCGAGCTTGCTGGCGGTCATGGGAAACCGACCGGCGCCGCGCAGGAAGAGCACGTACTCGAGCGGACAGGTCTCGACCCTCCCGTTTGCGAACACGCGCAGCGCCGTTGCTTCCGTGTGAAGAGGACGGGCCTGAGACGCCGACGTCGTGGAGAGGCCAGAGGCTTCGACGAGGGTCCATTCCGCGAGGAACAACAGGTGCGGCTCATCAGCACCCGGGTCGACGAATGATGCTCCACGCTTGGCGTCCGGGGCGCATTTCTCGATCACCATCTCTCGGAGCCTCTCAAACACAGGCTCGCCAGGGTGGAGAAAGACCGCCGGGACTGCCGGTTCCGGCCTGGCGATGCTGAGTCGGCCCCGCACCGAGACCGGATAGGTCTCCAGGGCTTCCAGAACCTGGTCGGTGGCTCCGCGGCGCAACGGTCTCAGCGAGAAGGCACCTTCCGGGTCTCCGTCCAGACCGATGTCCAGAACCGGGAGGGCGTGAGTCACGAACTGGCGGACGTAGCCCGGCAGGAGCCGCCTGAGCGTCTCTCGCTGGGCCTGCTGGCGCAGGCGTGCCAGGTGGGGTTTCACGTCTCCTCCTTCACCAAAGAGGCGACGTTCGCGTTCGTGAAGCGCGTCGACCTGCTCGCGCGTGAGGATGCCCTCGATTCGTGCCATCCCTGGTTCCGCATCACCGCTGACGGCCACTTCCGCCATGTAGTCGGCAATCGACACGTTTTCAAAGAGGCGGCCGACGACGTCAAACACCTTGTCGGAGCGCATCTCCCGGCGGATCGTCTCCAGCTTGCGCAGCAGGGTCCCCACGACCAGTCCTTCGCGCGTCTGGTTGGCGATGAGGTTGACGATGACGACGTCGTGTTCCTGCCCGTATCGATGAATCCTGCCCAGGCGCTGCTCGAGCCGGGCGGGATTCCACGGCACGTCGTAGTTCACCATCCGCCAGCAGAACTGAAGATTGATGCCTTCTCCCGCCGCGTCGGTGGCCACCAGCAGCTGTGCCCCGCCCTGGTCTGCGGGTGTTCGAAACCGCTCGACCTCGCCGTCGCGCTCGCGGTAGTCCATCCCTCCATGGATCGACGCCACCGCGTCGGTGAAGCCCATCGCCTCGAATCGCTGGATCAGCCAGGACAGGGTGTCTCGATGCTCTGTAAAGACGATGAGCTTCTGACCCTTGACGTCCGGCCCCAGAATGAGCTTCCGAAGCGTCTCGAACTTGGATTCATGACCCGCGGCGAGGACCGCTCTGGCGAGGTGAATGAGAACCTGCACTTCGTTCCGCTCAGCCTCGAGATCGAACATCGAGGCCACGAGGACGACGCGCAGGAGTTTCTCTTCTTCGGCTTCATGTGACTCGCGGCCGTCTTCGTTCGCCTCGTCATCCGGTGTGGTGGCGTCAAAGGGGTCATCCAGCCCGGTTAGTCTTAGCTGCGCCGTGCGGATCTGCTCGATCGAAAGGCGTCCGTTCCGCACCTGCGCCACGATCTCCTCGAGGCGTTCGAGGCGTCGCTCAAGCGATCGCATCACCGCGTACGTGGAGCTTGCCAACCGGCGCTGGAAGACACCGAGCGCCAACCGGGCGGCGGACTTGTTCAGGATGCCTGCGCGGTTGTAGAAGCCGCGCATGTAGGCGGTTACCCGATCGTAGAGCGCCTGCTCGCTGACCTCCCCTGAGGTCAAATCAAAACCCAGCGTGTCCGACCGGCGTTCCGTATAGAGCGGCAGACCATCGAACCGGACCATTTCCTCCTTGGTCCGCCGAATGAACCGCGTGGCTCTCTCCTCCGCTGGAAACAGCGCGAAGGCATCCGACGTCGAGAGCGTTTCAGGCTCGATCAGCCGCCACAATGCGTAGTAGGGGAAGTCCTTCCCCATGTGCGGGGTCGCCGTGAGGAGCAGGAGGTGCCGAGCCGACCAGCGCATCGCCCATCGCTCGTCGTCGGTGGTCGCTCCCGCCAGCGCCTCGGCAAGTCGATAGCGGTCTGTCTTGTGGACCGTCAGATCGGGATCTCTGTACGCCGACAGCTTGTGCGCCTCGTCGAAGATCACGAGATCGTACGGTTCGACCGCCGAGTCCTGGAGACGGCTGAACATGGTCTGCCCGGCCAGCGTGTCGAGACTGCAGATAGTCTGGTCGGTGGCCGATCCCACAAACGGGTTCTCGCCTCTCGCGTCCTGCCCGCGGACGATGCGGAACTGAAGGTTGAAGAATCGGCGGAGTTCCCGTTCCCAGTTTCCAACCAACCCGGCCGGGGGGACGATAAGCACGCGCGTCAAGAGGCGCCGTGCAAGCATCTCGCGGATGTACAGACCGGCCATGATCGTCTTGCCCGCGCCTGCGTCGTCTGCGAGGAGAAACCGCAGACGCGGCAGCGGCAGCATGTGCTCGTACACGGCCATGCGCTGGTGCGGAAGGGGATCGATCAGTGAAGTTTCGATGCCGAACGCCGGGTTGGCCAGATGTCCGAAGGACAGGCGCTCGGCTTCGATGACCAGGCGCACCCGTTCGGGGTCTCCGAGGAAATCGGGAGTCGCGATGTTTGGATTGCCCGCAGCGGCCAAACGGTCCGCTCGCTGCAGACCGTGCTCAGATTCCAGTTCGTCCAGGCGTTGGAGGGCCAGGTCTGACGGTCGAACGTGGCCCCGTTCCCAGCGGTTGACCGTCACGAAGGAAACCCCAAGACGGCTTGCTAGTTGGGTCTGAGTGAGTCCCAGCCCCGTTCTCAGATTCTTGATTCGCTTCGAAGGAACTGCAGCGTCGGCCACGTGCGAGTCACCTCAGAAGCTAATTCTACACTCGGGTATGCCGATTGTCAATTATGTGTATCTGTGTAATGCCAATTGAATATAACAGATGAGATATCACTAACGCATCTCAGAATCCAAACACCTCGAAAATGCGAACGGGGCGGCCTGATGATGCAGGTCGCCCCGCTTTCTCTGCCTCGTGCCCAGTGCTCAGCGCCCGATCCGACCTCCCCACGCGCGCAGCACGTCTGTTTAGGGCCTGGCGCCTAATCTGCGGTCATCCCGAAGCCCGAGTCCCGAACCTCGAGCCCCGCCCATCGTCATCCCGGCGAACGTCGGAATCCAGAGATCTGGACCCCGGCCTTCGCCGGGGTGACGATTCTTCCGCTGCCCCGAGCGCTTATCCGATGTGCTTCCCCCGCGCCGTGTACTGCGTGTGCAGCAGTTTGTGGCTCAGGTGGCCGCACGGCCCGACGTCGAGGAAGTCGCCGTAGATGTTGAGCACGGCGGGGTTCTCGTGCGACTTGCGGACGAGGCACTCCGCGTCCTCGGCGTAGATCGCCCGTGCACGCGCCGCGCGGATCTCCGGCGACACGGGGATCGGCTGCCCGCCGCCGCGCGTGAGTACCGGGTCCTCCGGTCAATCGCCGGGGAAATAGCGGGCTACGGCGTGTTCGACCTCGCGCAGCCACTCCCGCCGCTCGTCAGCGGTGCTGATGATGATCGGCGAAAAATCCCATCGCTCCGTCCTCGTCACGCCGCACAGGCCGAACACGACCTTGAGCCAGTGTGTCTGGAGCGGATCGCCGAACAGCTGCACTTCCTTGTCGTGTGGGGTGTTCGCGGTCGTGAACACCAGTCCCACCGACGCCTTCAACAGGCCAACCGGCTTCGCACCGCCCTGGCCATCCGGGATGAAATTGTACGCCCGGCCCGGACGCAGCACGCGATCGACCCATCCGCGGAGGATCGCCGGGGGCGCGCTCCACCAATTCGGGTGCACGAAGATGATGCCGTCGGCCTCGCCGATCTCCTGGCAGTGCCGCTCGATGTCGGGCGGCAGCGGGGCGTCCTTCGGAATTTCGTCCGAGGGCATGACCGGATCGAACCCCTCGCGATAGAGGTCGTGGAAGTGGCACGTGTGCCCACTGACCCGCAGCGCCTCGATCGCCGTGGCGCAGATCGCATGGTTGAAACTGCCGGGCGTTGGATGACCGAGAATGAGTGAGACGTCCATGAAACCTCGTGAAAGATCCTGTGCATGATCGCCTCAACGGGCGATTTCCGCAATCCCCGAGCAGCGGCTCGATGCGAGGAACATGCAGGGCGGTGTCGGCGGAAGGTGTCTCGTTCGGCATCAGGCTGCCTCAAGACCGGACACGAGCTCGTCCTCAGCG
>Ga0315286_10007632_pt1 | contig 10611 bp, 11 predicted proteins | sample YL17G10_0_MG_FD_205038 | JGI IMG/M metagenome (GOLD analysis project Ga0315286, IMG submission 205038) | Sediment microbial communities from Yellowstone Lake, YNP, Wyoming, USA - YL17G10_0 | ecosystem: Environmental > Aquatic > Freshwater > Lake > Sediment | place: USA: Wyoming | collected...
CCAGTAGTATCGCAGCGCCCGCGCGGGCGCAAACCTCAATAGCACGTTTCCGACACATCAATCGATCTCCTTTTTCTTGATCGGCTCACGTGTTCTGTATGGCGCCAGGCTAACCTTCCACAACACAGCCGCCCTTTGGTCCCCTGGGCAAAGGAAGGGCGCCAGGAGTGGCGCAGCCGAGGTGGAAAACAGGCCGAAACGCTGCGGAGGCGACAACATGCGACATAAGGCTTCACTTCCGGCAAGGCTGGCGCCCAGAGCGGGTCCCATTGGCGAGGAGATCACGGTCATCTCGGTCGCCGGGCTGGAGCGGCCGCTGCAGTTGCTGCTGACAACGCTCCAGGGGCTGGTGAACCGCCGGCAGCCGCGGCTGTACTATCTGTCGGGACCAGATCACGAGGACAACCCGGAGTACCTCTGGCTGCGGTGGATGGAGCGCAAGGGCCACCGGCTGCGATGGGTGGATGACTGGCGCAAGGTATTCGAGGAATGCCGCGCGGCGGCGCGAGGCGCCGTGGTCCATGATCCCGGGCTCGATGCGACCGCCTATGCGGCGACGACACTGGCGGGGCTGGAGAGCCTGGTTGCGGCCTCGCCTGAGTTGGCCGAGACACTCCGCCTGCCGATCGTGCGCGATCTTCGCGGGAGGTGGGAGTACGACTTCGAGGTCATGGAGTGGGCCCTGCGGGAGTTGTGGCCGCGCTGCCGGCATGACATCGCCTTCCTCTGTGTGCACGACCCCTACAACGTGAGGCGGGGCGAGCATCCGCACGCGTGCGAGGCCGACTACATCGTGGCGCATCGGCTCTTCGCGCTGCGAGCGCGCGGGTCGGTGCACGGCAAGCCGCCGTTCGCGCGGTTCGACGGCCGCGACGCTGCGGTCACCGAGGCCATGCTGCGCGCGATGGAGCCGAACCGGCTGATCCTGGGGCACTGCGCGGGCTGCCTGGGCGAGCACATGAGCATCAACGTCGCATCGCGGCACGCCAAGTTCACCACGTATGCGTACAACTACAACCTGAGCCTGCATTCGGCGTGGCGGCCCGCGCCCCGGCTGAAGCACAAACCCATCGGGTTTCGGCCGCTCGAGCGCAAAGTCTACCTGACCTTCATCTACAGCGACGGCGATAATCTCGCGCTGCTGCCGGCAACCACACGGCATTGGCGCGACCCGGCGCGGGGACGCCTGCCGCTCGGGTACAACCTCGCGCCGAGCATCCTCGACCTGGCGCCTTCTCTTGCGGGCTACTTCGCGGATGAGATCAGTGAGAGCGAATACCTGGTGGCTGCGTGCTCGGGGATGGGATACACCGACCCGGAGTACTACGGGCGCGAGGTGCCGCGGCGGGATGCGGTTTACCGGGAGTTCCTGGAGTTGACCGGGCGCTACATGGCGCGGCTGGACATGCGCGAGATCTGGCCGATCAAGGCGACGCGCGAGACGAACCGGCGCTATGCGCGCGCCATCCCGGGGCTGAACGCGATCTTCTCGAACTTCACGCCGCTGCCGAGTTATCGCGGCGCCAACTACTTCGAGGGCGACGTGGCGGTCTTCAACGCGCTGGTCGGCCCCTGGGGCGAGCCGGAGCAGGAGGGCCAGGCGGGCGACGAACGCATCACCCAGCCGGGGTGGATCGTGCGCACCATCCGCCGCAAGACCCCTAAGCAGCGGCCGGCGTTCATGTTCGCGGGGACGCTGTGCGCGCCGGCGGGGCTGCTCGAAGTGCAGCGGGCGCTGGGAGACGAGTATGTGATCGTGCGCCCCGACGAGTTCGTGCACCTCTTCCGGCAGGCGTCGGGGCGATGAGCCGTCGCGGCGTGGTATAATGGCACCGAGGAGAACAGAGCGATGCGCTATCCAGTGGTAGTAACGCCGGATCTGGAGGACGGCGGATTTGTGGCCGAGTGCCCGGCCATTTCGGGTTGCGTTAGCGAAGGAGAGACGATCGAGGAAGCGATGGCCAACATCCGCGACGCGATCGAGGGTTGTCTGGCGGTACTGGCCGAGAAAGGCGAGCCACTGCCGCCGCCAGGTGATGCCCTGCTCGCGACCGTCGAAGTCGGCGCGCCATGACCCGGCTCCCCGCCCTTGCGGCCAGAGAGGTTGTGCGTGCCTTCGGCCGCGCCGGCTTCGAGTTCCAGCGCCAGACTGGCAGTCATCTCATTCTCTACAGCGCGCAGCGTCACCAAGCACTTTCCGTTCCAAACCACGATCCGGTGAAGCGCGGAACGCTGCGGGCTCTCATTCGCCAAGCCGGGCTGACGGCTGAGCAGTTCCTCAGCCTGCTGCGCTAAGCGGGACTCGCGGCCTGGTAGGGTGGCCTATTCCCCGGTCCGCGCGGGCGGAAGGGGCACCAGAGTCCAGTCGCGGCCGCGGCTCACCTGCCCGGGGACGACGCGGATGCCCGAGACGCGCGGGTCCCAGGTGAGGGCTTCGAGCGGCTCGCCGCCCGCGAGGGAGCGAAAGGTGAACCGCCAGGCTCCGTTCTCTTTTCGCAGGCCCCACACCCGAGGGCTCTCGATCCTGCGTGTGCCCCCCTTCTTCGGATCGGGCCACAACTCCGTAATGCGGCAGATCACGGTCGCCTCGCCGTGGCCGTAGAGGATTCGCTCGATGGTCCGGCTCCGCGCGGGCTGGCTCCGCGCGCTTGTGGTCGCCTGCGTACCTTGGGCCAGGCCGCGCTTCCGCTCCTCCTTGTGTTGGACGGCCCAGCGCAGCTGGTCTTCGCGCACCCGCTCGTATGGCCCGAAGTCATCGTGGAACGATCTCGAGTAGAGCCTCAGCGCGGCCAGGAAGTCGCTGTCGCCATACGCCTTGTCCAGGGCCGCTAAGGCGGCTTCGATGCCTGCCCGGTCGGCGGCGCTCAATTCCTGAGGTTGGGTTACGTGGTTCTCAATGCCCACGACCTTGCGATATCCGCCGGCCTCGATGGTCAAGTCATAGACGCCTTCGGGCAACCCCTCTAGGACGTAGTTGCCCGTCTGGGGGTCCACAAAGGCCATCCCGCCCGTGCCTTTGGCGGGCGGCAGGCCGCGGCTCTCGGCGATCACGACGGCATCGGCCGGGACAGGACACGTGATGTGCCCCGCAATCGCCCCCGCCGGCGCGAGGGTGACCGTGCCGAGGTCGAGCGTCTGCTCCGACTCAAGCGTAACGCTCTTGGCTTGCGCGACGCGGCCGGAGGCACGTATCTCCACGTCGTAGGTGCCCGGCGAAATCCCCTCGATACGAAATGCGCCATCCTGCGCAGTGGCGTCAGCCTTGGCAATGACCTCTCTGATCTCGTCGTCACGCATCATGGTCCTGCGGATCACGTGAATGCGGGCCTTGACAGCCGGTAGCAGCCTGCCCACGATGCATCCCGGAGCGGTCCCACTGGGAGGCGAAGGCGGGACCACGGGCTTGAGGACTACTGTACCAAGGTCGAGGGTCCGCCCCGCTTCGACGCTCACGCTCTTGTCGGCCGTGATGTATCCAGGGGCGGACAGCGCCACCTCGTATTCGCCCGGCTTGATCCCTTCGATGCGGTATGACCCGTCTTGCGATGTCACGCGTGTCTTGGAGACAACCAACGCATTTCGATCCATATCATACACCCACACTTCGCGCTCTTCATCCGCCGGCAATAGTTTGCCAACGATGCACCCTGTAGCCGGCTTCTCATGTGCGGACGAAGCAGGTGTGGTCGAGAACCGCGCTACCGTCGCCAGGACGGCAGTTGCGCCGAGCAGCGCGATGTGATGTCTGCAAGCCATTGCTGACACCTCCCCCTTGAACCTACCCGTTGCCATTTCAGCGCACAGGGCCCGGATTCCTCGCGTTCCGCCTTCGCCGGATCTCCTTCGTCGAGGGCTTCGAAGACAAGGGGCTACAGCGGACAGGTCGCGCCGAATGACCGGAGCGCACACGGCCGAGGCCGTCTCTGCGATCTGGGCCGAGATTCTTCGGCTTCGCCTCAGGATGACAACTGCTCGCGGCCGCGGCTATGGCAACCCCACCTCGGCCTCGTACTCGTAGAGGCGGCCATCAGGGCCGGTGGCGCCGTCGAGGAGCGGCGGGCGCGGCTCGACGAGCAGGCGGTAGGTCTCCGGGCGGCGCTTGCGGGCGAGTTGATCGCGGTGGTCTTCGATCTTGCTCCCGCCGCCCCAGTCCTGCGCGCGGCGCGCTTGCAGATCCAGGTCGGCGAAGACCAGTTGATCCACGCCGCGCCCGGCGCACGCCACCTCGGCGCCGTTGCCGGCGTAGACGGCGCTGCGGCCCGGCTGCGGCCCGAAGTTGGCGTAGATGAGCGCGGCCTGGGCGTCGCAGGCGCGCGTGCGGAGCCGCGCCGCCGCGACGATCTCTTCTTCGTCGGGGAAGTTGTAGCCCACAGTCGGATGCAGGATAAGTTCCACGCCCTGGAGCGCGAGGCAGATGGCCGCCTCGGCGAACTCAATATCATAGCAGATGAGCGCGCCCACGCGGCCCACCCTGGTATCGAACACCGGGTAACTATCGCCCGCTTTGAAGACATTCGCCTCCCCCGATTCCCAGCCGAGCGGGCAGGGCAGGTGGACCTTGTGATAGATGCCGATCACGTCGCCCGTCTCGCCCACGAGCACGGCGTCGTTGTAAAGCGCGTCGCCCTCGGCGCGATAGTAGCAACTCGCGATGACCATCTGGTGGCGGCGGGCGATGGGGGCGATGCGCTCCAGGTAGCGCGGCTCGGCCCAGCGGCACAGTTCAGCCAGGCGCTCGCGGCTGTCAGGGCGCGAGACGCCCAGGGGCAAGGTGCACTCGGGCAGGAGCACCAGGTCCAGGCCGGCCTCGCCCGCGCGCTCCAACTGCGCGCCCAGGTGCTCGATGTAGCGGCTGATCTGCTCGCGGTGGAGGTCGGGATCGTAGTCCAGGTGCGCGTAATTGAGGCGGTTACCGAAATCCTTCCAGAGATCGGGCTCGGCCTGGGCCCATTCGCCGGCGCATTGATGTGCTGACTTGAGTTGAATCGCTCCGATGCGCGATGCCGCCATCTCTATCCTTTGCTGTGAGGTTTCTTCCGGCTGCGCCCGGCAGGCTTGCCCGCGGCGGGGCGGCCCCACTCGCGCGCGGTCTCAGCGAAGCGGCGCAGGCGCGCCTCGGCGCGGCCGTTGACGCTCTCGGGCGGATAGGCGCCGTCGGGGCCGCGCTCACCCACCTGCATCCCGGTGAGAAGTGCCAGCGCCTCGTCGGCGGTGCGCACGGCGTAGATGTGAAACTTGCCCTGCGCGACCGCCTGCACCACCTCGTCCTTGAGCATCAGGTTCTTGATATTCTGCGCCGGCAGGATCACACCCTGCGTGCCGGTGATCCCCTTGGCCTTGCAGACGGCGTAGAACCCCTCGATCTTGCGCGTCACGCCGCCCACCGGCTGCGCCTGGCCGTGCTGGTTCATGGAGCCGAAGCGCTCCCCTGACGGCCGGCGTTGTGGTGAGCGACAGAATACCACGACGCCGGGTGCGGACCTGTTCAACCCGGCGACCAAACGCTGGCCGGAATCAGGGAGCGAGGCGGGCCTCCACGTAGGCGAGCAGGCGCTCGTGGAGCGCGGGGTTGGCGGCGGCGATGCAGGATTGCAGGGTCCCCGGGCTGGGGCCGAAGGCCGGGGTGGAGTCGAGCGGCTTGCCGTAGGCATCGGTGACCGGGCAGCCGGCCTCCTGGGCGACGAGCAGGGCGGCGGCGATGTCGTAGGGGCAGAGGCCCATCACCGCGCCGCGGCCGGCCTGGGCGAAGGCGGCGTGGGTGTCGGGCCGGTCGCGGTAGATGCGGTTGGCGATGTCGAGGGCGGCGTCGAGTTGCCCGGTGACCAGCCGCGTGAGCGACCAGGCGATGCTGTTGCAGGAGAAGAAACCGCCCGCGAGCGAGGTGCGATCCACCAGTTCGCCCATGGCCTCGAAGAGCGGGCCGGCCGGCCGGCCCACGATGCCCAGGCTCCAGGCGATGCGATCCAGGTCCGTCTCGGTCGAGAGGCGGGGCCGGTGGATGCCGGCGCCCTCGCGCCACTCGGCCCCGCGGCCGCGCTCGGCCCAGAAGACGCGGCGGCCGACGATCTCCGCCAGGCAGGCGTGGGTGGTGTCCCCGAGGGTGAGGCGCTCGGGCGGCCCGGACACGGGCGCGATGGCCGCGACGGAGACCATGCAGCCCTCGAAGCCGGCGCGAGCGTTGCGGGTGCCGTCTAGGGGGTCCACGACGAGGAGCATCTCGGGCGCGCGCGAGCCGACGGCCACCAGGCCGCGGTCCTCGGAGTAGTAGAGCAGCGAGCGCCCGGAGCGGCGGAGGAGGGTCTCGAGCCGGCGCTCGGCGACGCGGTCCACCTCGAAGGTGGCGTCGCCGGTGGCGGCGGTGCCGACGATGTCGCGCCCCCGCAGGCCGATCACCCAGGGGCGCACGACGCCGCGAATGCCCAGGGCGATGCGCTCCAGGAAAGCGCGCATGCCCCTCCCCTACCCGCGCGCCAAGGAGGCGATGGCGCGCGCCAGGTAATCGAGATCGTCTTCGCTCAGCCGCGGATGCATGGGCAGGGTTACGAGTTTCTCGAAGGCCGCCTCGGCGATGGGGCACTCGCCCGGGGCGTGGCCCAGGTTGCGGTAGGCGGTGGTCCAATTGATGGGGATGTAATGGGTGCCGGCCTTGATGCCGTGCTGGTCGAGCAGCCGGCGCATGAACTCGGTCTTGCCCATGCCGAAGCGATCGGCGTCCAGAAGCAGCAGGTAGAGGTGGAAGACGTGCTTGACGTCGCGATCTACATGGGGCACCGTGAGGCCCGGGATCTCGCGCAGCCGCTCGGAGAGATAGCGGGCGTTGGCGATGCGGCGCGCGTTGAGGCCGTCGAGCCGCCTGATTTGCACGCGGCCGACGGTGGCCTGGATATCGGTCATGCGGATGTTGGTGGCGGGGTGATCGAACTCCTGCCACCAGAAGCGCTCACCCCTGGGGACCTTGGTCTCGTCAATGGGCGGGTACTTGAGGCTTCCGCCGTAAACGCGGCACGCGTGCGAACGGAGGAGCCGCACGCGCTCGGCCAGGGCGTCGTCGCTGGTGGTGAGCATGCCGCCCTCGCCCAGGGTGCACATGTTCTTCTGTTCGTGGAACGAGAAACACGCGATGTGCCCCAGCGAGCCGGCCTTGCACCCCTTGTACTCGCCGCCTGGCACGTGGGCGGCGTCCTCGATGACGGCGAGGCCATGCTTCGCCGCGAGCGCCATGAAGGCGTCCATGTCCACGCACTGGCCGTAGAGGTGCACGGGGACGATCGCCTTGGTCCGCGGCGTGATCTTCGCGGCGGCGGCCTGCGGGTCGAGGTTGAGTGTGCGCGGGTCCACATCGGCGAAGACCACGGTCGCGCCGCGGGTGGCAATGGCGTTCGCCGTGGCGATCCACGTAAGCGGCGTGGTGATCACCTCGTCGCCGGGGCCGATGCCCAGGGCTGAAACCGCCGCCTCCAGCGCCGCGGTGCAGTTCGTGACAGCAAGCGCATGCTTCACGCCGACGTATTCCGCGAATTCGCGCTGGAAGGCCGCCACCTCGGGACCGGAGGTCGGCGCGCCGCGGCGCAGGCACTCGATGACGGCGACCTCTTCCTCGGGGCCATAGATGCTGCCGAAGCGGGTCTCCAGGTCGCGGACGACTTTCGAAGCGTAGGCGCTCACGGTATTCCTATTCTCCCATGACCCGCGCCAGGCCTGCGTCCACATCGAGCAATGGCGTGCGGAGCAGGGCGCGGCCGCGATCGGTGCGGAAGGACACGTCCTTGGGGCGCGGGGCCCGGCCTGGCACCTCGCGGCCGGCGGTGTCCTCGACCAGCGCTGGATCGGCGCCGAGGCGACGCGCGATCTTCAGGGCGAAGTGGTAGCGGCTGATGCGCTCGGCGCCGCCCAGGTGGAGGATGCCCGAGAAGTCGGCGGCGGCGAGTTCGAGCAGGGTGTCGGCGGCGGTCAAGACGTCGAGAGGCGTGCGGAACTCGTCGCTGGGCTGCTGGGTCTTCTCGCCGCGGCGCAACTTCTCGATGACGCGCGTGAGGAACGAGGCGCCGCCGGTGCGCGGATAGCCGTAGGCCATGGAGATGCGCGCGACGAGCGCCCGCGCGCCCGAGGCCGCGACCGCCTGCTCGGCGGCGACCTTGGTGCGGCCATAGACGTTGATGGGGTTGGGCGGATCGCTCTCGGTGTAGGCGCCGCGCTCGCCATCGAAGATGGTGCTGGTCGAGAGGGCGATCAGGCGCGCGCCGGACTCGGCCGCGGCGCGGGCGATGTTCTCGGTGCCGGTCACGTTGACGCGCCAGGCGAGGTCGGGGTTGTGCTCGGCCTGGTCAATGTCGGCGAGGGCGGCGCAGTGGATGATGGCGTCGGGACGCGCGTTCACGATAGCGCGCGAGACGGCGCCGGCGTCGGTGATCTCGAGGCGAAGGAACTCCAGGCGCTGGAGCGGCGCCTCATCCAGGTCGGCATTGACGACCCGCCAGCCAGCCGCCAGCGCGGCGGCTGCGACCTGGCCGCCCACGAACCCCGATCCGCCGGTTGCCACCAGGCAGGGCACCCAGATCCTCCCACAGAAGCGGCCGGCCCAGGGCTTGCCCCGGCCGGCGCCTGCGCAAGGGGTTCGGCGCGCTGGAGCCAATTCCTCTCCGAAGTGAATGGCGCAGGGCCGGCCTTTTGTCATTCCCAACCCTTCGCTTCGCTCAGGGTAAAACTCCGTGAGGAATCCCGCGACCCTCGTCGGTTATTATGACAAATGCGCCGCGATGCCGTAAGTTTTCGGTCTGTGGCGGGTCTCTAGGTCAGGCGCATGGACCAAGCGGACAGCACAGCCGATGACGCCGCGCTGGTAGCGCGGGCCCAGGCGGGCGACGAGTCTGCGTTCGCGGAGTTGGCCGACAGATACCGGCCTGCCCTGGTGGCGCTGGCCTTCGATCGCACGCGCAGTTTCGACGACGCCGAGGACCTGGCCCAGGAGGCGCTGGTGAGAGCCCTGGAGCATCTCACCGAACTTCGGGAACCTGGCGCGTTCCCGGCCTGGCTGAGGTCTATCACCGCCAATCTGTGCGCGAACTGGACGCGCCGCCCCATGCCTCTGGCGCTCGACGACAATGCGGCGGATGACGCGGACCTGTTGGCGGCTGTCATCGCGCGCTTCGAGCAGCGCGAGATTGCGCGGGCGCTGCGGGCGCTGCCGATGGCGAACCGCCTGGCCCTGCTCATGCATGTGCGCGACGGCACGCCCTACGAACGGATCGCCGCCTTTCTTGGCGTTCCGGTTTCGACGATAGAGGGCCGCATCTTTCGCGCGCGGCAGAACCTGCGCCGGAGCCTGATCGAGAGGATCGCGCCCCGCGCACAGCGGCGCGAGAAAGGACCAAAGCGATGACCGACCGGAGAGACCTGGCGCTGGACCTGCTGGTTTACACGCGATCGTTCGCTACGCTCGTCGGCGCCGGGGTGAGCCTGACCAATGTCCTCACTATCCTCGAGGAGGTCTCGGACGAACCGCTGGCCTCGGCCACGGCGCGGATTCACAAGGGCGTCCTCGAACATGGCGAGCCACCAGATGTGCGTCCGCTGTCCGCGTGGATGCGCGATAGGCCCGACCTCTTCACCTGGCTCTACGTGCAAGTGGTTCGGGTCGGCGAGATAGGTGGTGTCCTTGACGAAGCACTCTCTCGCGTGGCCGACTTGATGGAGTCGGACTGGGCCCTCTGGGACCCGGGGCGCGCGCACTTCTGCAGCCTGCTCGTTCCCCCGGCCGACGAGACTCCATTCGCCGAGAGACCGCCCGACGAGCGTTTGCGCTTACTCTCCCTGTACTGCTACTCACTCGCCATGATGCGCGTGGCTGGCGTACCATTTACGGAGATCACACACGGGCGTATCAGCGCGCTCGGCGTCGCCGCAGAGGTCTTTCCGCCGGGTCCCGAACGTGACGCGCTAGCGCGCATCGCCGAACCAACCGGTGGCCGCGCGCTGAGCGCGTCCCTGACCCTCCCCTTCATCCCGCCATTCGTGACTCGGCTCGTTGCGGTGGGCGAGAGGTCGAATCTCTTGGACGAGATGTTGGACAAGGCGGCGGTGCTGCTGGAGTACCAGCGGCGGCACTACCTGCTGAAGCGAGCCGAATAGATCTGCCCAGCCGGGTCCGAGCGCCCCTGCCAGGCTATCCGCGTGGACCGGCGTACGGCATTGGCTTCATGTGGAGTTCCAGCACGCCGGATCGGCGGTTCCACATGGGCGCGAACGTAGGGAATCGCCTCGCTACGTAATCCGCTTCCAGAAATACCCGGCCGCCGCGCCGCACAGGCGCCCACGAAATCCGTGCGCGATCCGACCGAGGATGCCAACCCTCCACCCAGCGCTGCCCTGCGCGGAACCACACGGCGTTTTCGCTCTGCGGCATGTACACTTCGACGGCTTTCCTCGCCGCGTCCCACTTGACGCCCAGTCCGACGCGCTCCAGATCCGGGGCGGCGATGTAGGCCGGCCGGCCGATGAAAAGTGGCCGCACGGGCAGGTATTCCCGCGTTCCGTCGGGATGCAGCAGGACGATCCCGCTTCTCGGCACCCTTACGCGGCGGGCGCTCGCCACGTACCACCACCAGCCGAATG
>Ga0315286_10007634_pt1 | contig 10610 bp, 10 predicted proteins | sample YL17G10_0_MG_FD_205038 | JGI IMG/M metagenome (GOLD analysis project Ga0315286, IMG submission 205038) | Sediment microbial communities from Yellowstone Lake, YNP, Wyoming, USA - YL17G10_0 | ecosystem: Environmental > Aquatic > Freshwater > Lake > Sediment | place: USA: Wyoming | collected...
CGGCACGACGTAGCCGAAATGGATATTGAAGCCGTGACAGAATCCCAGCGTCTGGCCGGCCTTGAGGTTCGGGGCGATCTGCGTCTGGTAGATTTTCGCCTGCATCTCGTCGGGCAGCGTCACGATAATCAAAGCCGCTCCGTTCATCGCGGTCTTGATATCGCCCGGCTTGAAGCCGTGCTCGGTGGCGAACTGGAAGTTCTTCGTCCCCGGCAACTCCGCCACGGCGACCTCGATCCCGCTGTCGCGAAGGTTCAGACTGTGCGCATGTCCCTGGCTTCCAAATCCGATCACCGCCACTTTCTTGCCCGCCAGCGGTGCGATCGGAGCATCCTGTTCATAGTAGATCTTTGCTGCCATTCGTTCGGTCTCCTTTCTCAAAATGACCACATGTCATGATAGCTCACCAACTGTATCCCCCGCCTCTGGATCACCTCTTTGACCTTGGCACTGGTGAACGCCTTCGTCACGCCGTCGCGGTGCGTGGCCACCTCCCAGTACCCCTTGTGTCCCATCGCCTGCATCTCCGGCGTGTCGAGCCCCGGATGCTCCACCAGAATCCAGACGCCCGGCTGGACCTCCTCCAGCGCCTTAACCAACGCGGCCTCCCGCTGCTCGGCGCTGGCCTTGCTATCCGCCGGCCAGCGAAAGTACTGAGCCCCCGGCGTCTCGACCGGCAACTTGTACTCCTTCGCCAGCTTCTGCACGAGTGCATTGAGCTGCGGCGTGGCCGTGGGCGTCCCCATGTGGCTGCTCAGATGCGAGACCTGCGGAATCATCTTCTTCGCCAGCTCGATTTGGGCCCGAAGCTCCTTCTCGACCTCCTCGATCTTCCAGCCGCACTCCAGGAATCCCGTCTTCGGCGCCAAATCCGCCCGCTGGCTCGTCATCGGGAAGAAAGCCCCCTGCCCATCGACCAGGCTCGGCGCGTGGGTCACCGGCCCCCACTTGTAGTTCTCCCACTCGCTGGTCAGCGTCAAATGCACCCCCACGTCGTACCCGGGGTTCTCGCGGAGCATCTTGGCCGCCTCGTTGAACCACGGGCACGGCACCATCACCTCCACGCTCCGCACGATCCCCTCCTGGTAGCACTGGATGCAGGCCAGGTTGGCCGCATGGCACGACCCGATATCATCCGCGCGGACCACCAGCTTGATCGCCTCGCGCGACGACTTCGTCTGCGTCAGCCCGCCGGCCGCGAGCCACAGCACGACGGCCAACGCCACCAACAAGCAGCCAAGCACCTTGCGTATCATAATAAGCCTGCCTCCCGAACGGACCACTCGGAAGTGTCAAGTTTGAGGTCGGAAGTTCGAAGTCAGAGACACAACACTCCACTGCCCCCAATTTCACACTTGCCTCTTCATACTTCACACTTGAAACTTCAAACTTCTTCCTGCCCTTCCGGGCCCACTACAACGGTTTACACGGCCAGCCATTATAAGCCCAACCCCCCATCCGGCAAGGAATTTGTGCCCCCCAGGCACCAGGACAAGCTACAAGCTCCGACTTGCCTTTTTTTGCTTGCAGGGAGCCCCAGTCGCGGGGATAATAGCGCCAGTGCTGGCGGGACAGGACGTGCCCGGGAGGCCGCCAACCGCCGTTCTGGCGACGTATGCCTGTCCCGGGCCCGGTCGAGGCAAGCATCGAGACCTGGAATGTGGCCTTGTGGCTGCGTGCGGATAGATCGGAGGTCAAAAGAGGATGCCGGACGAGTTCAAATACGACGTGTTCCTGAGCCACAGCTCAAAGGACAAGGCCGTCGTTTGCCCCATCGCCGAGCGGCTGCGGAAGGACGGCCTGAAGGTCTGGTTCGATGAATGGGTGCTCAAGCCCGGCGACAGCATCCCGGCGAAGATTGAGGAGGGGCTGGAGCACTCCCGCGTGCTCGTGCTCTGCCTGTCGGCTAATGCCTTCGGCTCGGACTGGGCGCAACTGGAAAGCCACACGTTTCGGTTTCGCGACCCGCTGAACAAGGACCGCCGCTTCGTTCCCCTGCGCCTCGACGACGCCCCCATCAAAGGCTCGTTGGCCGCTTCGCCGTTCATTTTCTCTTGCCTTGTCTCCTCTCAACGCATAATGTTTGTTTAGGTTATGGTTTCTGGAACCCAATCGTATGACTGTTTCAGCGGCAACGAGTGACCTGCAACTGAATTTGCAGCGGTTGATCAGCGATTTCTCTGCCGCCCTGGCGAAAGACCCTGTGGCGTCATCCCGCTATGCCAACCCTGATCCGATGGCGGAGCGAGTTGCGCAGGGAGTTGCCTTGGCCCACTGTGTTGCGCGCAAGAATTTTCGATCCGTCGTCACAAGCGGGTTTCTTCTCAGCCAACTCGAACTGATTCGAATTGGGGCGCTCAAGTTTGACGCGGCAAATCCGACCACGGAGATTCTCCTTGGGACCGCAGATGACGTGTTTACTTACGCGGGGCCATGCCGCTACCAGAAGCCAGGTCTTCCCCTGGGAGTTGGACTCCTCTTCAAAGTGGAGGTTGAGCGCAAAAGAACCGACCGCATGGTGGCAACACCCTTCGACTCGGGCGCTGTCCGCCACCGCCTCCACCCGTCAGATTCGCTCCCAGATCAGGTGACGTTCGTACGCCAACACGAACTTCCAGTCCCAGAGTATCGGCAACTCCTTCAGCGTTATTTGACCGCGTTCTTTGCCCACCCCTGCAATTATACGCATCCGGCAAGAGAATTCGGTGTCACGCTGTGATGACTTGGAAGTTCTCGGTCAGCAGGCTGCGCAGAGCGGTCCCATGCTCGTCGATGCTCTCAAAGAACCCCTGACAGGCGGCCTTGAACTCGGCAAAGTGCTCGTAGTATCGGTTGTACAGAACCTGCTTGCGGAAGTACTTCCACAGCCGCTCAATCAGATTCAGGTTGGGACAGTAGGCCGGCAGGAAGATCAGCTTGATCTTGGACCCTTGAAGATAGGCCTGGACCAGACGAGATCGATAGTAGCGCGCATTGTCACAATAGACATAGATCGTCTGGGCTTTCCGGTGTCGAGCCTCCAACCTCTGCAGGAGGGCAATCGTGGACTGGGCATTGACCGCGTCGCCAAATTCCACGACGACCCTCAGGCGGGTAACGTCCACCGCGCCGTTGATGTTCACACGGCTTCGGCCCGTGTTGCTCTCCATGGTCTTGTCGGTCCCGCGCTTGATCCACCCATAGGCCGCCACCGGATTGTGTCGAGGATGGACCCCATCCATGAAGTAGATCGGATCGTTCTGGCCCTTGTTTTCCTTGAGCTTCTGGTAGTTCTCGATAAAAGCCTGTTGGATTTCCACGTCCGGATGGTGGCCCGGCGTCAGGGTCGGCTTCTTGTACACATAGTCCAGCCGTTTCAAGAAATCGGTCATGCCCGCCACCGTGTAGACCACCCGAAAGGTCTTCTTCACGTAGGCCACCACATCCTGGGCTCGAAGATAGGTGGTCCCCGACAGGTGCTGGTCTAGTTCCCGGATCTGGTCAGGGTCCAGCTTGGGTTCACGGCCCTGGTAGCGGACTGTCAACAGCAGCTCGGCTCCCCCTTGTTGGTACGCTTGCCGATACGAGCGAACGGTATCCTCATCCAGCAGCAAGGCCTCGGCCGTGTCGATGACCGTCCAGCCTGTTCCCAATAGGACAACAGCCTTGATACGGTCGGCCCATTGTCGGTCTTTGCAGTTGCGATGCAACGCCCGCAAGGAACGGATCTCTTCGGTTGTCAGTCTGAATCCATCCATCACCAGATATTTCGGCTATAGTCTCATAAGAACTTGAACAACCCACCGAAATCCGATTCCTGATGGGTATATCTTCGCGGCGTGGATCCTGATCGGGCGTGGCCAATTGCCGTGCAAGGCGGAGACCAGAGGCGCTGGACGTTCGAGGTTCGGTTTCCCAACCGCATTTCCATCCACAATGAGTTGCTGGCTGTCTTTCGACCGAAGAGCCTTGCCGGCTTGGACTGGGTTATGCGCCAAAGTGCGGAGTGGCGAGCGACCGGGGTGGAAGTGCTTCCACCCTATGACTCCCCCGACGGTTTTGATAGTGGCCAACTGCTGAAGGAGAATATAGAATACTTGGTTAGAAGGTTGGGTTGCTGAAATATGAATGAGATGACTCGAAGCCTTGATGATTTGGATGTGGTGGGTTATGCGGACCCGCCTACCGCGGAGCTTCTGCCAAGCATTCTGACGCCAGTTTTTCGCTGCCGCAGCGGCACTGCGGAATTCATCCTGCCGCCGCATCGTATCCAAGGCACGAGTTTGCTGGGGGGACAGACTGATTCCGAAGAAGCATTCAGGCAGTTGGAGACGCAGGGTCATATTCAACGGCTAGCCCAGCCGCAACCGGCCAAAGCGGACTTCGTGCTTTGGATCGATAGCGATTGCAGCGTCAAATACGAGCCCCGAAAGACGGTGAGAGAGAGTCTTCAGAAGCATGCGCAAGAGTGCATTGACCTTGCTTTCTCCGCTTTGAGCGATAGACGCTTCAACGATGCTTTGGATATGGCCCAATCTGCCCTGTCTGCCGATGAAAACAGCTACGATGCCGTGGTAGTCAAGGCTGTCGTTTACACCATCCAGAAGGACAGCACGTTGGTTGACGAACTTCGTCAACTGGCGAAAGCGATTGACCCCAGGCACGGTTTCGACGACGCGGTGAAATACGCCGCACGAGTTGTTCCGGGGGCTCAAACGCCAACTAGGAAGGAGTTCTTCGTGACAGAACTTGCCGAAATCGCGATCTTGCTGCAACGGGCTGGCATCTCCGCACCAGCCACAGGGAACTAATGAGAGTCCAAGAATGATCTACGCTTTCTATTCATACAAGGGTGGTGTGGGCCGGACACTGACGCTGGCGCACTGCGCTGTATCAATGGCCGCGATGCGCCGGGAGGCCAAGTACAAAGTTCTCGCGATTGACTTGGATCTGGAAGCTCCCGGTTTACATCGCTACCTGCCTTCTGGCGGACCTGCCAACATGCTGGGCTTTGCTGGACTGCTGTCGAACTATGACGCTTCCCGAGCCGACAGTCGATGGCTGGCGCAGACCCTCCGGGAAGATATGGCACGTGATGCTGCTTCCAGGAAATACATCGCGCCAGTGGCGGGAGCAGAGAACCTTTTCTTGATGCCGGCCGGGACCGGACCGGGACAACCGTTGCCTCTGAACGAAATGACCGATCTGCTGCGCCGCTTCCTGCGACAGGCTCCGACTGAAGACTCCCAAGCCCCAGCAAATGCTGGATTCTTCAGACAATTCCGTCACGCGCTCAAGGAGCATTTCGAGTATGTCCTCATTGACTCCAGAACAGGCCTCTCAGATCCGGCATACCTCAGCACGGTACTGGTTGCCGATTGTCTCGTAGGTTGTGTGCGCCTCAACCGGGAGAACATCGACGGCACCCGCTTGGTGATTGCCAACCGCCTCAAGTTTCAGGGAGCATCCAGCCAACTTCCTCTCGTCATTGTTGCAACGCCCGTGCCGGCCCGAAGCGGAAAGGATGTCGAGGAGTGGATTCAACAAGCGGAATCACTCGTCCCCGCTATCGATGAGAACGATCCCAGCGTGATGCATCGCACGCTTTTCCCGAAGGTGAGCCGGGTATTCTTCGACCCAGCACTCGAATTGGGCGAAAATATGGCGCTCGATACTACTGGGAAACTCATTGCGGGCTTCAGTGCTGATACGCCCTTCGTCAAAAACATAAGCGAATTGACCGAGCGTCTGTCGGCAGAGAACTGTGATCATGACCCCATCGCTGCTGAAGTGGTCGAGACGAAGTACTGGCGTGAGGAGAAGAAAGAGAAAGCGATTCAGTACCTCTTCAAGCGCATCGAAGCCGACCCAACAAACTCAGATCACTGGCGAGACATCAGTCAGGGTTATAAGGAAGTCAGGTTCAACCAGGTGGTTTTTGGTTGGATGGACGGATTGATTCAAGAATGGCAAGCGGAACTGAATGCTAATCCGGGAGCACAATTGAAACTGGCTCATGTATGCCTGCACCGTGCTGAAATCTACGGACGCAGCGCCCCTGATGGCGGCTTGGCTTATGGGGAACGCGCAGTGGAGTTTGCTCAAGGTACAGAACTGGAAGGTGATGCAGAACACATTTTCGGGCAGATCCTGGAAGAACTGGCGGATCGGAAGAGTAATATGAAGACCCGCGGCGGCGAGTTGCCGTCCAATCAACTCGCCAGCAGACACTTCACACGTGCCATAGAGGCAACTCAAAGGCACGCAGGCAAACCTGAGAATGCTTGGGTGTCGAGGGCGCGGAACTACAAGAAGTTGAGCAAGTGGCAGAAAGCGATTGCTGACTACGACAGCTTTGTCGTTGAGCAGTCGGAGCGTTCCGACGCAAAGGCAAAGCGCGCTCTTGCCCAGGCTCTGGCAGAACAGGCTGAGGTTTTGACGCGTGAGGGATGGTATCTCGCTGCTCTGCGCAATCTGCTTGCTGCTGAACAGTTGATTGACGTCCACACCGAACAAGTTGGAGGGATTAACTTGGCTTTCGCGCACATGGGTGTAGCCGGGGAGGCGCGCCAGCGACTTGAAATGACGCGCCAACTCCAGAATCCCGACGAAAAGCTGTATCTGCATGAAGCGTTGGTCCTGCTGCTCTGCAAAGACATAGACGCTTCCATCAAGTCAGCGCAGATTGCGCGTGCCTTCAGCCCGACCAGCAAGGTGCCCTTGATGCTTGCAGTGGGCTGTCTGCTCAACGGCAACTATGAGGAGGCGGACAGCTTGTTCAGGCAAATTGCGGAGGACGACAGAGAGAATTACCATATAGGCTTGCACGCTCTGACGAAGCTGTACCTCGGAAAGCCCGATCCCCTGGCCGAATTGAAACTGCTCAAGAAGAAGGAAACCGACCATTTCTTGGTGGCGATGGCTGCATGTGCCGCAGGCGAGCCACGGTTGGTCGAGTTGGCCGGGCCCGAAACCGATGTTTCGATGGAAGACCGGATGGAGCACGAACTCCCCAGAATCGCATCCATGGCGCTCGTCGGCGATTGGGATGAGTCGCGTTGCAGTCATTTTCTGTCGCAGTTCAGCGAGCGACCATATCTTGCGACCTTCTGCCACTGGGATGTGGACCTTTGCTTACTAAGGAAAGTGTGGGACGATTTGGTGCGGAAACAAGTCAAGTCTTCAGCCGGCCTCCAGTGGTTTGATACCTTCTGGCTCATGATCGATGCGGCTCAACCTCCACCAGCCGAGTTGCTCAAGCCACGCGATTTTAAGCAGCCCTTTGAGCCAGATTCGAAGCCGGGTTCTTTGACGTAGTAGGACATCCGGCGGTGCTGGCGATGCAGAGTTCCGAGGGCGAAGTCCGTTGGATGGAAGTGCGCGACTGGCTGAAGCACGCCAGCGACGATGGCAAGAAGCCAGTGAAGCAGATCGTCTTCCAGGGCGACCCGTTCAACGTAATGAGCGTCCGCCGCTGGCGGGACAGGGGGGTGTTGGGCCAAGGTTCGCCACGAGGGCCAGGCGGGCCTTGAGACCGTCCGCTTGCCTCATATGCACGAGGACCAGGCCGGCTGTGTGGAAGAGGAGTCGATCGGCGGCGAAAGCCTCGGTTTCCCGAATCCTCTCCGCAACGCTCCCGTCGCATCTCCTGAGGCAGCCCGATGACGGAATTGTTCCCCAAGCATGATTGCCCCCTGAGGGCGGGGCATAAACCTTGCGCCGGCAAAGGGTTACGGCACGGAATTTTGGTTGTTATTTTGTTGACACTGTCAATCTGTATGTTTATCGTATTATGAACGTAGGCCGGGCCATCGTCCCCGGCCGGCGCTGGACGTGGGCGCACGTGTGCCGCCGGCAACCGAGAACTGACGATAGGTACAGGAAGGGAGAAAGCTATGGCGGTGCGAATTTGCCTCAATTGCGTGTATGTCCGCTGCGATCCGAATGAGTGGCTGCGATGCGTGGACCGGGGCGAGCCGCTCTTACCCATGTGCGCGAACCATCCCCAGTGGCCGGGCGAGCTGCGGGAGGTCCCCGGCACGCCCTGCCGGAACTACCAGCCCCAGCCCCCCGAGCCCGGCGGCGACGTCCGGCGCATCCCGCTGTCCAACGGCCAATTCGTGATCGTGGACGCCGCGGACTACGAATGGCTCAGCCAGTACAACTGGCATTTGTCCGGCGGCGGATACGCCGCCCGGTGCGAGAACACCAAGCGGATCATGATGCACCGCCAGATCCTGCAGCCGCCCCCCGGGATGTTCGTGGACCACATCAATCACATCCGGGGGGACAACCGCCGGTGCAATCTCCGCATCTGCACCATCGCCGAGAACCAGCAGAACCAACGCCGGCAATGCTGCTCCCGGTCCCGGTTCAAGGGCGTCCGGTACATGAGGAACAGCCGGCGGCCCTATGCGAAGCTCGTGTTCGAGCGCCGGCAGGTCTGGCTGGGCTTTTTCGACGACGAGGCCGAGGCGGCCCGCGCCTACGACCATGCGGCGGTCCAGTACTTCGGCGCGTTCGCCGATCTGAACTTCCCCGAAGAATGGCCGCCGCAGCGAAGGCAACAGGTCTACGCCGACGCGCTATCGCTGCGCGAGGCCCTGAAAGCGAAAGCAGAAAAGGTAAAAGGTAAAAAGGCAAAAGGGAAAAGCACCATGACTCGCGTAAAGACGCCGAGGCGCAGAGGCCGGAAACGCATGACGAAGGCAGGAAGATCGGAAGGGAAGAAGGTAAGACGGCGACGCACGCCGAGGGACGAACGGAAAAGCTACGGGGCTCGGCCTCAATCATCAATCGTAAATAAGCAATAATCAATGCAAGGGGGGCCATCGACCGGGCGTCGGCGGTAGACCGGGAAGAATTCAACCGCGAAATACGCGAAAAGGACGTTTCGCCACAGAGGGCACCGAGAGCACAGAGCAAATGGAACCGCCGATCAACGCGGATGGACGCGGATAGCCAGCCGCCGGCCGGACTCCGGCTTGTCACTTATCACCTGTCGCTTTTCACTCCTTTGCCCCTTGCCTCACGCGGAAACCGTAACGATAATGTCATGGTATGAAATCAAAGAACGGATTCACACTCATTGAATTGTTAGTGGTCATTGCGATGATTGCCCTGCTGACGGCGATCCTCATCCCGGCCTTGAACATCGCCAAACAGCAAGCGGGTTCTTCCGTTTGCCTGAGCAATGAAAAGCAGTTGGTTTTGGCCTGGATGATGTATGCCGAGAACAATGACTACATCCTGTGCGGCCCGATGACGGGCAATCCCGGCAGTCCGAGGTATGATTGGGTGGGGCCGCCCCGGGACCTGATGTCCGGCGCTGTGAAGATGTCCAACTTCATCGCGGCCGAGGAAATGCGCGGGATTGAAACGGGCACCTTGTTTCCGTACTACAAAAACGCCAAGCTGATGAATTGTCCGACCGACAAGCGTTCGGTACGAGCGCCGACATACCCCGGCTATGGCGGCACCGGCGGCTACCGAACGTACTCGTTGCCCTATCATCTGAACGCGCCGGCTTCCGAACTGACCAGCCGGTATGGGGCGGCCGCGGGCGCCGACCGTCTGGTCCGGATCACGGAGTTGAAGAATCCCGGTTCGACCTACATCCTGGTCGAAGAAAATGACAACCGGGACTATAACATGGATGCGTGGGCGTTTGACCCGTATAAGTTCATCTTGATCGATACCATCGCGGTCTTTCACAACAATGTGACCATGTTCGGGTATGCGGACGGCCATTCGGCGAAAAAGACCTGGGACGATCCGCGCACGCAGCGCTGGTCCAATGAAATACGAAATGGGACCCGCTATCCGGATATGACCGGCCTGAGCGACCCCGACAATGTCGATATCCGTTGGCTGGCCACGCATTATCCCAGAAAGCATTGACCGATCTCAACTGTAGGGGACGCCGGGGACGCAGAGGCACTCGCATCTATTGGACCGGCGATCGGATGTCGCGAAACCTGGATGGAAGGTCCAGGCGCAGGCGAGGAACGGCAGGTCGCCCCAGAAGGCCTGGACGACACCGAGACATGAGAGGGAATATGGGGGTTTCCGCCCGCCGCATTGCTCTTCGGCCTTGGCGCCTTGACAGGACGTGGGGATGTCAGGATATTGGCGCTGGTATGCTGAGAGAGTCGTCTATCTTCGTGCCGGCTCTGCGGCGCTTCTGAAGGAAGGCAAAATGACGATGTCCAACCTGCCGTTCGAGGAAGGCCAAACCCATAGCGGACTGCGACGCCGGGATTTCCTGAAGACTGCGCTGGGGACGGTGTCCCTCGCTGCTGTAGGGCGGCCGCTCTCGGCTGGGTCCCCCCCCGAGGGCGGGCGTGCTACACCGGCGGGTACCTGGGCGCGAGGCGTGTGTGACTATCTGGAGAATCTGCGGCGGCCCGACGGCGGGTATGCCTGGGCGGATCAGGCCCAGTCGCATCTGACGCCGAGCTTTGCCGCTGTGGGGTGCTATCATCTGCTGGGGCACGAGCCGCCGGACAAAGCGGCCTTGGTCGAGTTTTTGCGAACGCACCATCCGTTTCACATCAAGAAGCTGGAGCGGGACTTGCCCGTCTTCGAGTTCCAGCAGATTCAGGGTCTGCTGTGGTTGGGTCAGGATGTCA
>Ga0315286_10007636_pt1 | contig 10609 bp, 9 predicted proteins | sample YL17G10_0_MG_FD_205038 | JGI IMG/M metagenome (GOLD analysis project Ga0315286, IMG submission 205038) | Sediment microbial communities from Yellowstone Lake, YNP, Wyoming, USA - YL17G10_0 | ecosystem: Environmental > Aquatic > Freshwater > Lake > Sediment | place: USA: Wyoming | collected...
TATCTATTCCTTCCAGTCCGGGAAGCAGAAGGCCTGATTTTAATCTGAAAGGGCCGTCAAAAAGAACGTCTATGCCGGTGGAAATTTTCATCGGCATTGTTTTTACAATTATACCAAATTTCTTGGGATCTAATTCTTTAATATCTTCAATCAATTCCGGCTCATTTAGTATATAAACTTCGTAGGAAAGATTGGAAAGCTCTTCTTTTTTTATCGGTCCGAACCTGTAATCTTCGGTGGCTGCTGCAATGGCGTTGGAAACAATTTCTTCGGCAATATTTTTTTTAGTGGGTACAGATGTACCAATGCAGCCCCGTAATTCTTTGTCTTTCATTATGGTAACAAAAATACCAGCCTTTTTTTCGTAAAGTTCTTTAGGCAAATCATTGGGCGGAGAAATAATTTCTCCTTTTTGAATATATGATTCAACAACTTTTTTTGTAAATTCTAAAATGTCCATTATATATTAAAGTCAGTTACTAAATATCCCACTCCGAAAGGACCTTCGTAGGATATGATTTCTGGCTGCCAATCAATTTTTAATGCTTCCAGAGCTCCCAAAAGGAAAGAAAAAGAACCGAGTCCGCATTCGGCTGCTTCAGGGTAGGCTTCATCCAGTTTTAAAATACCTTTAATGTCTTTCTTTTTCAATAAATCTACGAATGCTTTATCGAACTTAGGCCCGTCAGGATTAAATCCATAAGGGCCGTCTTCTTTTAAGCAATGCGACATGTCGCCGGAGGCAATAAGGGCAATTTTTTTATCCGCTTCATTGTATGCTTTTTTCCCCTGTTCAAAATAATACTCAGGTTTTTCCGTTCCCATCAGATATGTTTTTATTTCCCCTTTAAAATCCTTTGCTAAAAAGAAAAGGGGAACGTTGAAACCCCAATCAGGATGAGGGGAGGAAATGATTATTGTTTCTGGTTTAGCTTTTTTTAATTTTTCTCCCAAAATTTCCAAAGCATCAATTGTTTTTTTAACTTTTTCTCTGTCTTTTTTAGAGCCGACCGAAGGCAAAATAATAGGAGGGTGAGGGGATATGGCGGCAAAAACAATATTGGACATATTATTTCAAGATTAAGTTTAATTTTTCTTTACATTTAGGACACTTACCTTCTTTATCAAATCTTTGGATTGAATAACCGATTCTTTTAATTACTAAAGTATTACACTTGGGACAGAAAGTGTTTTCAGAGTCCAACCCAGGAGCATTTCCGGTATAAACGTATTTAAGGCCGGCTTGTTTTCCTATATTATAAGCTTTTTCCAGAGACTGCAGTGAAGTCTCTGGAACGTTCTTAAGCTGCCAGGAAATATCAGAAGAAAATCTGCTTATATGCCAGGGGACTTCCGGACCCAAATCTTTTTTAATGAATCCGGCAATTTCTTTAAGTGTTTTTTCCGAATCATTAAGATCAGGTATTAAAAGAGTGGTGATTTCAAACCAAATCTTTTTCTTTTTCAATCTTTTTAAATTTTCCAGAACAGGCTCTAATCTTCCTCCGCAATTTTTGATATAGAAATCATTGGAAAATCCTTTAAGGTCTATATTGGCAGCGTTTAAATATGGTGAAATCAAATCAAAAAGTTCTTTTGACCAGAAGCCGTTGCTTACCCAAACATTCTTTATTCCCTTCTTTTTGGCTATTTTCATGGTATCCAAGGCATATTCGGAAAAGATAGCCGGCTCGCTGTATGTATAAGAAATTGAAGGAAGCTTATTCTTAAGAGCCATTTCTACTATTTCTTGGGGAGAAATTTCTTCTCCTTCAATTTTTTTATCCAGAATCGGCGCCTGGGATATGTTCCAATTGTGGCAATTTTTACACTGGAAATTGCAGCCTGCAGCGGCAAAAGAAAGTGAATAACTGCCGGGTAAAAAATGGAAAAAGGGTTTTTTCTCAATAGGGTCTATGTTAATGGCAACTGCTTTGCCGTAATTCAAAGAAAATAGTTTTCCTTCCATGTTTTCCCTGATTCCGCAGATTCCTCTTTTATTTGGAAGGATAAGGCAATAATGGGCGCAGTTTTGGCACTGAACTTTATCTTTCAGTTTTTTGTATAAATATACCTCTTTCATGCTTTAATTTTAGCTTAATTTATGCTATTCTTCAATCGATGAACCATAGAATTTTTATCGCTGTTAATTTGCCGGAGGAAGTTAAAAAAAGCCTGGTTTCTTATCAGATGAATTGGCCCGATTTACCCATAAGATGGACTAAGAAAGAAAATCTTCACATTACCTTGGTTTTTCTGGGATACGTTAATGACGAGGAATTGCCTGAAATCTGCCGAATCGTTCAAGAGGTCGCTTCTAGAAATCGTTCTCTCGTTGTTAATTTGAAAAAGATTATTTACGGACCAAATGATAAAAAGCCGCCCAGAATGGTCTGGGCTGAGGGAGAAAAAAGCAATAAAATGGGAAAGCTTCAGGGAGAATTGGAATACTCTCTTTCCAATTCTTTGAATAAGACAGAAATTAAAGAAAGTCGTTCCTATTCTCCGCATATAACCTTGGGAAGAATAAGAACCTGGGAATTGAGGAGAATTGAAGAGGAAGAAAAGCCGGATGTAAATCAAGAGATAAGCTTGAATTTCGAAGTTAATTCTATTGAAATAATGGGAAGCTTCTTAAAGAGAAAAGGCCCTGATTATGTAATTTTAGAATCATGCCCGCTCAAAGATTAAAAATTCATTTTATAGGAATAGGCGGAATAGGCGTTTCCGCCTTAGCCAAATATTATCTTAAAAAAGGAAATGAGGTTTCCGGCTCTGATTTGGTTTCTTCGGAAATCACCCAAGCTTTAAAAAAAATGGGGGCAAAGATATTTATCGGGGAACATAGGGCTGAAAATATTCCTGAGAAAGTTAATTTAGTAATTTACAGCCCGGCTGTTAATTTTTCCAACCCCGAATTGGAAAAAGCTATTAACGGAGGTTCTGTTTCATTCAGGAAGGTTTTAAGCTATCCACAGGCCCTAGGAGAATTGACTAAAGAATATTTTACCGTTGCTGTTTCCGGAACCCACGGCAAAAGCACAACTACGGCAATGATAGGATTGATATTGATTAAGGCCGGCCTTGATCCGACCATAATCCTGGGAACAAAAATGAAAGAACTGGGCAATTCCAATTGCCGGGTCGGCAGGTCTAAATATCTGCTGATTGAGGCGGACGAGCATTTCGCTTCTTTTTTAAATTACTGGCCCAATATTATTGTTTTGACGACGATTGAAGAAGACCACCTTGATTATTATAAAAACCTTAACAATATCCTTAAAGCTTTTAAAGAATATGTCTCCCGTTTGCAGAAAGAAGGAGTTTTAATAATCAATAAAGACGATAGGAATATTAAAAGATTGAAAATTAAAAACCATATTGTTAATTATTCTTTAAAGCAAAAAGAGGCGAAGGAATTGAAAAGAATATTAAAAGTGCCGGGAAATCATAACGTTTCCAATGCTCTTGCGGCTTTATCAGTTGCCAGGGCTTTAAAAATATCTGATAAGGTTTCATTTAGAGCTCTTGCACAATATACTCATTCCTGGAGAAGGTTTGAAATACACAAGGTGAAATTCAACGGAAAGAAAATAACCCTTGTATCCGATTACGGCCATCATCCTACAGAAATTATGGTTACCTTAAAAGCAGCCAGGGAAAAATATCCGGAAAAGAAAATATTCTGCGTTTTCCAGCCCCACCAATACCAGAGAACATATTATCTTTTTAAAGATTTTGTAAGGGTTATTAAGGGCGCTCCGGTTGATGGGATGATTATTACCGATATTTACGATGTAGCCGGCAGAGAGGAAAAAAGCATAAAGAAAAGAGTAAGCGCGGAAAAACTGGCCAGAGCGATAAAAAGAAAACAAACAATATATCTTCCCAAAAAAGAAATATTGAATTATTTGAAAAAGAATCTTAAGGGAGGAGAAGTTCTTATTATCATGGGAGCGGGGGATATATATAATCTAACCCTACACTTGACAACTTAGAATAGAAGAAAGACAATATATTAAGGATTAAAAAAGAACCTTTTCAAGGTCGATAATATTTAATTAAGAGAAAACACATATTTAAAAATCATGACTACTACTTATTGGGTTATCGCAATTGTTGTCGTTGTAATATTAGCTTGGTGGTGGATGTCCAAGAGCAAGAAGGGAACGCCGAAAGGTCCGGGAACGCCGACAATGTAAATTGAATGAAAAATCCGCCCTTATGGGCGGGTTTTTGTTTGCCTTAAATTAATTTCTAATATATACTATAACCAATATGCAAAGAATTTTGAACATAGAAACATTAAAACAGGTTGGTAAAAAAGTTAAGATCGGTGGCTGGGTTAATTCCAGAAGAGACCACGGAGGAATAGTTTTTTTTGATTTGCGTGACAGAACGGGGATCATCCAGGTGGTCTGTTCGGAAAAACTGGCAGAAGGCATTAAAGACGAGTATGTTTTGGAAATAGAAGGAGAAGTGCAAGAAAGACCGATAAAAATGGTCAATTCCGATTTGGAAACAGGAGTTTTGGAATTAAAAGCGGAAAAGATTAAAGTTTTAGCCGAATCTGAAAGCCTGCCTTTTGATTTAAGAGACTTAAACGTCAGTTTGCCTACTCTTCTGGATTATCGTCCGTTGACCCTCAGAAATAAAAAAATCCAGGCAATTTTTAAAATTCAGGAACAAGTAATTTCCAGTTTCAGGAAAAACATGAAAGAACTGGGTTTTGCCGAATTCGAGTCTCCCATGATTGTTCCCAGCAATGCGGAAGGCGGAGCAGAAGTATTCCATATTGATTATTACAATCGCGACGCTTATCTTTCTCAGAGTCCTCAGTTGTATAAACAAATTTTAGTCGGTGTTTTTGAAAGGGTTTTTACTGTTGCCCGTGTTTTTCGGGCCGAACCTAGCGTAACCACCAGGCATCTTTCCGAATATATCAGCTTGGATGCAGAAATGGGTTTTATCGAATCCTGGGAAGATGTAATGGATGCCTGCGAAAATGTTATAAAAGATATTTTTTCTGATTTAGAAAAAAATTGTTCAAAAGAATTAAAGTTTTTTGATATAGGTTTGCCTAAAATAGTGAAAATCCCCAGAATCAAAATGCGGGAAGCCCAGGAAATTATTTTTCAAAGAACCAAAAGAGACAACAGAAAAGAGCCTGATTTGGAGCCTGAAGATGAAAAAGAAATATCCAATTGGGCCAAAGAAAAGCACGGTTCGGAATTGATTTTTATCACTCATTATCCGACCAAGAAAAGGCCTTTTTATACCTATCCTGATCCCAAGGATTCCGATTATACCTTAAGTTTTGACCTTCTTTTCAGGGGATTGGAAATTGTCACTGGTGGACAAAGAATCAATGAAGAAAAAGAACTTGTTAAAAATATTAAGAAATGGAAGAACGAGCCTAAGAATTTCAAATTCTATCTTCAAGTATTTAAATACGGATTGCCGCCGGAAGGCGGTTTCGCCATAGGCCTGGAAAGAGTCGTCAAACAGATTCTTGGTTTAAGCAATGTCAGGGAGGCCAGTTTGTTCCCGCGCGATATGGAAAGAATAGACCAGAGATTATCATTGGCGCAGCCTAAAAAAGCCAAACCTAAAAAGAAAAAATGAGCAAATCGTTCAAATACTTTTTATTTGCTTTAATATTGAGTTTTCCTTTTTGGACGGGAGTAAATATTCTGGAAAAAAAACTGACAGATTTTTTTTATTGGCAGGAATTGGCTAAAACCCCGGAGATTTTTTACGCCCAGATAACGCCCAATAGTTTGGAAAATATTAAAATCAGCCGCAATGAAGGAGCAGGGGATTTAAATCTTCAAACCAAATCGGCAATTTCCGTTTTAATCGACAAAAAAGGAAGGGAAAAGGTTCTTTTTGAAAAAGACGGCAATTTGCAATTGCCCATTGCCAGCTTAACTAAATTAATGACCGCTTTGGTGGTTTTGGAAAGTTATGACCTTGCGCAAGAAATCAAGGTTTCTCAAGAAGCGGTTAATCAGCCGGAAGAATTTGGAAAATTAAAAGCAGGAGAAGTTTTGACTGCAGAATACCTTCTTTATCCTCTTTTAATGGAATCAAGCAATGATGCGGCTTTTTCTTTGGCTAACGATTATCCGGCCATGAGCGAGAGAAGATTCGTCGGTTTAATGAATGAGGAAGTTAAAAAAATGGGCCTTCAAAACACCGTTTTTTTTAATTCAGCCGGGCTTGACCCTGATCAATCTAATACAGAAATGAATTTTTCCACTGCTCATGATCTGGCATTGCTGACAAAAAAGGCCCTGGATAAGCCTTTGATTTGGAAAATTCTTTCCACTCCCATGTATCAGGTTTACGGACCAGAACTCATTAATACCAATGAACTTTTGGAAGACTCCATTTCTTGGCATAATGAAATAATAGGAGGCAAGACAGGCTATACGGATATGGCGGGAGGATGCATGATTTTAGTTTTAAAAGCTCCCCAGAGGCCTAATGATTTACTAATTAACGTAATTCTGGGAGCCGATAGCGCTGACAGTCGGTTTGAACAAATGAAGAGTTTGGTTAACTGGCTGGATGTTGCCTATATTTGGTAAAACAATATGTCAGAAATTACCATCAACGTAATTAAAATATTTACTTTAGGAGCAGCGGGGTTTATCGTTGCTTTTTTGTTAAGCCCCTTTCTGATTAATTTTTTGTATAAATACAAACTTTGGAAAAAAGAAGTAAGGACCAAGGCGATTGACGGAGGAGCGCTGCCGATTTTTCAGAAATTCCATTCCGAAGGAGAAACTAACATTCCCAGATTCGGAGGGATACTAATCTGGCTAACTGTTTTAATTTTAATTTTACTGTTCTTTTTGCTTTCTCAATTTACTGATATTAGTTGGTTTAAAAAATTAAACTTCTTAAGCAGGAACCAGACCTGGCTGCCTCTTTTTACTTTGATATCAGCTTCTCTTTTGGGATTTGTCGATGACTTGTTGCAGGTTCTGGGAAAAGGAAAATATATCGGTGGGGGATTAAGCTTAAAAAAGCGTTTGGTTTTGGTTGCTCTCATCGGACTTATCGGAGCCTGGTGGTTTTATTTCAAGCTGGACTGGAACTCAATTCATATTCCAGGAAACGGAGATATTGTAATTGGTCCTTGGTACATTCCCATTTTTATAATAGTCATGCTGGCGGTTTACAGCGGGGGAGTAATTGACGGTTTGGACGGTTTAGCCGGCGGTTCTTTTGCTTCCATCTTTGCCGCTTTTTCCGGTATTGCTTTGTTTTTAGGACAAGTTGATATTGCTGCCTTCTGTGCCGTAATCCTTGGCGCCTTGCTGGCTTTTTTATGGTTTAACATTCCACCGGCCAGATTCTATATGGGCGAAACCGGGATAATGGGACTGTGCGCCACTTTAACTGTCATTGCTTTTCTTACTGATTCTGTTTTAGTTCTGCCTATTATCGGATTTTTATTGGTTATTGAATCAGGTTCGGTGATTATTCAGCTTTTATCAAAGAAATTTAGGAAGAAAAAAATCTTTTTAGCCTCTCCCCTACATCTTCATTTCGAGGGTAGGGGATGGCCCCAATACAAAGTGACAATGAGATTCTGGATCATAGGTGCAGTTATGGCTATTATTGGTATTGCCATCAGACTTTTAGGATAAAGTTATAAAACAACCGAATTTTTAGTAACGATAGCATATCGGATATACTTTCCGATAATTATCCACAATAAAATCCTTGACAGAGGATTTTTTTATGGGAAAATAATATAAAGTTTCTAATCCAAATTATTCATGACTGACATTAACTATATATCATTACAAAAGGCAACCAAATATTGTAATTATTCGCAAGGGTATTTATCTTTAAGGGCCAGAAGTGGGAAATTAAAGTCGCTAAAATTTGGAAGAAATTGGTTTACTACCAGAGAATGGCTCGAAGAATATATTAAAAAAAATGAGGAATACAACAATAATCTTATTAATAAAGAAAAAAACGAAGAACAAGCTGGAAAGCCGATAGTAATTTTAAAAAAGGAAGAGAAATCTCCAGAAAATTTGCCGATTGAAAAAATTACAACATTACGTTTCGGATTTATTGCCGCATTAGTTTTTATTCTTCTTATTTCTTCGTTATTTTTCGGAAAAGAAAATTTTAGATACGTTTTTAAAAACATTCAACCCTCGGTTCAAAAATTCTCCCAAGATTTTGAAAAGGAATTAGATTTGTTAGCTACGCCGGACGGATGCTCTTTTTTTACCGCTGATCTGCAATCAATGTTTAAGGATTCCAGCCAGAATATAAGTAAAAATCTAAAATCAGGTTACGTAATACTTAGCGAATTCCTAGATTTTTTAAAAGAACAAATCTTCAAGATAAAAACCTTGGTTTTTGATTTTTTTTCGTCACTTTGACTAAGTCTGAATTTTAAGCTAAAATCAGGTCATGAAGTTTGAACTCCTGCGGGAAAAATATCCCCGCTTCATTTTTAAAAATTACTCATATTTTTTAAAAGAAAACAATTTAAAAATTTTCTTTGATTTTAAAATTGAGCCAGACATCAATTTCCGGCCGGAAATATTGATAGAAAACGTTGAAAAAATAGGGGAGAGAGAATTGGATAATTTTGTATTTCATCTGGGAATGATAGAAATCTTGAGCTATTGGAAAGCAACTTGTTCTAAGGAAATAATTATTAAAGCAGGCTATTTAAACGAAGAACAAATAAAATGGTGGAGGGATCTGATAATTGACGGAATGGGACAGTTTTTTTATGAGAATAAAATTGATTTTAGAAAATCGGATTTCTTAAATATCAAATCCGATTGTTTAAAAACGAAAGACAAACAAAGCTCTAATCAAAAAGACAGAATCTTAGTACCGATAGGGGGAGGAAAAGATTCGATAGTTACCTTGGAAATATTGAAAAAAGCAGGAAAAGATATCTTATGTTTTTCTTTGAATCCTACAGAGGCTGCAATGAAAATATTAAAAAAGAGATGCAAAAATCCCATTATTGTCAGAAGAAAGATTGACAAAAAACTTTTAGAGTTAAACAGAAAAGGATTTTTAAACGGCCACACTCCTTTTTCCGCTTACCTGGCTTTTTTGAGTATTCTCTTGGCCAGAATCTTTGATTTTAAATACATTGCCCTATCTAATGAAAGAAGTTCCAACGAGGGAAACATAAAATATCTGGGGAAAGAAATAAACCATCAATGGTCAAAAAGTTTTGAGTTTGAAAAAAGATTCAGAGATTATTCCAAAAAATATTTAAGCAAGGATATTGAATATTTCAGCTTTCTCAGGCCTTTGTACGAGATTCAGATAGCTGAATTATTCAGCAAATATCCCAAGTATTTCCCGATTTTTTTAAGTTGTAATGAAGCCTATAAAACGGACTCGGGGAAAAAGAAACCTTTAAAGAAATGGTGCGGCAAATGTTCCAAATGCCTTTTTGCTTTTTCAATTCTTTATCCCTTTCTTAAAGAAAAAGATTTAATTAAGATTTTCGGCAAGAATCTTTTCAATGATAAAAGCCTTGTTCCTTTAATGGAAGAATTGATAGGGGAGAAGAGGTTTAAGCCTTTTGAATGCGTGGGAACGACTGAAGAAAGTTTAATAGCTTTTTATTTAGACTTGAAGAAAGCTAAAAAAGCAGGGGATTTACCCTTTCTTTTAAAACATTTTGAAAAGAAAATATTGAAAAAACATCCTTATCTGGAAAAAGAATCAAAAAAGATATTAAGATCCTGGAACAGTCAAAATAATCTTCCAAAAGAATTGGAAAAGCTTTTTAATTGACAAAAAAATTAAACTTGTTATAATTGAAAGCGTATAGGGTACAACCCTTTCTAAATAGTTCTTTTTAGTTGCGCTGGGAAACTACTCAGTAGCAAACGGGTGATAACCAAATATCATCTTGAAAGAAACTGTTTAGCGACAGCTCGTTGAACAACTTTTACGACGGCTCTGACGCGTAAGGGGTCAAAAACGCGAAAGGAGGAAAAAAGTACGGAAAACTGTGGATTTCCAGATGGGACTCTTGTAGCCCTGATTGACTTCGATACCGCCTGCTGAGCAAGGATCCCGGCCCTCCCTCTTTTGGCGCGCGTGCCTCCGTTCTATGCTAAAAGGCATCTTCCAGATGCTAAAAAATATCTGATAAATAGGACGGAAGGTCTATGATGATTGCGCCCCTATATAGAGGGACTGACCAACAAATTTAAAGGAGAGTTGAGAACTCCCCAGAACAAGTTTAGGCTCCGAACAAGCTTCGACCCCAAACAGAGTCTGGAGAATTTTCCTCCCCTTTTTGTTCTTTTAAAGATACGACAATGCCTATATCAGGCAAAAGAGGGACAAGTAATACACATAGTAGCGATCTAGTAATACCTCCTGTGCTTGTTCGGTTGTCATCACCCTCTGCCATATGATATTAGGTATTGAATATTTCTAAATAAAATAAAAAGCAGTAATCCCGGCTCGGCAAAAGAGATTGAGAGAATGGTGCATTTGAACACATTTGAACAGAGGTACAAGCGCTGGTTCGATGATTACACGCTGTTTTCTCACTCTGCTAAAGAACCGCAGGTTATCGTATATTATT
>Ga0315286_10007638_pt1 | contig 10607 bp, 10 predicted proteins | sample YL17G10_0_MG_FD_205038 | JGI IMG/M metagenome (GOLD analysis project Ga0315286, IMG submission 205038) | Sediment microbial communities from Yellowstone Lake, YNP, Wyoming, USA - YL17G10_0 | ecosystem: Environmental > Aquatic > Freshwater > Lake > Sediment | place: USA: Wyoming | collected...
GGGCAACAACAGGATCCAGAAGTTCGCGCCCCCCAAGGGCGGCTAGGGGCGGAGCGAGGCGCTCGTAATGCTCCCTTCGGAGAAGGCGGAAACATGGGTGCGGCGCGTCGGCTACGCCGCACTCATTCTCATTGCGCTCTACATCGTCGTCTGGCTCACCCGGTTCATCTGGGGGAACTACCACAAGGCGCTGAAGCAACGCCAGTTCCCGCCCGAGGCAACGGCGCCTGTGGTCGAGCTATTGGGGTCCAGCGATGTGCGAGCCCCCTCCTAGCCCAACGTGGTGCCTTCTGTGAGTCTCGCCGAGTCATCCCATTCGGCGAGACTCAATAAGCTGATGTGAACGCCTCCCCCACCGGCGCCTCCACCCGCGAGGCGATCTGGGCGAGGATGGTGGTCGGTCGCCGCCCTGCCAGCCGCGCCTCCGGGGTCAGGATCAGCCGGTGCGCCAGCGTCGCTTCGACCGCCGCCTTGGCGTGGTCGGGCAGCACGAAGCTCAGCCCATCCACAGCGGCCTCGGCCTGCGCGCACCTCAACAGCGCGAGCGAGCCCCGTGGGCTGGCCCCGAGCGCGATGTCGGGATGGATCCGCGTCGCTTGCACCAGGCGCACGACGTAGTTCCGCACCTTCTCGTGCACGAAGATCCGCCGCACCTGCGCCTGCGCGTCGAGCAACTCCTCGGTGGTCACCACCTGGTTGACCTGCTCGACCGGGTGGCTGAGCTGCAGCCGCAGCAGCATCTCGCTCTCCGATTCCGCCGACGGGTAGCCAATGGTCATACGGATGAGGAACCGGTCGAGCTGGGCCTCGGGAAGCGGGAACGTTCCCTCGTACTCGATCGGGTTCTGGGTGGCGATGACGCAGAAGGGCGCGGCCAGCTTCCGGGTCACCCCGTCAACCGTCACCTGCTTCTCCCCCATCGCCTCGAGCAAGGCCGATTGGGTGCGCGGCGGAGCGCGGTTGATCTCATCGGACAGCACGATGTTGGCCATCACGGGGCCGGGGTTGTACTCGAACTGCCCTGTCTTCTGGTTGAAGACCGAGAGGCCGGTGATGTCGGTGGGGAGCAGATCCGGAGTGCACTGGATGCGGCGGAAGGTGGCGCCGATGGACAGCGCGAGCGACCGCGCCAGCATGGTCTTGGCGACACCGGGTACGTCTTCCACGAGGATATGCCCGTCGGCCAGCAGGCCGACGATGGCAAGCCGAACCGCCTCGGGCTTGCCGACGATCACCCGCTCCACGCTTGCGAGAAGGCGCTTGGCTACATCGGAAGGAGTGGCCATGTTAGCCTCTGCCGCGGGGATTCGACGACCGTCTTCCTACCTCCTGTCGGGCAGGACGGCGTCGCGAGCCAGAGAAGCGGAGTGCCTATGACCACGCCAGGAGCTGTCCTCGGAATCTCACCCCCTCTCCCCCTCTCCGTGCACGGAGAGGGGGCGCAAGAGACTCACAGAGCGGTCATTGGAGAACCGGGGGTGAGGTTCTTCTGCATGCGCGACCCGTCGCGAATGGGGTCTCTTCTCACGAAGACTGAGCTCTCACGGACGGCGTCGCGAGCCAGAGAAGCGGAGTGCCTATGACCACGCCAGAAGTTGTCGAGGGCATTGTGGCCGAACTGCTGCCGTTGGTGCGCCAGTTCGCGCGGGGCGAGTACGCGATCGCGCTGGGGGGCGCACACGCGAAAGGCACCGCGGACAGCGAATCCGATCTGGACCTCTATCTCTTCGCCAACTCCGTGCTGCCGACCGACGAGAGAACGCGGATGACGGTCGCGTTCTCTCCCGAGGTAACGGGTGCCTATTCCTGGCAGGACGATCTGCCCTTCTCCGACACGGGAACGGACTTCTACTTCCGCGGGATGCGAGTTGAGGTCTGGCTGAGGAACGCGGAACGCATCGAGCGGACGATCGCTGAGTGCCAGGAGGGTGTTCTCAAGCGTGACCTCGTGACCTGGACGACGACGGGCTTCTACAATCACTGCGCCCTCTCCGATATGAAGGTGATGGTCCCGCTCGAGGATCCGTTCGGCATCATCGCTCGATGGAAGTTACAGGTTGGCGGCTATCCCCGGAAGCTGCGTGACGCCATCATAGCGGAGCACCTTCCGGCAGCCCGGTTCTGGCCCGACAACTTCCACTATAAGAGCGCGGTCGAGCGGGTGGATGTGATCTACGCCACCGGCATCGTCCAGCAGGTCGTGCACAATCTGCTGCAAGTGCTCTTTGCGCTGAACGAGAGCTACTTTCCGGGCGACAAGAACCTCGGTGTGGCGCTCGATCATCTCCCGCGGCAGCCAGCGGAGTTGCGCAGGGAGGTCGAGTCGCTGCTCTGGCCGGCCGCGCCGGCGACACGGGAGACGCTCCGCGCGCAAGCGGAGACGCTGCGGTCGTTGCTACAGGATATTGAGGCTATGGTCGCGGGCTCCGTGCGACCTGGTTGAGAGGGCCTTGTCCGGCGTCGTGACATATGCACTTGACAGGCAGGTGGCGGGACCCATAATCGGGTCGGATGAACTGGAGTAGGGAGGTAAACCGATGGACCTCATGAACGTCATCCGCAATCGCCGCAGTGTTCGCAAGTACCGGCCCGATCCGGTGCCCCAGGCCAAGCTTGACCAGGTGCTTGAGGCGGCGCGGCTGGCGCCGTCGTGGGCGAATGGGCAGTGCTGGACATTTGTCGTCGTGACCGACCCTAAGGCGAAGCAGCGGCTGGCCCAGGCGGGGAACGAGTGGATCGAGCAGGCGCCGGTGATCATCGCCGCCTGCGCCGACCCGAAGAAGAGCGGGGTGAAGAAGGACCAGGGCTACTACCTGCTCGACATTGGCATCGCGCTGGAGCATCTGGTCCTCGCCGCTACCGACCAGGGCCTGGCCACCTGCTGGATCGGGTGGTTCGACGAGCAGAAGGCAAAGAGCGCCCTGGGGGTCCCCAAGGACATCAGGGTGGTGGCGCTCACCCCTCTCGGCTATCCCGACGAATCGCCGGAGGCCAGGCCGCGCCGTTCGCTGGGCGAGATCGTCTATAGGGACCACTGGGGATAGCGGCTGGGATGACGCCCGCGACGGCGCCTGGGTTTACCGGGGCACGTGGCCTGGGTAGGAGATGGTTGGAGTCGGCCTCCGCACGGCGCGCAGTCCTGGGTTGTGGGCTGCGCCGCGTTCGCGGCTAGCTCAGCCCTTTCTCCAAGCCGAGCCCGATGCAGCAGCCGCCGTCAGGCGACGAAGTCTACCTGAAGCTGGTCACGGCCAACGTGCTCCGCTTGCGCCGGCAGTTCGATTTGGCCGAGGCGCAGTGCAGCGACGTGCTTCGGCGCGAACCGGGCAGCGCGGCCGCCCACTCGGTCATGGGTGATATCGCAAGGGACCGGGGGGATCTTCGCGACGCCATCGAGTGGTACAAGCTCGCGCTCGACCTCGACCCCGGCAACCTCTCCGATCGGAAGAAGCTCGAGGCCGTAATAGACCTGGCCTACCCCAGGGACAAGGTCAGTCCGGTCGAGAAGCTGCGCGAGAGCGTGTCGGGGCAGATAGGGAGGGCCTCGCAGGAAATGCGGGCGGCGCGGCTTCCGACTGGGGCCTATGTCGCGCTCGGCGCGGTGCTTGCCGTGATCGTCGGCGTGACCGTGATCGCGCTCGTCCTCGGACAGAACGCTGTTCCGCCGACGCCGCCAGCGGTGGTTTCCCAACCATCGGGCGCGTTCGTCACCGGCCCGGTTGAGCCGCGCGCCGACGCTGCTCAGCCTGTCCCCGGATCCCAGGGGGAGGTCCACTTCGCCGAACAGGTGGCGCCACTCGAGGCGGCACTGCTCAAGCGCCTGCGACAAGAGGCGAGGCTGGTGGACCCGAACTGCCAGGTGCGCGAGGCGGAGATAGATCCCCGCGATGGCCTTGTTTCGGTCAGGGCATCGATGCCACGGGTCTGGTCCGCCGATCAGACGCGGCGCGGTATTCTGCGGGTGGCGGCATCGTTGGCGGCCGTGGCCGCGGGTTGGGACAGGCGCGTGTCCAGGGTCCGTGTCCGCTGCGACGTGCGCCAGGAGAACCAACCTGACCAGGCCGCTTTCGTGGGGGAGGCCAATGCCGTCGCGCTTGGCGGAGCTGCGTCGGAGCCGTCGAGCCAGTCTCCGGAGCAACTCTTCCCCAGCCAGTGGTGGGAGCCACAGCTCATCCTCTCCGACGAGCCCGGCGACACGCCCGGAGTTCGTTGATGGCCGAACTCAGGGTGCGAGTGTGGCGGGTGGAGCCTCACTCGGAATCGCAGTTCCTCCTCATCCTGGTTGACGAGAACCAGCAGCTCCTGCCCATGACCATCGGGCTCTGCGAGGCGATGTCCATCGAGAGCGTGGTGCGGACCAGCGCCGCGGTTCCGAGACTCGGCTTCGCCCACGACCTGCTCGGAGCGATCATCACGCGCCTGGGGGGAAGGCTGGTCAAGGTCGTCATAGATGACCTCTGGAACAAGGTGTACTTCGCCAAGCTCCACCTCGCCGTCAACGGCGAGACCATCACCGTAGACGCGCGGCCCAGCGACGCGGTGGCCATCGCCATCCGGCTGGATGCTCCGCTGTTCGCCACCGAGTCGGTGATGGCTGCCGCCAACGAACCCGAGTCTCCGCCGGAGGTCGAAGACCCCGAGAGCGATCCGGACAGTGACCGCGGGGACGTCTAGCTTGTCCAGACAAGCGACATCGGGTGCGCTCAGCCCCCGCGACCTGCGGCGCTCTCGCGTGTCTCACCTCTCAGGAAGTGGAACAACTCCTGAGAAGCCCTATCAGAACCGTCCGGCTTGGCTGAAAGGACTGCGTGAGGGCTTCTGCGTCGAGCGCGAAACGTGCTGCTAGACGCGCCAAGGGTTCGGAATGCGTCGAGGACACCTCTCCGAGGTCGAGCTTACGGAATTCGCCGACGGTGAGCTGGCCGTCCAGCATTTGGGCGCGGCCGAGGCACACCTCCGGCGTTGCCCGCTGTGCTCTGCCTTGCTGTCGCGCGTTCGAGAGACCGCGGCGGCGGCCGGGCGCGTTGGCTATCGCAGGGCTCCGGCTGGCATGAGGGAGCGCGCTCGGACGGTGTTGGCCGACCCGTCTCTCGCTACCTCGTGCCAGCAGGCGAAGGCGATGATGCACGAGCGTCTCGACCGGCGCCTGTCGCTGCTCGCCGCGGTTCCATTGGAGATCCATCTAAGCGGCTGCCGAGCGTGCCGATCGGAGCTGGCTGCGCTCTCAGGCGCGACGCGCGCAGTGCGGACGGTGGCCAGTGTGGAGGCGCCGGCGCGGGTGAGAGAGCAGGTACTCGCCGCCTACCGCAGACAACCGGGCCGCGCGGTGGGGGCGCCGCGTTGGCGTCCGGCGGTTGCGGTAGCTTTCGCCGCGCTGGCGGTGGGAGCGGTGGCGCTGATGAAGCCCTCAGTGACTCCGGTCACCGATGGGCGCGTGGCGCAGAGGACAGAGCCACCGGCCGGACTGCCGTCTCAGTCAGTCACCATCGCTGCCGCCGTCCCAGTGACTTCGGCGGGGGATGCCCAAGATCAGGTCATACCTGAGGACGGTCAAACCGCGGCGGAAGCCCCTCTCAACTCCGGGCGGGAGCAGTCCTCGCGTCGCATGTCCGCCTTGCTTACGAGAGGGCCCACACCGGGGATAGTGGCCTCGGAGTCCGACTCGCCTCGCGTCGCGCTGCCGGCTGCTCTCAGGGCGCTGCGGACAGTGGCAAAGAGCGCCTCACCCGATTGGGAAGTCCAACGGGCGATGGAGACGGCAGGCGAGCGGTTCGCCACCCTCGATTCCGAAGCGATGTCGGAGTCAATGCTGGCGGCGCTGCCCAGCGCGATCGAAGGCGGCTCGGGCAGCGATGGCGATGCCAACAGAGATATGCCAGCGCCGGCGACGGGCGACGCCGGCCCGGCGCAGGACAATGGCGGGGGACAGTCTAATGAGTATTCAGCCCCGGTGCGCGAGGGGGCCAGTCTGAACGTCGGGCCGTTCGTGTAGTCTCCGGGCGGGCAGGATTGCCTGCCCGGGGCGACAGCACAGCGGCGGACGTCGTCGCTACTCCGCGAAGCAGCGATGCCGCTTCGCTACGTAGCACGAGGGTGAGCAGTGCGCATTCGCTCATGCTGGGCACATGGCGGCACACTCGTCGCGGGCAGTTGGGCACTACCCGTGCTGGTCGCCCTCGTCTCGCTCGCCCTCACCGCAAGCGCCGGCTACGCCCTCGATTCTGGTCACGGCGCCCCCCCGGTTCTCGTAACGGCCGAGCCGACCCCGGTCGTGGAGCCGCCGGCAGTGGCTGCGCCTCGCCAGAGCCTGTCGCTGACAGATGAGACGAACCGACGCGGCGGCAGCTCGACCAGGGTCAGCGTTCAGTCCGGCCCGGGCAGGCGTCTCAGCATCAGTCTCTTCTCAAGCGGGGCCGGGGGAGTGCAGTCGGGTCGGCAGACGCTCGCCCTCGCTGGTTTTGCCCGCAGCGATGCCAATGCCGGAGGGGACGTTCTCGCCCAACTGCTTCCATCTGGAAGCGCGAACCCGCTGCACGCAACTCTCTACCGGCTCGACTACGCCGCCGGCCCGTTCGAGCTAAAGGGGCACGTTGCCGACGTCGGCGCCCGGTTCTCGCTATCGCCAGGAGTCGGCGAGCAACCATCGGCGGAGGACGCCGAGCTGATCCGGCAGGTCGCCGGCGGCCGTGGCCTGAACCTGAGCGGGTCGTGGAAGCTGGCGCCGGGACTCTCGCTCACCTCCAGCCGCGGCTCTCTGCGCCGGGACGATCTCCTGAGCGAGCAGAACGGGCTGACCACCGAGGACACCTCCCACCTGCTCGCGCTGCAGCTTGGGGCGAGCACCAGCGTGAAGGCGAGCCTGGTACAGCACAATGAGAAGTGGGACCGGTGGCTCGGCCGCGCGGGCAAGCAGCGCGACGAGCAGAAGGTCGAGCTGACCAGTGCGTTCGGGTCGAAGGGAGCCGGCGCGGTGCGGCTGGCGATGGCATCTATCCGGTCGGCGGAAGGCCAGAACCGGAATCAGGAGAACACGCGCGAGGCACACCTGAGCTTCGCGCCGGCCGCCCGTCTACGGCTGAGCGCCGACTACATGGGGAAGGAATCGGCGGACGGGAGCGCCCAGACGAACCAGACGGTGACCGCGGCGCTGAAGCTCGCGCCTGATGCCGAGTTGACGGCTGCGATGAACGCGCTCAGCTCCACCGGGGGGGAGCAGAAGCGCGAGCTGGCGCTCTCGCTGTCGGCGAAGCTTCTTGGCGGACAGCTTGCCGCCGCGCATAAGGCAGCGCTTGGCGGAACCGGCCTGCTCACCTCTCGGACCTTCGCCTTCGCCGGGCAAGTGGGAGGCAGTCCCAGGCCCACCAGCATCAAGCTCGATTTCCAGGAAGCCCGTGGCGATCAGCCGGACTCGCCTCTGGCGCGCAACGCCTTCCTTCACCTGGATCGCCAACTGCTGCCTTGGCTGACCCTCACCGCCGAGCGCCGGGAGGTCGTCACGGGAACGCTCGGCGCGCCGACCATCAGCACTGAGATGAGGTACTGGGCGGCCGCCCGGCTCGGCGACAAGACCGAGCTTCAGGCAGGCTTCGTCACAGGCGCGCAGAGCGGCCTCGGGCGAGGCGAACGGCGGCTCGCCCTCTCGCGCGAGTGGACCCGCTTCCGGCTCCGCGCGGAGAGCGGCAACTGGGACGATGCCGCGGGTCGGCGCTCGGCGCTCCGGTACTCGCTGGAAGTCCCGACCGGCACGCTGCCCGACTGGGCGAAGACGGTCTCGTCCGTTCACCAGTTCGAGGATGCCCAGCAGTACTACCTCAAGCGGAAGCCCGAGTGGCTCGGTGGGGAGATGCCGTTCGCCGGCTACCGGGTCCAGCTCGTTCAACGCACCGGCGGGGAAGACGGCGTCAAGACGGTGGCGTTCGCGCACAGGCGCATGCTCGCCGGCCGCTACCACCTGCAGTTCAACCTGGAGCAGCGGCCGGAGGGGACCGACAGCGATGGTGACTACAAAGGCCGCCCGCTGCCGCTGCGGCGCGAAGCAGTTGAGCTAGGGGGGCCGGTATTCGCCGGGCTGAACCTTCGTTGCGGACTCGGGTCACAGACTCGCCTGCCGACGGGAGAAGATGCCTCGTCGGACGACCGGCTTAGTCGCGTGAAGCTCGGGCTGTGGGGCAAGCTGCGCGAGGGGCAACAGCTCGAGGGCGAGGTGTGGCGGGAGACAGGACGGTGGGATGGCGCTGCTGTCGAGCGCACCAGCGTCACCATGATCTACGCCCACCGGGTGAGCGACGAGAACCGGGTGGAGCTCAAGCTGGGCTACACTTGGGGCGACGAGGTCATAGGCGACCGCAGCCGCGACTGCCGGTTCGCGCTGGCGTATGACCGGCCGATCTGATTCCGGCCGGGCTCCCCGCCCGCTACTCGCACACTCGGTTGGCGTGTGAGTCTTCCTGCGTTCCCCCGTGGCGGGCTCATTCGCCTCCCCAGGCGAAATGTGGAATACCCGCATGGCCAGGTTCCTCACGGCGGCTGGGTGCCGCCGCGGCGCCTTACCTTGGCGGAGGCGTCCGGGGAGCCATAGGCCTAACTGTGGGCGGGCGCTCGGGCGCTCAGATGATCGCGCGGAGGGTACATTGGCTGTCGGTTCCGACATCCGGGCCATGCTCAGGCCCCGAGGCGTGCCACGAGAGAAGGTCGCGGCCGGACTGCGCTGCCTGATCCTGCTGACGGTGTTCAGCATGGCATGGGTGGCCCCGGCGGGCATCTCCACCGGCTCAGGGGTCAGGTTCCTGCCCTTTGGGCGCAACACAGCCTTCGACCTGGTGGTGATCGTCGGCGCGCTCTACGTGCTGGCGACGACCTTCATCCCCTGGAGCCGGTACGACGTGCGCCGGACCTCCCTCGTCATGTCGGCGGTGGACGTGCTGTTGATCACCGCCCTGATCTACACCCAGTCGGGCGTGCGGAGCGAGTACTACCTGCTCTATTACCTCCCGATACTCAACGCCAGTGTCCGGCTGAGCCTGCGGGATGCGGCCGGGACGTGCGTGCTCGCGGCGGCAGCCTACTTCCTGGTCGGCATCCTCGAGCGGCCGGACTCCACCGTGACAACGACTGTCATCTCCCGCGTGCTCACCTTCTCGATATCAGCGGGGCTGCTCGCCGCCTTCTTCATGATGCTCTCGAGGGAGCGGCGGGCCTTCGACAAGCTGACGAAGCATTACGAGGAAGCGACCAAGGCGAAGAGCGAATTCCTCTCTCGGGTCTCTCACGAGTTCCGCACGCCGCTGACCGCGATCGTGGGGTTCAGCCAGCTCCTCTACGAGCACGAGCAGGAGCTCGACCCGAGCCGCCAGCACGAGTATCTGACGGTGATCCGAGAGCAGTCGCAGCAGTTGGCGCGCATGATCGAGGACATGCTGGACATCACCAGGATTGATGACGGTCGCCTGCGCCTGAACCCCGCGGCCTGCCGCATTGCAGACATCCTGGAGTCATCGCTGATGCTGCTGGACAGCTCGGCCGATCGGGAACGCGTCTCGATCACGGCGCCGACTGCGTCGCCGGTGGTCTGGGCGGACCGGGGTGAGATGGAGCAGGCCTTCTCGAGGATCATCTACAATGCGCTGGAAGCGGCGGGCGACGAAGGTAAGGTCTCGATTGGGGTGAGCCTGTCGGAAGAGAGCAAGGACGACGTGAACGTGACCATCGAGGCGCCGGGGCTCGACATCGCAGACGAGGATATGGTGGCGGTCTTCGGGCCGTCGGCGGCGGTGCTCACCCAGAAGCCGTCCAGCGGCAGGGCGTTGGGGTTGGCGGTCTCAAGAGCTTTGATCGAGATGCACGGCGGGCGCGTCTGGGCGGTAGACAACAAGAGCGGAGGCAGCACGATCCATCTGACGGTTCCGAGATTCCGCGTCAAAGAGGGGGGACCGAACGTGATCGTCGGCCTGGCGGCGGAGGCAGGCGTCCAAGGGGCGCCACAGGCCTAGCCGGGAGGTTCCCGGGCGGGCCGGCCTCGGGCGCAGGAGCGGAGGTATATGAGGGCACGGGTCCTAATCGTGGACGACGATCCGGCGGCGCGGAAGCTGGCGCGCGATACCCTGCGGCTGTCGGGCGAGCAGTGGGACATCTGGGAGGCCGACGACGGTCGCGCGGCGCTCGACCTTATCCATGCCGTCAAGCCCGACGTCGTGCTGCTGGACATAACCATGCCGGAAATCGGGGGAGTGCCGGTGTGCTCCGAGATCAAGTCCAATCCCGTGACTCAGAACGCCGAGATCATCATCGTCAGCGCCCGAACCGAGGCCGATTTCATCGCCGCGACCATGGCAGCCGGGGCGAGCGACTACCTGACGAAGCCGTTCCAGCCCGCCGACCTCCTCCGGAGGGTCCGCCGCGTGCTGCAGAAAGAGACCAGCCCGGCGGCTGAGCCAGACGCAGGAGCTGCGCAGGTCTAGCGGACGCCGGCCGGTTTCACTGTCGTCGGCCGATCATTGACGGGCTGCTCCGGGGGGTCTAGAATCGAACCGGCGCCGCGGCACCCACCGCGGCGCACGCGTCGCATGAGGGAGTCCCGAAGTGCCAGATGTCCACGCGGAACTTGTGATCGG
>Ga0315286_10007639_pt1 | contig 10607 bp, 5 predicted proteins | sample YL17G10_0_MG_FD_205038 | JGI IMG/M metagenome (GOLD analysis project Ga0315286, IMG submission 205038) | Sediment microbial communities from Yellowstone Lake, YNP, Wyoming, USA - YL17G10_0 | ecosystem: Environmental > Aquatic > Freshwater > Lake > Sediment | place: USA: Wyoming | collected...
TCCCCGACCTCATCAGCCTGAGTTCCCGGATCGGCTTGACGGGCTTGAAACGAATGGCCGTATTGCCGATCGCAACCGGCTCGCGGAAGGCATCGCCGATCTGACCTGAATGGTTGATCATCCCGATCCATTCAAAAGCCCCGTTGCGGTTGCTGAAACGCGTCATTTCCATGAGGGGCGAGGCGTCGGTGACGAATGAATTTTCCATCTTCAGCAGGTTCTTCAGAGCCGCCAAAAACAGCGCCCTGTGGGCGTTGTTTCCCTTCCAGCTGTACTGGGAGCCGATCTGCCATGGGATAAACACGGTTTTGCCCTGGCCAAAGACGCTGGCCACCACCCCGGGAACATCGGTGACATCCGCGTCCGTGAAATAGCATTTTTCAGGAGGGCCGTGCATCGTGTTGGGAACCAATCTCAGATAGCTTTCGGCACCGCCTCTGGCTTTGCATTTCAGAAAGTCTGAATTCATCAAGATGAGACTGAAGTCCCTGAATTCCGCCTGGCCCAGGGCCGAGACATCGCTGTCCATCACTTTGAGATATGTGGACATCGTCCGCGGGAACATCTCGCATTCGGGCATCACTCCCAGAGATTGGAGCCTGATGCTGTTCAACGGGGCGCCCATTCCGTCATGGATCCCCGGAAATCCCGTGGCCAGGAGCTTGCCCCCGGTCTTCACGTAGGTGTCGATCAGGGAAACAAAATGATCGTCCATATTGATGACATTGCTGAGAATCAGAGCCTCGTACTCCTCGAGCGGGCGCGGGATCTCGGCGCTCCCGACGGCCGACGTCTGAATCAGATCGAACATGATGTGCTCTTCGATGAGCATTTTCATGATCCCCCGATAATCCTGCGAAGCCCCCATGATCAGGCCGACGCGGCTTATCGGCTGAAGATTTGTAAACAACTTTTCGTTGGCTTTGTGAAATCCGAACAGCTCGCGCAGCGTCGGAAGAAATACACGGTCGTACTGATGTTCCAATCTTCCCATGACATAAATGCCGGGGGCCGCCCCGTTGAGCATCTGCTCGAGCAAGAATATCCTTCCGATGTTCGGCGACGTGGCCGTATGGCGGTAATCCATCCCCATTAAATAATTAAAGGAATCATTGGGTGGCTTGTCCTTGTAGGAGCCCAGGACGCGCTTGACATTTTCCGTGGCATGGTAATTCCAGTCCCGTCCTGACGTAAATCCCGTACCCGATTCGCTCCGGATGATTTCTCCGACCTCATGAACCAAGACCAGGTTGGGATTGAGGTTTTTGATGAAGCTTTTTATCCGGGAGAAAAGCTCCGTGGATGTTGATCTTTGGAATTCTCGATATTGCCTGAAGACGGGGTCGTTCGCATCGGATTTGACAGGAAGAGTCAATCCCGTGGCGGCCCGAAACCGTTTCCTGCAATTTTCGCATTGGCAGATGCCGTAGTCCACTTGACTGTAATCGGAGGTTTGATAGCCGCCCATATTGAAAAATATAGCGTCGAGCGGATACGCTTCAATCGCCTCTTTCAAGATCTCGAATCCGTATTCCTGCTGATACCCGCCATTGACACAGGTATGAACCTGTCCGTTGTAATTCACAGTCTTGCCGTTGGTTCCGACGTACAGCCATTCCGGTTTTTTCGAGGCCAGAGTCTCGTGGATCTTGCTGAAATCGAAGCGGCCGATGACTCTTATCCCCTTGTCACGAAGCTTCCTGACAACCTCACCGACCAGGTCTCCCTTCAGATAAGGATTCCTGTAATGATACGGGAGCTTCGTCGGATAATTGGCCACGATTCCCCCGACATTGAACAAGACAAAATTGGCCGAAGCATCGACGATGGACTGAACATAGACGTCGACATCCATCCCGCCATCCATCTCGCTGAGATTCGTTTGGATAAACCTCAAGGGCGCATGATTCCACCACGTTGCGTCAAAGCGCCCGGGATCAATCGCCGCCAGATCAAAATGGCCGCTCGGATGGCACGAGGCCAGGAGCACGGCCATCCCACCCAGAAAAAGAGACAATAGCTTTTTCATGAGGAATTTTTCTTTAGTATTTCTTTGAAACATCAAATTCCCCCTTGAGACGAATATCATCGGAAGAACTTCCGATCAGGACCTCAAAGGTCCCCGGCTCCACCACGAATTGATGAGTTTTTTCATCATAAAAGGACAGCTTGTCGCAAGGCAAAGCAAATGTCACCGTTTTTGTATCGCCCGAGTTCAGACGAATTCGTTCAAAACCCCGCAGTTCCTTCAAAGGTCTCTTGACGCTGCAGGCAACATCGCGCACGTAGAGTTGAACAACTTCGTCGCCTTCCCTTTTCCCGGTGTTTTTAACATCGACCTGAATGGTAACCTGGCCATGCGGGTCAATCTGTTTTGAAGAGATCCTGAGTCTTGAATATTCAAAACGGGTGTAGCTCAAACCATGCCCGAAGGGGAAAAGCGGTTTGGACGGCAGATACATATAGGTGAACCCTTGAGAAATATCATACTCGTCCTGAGGCGGCACCTGGCTGTCGGTGGCATAAACGGTCAGAGGCATTTTGGCCCCCGGATTCACTTGGCCGAAGAGAACATCGGCGATGGCATTGCCTCCCTCTTCCCCGCCCCACCATGCTTCCAATATCGCCGGGACGTTCTCTTTGATCCAGCCTACGGCGAGCGGCCCGGCGTTCATTTCGACGACCACGGTTTTGGGATTGACGGCCATGACGGCTTCGACCAGCGCCTCCTGGTTTCCGGGCAGAGCCAGAGTCGTCCGATCGCGCCCTTCGGATTCGACGGATAATGAAGTCCCGATGAACAAAACCGCCACGTCGGCTTTTTTCGCTGTTTCGACCGCCTTTTGGAGTTCCTCTTCCTTTTTGAAGGGGACGTCCGATGATCTCCTCGGCGATATTTCGCCTCCAACGGCACATAAGATCTCCGTGCTTTTCGCAGCCCGGTTCCGGATTCCCTGCAGGGGAGTCACAGGATCTTTCGCTTTCCCGCTATAGCCTCCGGGAGTAAAAACGTCGGCATGGGGGCCGATGACCGCGATGGTCTTCAGACTGTCCTTGTTCAACGGAAGAAGACCGTCCTTGTTCTTTAGCAGGACAATCGATTTTTGGGCGACCTGGAGCGAGAGTTGTCGATGTTCGGGGCGGCAGATGATGCTGAACGGGATCCTGCTGTAGGGGACCATCTCCGGAGGATCGAACTCGCCCAGCCGAAAACGGTCGCGCATGACGCGAGTGACCGCATCATCGAGCCGGTCGAGAGGAAGGATCCCCTGCTCGACAGCCTTCGGAATGAATTCCCTGTATTCCTTGTCGGAAAAATCGCACCCGGCCACGAGTGATTTCGCGACAGCCTGCTCAAAACTCATCAAGCCTTGTTCGTGTCCCTCGACCATGGTCTTAACGCCGCCGAGATCGGAAACGACAAAACCCTCGAATCCCCACTGCGTCTTGAGAATATCCGTCAGCAGATAGGTATTGATATTGTTCGGAACTCCATTGATCGCATTATATGAGGCCATAACGGACTGAGCCTGGCCTTCGACGATGCAGTCGCGGAAATGGGGCAGCCAATATTCGAACAGCATCCGTTCGCTGACCGTCGCGCTCAATTTCTGCCTGTCTTTTTCGACATTGTTGACGGCATAATGCTTCAGCGTCGAAACGAGCTTCAAGTATTTCGGATCATGGCCCTGAAGACCTTTGACATAGGCCACGCCCAGGCGACCGGTCAGGTAGGGATCTTCGCTGTAGATTTCATTGATCCGGCCCCAGTATGGATTTCGGCTGATGTTGATGACCGGGGCCCGATAAATCAGACCTTTTTTTTCTCCCTCGAAATTCGGATCCGAATGCCAGCCGTTATAGATGGCCCGAGCCTCGTCGGAAATGACGCCGGCGACTTTGTTCACCAGAGCCGGATCCCAGGTCGCCCCCATCGCCGTAGGGATGGGGAACATCGTCGTCGGCCTGTTCCAGACGACCCCATGGAGACATTGATTCCATTTGTCGGACAAGATATTGAGCCTTTCGAGGTCCGGGGCTCGATGATCGAGCAGGACGGCTTTTTCTTCAATGGAAAGGCGAGAAATGAGATCTTTGACGCGTTTTTCAACAGGCTGTCGAGGATCGAGATAATGAGGCTTTTCCACGGTCTTGGCTAATAATCCGATTCCACAACCCAACATGATCGCCACAAAACCAAATTTCAAAGATCGAACTTGAATGACAGGCTTCATGAATACTCTCCTCGTCTACATGGGAATCGGCAGCCTCATAATATGATGTTTCGACCGTGGCGCTCGAGACGCAAGAAATGCAGATCTTTACGGGTTCCTCCCCCGCGCATCCCATCCCAGCTCAGGCGAGCTTCCGCTTGGGAGATCTTTTTCGAACATGAATGAGACCAATCGCGGCGGCTTGGTTTGCTTAACTTCTTCATCCCACCACTCCTTGAACCTCCGGAGCGACAGCCCGTGCTTGGCCGCCGATTCCATGAACTCGGAGATATGATGAATGAACGCCGGAATCACGACCGATTCCGATCCTTGTTGGAAATTGGCCTGGGTCCCCTGATATTGCCGGAAAGGGTGAAGCTCGCAGACGAGCATTCGCCCGGCATCAGCCAAAACACGCGAGGCTTCCGCAAAAATGAAAGATAGGTCTTGGATGTGTTCCAACACCAGATTGCAGGCGATGAGATCGAAAGACCGCTCTTTACAAGGCCAGGGTCGGGTGATGTCGGCGACTACGAAATGGACATTGTCGAGCCGAAGCTTCGATTTAGCCTGATAAAGCATGCCTTCCGAGAAGTCGAGAGCGCACACATGCTCGCCGATTTGGGCCAGCAAGGGCGTATTCTTGCCTGTACCGCAGCCGATTTCCAGGATGGACTTGCATCGCAGATCGGCCAAACTGGCCTGGGTGACGACCTGATCGAGATCGCGAGTCACGTTGCGATCCGAATCATAGGAGGTGGACCAACACGCATAAGCTTCTCGCGTGTTCAAGTCATCCTCGATCCATTCTGGCTCATTCCTTTGCGGGGAAGAATAAAGGGGAGATCTCCCCCCTGTCAAGAGCGGCCGCGAATCAGCGCCCGCTTTTTCAAATATGGCGGGAAATGCCGCCTGTCCGCCTCACCAAACGCCGGGGATGAGGCGGAATCTGACTTTTCGGGCATAATCCCTGTACCCTTCCAGCTTCTCGTTCAATTCCGTTTCCTCCCCCAGGATGCGCGGGATGTAGACGAGTAAAAAGAGCACAGCCGGAATGAGCGCCCAATAGGAGCCGAGCGCCAGGGGGGTAAAGAGGTAAAGGACGATCGAGGACGCATACATCGGGTGCCGGACGATCGCATAAGGCCCGGTGGAAATGACTTTTTGGCCTTTCTCGACTTCAATGACCCGGGACGCATAGCTGTTGGCCCTGAACACGGACGTCACCATGAAATAGCCTAAAAGGACGAGGCCAAAGGAGATCAGCTCCACGAGGAGGGGAACCTTGGACCAGCCGAACCGCTTATCGAATCCCGGGAGCGCGAAAACGAAGGGGAAGCACAGCACCGACAATTTGAGGACGAGTTTCTGCTCCTTGCGCTTTTCCCGGGTCCTCATCCGGCGTTCGAACAGCTTTGGATCGTTCTTGAACAGGTAGAGCCCGAATATCGCGACGGGCGCCGCGATCACGAGAATATACAGCCAGCCTTCCCAGTACTTCAGGGACCAGGCCGGAAGGAAGAAGCACGCCCCCAGGACGGGAAAGAGCATCAAATATCGAGAAAGGGCGAGCTTTTTGAGGGCTTTCAGGTCGACGCCTTCCGGGGAAGCATTTGGAGTGTTTTCGCCCATGGAATTCCGATCCTCCCTTGACAGTATCCAACCCTGAATCTATGCTTGTCAACTGTGGCTAGCAAATCTTTTATCCTTAACGATCGGGGACAGGCATCTCCTTGGAATGGCGGCGCCGTTCTCCTGGACGTCCTGCGGGAGGACCTCGGTCTCACGGGGACCAAAGACGGATGCCGCGAGGGCGACTGCGGCACGTGCGTGGTCCTGCTCGGCAGCCTGCGGCCGGACGGCATGCGCTACCGGACGGTCAACTCTTGCCTGCTCCCGATGGGCGGTGTGGCCGGACACCACGTCGTAACCATCGAAGGCCTCAACCAGACGGACCTCAGCCCGGTTCAAAAGGCCCTGCTCGACGAGGGCGCGGTCCAGTGCGGATTCTGCACGCCCGGGCTCGTCATCGCCCTCACCGGCTTTCTCCTCAGCGGGGCCCCTATTTCTGAGACTGATGGCCTCGCCGCGCTCGGCGGCAACATCTGCCGCTGCACCGGACATGTGGCCATCCGACGGGCGATCAGCCGCCTTTGCGGACAATTCCCCGACCTCGAACCGGCCCCGGGGCTGTCGGCGTCGGCGCGAATCACCGCGCTCGTCGCGCACCGGGTCCTGCCCCCCTATTTCCTAGACATCCCCCAACGCCTCCATGACCTAGCAGCTACCGCCGCCGGGCAGAAGGGCGAGACTCGTTCCCCGGTTCTGGTCGAAGCCGCCGCGGCCAAAGCACCAGGGGAAGAATGCGAAGCTCGCTCCCCCGTCCTGGTCGCGGGCGGCACGGATCTTTTTGTGACTCAAGCCGACCTGCTCCATCACGCGGAGCTGACCTTCCTCTCCCAGAGGGAGGATCTCCAGGGGATTCGGATCGAGGGCACCGTCTGTGGCATAGGAGCAGCGACACCGCTGACCGCCATCGAGGCTTCCCCTATCATCCGGCGTCTTTTTCCCGATTTCCCCCGCCACTTTGCCCGGATCGCCTCGGTGTCCATCCGGAATCGGGCAACGATTGCGGGCAATATCGTCAATGCCTCGCCGGCGGGCGATGCATCCGTCATGCTTCTGGCTTTGGATGCGTCATTGGTTCTCGTGCGGGGAGATCGACAGCGGGAGGTTCTGCTTCGGGATTTCTTCCGGGGCTATAAGGTCCTGGACATGGCCGCGGACGAGATGATCGCCGAGATCCGGTTCCCCGTCCCCGAAGCCGACAACCGCTTCAATTTCGAGAAAGTCGCCCGGCGCGATCACATGGATATCGCCAGCGTCAGCTCGGCGATCATGCTTCGCATCGAGGGAGACCGCATTGTCGAGGCACACGTGGCGGCGGGGGGCGTCGCGCCCGTGCCGCTCTATCTCCAGAAAACCTCGGCGTTTCTCCAGAGCCGGCCGATATCCGCGGCTACCGCGCGCGAGGCGGCGGCCGTCGCGGGGGACGAGATCTCCCCGATCAGCGACGTTCGCGGCTCGGCGGTCTACAAGCGGGCCCTGCTGCCGCGCCTGATCTTGGCCCACTTCCTCACGCTTTTCCCTGATCACATCCGCGATGAGGACGTCGCATGAAGCACGACGACGCCCTCCTTCACCTGCGCGGCGCGGCGCGGTATGTCCGCGACATCCCCGTTCCCCAAGGGACGCTCCACGCCGCCCCCGTTCCCTCGCCGGTCGCGCACGGGAAGATCAGGCGGCTCGATGCGTCGGCAGCGGCGGAGCATGAAGGCGTGATCGCCGTATTCACGGCCCGCGATATTCCGGGGCAGAACCAAATCGGCAATATCATCCCGGACGAGCCTTTGCTGGCCGCGGAGGACGTCGAATACATCGGCCAGCCCCTGGCCTTGATCGTTGCGGATAGCCTCGAGGCCGCCCGCGCCGCCCGGTCCCTGATCGGGCTCGAAATCGAATCGTTTCCGCCCAGACTCGATCCGCGGGAAGCCTTTGCGCGGGGCGAAATCATCGGCGCGCCGCGCACCTTCGCCCAGGGCGACGTGGACCGGGCGTGGCCCCTCTGCCATGTGGTTGTCAGCGGCCGGGCCGATTCCGGCGGCCAGGAACATGCATATTTGGAGACGCAATCGGCGCTCGCCGTCCCCCGCGACGACGGAGGGGTGAAAGTCTATTCAGCGACACAGTCCCCGACCCTGGTCCAGCGTACCATCGCCCGCGTCCTGGGGCTGGCCATGCACCAGGTGGAGGTCGAGGTGCCGCGCCTCGGCGGCGCCTTCGGGGGCAAAGAAGATCAGGCCACGGCCTGGGCCGCGCTGGCCGCGCTCGCAGCCTTCCGGCTGGGCCGTCCCGTCAAGTTGATCCTGAGCCGGCAGGAAGACGTCCGCTGGACCGGCAAGCGCCACCCGTATTCCTCGGATTACAAGATCGGCCTGAGCGAAGACGCCAAGATCCTGGCGTATGAGGTGACCTTCTATCAGAACGCGGGCGCCAGCGCGGACCTCTCGCCCGCGATCCTGGAGCGGACGCTGTTCCACACCACCAACAGCTATTTCATCCCTCATGTCCGGGCCACGGCCGTCAGCTGCCGAACGAATCTCCCTCCGTTTACAGCGTTCCGCGGATTCGGCGGGCCGCAGGCCATGTTCGTCCTGGAGGCGGCCATCACCCGGGCCGCGGCGGCGCTCGGCATCCCGGCCGTGGAGATCCAAGGCAAAAACCTCCTCCGCCGCGACGACGAGCTGCCATATGGCATGCGTTTCGAGTCCGACAGCCCGTCCCACTGCTGGGATGAACTCGACAGGCGCCACGACCTAACGGCCTGCCGTGCTCGCCTAACGGCCTTCAACCACGACCACGCGCTGACCAAGAAGGGGCTGGCCGTGATGCCGGTCTGCTTCGGGATCTCGTTCACCACCACCTATCTCAATCAGGCGGCCAGCCTGGTGCACGTCTACACCGACGGCAGCGTCGGCATCTCGACCGCGGCGGTCGAGATGGGTCAGGGCGTTCATCGCAAGATCCGCCGGGTCGCGGCCCGAACGCTGGGCATCGAGCTCGACCGGGTCCGGATGGAAAGCACCAACACCACGCGCGTGGCGAACACGTCGCCCACCGCGGCGAGCAGCGGCGCCGATCTTAACGGGCATGCGACCCGGCTGGCCTGCCTTCAGATTCTGGAGAGCCTAAAGCAGGCCCTCGCCGCGGAGCACGGTTGTCTGGTGGAGCAAATCTACATCGACCGCGAGGAAGTGCTCCGCGGCCACGAGCGGATGGATCTCTCCTGGAAGCAGCTCGTTTCCTGGGCCTATGCGCGCCGCATCCCCTTGTCGGCATATGCAAGCTATGCCACGCCGGGCATTCATTTCGACAAGTCAAAGGAGAAAGGACGCCCTTTCGCTTATCATGGCGTCGGTACCGCTTTAATCGAAGCGAGCGTCGACGGATTGCGCGGCATCCCGCGCATCGATTCCGTCAAGATCGTGCACGATGTCGGCCAGAGCCTCGATCCGGCTATCGACCGCGGGCAGATCGAGGGCGGGCTCATGCAGGGAATCGGCTGGATGACGAGCGAAGAGCTCGTCTACTCGCCCGAAGGGAAGATCCTGAGCGACAGCCTGGCCACATACAAGGTCCCCGACATCGGTGCGACCCCCGAGGTCACGATCGCCTTTCTCGAGGATGCCCAGCCCCCGGCCGGAATCCTGGGCGCTAAGACCGTAGGCGAGCCGCCGCTGATGTACGGGATCGGCGCCTATTTCGCGATTCTCGACGCTCTGCGGGCCTTTCGCCCGGATCTTCCTCTTTTCTTTCACGCTCCGCTGACGGCGGAGAAGACGTTCAAGGCCCTTGGGTGAGGACGTGGAGTCCTGGACCCGAATTCTCAGCTATATCAACCTCGCGGGAGCGATCCATGCCTTGATCCAGGCGATAGTGCTCCTCTTCATTCGAAGGGGCAATCGCCGGGCCAACAGGATCATGGCCGCTTTTATCCTGACCCTGGCGATCGGCATGACCAACGGCATGCTTTCGATCCTCGACCTCTACGAGGCCTGGCCTTTCCTTTCGATCCTCATGGGAGCCGTGATCCTGGCCTATGGCCCGCTGTTCTATCTTTACATCAGGGCTATGACCGTTCCCGAGCGGCGCGGGGCTCTCCTCGATATCCTCCACGGGATTCCTTTCCTTTTAGGAATCCTCGCCTATAGCCTCTACCTGAAATCGCCCGCCGGGGGTGCCGCGGCGTCAGGCCTCCTCGGATTCGCGGTCCTGTCTCCTTGGCTCGTCGTCTTTGTTCTTTCGGTTCTTCAGGCGATCGGCTACATCGGAGCCATCGTCCGGCTTCTTCGGAAGCATTCCGAAAGTATCAAAGCCTCGTATTCGACGATCGACAAGGTCAACCTCGGGTGGCTCCGGCGGCGTCTGGGCGTCTTTGCCGCCATCTGGGCGATCGGCTTGGGATTGATGGCTGTGGTCGGCTTCGAGGTCCGCTCGGTCGCCCTGGTCGGCCAGATCGTCAACTTTCTCATCGCCTTGAATACGTTCGCTACGGGCTACCTGGCTATGCTCCAACCCGAGATCGTCTATGGCCCCTTTGAAGCCAAGCCGAGCCGCCGGTACGAACACTCATCGCTGACGCCGGAGAATGCGGCGCTCCACAAAGCGCGCCTGCTCGAGCTGATGGAGCGGGACAAGCCCTTTCTGGAGGCTGAAATCACGCTTCCCAAGCTGGCTCAAGCCCTCGATATCCCCGTCGCCCATCTATCCCGCGTCCTCAACGACCTCTGCGGCCGGAATTTTTACGAGCTCATCAATCGATACAGGGTGGAG
>Ga0315286_10007640_pt1 | contig 10607 bp, 20 predicted proteins | sample YL17G10_0_MG_FD_205038 | JGI IMG/M metagenome (GOLD analysis project Ga0315286, IMG submission 205038) | Sediment microbial communities from Yellowstone Lake, YNP, Wyoming, USA - YL17G10_0 | ecosystem: Environmental > Aquatic > Freshwater > Lake > Sediment | place: USA: Wyoming | collected...
TAACTACGCCACCACTCACTATGTTGATATAGACACTGTAAGCAATTCCTCCCACCGTCGGCATGACCACCGGCAGAGAGATGGATTGCAAAATCCCCGTGGAAGTGAATGGTATGGCGCCGCTGGTGGTAGCCTTGGTCTTTTCGCCATCTGCACTCAGGAATAGCTCGGCGGTGCAGGCCATTCCTGACGGCGATACTGGCACGTTCACTATTGCAGTGTGAGCGCTTCCAGCTAACAGTATCGGGTCCTTCATTATGAGTGGCTGCCTTCCCATCTCCACCTCCTCAACTCCAACTTATGTCAATTGGGGTTCTACCCGGTGTCACCGCTTGTGCCGGTGTCACTGTCATGCTGAGCGTTCCAGTGACACCATTCACTGTCGCCGTTATTTGGGCAGTGCCGGCAGCTACTCCCGTAACCAGCCCCGATGGTCCGACACTTGCTACGGTGCTGTCGGAGCTGATCCAAGTTGCACTGGCACTAGCGTTAACGATGCTGCCGTCGGATAACGTCGCTATAGCTGAAAGCTGGAGCGTACCGCCGGTCGCGACCGAGGTGCTGCCGCCGGTTATCGCAATTGACACTACGCTCGCTGCCGAAGCAACGGGATTGATCATGCCGCTGAAGGCCGCCATCATCAGCACCGTGGCCATCATCGGCATCAGCTCACTCAGTATGTTGTCCATTTTGACCTCCCTGTGGCAGCAACCACCGCCGATCGTCATCCTGCGATGTTGACTACCACTCCTCCCGTTTTGGCTGCAGCCGACCCGGCGGGCGTCGGCGATGCTGCCATCCCCTCTCTCTTTCCAGCAGCGGCGGCCGTTGATACCGGCTTCTCCTCTCCCATCATGGGCATGATCATGGACATCATCATCACCACCATCATGAGCGATATCATGCTGCCCAGATCAAACCCTCCGAATGCAGAGCCCGGGCTTGAGTAGACATCGTCGTCCCAGTTATTGACGCCGAAGTCATCGGGAGCCACCTGCCCTGCTATAGGCTGGGTCTTAGAGACGAACTTCTGGGCATCAAGCGGCCGGCCGGCCTGCGCATCCTGCGGGATTTTGTCGTCGACGTCGACCGTGTACGTCACCCAATCATAGTCAGCGTTCAGAGACACCTGTTTCATGGCCCAGCAGAAGGGCGGGTGATGACCCAGGTTATCGATTATGTCTAATAGCGGTATGCCAGTGATTGAACTGCTTTTGCCATATGCTATGCCTATACCTATCCACACCTGCTCAGCCTCGCCCCGGTGCTTGAAAGTGAGGGTTGCCCCGTAGGAATCCCCAGGATTCTTCTGCAGGGCAGCTAACGGCCTCCATCCGATAACATATGACATAATGCCTTGCCTTACCTGTAAGTCGTGACAGAGAAAGCGCTGAACTGTTGGCTTGGTATTGAGTACACATCGTCATCCCAGTTGTTGACCCCGAAGTCATTGGGGGGCTGCTGCCCCGCCACGGGCTGGGTCTTGGATATGAACCTCTGAGCATCGTATGTCGATGGCACCTGGGCGCTTGTGGGGATCGTCCCCGTCACCGTGACGGTCTGCGTGGTAGGGCTCGCGCACACCGGCAGACTCACCTGTTTCATGGCGAAGTACAGGATTGGGTTATGTCCCACTAGCTCAGCAAAGGCCAAACCTATGCCGACCCACACGGTAATTGCAGGCCCCTGATAGCTGAATGAAAGGTCCGCGCCGAAGCTATCCCCGGGCATTTTTACCACCGGCAGATTCTGCAGTGGCACCACGCGAGAATAGAGCATTACCATCACCCACCTCCTAGGAATATGTTTCGCCAACCCATTGGAACTGCGGCTGAGCCAGCTGTAGGGCAACGGTCAATGGCCCCTGTCTTTGGTCTTCGATCCATTGACCGGTGTCGTAGTTCCAATGCGTTGCCGCTATAGAGAAAGACACGTCATGGTCCGGCATCGTAAATTGCAGGACAAACGTCCCTGTACCATTGGGGTCAAGGGATACCCAGAAATATGGCAGCGGTGAAACGGCCGCGAAATCGACATTGTTATCGCGCACCCATGGCTGAAATGTTCCCCAACTATCGCCGATGTTTTGCAGCGTTATGCTCTGCTGGATCACATCCCCCTTTTTTGCCGTCGCTGGCAGGGGGCCTACGAAAAATAAAGCAGCCTTGGGGCCGATCTTGGGTGCAGTTATCAGGGATACCTTTGCAGATCCCCATTCTGCATCCAGGATTAGCTGTTGAGTCGCAGTGTCCCAGTGATAAGCTCGCAGATATATCCATGTGTCTGCATTGGGCATAGCGAAATTGAATGTCCAGTTATACAGAAATCGTGGGTCTAGCCACTGCCATCCACCGTCCACCTCGGTCCATGTCTGACCGGTAGGGTCAGACGTGTACCAGAGAATGGCCTGAAACCATCCCCCTTCATCGCCAATGTCAGTTACTGTTGTTCTCACAGTGACTTGGTCGCCAGCCTTGGCTGAATCGGGATAGAACGGGCTCGCCAGTAATCCTTTTATCATGTCTACTCCTATTTCACGCGAACCCCCGCATCAGCATAGACATGATCATCATCGTGACCATGAGAATGATTAGCCCGGGCAACTGAAGCAATAGACTGATCGTGCCCGTAATGTCGCCCCAAATGGTCAGAGGGGCAACAACGCCGCCCGCCGGAGCCACAACGCCGGCTGGTGAACCTGGTGGAACCGGTTGATATTGCCCCGTTGACTGGTACACAGCATCCCCCTTCCTGAGTGATGAACGTGAAGGCCGTGCCAGCTTGTAACCGGCCCGGCCTTCACCCACCCCACCACAACGCCTCACGGTACTGAGGCGCTTACTCACTCAGCCATGGGTCATCATCGCTAAACTTTAAGCTGGCCATCTCTTTTTAGCTCCATCCCGTGCTTGCTTACGGTGACAGCTGCAGCATGATTATGTTCAGGCCAGCGGTGCCAGTCTCTATTGCGTAGCCAACTCTTTGAGGTGATGTAGTGCCAACGGTCTCACCATTCGCCGAGTTGATGCATCCGTCTGAGTGCATATACACATCCCTGAAGTTTGCAACAGCACCGGGCTGAGTTCCTGTAGCTGCAACCCACGCAGGTCCCCATGTCTGCAACCAGAAGTAGCTGTTTAGGGCTACTCCTGCGTGTACTTGGCACATGCCCATTGCGGTCTCACGGCCAACAGTGGTACCCGCAGGTCCGACGCTGGCGTAGAAGTTCTGGTGCACAGAGCACTGGTCGCCAGATGCAGCAATCGCAAGGTCCAGCCCTCTATCGATAGTGAACCATGCATAGGTTCCATTCGATACCGTGTTGCTTAGAATCCTTCTGAACTGGAACTTACCGCCTGCGGTCCAGATTTCCATCCAGCCGTTCTTATACTGGTTAACTGCCGCATTGGTGTCCGGGAGTTTGATGACAGTCGAGCCAATCGGATGGATTACATCCGGCACCCGGTCTTGGGCTGCGGCGTATGTCACTTTGCAGACAAGTAACCTGTGCAGGTTGGGCGGGTTGACGATAGCTGCGCCGGCCTGCGCATACCTGAAGATGCGCTCCCCAAGCTGTAGTCTTGCACCGATCTCGTAATTTTGGCCGGTGCTTGCATCATAGATGGACTGGTCTTGTTGGCCTGGGAGCAGGTCACCCAGCACCTGATTGGCGATCTTGTTTATCTGCTCTCTACTTACAAAAGCTCTTGTTAGTTTAGTTACCATGTGTCTTTCCTCCTGTTCTAAGTTCCCCTATTGCTGGCTCATACGTCCAGCAAGCCTGGTGATATCGAGAACACCAGGTTCGCATCGTAACAGGACACTCTTTACTGCACCAGTTTTGTTGTCCTGAATCCGTACAAGGCGCCGGTGCAGACCATGTCAGCCGTGGCCAGTGCGATAGTGTTAATGGCCACGAAGGTGATCACTGAGCCCCCGGGCAGCCTGAGCAGAACCGACTTATTTGTCGGAGCCATGAATGGAGCTCCAGGATGGAACTCATCGTCAAAGGTGGCACCCAAAGCTCCCGCTGCCGCCTGCGCTGCAGCGTGAAATGCTTGGCCATCTACATCAGGATTCGTGCCTACGTCTGGCCAGATCGAGCACCGCCAGTTGACCGACGCTCTGCCGCCCTGATCGGCTGGTGTGGTCATCTGAACATCGCTGATGTACCAGGTGTCGGTTACAGGAACCGTCAGCCGCGCTCGAACCGCGGCGCCAACCACTGAGCCATTGGGGATGGTGATTGTCTGCAGGTCATAGGTCGCCAGACGTCCGTCCAGGATCCCCAGCATGTTCTGCTGCTCCACCTGCACCAGGGGCTGGTTTACCAGCTCATCCAGGTCCACGAAGGCCAGGTTCCCCTTATACATGCCTATTAGCAGGCTCCCTATGCGGTTTGCGATAGCATCCGATGGGTATATGGTGCCTGCCTGCAATGGGCTGAATCTCCTATCCTTGACTTTCTTTGCTCCTTGAGGTTGCATCTACTACCTTCCTTTCAAGCATTATGGAATACGACCGTATCAGTTGCTGCTGAGTCGGCCGCTTTTATTCACTATTGCGACCTTTCGCTGACCGCGACCTCGGCAATTACGTTTATTTGCCTATGCCCGCAGTCGCCTGGGTCATCATCTTTATCATCATGACCATGACCATCATCATGAGCATCATGTTCATGATCGAATTGATGTCGATCCCTGTGGTTTGGGTCGCTATATAAGTACCCTGCTGGGGAAAAACTCCCTGCTGTGGATTCATCTCCAACCTCCTCCTTCTCCTTGTTTAGTTCAGGCGCATGCTTTCACTCAGCGTAGAGCTCGCGTGGCTACACCTATGTGCTTATGCCCGCAGTCACGCCAGACATCATTTTCATCATCATGACCATGACCATCATCATCATCATCATGTTCATGATTGAGTTGATGTCGATTGTGGTGCCTGACGTCTGCGCGGGCACGTAGGTCGCCTGCATAGCACCCACCTGTTGTGGCCGTGGTACCATGGTTACTTGCAGTACCCTCATACCCCCCTCCTTGATTCGTAAGTTTCGATCAGCCTTTTAGCCTCTCTCTCCACACAGGCCACATCGTTCTCCGGGCAGAAGCTCTCGGCCCTGTTCACCGCCCACTTCCCGTACTCTTTGGTCAGCCTTTCCTTATCCTCCCAGGGAATAGAGTGGTGTCCGATTGTCCTGCTTACCATGACCGCCACCCCGGTCAGGAAGAAGACCAATATGGCGTAGCCGATAATGGTTTCGAACTGCTGGGAGACAGGCATAGCAGTGAAAGCAGCCTACTAGCTGGTTTTGTAGGCTGCTTTCATGTTGTCATAGGCCTTGTCAAAGAGCTCGTTGGCGGCCGTCTTCATGATGTTCTTCCAGTCCCTTACCGGGCCGGAGGACTCATCCACCGTCTGGCCCAGGTAGGTGGAGAGTTTGGTCGTCATCTTTTTGACCGCCAGATCGCTGGTCACGCTCCTCACAAACTTTGCCTTAGCCGATTCCTTTGTCGCCATCTTCCCCTCCCAAACTTTTATTTGCGGCCAGGACGAGTGGATCCCGGCCAGTCCAGGAGCTGCAACCCCGACTGGAAAAGCAAAAGGGGCGATGCCTTCAACTTTCCCAGCCGAAGGTTGCATCGCCCCTTTTAGGCCTTTGAGCCGCCGACAAAAGTAAAGCCGTGTGAGCCGACTTCTGTCGGCATGCTCACACGGCCTTAGCTTTGTACTACCACGTTATTTATCCTTTGTCAAGCCCCCGCTTAATTCTACTTTAATATCCGACAGTCTCCCTCCTTGTTAGATAATGGAGGTATCATTCCTCGTCCCATATGTGGCCTGTGGTAATGATACCTCCTCAGGAAAACTTCTGCCATATCCTGGCATTCTGATAATTGCGCGACTCGGTACTTAACCCATCCCAAACATTCCTTTCTTACGGTTCGGTTAAAACTCTCGATGTAAGCTTGCTCGTTCTTCCGGTAAGGTCGAGCGACACGGTGTCTGTCACAGAACAATTGCGTATTACTTTCAAATTCCGCTTTGAACTCAGGCCCGCCGTCTGTTTGAAGCAGTTTAACATGACCATCAAACCGGCGTCTCATACTCTGATGCAAGAACTGACATCCAAAATCAGCGGTCAATTCAGTTGTAATGAGCATATCTGCTTCTCTAGTAAAAATGTCGATCGCGGTAAAGGCATAAAGCTCCCCAAAATCGATTGTATCCATCTGAACCACTTCTCTCGGCATTGATGCTTTTGGCACTTCTCCTCTTACTTTGTTTTTCTTCCACTTGGAACGGATAACGTACTTCTCTGATAGTATTTCATAGATTTTAGGGACAGACAGGTGAATGCCATGCTCCAGGTTGAGAAAGTACTGAATCTTTTGTCCACAACAATCATATTCCCTTTCACGTATCTCCCAAATCCATCTTTTGATTAGCGGGTTAACCTTTCTCTTCGCTCTTTCTCCTTTCTTGGCCTGGCGGTATCTGTCGAGAAATTCAATGAGACCATACTGTTCTATCCCCTTAATCCAGATATGAATCGTTTCTCGATTCTTTCCCAACCTCTTAGCAATGTGTGATTTGGGCAATCCCTGTTGATGTAGTTCCCCGCATAAAGTTATTACCGTCTCTTTTAGCATGTCCATAGTTTATATGGACTGTCGGATTTTTAACTGAACAATGCGGCCCCCAAATAAGCCTTTTTAATTTTTTCTCCATAGCGCAGTGCTCCCTCCTGGAGCTCCGGAGACAGCGCCAGGAAACGTCTCACCCGCGCTGCCTGTTCCCGTTTCTCCTTGCGGCTTATCTTTCTCTCGATATTGCGGCGACCGCCGGGAGGGATCCCGGTGAGCTGCTCTATTATCCGGGCTGCCTCCTCCGCCTCTTCATTGACGGCCATCAGGCTCACACCCTCTCGCCTTCCATGGCGAACATTTGATACAGCATCTGGGTTGCGCTGTCCACAATCCCCTCACGGATCTGAGGGATGAGCTGGGCAGCCATGGGGTCATCTGTCTGCAGCGTGATCTCCACCCTGTTCGCTGCGTCGTCGGTATGCACGACGTACCGTACGTTCTTGGTGAACTGCTGCATCTGGGCCAGCTTCTCGCGCTGCTCTGGCGTGGCTAAAAAGTTCATCATCTCGGACCTCCTTGACCTCTCTTATCGACCAGCCCTGGCGTAAGCCCGGGCTTGACACCAAACATCATTCCTTCCATGCGGTTCATCATCATCTCTATCGTTCGGGCCATCAAACCTTCCATTGGCTTTGCGGTGGTGGCGATATCGGCCTTTCCGCCACCCTGGGGCAACCTCTGCTCTATCAGATCAAACATCCTGCTCGCAATCTCGCCTCCCATTGCGATACCGGTTTCCTTGGCTACCTGTCCCTCCGTTTGACGCATCTCCTGGGCCATCTTGATGATAGGGCCAGCCTGCTCTATGCCCATCTTAGACAGCTCCTGGGCGATCTTCACCCCGATCAGGATAGACTTCATCCCATAGGCCACCCCTGAGTCAAAGACTTCGCGCGTACCATTTACCATGTTGGGTAATTGCAGTTCTTGTATCAGAGCCTCAACGGACATGGGTCCCCTCGGTACAACCGCTTTGCTGGTCTCAGCTTTGAACTTGAACCCCCCCTTTGTCTTGAGCCTGGACTTCTCTGCCTTCACTGTGCCTTCTGCAATACCTGGCTCTTCTTTAAGTTGCTTGCAGATGACCTCCAGCTCCTCCTCACTTCTGGCCTCTAGAAGCCGCGTTCTGACATACTCTGTCTTCCCTTGCTCTTCCGTTGTCACGTTAACCCTCCCTCACGGCCACCTTCAATGAATTCAATCAATACTATCTATTCTATCTATGAAGCTATCGACTACCCATGCAGCAACCGCCAAGCTAACCAACTAAGCTAACTCGGTTGTAGTTAACCTCACCCTTTGGCCTGGGGCTCTACCTCCCCTCCCCCCGTCCCCATCAAGAGAGCAATAGCCCTTTCCACGCCAAGCCCAGGTGTCAGCCGGGCAACCCTCACAGCGTCCCGCACATCCTGTGACCGACCATCCAACCTCTGCGCTATTTCCTCGGCCACCGAAGGCTCAATGCTTTCGCGCCGCACCAAGACTCCCTTCACCACCGTGCGAAACTCATCCCTGCTGTAAGCGCTTAACCTCCTGATGGCGAAACGGGACCTGAGCTCCGGAGAAAGCCGGCTGACTACATTGGTGGCGGCGATCACCTTGAGGGCGGTCTTCAGGTTGAGTTCCCTGCCCTTCTTGGCTCGAACCAGCCTGCCCCCCTCCATCAAGCTCAGCAGCGCCGCTGTATCGGGAGCATTGACTTTGTCCAGCTCATCGACCAGAAGAAACTCGGGCTGCCTCTCGGCAACCATATCCCACAGACCTGCCTTGGAGATCGCCGATCCCACGAGCCAGACAGAGCGCTCCCCGCCAATTCTCTCGATATCCCAGAGAAAAAGGGACTTGGCCAGGGCCGGCGGACCGGTAAGCAGGACATGGACAGGGCGCTCCGCAGCGAGGCAGGCGCTCAGTAGCTCCTTTATCTCGTCATGCCCAATGATATCCTGGAAGATGTCATTGGGAATCTCCAGCGATCTTTCCTGCTGACTTGGCGCCTGTTCCGATGCCCCCCTAAGCCAGGCTCGAGCTTTCACCGTGAGCTTGCACCCATGATAGGAGTTGGACTCGTAGACATCCTCAATCAGCCCTTCCAGATGGAGCTTATTCAGGGTGCCCGGCCAGACCCCCGCATCGCGGGACCGCCACCCCAGCTTCGCTGCCAGACTATCCGGATCAAGATTGTCCTCGACCTCGGCTATATGCCTTATCAGTTCAACAGGCACGTCGTTCATCAGTCCCAGCTCCTTTGCCGCTTGATTAACTCATATGCTGCCATCACCATCCGGAGTAGAAAGGTCGTCCCTTCAACACCGCTGGTGTCGGGGTGCAGTCTGTGCAGTAACTCCCGGTACCGCTTCTTTATCTCGTCATTAGAAGCTGTCTTATCCAGGCCTAAAACGCGGTACGGATCGAACCCCGGCTCCTGGCTGAATCGGCCCGCTGCCTGAGACAGGTCCATGCCCATAGACTCAATGAAGGACATAAGATTAGCTGGGTTATAACTTGCTATCAGATTGTCAACCCACTGGCCTACCTCTTCCTGGACCGCCTCAAGCCATCGCTGTGATATCTTGCCTAGCGGGTTGTCCATCACGTCCCCAATCCAGATTTGCCTTTTGCTTGTTTGCGGTCCCAGTTATACCGTCCCGGCCCTGGCAGCATGAAGGTATCAATATCCCCGCCGCCAGGGAACTTCTTCACACTACCGCAGTATTTGCAGACGCCTATGTTGCGGCCATCGATCAGCCAGTAATGAGCGCATTTGGCACTTGCCTGTTCCTTTGCTGGCATCGCCACATTTCTCTTCACTTGCCTGCCTCTCTCTTGCCGCTTGTCAATCTTCCGATTTTGCACAGAATGTATGCAGTAATGGCAGGGACCACAACCAGACATACGACGCAACAGGCAGCTATGAATATCACCGCGACACCAACCAAGACACAGAAGAGGCCAAATACCCAGCCCACCGCACAAAGCAGTTTCCCCAGAAGTGTTCTCATGCTACGTCCGCCTCGCCCGGCTGTGACCGCTGCCCCAAGGGTTTCATCTTGCGGACGACTCCGTCTTCAATCAAACATATAACAGGTTGCCCCATGTTTTGGAGAACCCACTGCGCGGAAATATCCAGCTCTTTGCGCGGATGAACCTTGACTTCCCCCGTGCGCAGCCGAAGCCTGATTACAGTCTCGTCAAGACCAACGAGATACCCCGAGATGACCTCCTGCATTGTCTTCCTCCTCAGTCAGACATTTATGGCTGTACTCCACTATCCTGTGTCAAGATAAGATGTCCTTTGGCATCCCTGCTCCTTCATACTCTTCTAGTTCTGCCGCTGGGCGCTTCGATGGGAACCACTTGGGCGATCCGGGCATCACCCAGCCTATCAACTAACCTTGGGGGCAATTCCTCACTCTTCAGGTTGGTTGCCACCATCAGGGGCATCCCTCGTACCCATCGGTCATCGACCAGCCGATCCAGAATCGCCCGCACCCAGTCGTAGGCCATGCCCTCTGAACCCAGGTCATCAAGCAGGACAAAAACGATACGCTCAGCCTCCTCAAGAAATCTCTCGGCTCCCCTGGGGCCATTTTTCAGCAGTACACCTTGGGATAGATAGAGCGTTAGAGTGCCCGTTTCTACCAGGTCCCAAGCGGCAGACAGCAGCAAATGGGTCTTGCCCACCCCTGGAGGCCCAGCCAGGGTCAGCAGTTTAGGCCCTCCCGGTTTACCCCACTGCTTGGCGGCATCCAATGCTGACGCCAGCGCAGGATATCTCTTATTCGTCTTGAAGGTGTGAAAACGACAGCTGTCCCGGGTCTCCAAGGGAAGCGCCGAGAGCTGCAGGCATAACTGGACCAGATCCTCTCCGCGAGCCCTGGCAGCCAGCCACTTGCCATAGAACGAAGATTCATCCCAGCCCTCCGGTCCCCGCATTACCTCGGCAATCCGCCTCTCTCTCTC
>Ga0315286_10007641_pt1 | contig 10605 bp, 12 predicted proteins | sample YL17G10_0_MG_FD_205038 | JGI IMG/M metagenome (GOLD analysis project Ga0315286, IMG submission 205038) | Sediment microbial communities from Yellowstone Lake, YNP, Wyoming, USA - YL17G10_0 | ecosystem: Environmental > Aquatic > Freshwater > Lake > Sediment | place: USA: Wyoming | collected...
CCCCCTCTTCCAGACGGTCATCAGAAACGGTCAGGGAGAATCTGATGTAACCCTCTCCTTCCTTGCCGTAGCCGATTCCCGGAGTTACGGCTATCCCGACTTCGTTCAGCAATTCCTTGGCAAAATTCATGGATGTATATCCCGGGGGAATCTTAGCCCAGACATAAAAAGTCGCCTTGGGCATCCTGGCCCTTACCCCTATCTTATTAAGGACTTCTACTAGTTTATCTCGGCGTCGCTGAAAAATATCATTATGCTTAGCAATGTGTTCCTGAGAGCCGCGCAGAGCTTCCACAGCAGCATATTGAATTGCCTGGGGAACCCCCGAATCCAGGTTGGATTTGACTCTGAACAAGGCATTCACCATATCAGCATTACCTACCACCATGCCGACTCTCCATCCTGTCATGTGGCAAGTTTTAGACAGGGAATGAAATTCCACACCTATGTTCTTTGCTCCCGGTATCTGCATAAAGCTCGGTGCCTTGTAGCCATCAAAGGCAACTTCAGTATAAGGAGCGTCATGGCAGATTACCAAGCCATGTTGCTGTGCGAAATGAACTGCTTTTTCAAAGAAATCCAGGCCAGCTACGGCTCCGGTGGGATTATTGGGGTAGTTGAGCCACATAAGCTTTGCTTTATCGGCGACCTCATCCGGAATAGCTTTAAAATCGGGCAAAAAATCATTTTCTTCTCTCAAAGGCATAAAGTAGGGTTCGCCGCCCGCCAGTATGGTACCCAGAGAAAATGGAGGATAACCCGGGTCAGGAACCAATGCCAGGTCACCAGGCTCGACGAAGCATAGCGCCATATGCCCAATCCCCTCCTTGGAGCCAAGAAGCGGGAGGACCTCCTTAGCCGGATCCAGGGTAACCCCGAAGCGTCTCTCATACCACTCGGCAATGGCTTGACGAAGTTCCGGCAACCCGTCGGTTTCAGGATAACGATGGTTCACAGGGTCATGTGCTGCCCGGCACATATGTTCGATGATATGAGGCGGCGTGGACAAATCAGGGTCGCCAATACCAAAATCGACTATGTCCTTCCCCTTGGCTTGAAGCTCAGCGATTTTCCGGTTTATTTCCACGAAAAGATACGGAGGCAGTCTATTAAGTCTTCTGGCTAATTTCATGAGTTTCTTTCTCCAAGCCATTCACCCCTGAAGACTTCCTCCACCAGACCGCTAAGCAACACCTCTCCTACCATATCCCATGATACGGTCAAAGTTCCACCAGCGAGTATTATGTCCACTTGTCTATCCACATAGTCCAATAACCGAGCGGCCACAGCTAAGGCAGAGGCACCGCTACCACACGCCAGAGTCTCCCCAACACCGCGCTCCCACACCCTGGCTTCTACCCTTCCCCTGCTCAAGACCCTGGCTACCTCAAAATTGGTCCTTTGCGGGAACATAGGGTGCTTTTCCACTTTCGCCCCTATCCCAGACAAGGGAAAATCAGCGACCGGCTGAGATAGAAAGCTCACGGCGTGGGGATTACCGATGGATAGAAGAGCCAAGGTCAACTTTTTTCCGTCTATCACCAGAGGATAATTCAGTATTGGTATTATGTCAACTTTGACTTTGATAGGAATCTGCTCTGGTTGGAACCGGGGCAAGCCCATGTTTACCTCGGCCCGGTTAACCCTATTCCTCGACATATGAGCTTTGACCTGCCTTGCGCCGGACAAAGTCTCAATGGTCAGAGAGCGATTGCTTTGCTCCACTCTCGATGGCATTTTGCCAATCAAGCCTTCCTCAATAGTATACTTGGCAAAACACCTCAGTCCATTGCCGGAAACCTCAGCCTCAGAACCGTCGGAATTAAAAAGGCGCATCTTCAAATCAGCGCTGGTCGAATTCTGTACCAGTATCAAGCCATCGGCTCCCGCTCCAAAGTGGCGGTCACACATAGCTCGGGCCAGCTTTGGCCATTCTGCTTCCATAGTCCTAGCGTCAACCAGGATGAAGTCATTACCCGTGGCCTGCAACTTGGAGAATTTCATGACATGAAGCCTTCTATGAGACCCCTGATTTCGTTCAGGGCGGCAATGCTGGCTCTTCCCTTTGTCTCGGTCACGTCAAACCAGCGAATCCTGCTATCGTTGAGGCGAAACCAAGCATATTGGTGACGAACCAGTCTATGAGTTTCATATTTCATTTTATCAACAGCCTCGGGCAAAGTCATCTCGCCTCGAAGGAACTGGCCTATTTGCCTGTAACCTATTCCGGACATAGAGGGCAACGAAGGGCTATAACCTCTTTTGAGTAGCTGTTCCACTTCCTCAACCAATCCCCCGTCTATCATCCTATCAGCCCGCTCATCAATCCTTCTATATAACTCGCTTCTTTCCTGAGTTAAGCCAATGACCAGTACAGAGAAGCCCGGTTCTTCTTTACGTTGCAGTTGAGAAGGAGGCTGCCCTGTTGCGTAGTAGATTTCCAAAGCCCTTATTACGCGACGGATATTGTTGGGATTGATTTTCTCAGCTGCCGCAGGGTCAATAGACTGCAATTCCCGATAAAGGCTCTGGCTATTGTCTTGCTCTGCCCTGGATTCCAACCGGCGTCTCATTTCTCGGTCAGGTGGCACCTGGGGTATTGTCCAACCTTCTATCAGCGACCACACATAAAGACCGCTGCCACCGACCAGCAATGGCAATTTGCCTTTCTGCCGAATGTCTTGCAGTGCCTCAAAGGTCAGTCGGTGATACATAGCCAGGCTAAAACCTTCGTCGGGCTCGACTACATCGATGACATGGTGAGGGACCGCTGCCCTCTCCGCCAGGCTAGGCTTATTAGTGCCGATATCCATATACCGGTAGACCTGGCGGCTATCAGCGCTTATTATCTCCAGGGGAAAGTATTGAGCAAGGTGCAGAGCAAGCTCACTTTTCCCTACAGCGGTGGGACCAACGATAGCGATCACTGACTACTGACTACTTAGTTCTCTTTTTGATTTCCGCAGTTTTCTCAACAATACCCACGAATTCCTCGGCTTTAAGGCTGGCTCCGCCAACCAGGGCGCCATCGATTTCCGGATGGGAAATAAACTCAGCAATGTTAGCACCGGTAACACTGCCACCATAAAGGATGCGTAAATCCCGAGCTATGCTCTTGTTCCATAGCTTGGCCACGACATCACGAATAAATTGAATAGTGACTCCTGCCTGCTTGCCACTGGCTGCTCTGCCCGTGCCAATAGCCCAAACGGGCTCATAGGCAATCACCAAATCACGGACAGGTTCTGTGCCACTCAAAGCTGCTGTCACCTGCCTGCTAACCACCTCCTCTGTCTTGCCAGCTTCATTATCCTCCAGCCTCTCCCCAACACATAAGATAGGCTTAAGCTTGTTCGCCACAGCTGCCTTAACCTTCTTGTTGACCTGCTCGTCAGTTTCCCCAAAGTACCATCTCCGCTCAGAATGTCCTAGTATGACAAACTCGCACAACTCCCTGAGCATCAGCGGGGATATTTCACCCGTATACGCTCCTTTCGCCTCAAAATACATATTCTGGGCGCCAAGCTTGATAGATGAATTCTGGAGCATCATGCCTATGGCAACCAGAGATACGAATGGCGGACAAAGTACCTTTTCCACTCCCTCTATCTTGTCCAGTCTCTCAAGCATCTCGAGAACAAGCCGTTCGGCTTCAGCCGCCGTGGTATTCATCTTCCAGTTGCCAGCAATGAAAGGGATCCGCATTTCATAACCTCCTGTCATTTCTTGTCTAACAGAACTTCCACGCCGGGCAAGGTAACGCCCTCCAAAAACTTCAGGCTGGCACCACCCCCTGTGGAAACATGAGTCATCTTGTCAGTCAATCCCATTTCCTCAACTACTTCAGCAGAGGAGCCACCACCGATAATAGTAGTAGCATCGAGGGTGGATAGAAAACTGGCTATAGACCTGGTTCCGTGAGCAAATTGCGGTATTTCATAAATCCCCATGGGACCATTCCACAAGATGGTATGACATTTTCTTAGCTCACTACAGAAAAGCTCAATGGATTCAGATCCAATATCTACGATATGGCTACCCGCTGGTATATTAGTTATTGGCACTACTTTGGTTGGGGCTCCTGCTTTGATTTCTCCCGCCACAACTGCATCAACGGGAAGCAGAAATGGCACCTTCCACTCCTTGGCTTCCCGTAACAATTTCCTGGCGAGGCTCAACTTGTCGTCCTCTACTAGAGAACGCCCCACCTCATATCCTTGCGTCTTTAAAAAGGTTGCGGCCATACCGCCACCAACCAGCAACATGTCAACCTTTTTTAACATATTCTGCAACAGCTCTATCTTATCGCTCACCTTAGCACCGCCTATAAGGCAGGCCCAGGGTCGCTCAGGATTATGCAAAAGATTCCCCATAACCTTCAGCTCTTTTTCCATTAACAAGCCGGCCACTGCGGGCAAGTATTTAGCTACACCTACGATAGAGGCATGATTCCGGTGAGCAGTGCTAAAGGCATCATCAACGTAAATATCAGCTAGCCTGGCTAGCTTCCGGGCAAAGTCGGCATCGTTTGCTTCCTCTTCTGGGTGGAAGCGCAGATTTTCCAAAATCAGAACATCTCCCTCTTTGAGTGCCCCTATCTTGCTTTCCACTTCCTGACCTATACAATCGGATGCCATGCTGACAGGCAAGCCTATAAGTTCTGACAACCTCCGCGCTGTAGGTGCCATCCGTAGGTTTTCAACTACCTTGCCTGCAGGGCGTCCTACATGGGAGCAGATGATTACCTTGGCTTTATGGTCAACTAGATATTTGATAGTAGGCAGCGAAGCTCGGATCCGGCTATCATCGCTGATAACGCCACTATTCTCGGTTATCGGGACATTGAAATCGACTCTGACCAGAACCCTCTTGCCTTTGACATCTATATCTTCAACGGTCTTTTTCGGCATTCTCCCTCCTAGAAGTCACGCTTCGATAGAAAGCTGGCAGCTTCTTTAAGCGGAGCCACACTGGATGTGTCCAGGCGAGTGGCCCTGAGATGTGCCAGAGCTCTGTAGTAGTATTGCTCAGCCACACTTTCAGCATAATTTCTGGCCCCTAACTTGTCCAGAATCTTGGTAACTTCTTTGATAGCTTCGCCCCTGATAGATTTCTGAGAATAAAGCTTCCCGAGGCTCTTCCTTGCTGCACCCTCACTATTCTGCAATCCATAAGCCACCGGCAAAGTCTTTTTCCTCTGACAGATATCGCCAGCAGATTTGCCAACAGTGTCCTCCGCTCCCCAGATTCCCAATATGTCATCATGAATTTGAAAAACCATGCCTAACTCCCTCCCGAACAAGTGAAACAAATCCACCAACTTACTATCTTCGCTGCCCAGGTATGCGCCCAAACAAGTTGATACGGCAAACAAGGCTGCTGTTTTCTTGGCTGCCATGTCAATGTAGTCCTCCACAGTGATGTCCAGACGATCTTCATATTCGACATCTAGGTACTGCCCCTCACAAAGCTCCAGACAAGCCAGGCTCAACATTTCAGCGCAATTGGTGATCTTTTCATCAGCTATTCCCTTCTCCTTCAGTCTAAGCAGCGCTAAATAGGCTAGAGTGAACATGGCATCGCCAGCGTTTATCGCCTGCGACTGACCCCATAGTTTCCACACAGTTGGCCGGTGATGACGCTCATAGCTAGCATCTTCGATGTCGTCGTGGATTAAGGAAAAATTGTGGATGAGCTCGATGGCTGCGGCGGCGGGTATCGCCTGCGACGTATCACCTCCCACCGCTTCGCAACTAAGAAGGCAGAGGGTAGAGCGAATAAATTTGCCTGATTCTCTGTTACAAAGATGTCCTTGCTCATCCTGCCAACCCATATGATATCGTAGCATACTGCCAAGAACTGAAGGACAACTATCTATGACTTTCCTTAACTCAGCTCGCACTGCTTTGCGATAGGACATGAATGATCTGGGCAAGCTATGTTTTGCGCCCATGGGAATGAGTCCATATTAACGGCTAGAAAAACATATTGTCAACTAGGTGGGATTTGTGTCCTTCTGGAGAGTCTTTGGAGAAATGACCAAAGGTCACAATAACTCCACAAAGACAGCTGCCAACAGAAAGCTTGCTGAAACTCTATCAGCACGCTATAATTAGCAGTTTGATATGAAGACTGCTAATCAATGTCTAATAGGAAATTCACTTTGTTTTTTCGGGGATACCGGAAGTGCCAGTGCATGAATCTGGGCCCTCTGAAAAGACAAAATTCTTCAGGGGTAATGTCATAGGAGGTGACTAGATGAATTGCATTGTGTGTGGAAATCCGTTGATTTATGACAGGGCTGTTTTCCATTGTTCCTGTGGTGCCTTTGTGCACGCGTACTGCTGGGATGAGCACGTATTGCAGGCCCATCGCCCATCCTTTGAGATAGGAAGCGTCAATCTAGATGGTGAATTCGAAGCCAGAGAGAGCAGAGAAGAGGAACAGGTCTCCAAGGTGCAAGTCTCTGGCAAGCAGAGCTCGGAAGAACAGAGGGCACCTCTTCTGAAGTAACGGAGAATAGATATGCCTACTTATCAATATCGTTGCCTGAACTGTGACCTGCAATTTGAGGTCAAGCAGAGCTTCAGCGATAAGCCCGTAGCTGATTGTCCTGGCTGCCATGGAATTGCCCGCCGCATCTTCTGTCCCGTCCCTATCATATTCAACGGACCAGGCTTTTATGTAACTGACTCCAGAAATGAAATAGGAAAAGGCACGAATCCTGAAGGATCAGGGAAAAAAGATAACGGAGGTGGCAGGTCATGAAATATCCTGTCTGTGGCAAAGAAGCCAGGGTTCGTATTTATTGCTGTGCCAAGTGTGCCGTTTATGTACACGAGAAATGCTGGCAAAAGCACGTAGCACACGCTCACAAAGACTAGCTCAACCTTCTATTCTTATCATTCCAGCCCTGTAATGCTATACTTAATTTGATTGTCCCTGTAGCTCAGCTGGACAGAGCGGCTGCCTTCTAAGCAGCGGGTCGAGGGTTCGAATCCCTCCAGGGACTCCACCAAGCTGGCCAGACCAACTGCTTTTGCAGATAAAAATCCGGGCGCACCGAATGTCGCACAAAATCCTATAAAAGCCGCTCAAATCCCACTAAACTGTAAGCACAGGGAGGCAGTTGTGACCAAACTCTCCGATGCCCTGACAGCTTACAGGATCTGCGCCCGAGCCGAAGGCAAGAGTCTCCGGACGATCGGCTGGGTGACCTCGAGCGTGGGGTATTTCGCCAGGTTTCTGGGCGGTGATCCCGAGATCTCATCCATAACAGCGGACGACCTGAGGCGGCTCATCATCACGCTGCAGAACACCGGCAAGTTCCGGGACCACAGCCCTCTGCCTGGCTGATCTCCCATAGCTGTCTGGCACACAAGAAGCAAATCAGAAATCACGATGTCGCCCACCGCACATCCCCGCAGAGGCTGGGAGAGTGCTGGTGGGAAGCGAAAATATTGTATCCCCTCTTCGCTTTTTTAAGATTAGTTGGCCTGCCATGCCCGGGATATATCTTAATATCATCCGGTAAGATAAAGATTTGTTCAGTGATAGACTTGATTATCAATTGAAAGGCTTCCGGGTCTGTCGTCTTCCCGGGTCCATCAGGAAGTAGGGTGTCTCCGACCATCAGATATTTCCCTATTCTGAAGCACATGCTGCCGGGCGTATGACCAGGAGTATATATAGCTTCGATTTTGACTTTACCGATAGTCAGAATATCTTTATCATTCAATATCATGTCCGGACGAAATGGCAACCATTTCTGATTATCGCTTTCATGAACTGCCAATGTCGCCGTCAGCCTTTTCCGGGTAGCTCGTAGTCCCTGAGTATGATAAATATGATTATGAGTCAAAAGTATTAGTTCCAACTGAGTTCCTTTCAGGTTCTTGACAATCGTTCGCGCTCCGGCAGGCGCGTCGATTAATGCACTTTTGCCGGTCTGTGGGCAGACAACAATATAGGCGTTAGTCGGATAGCTACTTAATTGTAGCCTCTGGATTCTGAGGTCTGTATTATCTACTATTACTTTTATTCGAACACTTCCAGAGTCTTGGTGGTTTCAGGGTATCATAAGCAAAATAGATTGTATAGATTAAGGACTACATGCTATTTATCGTTCTTAAGTGGTTTTGACAGCACCAGATTAGGACTTGTAGACTAATACTAAGCAAACAAAACAGGAGTCGTGTCATAAAAAAGGTATCACCATCGACTACTCCCAACTGGAAATACACTCCCCAGTATTATGATATTTCGAAAAGAACGCTGGATATTGGGCTAGAAAAAGTAGCCGCGTACCGGCCATGGAAGCATTTAGACCCCGGCCCTAGTTCTGATATCGACTCCCGTTTTGCCGCCCTGCCGGCGCTGACCAAGAGAGACATCCGTGAGAACTTCCCATATGGTGTGTTGCCATATGATTGTGATCTGGACCAGGGTATCAACGATGGCGAGATAACTCTGGTAGAAACCAGCGGTACTACAGACGATAAGATTACCAATATCTGGAATCAGAAATGGTGGGATGCTTCCGAAATAGCATCATGGAAGCTTAATTTCTACATGTCTCAGATTGCTACCGGCAGTCATAACGAAGCTATTCTGTCCAATCCCATAAACGCGGGCAGTATATCGGATGAAATTGATCTACCAATGGAAAACCGACGCCTGGCCCGCTTCCTGTATCTCAACGAAAAGACTGACCCCGTGGCCTGGACTCCGGCTATTATGGAACGCATGATACAGGAATTAAATACTTTTCAACCGGCAGTCCTTGAGGCGAACCCATCTTATCTTGCCAGGCTGTGCCGCTATATCAACAACAGACATAGAACAATTATTCAACCCGGCGTGATAGTCTTTACCTACGAATATACTTCCCATTTCTACTTTCGCCAAATCCGTCAGATTTTCCCCAATGTCCCCATGGTTAGCTCTTACGGGACTACTGAGACCGGCTACGTTTTCATGCAATGTGAAAAGGGGAAATTACATCAAAACAGCGAATATAGCCGTGTAGATTTTCAACCTTTCCAAAGAGAGCACGGCGGTCCTCTTCTGGGGAGAATCCTGGTTACACCTCTTGGTAACCACTGGAGCTATCTTCTCCGTTTCGATACGGGAGATATCGTTCAATTGGAAGCCAGTGGAAAATGCGATTGTGGAAGGGACCTGGGATTAATCCTTTCCTCGGTGAACGGCCGGAGAGCTAACCTGACGTTGACCTGCGGGGGAAGGCTGGTGACTCTATATGAACTGGATAATGGTCTTAGTGTATTGCAGGACATCGAAGAATATGAACTGGTTCAAACTGGTGCCGGTGTTTATGATCTGCATCTGGTCAGCCAGCAACTGGATAAAGAGAAGCTCAGTCAAGACGCTACCAGGATACTGAAGATGCTTTACGGACAGGAGGCTAAAGTATCAATTACTTACAGGGCGGCAATTGCTCCAGAGAGATCTGGAAAGTATCTAATATCCAGGGCTCTCTTTCCCATAGAATTGGAGAAATACTTAGCTTGACAATACTAATGGAGGATCGCATAAAGTCACATCTATGAATGTTCCAAAACCAGTCTACTTGATTGCTGGGCGGGGCGACAGGAAATCCTTCAAGTCTATTATCAGGACGATTTTAAGGGATACCGGGAAGATCCAGCCGGCCATTGCCTACGTAGGTGTAGCGAGTGGAGATAACTGGCCTTTCTATTTAATGATGTCCGCTATGATTAAGGAAGTCGGAGGTTGCCGGATCAGGCGGGTATTAATCGCTTCCAAAAAAGCCGATCTAAGTAAAGCACAGGCCGTTTTGGAATCAGCGGATGCCATTTTTGTGAGTGGTGGGGACGTGGAAGCCGGTATGCAGATTCTGGAAGAAAAGAACATGGCAGGATTCCTGACAGACCTCTTCAAGCAGGGAAAGATCCTCTTTGGGGTTTCTGCTGGAAGCATTATGCTAGCTAGAGAATGGGTTCGATGGAGAGATCCAGAGGATGATTCCACCGCAGAACTTTTCCCTTGCCTTGGAATGACACCGATCATTTGTGATACTCATGCCGAAGCGGATGATTGGGAAGAGTTGAAAGCAGCTCTTAAACTCAAAGAAGAGGATACGCAGGGTTATGGAATTCCCTCCGGAAGCTGCCTGAAGGTTTATCCCGATGGCAGGATGGAGGCTTTGGATGGGGCTATAACCCAGTTCCTCAAACGTGGAAACAGTATAGTAAAACAGCCAGCATTATTACCCCGGCGAGAAGTAACAGAATGAGTAAAAGTGACATACACGGGAAAATGTTAGCGTTTGTAACAATCCCGAGAGAGAATTCATGACTCACGCAAGGCAATCTCGGGACGGATACACTAGAACAGCTTCGTGCTCATCTCCATTCCGTCAAATCCCACGTCGACGTACTCGCTCTTGTATCTGCCTGAGTTCCTGACGTAGTCAAGGTAATCCCACATTTCATGGGCAAACATTTTGACATTGTGTGCAAAAACTACGCCACCTCTCTCTAACTTGTTTTCAGAAAGCTTGAGATACTCTAAATACTCATCCTTGGTGGCATCAAGGAAAACCATGTCGAAGCTGTCCCTTAT
>Ga0315286_10007642_pt1 | contig 10603 bp, 1 predicted proteins | sample YL17G10_0_MG_FD_205038 | JGI IMG/M metagenome (GOLD analysis project Ga0315286, IMG submission 205038) | Sediment microbial communities from Yellowstone Lake, YNP, Wyoming, USA - YL17G10_0 | ecosystem: Environmental > Aquatic > Freshwater > Lake > Sediment | place: USA: Wyoming | collected...
GGATCCTGGAGCTCAGGACTAAGTATCCCCGATGGGGGAAGGACAAGCTCGTGGTTCTCTTGAGAAGAAAGGGGATTCGGGTCTCGACCTCGACGGTAGGCCGGGTCATGAAGCGGCTCAAGGAGCGGGGGATCCGGCTCTTCATCATCCCCCCAAGAACTCCCAAACTGCAAGGCTATGTCGAGAGCGCCAACAAAACACATCGGCAGGAGTTTTATGAAGTCGAAGATATCGGGCTGAGGTTAGAGGAGCACAATAAGCAGCTGGAAGAGTGGGATAAGACCTATAACTATATCCGGCCCCATCAGTCGCTTGATTATCTGACGCCGGCCGAATACTATCAGAGCTGGTTGAAAACTCATCCGCAGTCCAGCGTGTCACTAATGTAGTGGACGAGACCAAAATATTGACTTGGATCGTCGGCCCATGCTATATAAGGGCCACAAAAAGTCATCCTTCAGGGAACAGGAGAACCGGTGTCCGGAATGGGGGAGGGTGCGTAAACCATGGTGAACCCCGGCGACAAGATCCAGCATTACGAGCTCGTCCGGCTCCTAGGCAAGGGGGGCATGGGCGAGGTTTACCTGGCCCGGGACAGCTTCCTCGACCGCAACGTCGCCCTGAAATTCCTGCCCGACGAGCTCGAGAACGACCCGCGGATGCGCGAGCGCTTCCTACGGGAGGCCAAGTCGGCCGCCGCCCTCGACCATCCCTTCATCTGCAAGATCTACGAGACGGGGACGCACCAGGGCAAGGGCTACATCGCCATGGAGTATGTCGAGGGCGTGACGCTCAAGGACCGGATGGAGCAGGAACGCGTGCCCCTGCGGGAAGCCATCCGCATCACCCTGGAGATCGGCGAGGCCCTCGAGAACGCCCACAAGGCGGGCATCGTCCACCGCGACCTCAAGCCGGCCAACATCATGATCGGCCCCCAGGGGCACACTAAGGTCATGGATTTTGGGTTGGCCAAGCATATCCTCCCCCAGGGGGACCTGGGGGGCATGACCAAGACCCTGACCCAGCAGTCGATTACGGAGCATGGCGCGATCGCCGGGACGATCGCCTACATGTCGCCCGAACAGGCCAAGGGAAGCACCATCGACGGCCGGAGCGACATCTTCTCGCTGGGCATCATCCTCTACGAGATGATCGCGGGCAGGAATCCCTTTTCCAAGCCCAGCCCGATCGAGACGCTGACCTCCATTCTCCGAGACGCGGTCCCGGCTACGCACGTCACGCCGAAATCTGTGAACCCCGTCCTCAACCCCATAGTGCACAAAGCCCTGGCCAAGAACCCGGAGGAGCGGTACCTGAAGATCGACGATTTCGTCGCCGACATGGCGAAGGCCTACAGGGAAGTCAGCGGCGGAGGGGGGCTCTTCTTGCGCGGATGGCGCGCCGTGGCCGCCGGCCTCCTGATCCTGGCGCTGGCCGGGCTGGCTGTCTGGCGCTTCGCGCTGAAGCCTCAAAGCTCGTCCTCTCAACCGGTCATGGCTCCTGTATCCGTCCTCGTCGTCGATTTCCAGAACCGGGCCAACGATCCGATGTTCAGCGGTGCCGTGGAACAATCCATCATTCTCGGCTTGGAAGAAGCTCCGTTCATCAATATCTACAGACGGGAGGATGCTCGGAAGAAGGCCAGTCAACTCGATCCGAACTCCGGCGGAAAACTGGACTCGAGGCTCGGCCAGCTCGTTTGCCGCAGCGAAGGTATTCAGTATCTCATCGACGGTTCGATCGAGCAGTCCGAAGCGGGCGATTTTGTCTTGAAGGTCTTGCTCATCGACCCGGTTATGTCCAAAACCGTGCTCGACGTCCCGAAAACGGTCAATAAAAAGATCGATGTGATCAACGCAGCCGCGAAGCTATCCGTCCCTATTAGCGAGAAGCTTGGCGGAAAGATGAGCGAAACTGCTAAGCGGATATCCGTGGAGACGTTCACGACTTCCTCGCTCGAAGCGATGAACGCCTATGCCAAGGCCCAGGAACTGATCAAACAGGGGAAACGCCCCGAGGCTATGCAGGAATATGAAAGGGCTATCAAGGAGGATCCGAATTTCGGTCGGGCCTATTCCGGCCTGGCGGTGGCTTATCATAGCTCCGGGGAACTGAGCAAAGCCGAGTCCTTCCATCAGATGGCCCTGGCCCACATCGACAGCATGAACGAACGCGAAAAATACCGGACCCGGGGGATCTGGTATCTGATGACCAAGAACAATCAGAAGGCCATCGAGGAATTCAGCGAGCTGGTCAAATTGTTCCCGGCGGATTCGGCCGGCCACAACAACTTGGCTTTTGCGTATTTCCTGGCACGGGATATGTCCAAGGCCGTGGAGGAGGGGCTCTATTACACGAAGATCTATCCGGCCAATATCAACGGGCAGATCAACCTGTCCTGGTACGCCATCGCCTCCGGCAACTTCCCCATGGCCCTCGACCAGGTCAAAAGGACGCTCGATCTGAACCCGAAGTTCGATAAGGTCTTCGTCTGCGCGGCCCTCGCCGAGCTGGCCCAGGGTAGGAACGCCGAGGCCGAGGCCTGGTATAAGAAGCTCGAGCCCATCAGTGTCGCAGGGGCATCGTTCGCCGCCGCAGGGCTGGCCGACCTCGCCCTTTATGAAGGCCGGACGAGCGTGGCCGCAAGGATCCTGGAGCAAGGCATTGACGTCGACACGCAGAACAAGAGAACCGATATGGCCGCGGAGAAATGGATCGCTCTAGGACAAACAAGAGTAGCCCAGGCTCAAGTGAAGGCGGCTCTCGAGGCGGCCGACCGGGCCATCGCCTTGATTAGAGAGACGAATAGCCTCTATCCGGCGGCCGAGATCTATCTCTGGGCAGGGAAAGACGACAAAGCGCTGGCGTTGGCCAAGGAGCTCAGCGGGCGCGTCGAGCCGGAGCCACAGGCCTACGCGAAGCTCCTCCTGGGCCGGTTCGCCCTTAAAAAAGGGCAGGTGAATGAAGCGATCAATGCGTATGTGGAAGCGCAGAAATTTGTCGATACCTGGCTCGGTCACCTGTTGTTGGCGGAAGCCTATCTTGAGGCCGGGGCTTTCACCGAGGCCCATTCCGAATTGGATGTCTGTCTGAAACGTCGTGGCGAAGCCGCTACGCTATTCCTGAACGACGTCCCGTCCTACCGGTACTTCCCCCGGGTGTATTATGATCTCGGGCGGACCCAGGAAGGATTAAAAAGCCCGAAGGCGAAAGAAAGCTACCAGACATTCCTCGATATCAAGGCCAAGGACGAGGGCGATCCGCTGGTCAAGGACACCCGCCAGCGGATGGGAAAAGTCTGATCTTCCCGTCCGCTGCGCGGACTCCTCTTAGCCGTCTATATGGCCGAAACTAATCGTGACGGATAAAGATATCATCATAGATAATAGTTTGGCCAGAGATCGTCGTCGAGCCTCCTGAATACTGCGCCAAAAACTTACTGATACTATTGATCGAACTGGGATCATTCATGAAGTCGATATCGTTAATGACCTGATCATCTCCGAATCCGTTCAATTCATTGTCGATCACGAATGACCATTTTTTGGCCGTCATATTCACCTGGATCCGGAATCGGAAGGGACGGTTTGGCTGGTAATGTGCAGCCATGGCGGTGATGTACAAACCATACATCTCGTAACGGGGGTTCACTAACACACGGGAGATCGAAGTTCCTGTATTAACCGATGTTCCACAGATGTCCATCAGCGCCAGCTTGTTGACGGAGCAGATTCCTTCAATTGTTGTAACTCCGCTGTCGAAGGGACCAAAGTTATATCGAGCCCACCCATCGCCTTGGAAACCAGAGTCGGATATCTGAAGACCCTGAGAAGGAATCCCTCCCGCTCCAGAGACGATCATAACGCTCACGGAAACAGACGCGCCCCAAGCTTCAGGCTGATTGGCTCCGCCGGTTAGAGGCGGCTCTCCAACCGTATCACCTTCGAAGTCGCTAAAGACCAACCCGGTTGTTCCCGTCCCTTGGAGCCTGAGCAAATAAGTCCCTTCGTCGGCATCGCTGTTGGGGAGCTGTATCGACGCCTCCTTTTCTCCCAACGTCAAAGGATTAAACCTGACAATCAAAGACGTTGATCCACCGGCCGGAATGGAGTCGGAAGGTTGCGAAATGACAGTGAAATTCCCTTCGCTTTGGTCCACCGTGAGCGGCAATGTTAATGTTAGGGCTGAGTCGCCGGTATTCTGAATGGATATGGGCAGATCCGTCGCTCTATCTTGGGGCTTGGAGCCGAAATGGTAAGGTTGCCCGTCCATGATATACGTGTTCCCCACCAAGACATTCATTTCGGGGCCCGGCCCCCTGACACCGGTGCCCTGGAGTGTAATATTGTAGGGATTTTCGTTGGCATCATCGTTCGGGATGGAAAGCGCGGCTGTTTTCGCCCCCCCGGATGTTGGAGAAAAGACGATCTTGAAGCCCGTGTTGCCGCCAGGCAGGATCGTGGGGTTGGGAATCCAATCGACCCGAAACTGGTTGGCATCGGGCCCGGTGATGTCGATTCTCCCCCTGGCGTCAATGGTCAACGTCCCGGTTCCCGTATTCTCTATCTTAAACCCGAGATTTGTGTGGGAACCTTCCGGACGAGCGCCAAAATTAAAGCTCCCGCCATCGGGGATGGATGTTGTGTCTTGGCGAACGTCGATTTCCGGGAGGCCCGCGGCCGCGGCAATCCTGAACCGATAATCCCAGCCGTAGCCGCTGACGTATTCCATCATGAGCCGACCGACCAAGAGCCCAGAACCGTTATAGGCATTGAGAGTAAATTCGTAATGGTCATTGGGCCCGCTGGACGGCAGGGTGAGCAAAACCTGAGAAGGTGTTATATCGAGGTCGCCGGTCGTGTAGATGATATCGTACGTGTCGGATGTGCATTGATCGACCCGGTATCGGTAGTAAGCGGCTTCGGCCAGAACAGCCCAATCCATCAATACGGGGGAGATATGGAGATCGAAGACCGGCCCGGGCCACGGCTGAAGGACGCCGTTATCGATCGGAGCGGCGAGATGAAGCAGCTTCTCGACTCTCGCATCTTGTGTCACGATCCCCGGACCTGCCGGGACGACGATATTGTTGATGATCCCGTCGTAATCTCCGGGCAGGTGTAACCCGTCCTTGGGAGTCATCTCCACTCGGACCTCGAGGCCATACGTCCCCTGGGGGATGTTCGGGATGGAATAAAAGCCCGTGGTGGCATTATACGAGGGTGAACTCGGGAACCTATGGTATGAGCTCTCGTCGGTGACGACTATTTCCGCCTCGATCCCCAGGGCATCCAGCATGTTCGTCACCGGATGCGCGTTATAGGTGACATATCCCTGAATGGTCGAAACGGACGTATAGATCGTGACTTCTATGGAGGACGACCAGGTGGAAATTATCGAGGGATTAACCTGACACCTCGCTTGCGCTCTGACCTCATACGTCCCAATGGTGTTGTAGGTCACGGATATAGCGGTCGACGACGACCAGCTTGTGTATTGCCCCGGCGCCCATTCCAGGCGGTATTCGACGGGATGCCCCAGAGAATCCGTCGCTCCTCCCGTCGTGAATGTATAGGGCAGGTTGATGCCGCCAGTCGCGGTGCCCTCAGGCGTGTTAGGAGTGGAAACCGTGCAAACGACCGGGGAATAGTCCTGCCCCGACCAGGCGACCGTCACGTTGGTATAGGGCCTGCTTGGAGGATTGAACAAATACCCGGGTTTGGCTGGCGTCACCGTCCCGGACCATCCGTTCATCACCAAACCTTCATAATAGCCGGCGTAGTTTGTCATGGGATGTCCGGGAAGACCGTTCAGCAAGACCCCTCCGACCCCTGCTATCGTCCCGCTTATGACATGCGTGGGGAAAGGCGCACGGGGATTCCAGACCTCAGCCGTGTTGGTAATACCGCCTGAGCTGTAGCCTCCTGTGATCAATACTCTTCCATCAGGCAAGATGGCAGCGGCACCATCATTCCGGAAGCCAGACATCGGCGCTGTCGCTTGAAAAGTTTCTACCTCGGGGTCATAGATCTCGTTGTCCTGACTGAGGACATTCCCTCCAATTAGAAGGACTTTCCCGTCCCTCAGGAGAGCGGCCTGATGCCCCTGGTGTTCGTACAGCATGTTTCCGAGAGACCGGAAGGTCCCATTCGGGTGATCGGGAAGAACGGGAGTTGGGTCGTAGATCTCTGCGGTTCGATTATACCCGGAAGCGCCGCCTCCCCCCGTGATCAGGACTGTCCCGTTGTCGAGGAGCGTTGCCTGATGATCCCAGCGGACGCCGCCGGTCATATCCCCGAGGGGAACGAACGTGCCGGTCGCGGGGTCATAAAGCTCTGCCGTGCTGAGGCCGGAACCCGAGGTGTTATCCTGGCAGCCCCCGGTGATCAGGACCTTCCCGTTGGGGAGCAACGTCGATGTATGCATATTCCGGAAATTGTTCATGAGGCCTGTTTCGACAAATGTTCCCGCTAATGGGTCGTAGATCTCGGCGGTGTTCTGAAAAGTGATCGAATTTCCAGTGACGAGCACTTTCCCGTTCTGAAGGAGCGTCGCTCGGTGATGGCTACGATAATGATTCATGTTGCCCGTTGGCGTGAACAGTTTCGTGGTAGGATCGAACAGGATCGCGCTGTTGACGAAATCGCCGCCTCCCGTGATCAGGACGGTTCCGTCAAGCAGGGGTGTGGCCGAATGTCCGGATCGGCCTTCGGCCATGTCGGCAAGAGCCGTGAACGTGCGAGTACCGGGGTCATAGAGGTCGACGCTGGTCAGGGGGTTTGGGCTCGCCCAGCCACCCGTGATGAGCACTTTATCCGTTCCGAGCGTCGTCGCCGTATGCGATAACCTCGCGCTGCCCATGGTATTTGCCGTGTCCCAGAAGCCTTCGATGCCGAACGGGTCGGAGACGGCCGGCGTAAGCGGCGGATTCGATGCGGCGTGGAGCGTATAGCTATAGCTTCCCTTGTTGATGGAAAGACCGCTGAAGACCGCATCTCCGTTAGTTACCGTAATTGAAGTTGTGCCTGATAAGATCCCGTTGCCGGGTGGTATGGTTAAGGTAACCGAAGTCGAATTGTCCGTGTTGACCCTGTTCCCGGATGCGTCTTGGACTTCGACGACCGGCTGTACGGTCCAGGGTACTCCTCCGATGCCTCCGTCCGGGCTCTGGTTAAAGACGAGTTTGAAGGCCGGGCTGATTATCGAAGAGGCCGTATAATTCGTCGTCTGGTTCGAATATACGGGCGGATAAGTTATGCTTGCTGGAGTGAAGTTGTAGCCCGACAGCGTCGGCGCTACCGTGTCGCTCCAGCCAGCGGACACCGTCGTCGCATAGTGACCATTGCTGTCGGTCTCCACATAATTGGGGAATCCGTTCATCACGACATGCGGAAGCCCCGACATCCCAAGCGTTATCGTGCCGGAGATCGTATACGCCGAAGCGCCGATTAAAAGCGTCAGCTGTTTGGAGGCCAAAGCGCCGGTCGAGTCGGTTACACGGACAGTGAACGTGAACGGTCCTGCGACGGTCGGCGTTCCGTAGATCTCACCTGTGCTGGGATCGAATAACAGTCCAGTAGGCAGCGAGCCGGACGTGATGCCCCAGGTGTAATGGGGCTTCCCGCCCAAGGCCACGAGGAAGGTGCTGTACGGTGCGTTAAGCGGCGCGATGGGTAGCGACTCATTATAGACCATAAGGGGGTTCCCCGTGTTATCGCTATCGACAGGTGGGGTTGGCTTCGCATCGTTCTCGTTCGCCGAATTGACGGCTTGGCCCGTCGTCACGCCTTCCACATGCTCCGCGGTGGGGCTAAAAATAAGATTATCTCCCGCATCCGGATCGTAGCACCTCAGAGTGATATAGGCCTGGTCGCCGGGCGCCAGCCAGAATGTGGCGTTCTCGACCGCAGAATTTTCTATTTCGGGGTTCTCGATCTCGGGGTTCTCGATCTCGGGATTGATAAAGATGCCAGGCCCCACGATATTGGCGATGAGCTCATCCTGGCGCTTCTGAGTCAGCTCACAGGAGTTGGGCGCGGAGGTGGCCGCCGGCGTCGAGTGGATCCGATAGATCAGGAGCTGGAATCCGAAGCCCGGGTAATTATCCCCGTTAAATCCGGCCGAGATCATTTTAAACGTATAGGCCGACGTCGTGTTGCCCTTGTTGCTGATTGTCCACGTATAATCCGAGATGGCCCCGTTCTCTATCTCGGGGTTTTCGATCTCTGGGTTTTCGATCTCCGGGTTCATGAAAGCCGCATTCTCTATCTCGGGATTCTCTATCTCGGGGTTTTCGATCTCTGGGTTTTCGATCTCCGGATTGATGACATCCGTATTTTCGATCTCTGGGTTTTCGATCTCCGGATTGATGATATCCGTGTTCTCTATCTCGGGGTTTTCGATCTCTGGGTTTTCGATCTCCGGGTTATGAAGCTCGTTGTTCTCTATCTCTGGGTTTTCGATCTCCGGATTCTCGATCTCCGGGTTGAGGATGACATTCCCTTTCAGCCCTCCGCTCACTTCTCCGCCGTTCGGGCCGTTGATCTCCGCGACGTTCACGCGGAAGGATGCGCGGCGCTGGGAGGACTTGGCGTAAACCGTGCGGGAGATCGATGAGAATGGGGCGATCTCGACCTCTAATTCTGGAAAGTCGCTGAATTGCTTGAAGGATGCCCAGCCGGGACTCGGCGGCACGATCCTTAGCTTGAATCTTCTCTGCTCTTTCGTCATGTTCTTGACGAAAACGACGAACGAATGCCTGTTAGTGCCCCTGAGGGCATCGAGAGGCTTGGCGTTTCCCGGCGAACCGACGATCAGGCCCTGGGTCAGGCTCGACATATAGACATCCTGGTTCCGCATGCTCGTCTGGCCGGGCCGGCAGCCGGTCGACGATTGGAATGCCTGGTTCTCCTGGATCGAATGGGGAGGAACATAATCCGTCCAATCCCCGTTCAGCGGCAGCTTGACGTTCCGGTTGTCCGTCCAGGCGGCCTGGAAGACAGGGGACTGGGATCCGTCCGTGTTATATGCCCAGCCTCCGGTCGCCGTAGGCACGAACGCGGGGGCCGGCGCGAGATCTATATAGTCGCCGTGAAAAGGACGTGTTCCCTCCTTGAACATCGGAAAATTCGGGGGGTTGAACTGGACCTGGTGAGACACGCCGGCGCCATCCAATAGGTGAACGTACCGGGAGACCTGAACTGAAGGAGCGAACCAGCCGGGGGCGAAGAGATCGAGCTGAGCGGCTCGGACATCGATCGTATGCCGCTTTTGCTGGCTCGGTTCATCGCTGATATAGTTGTCCCAGCTGTCGGCCACATCGGCTCTTTGGTCATACCAGGCGGCGGTGACTTTGCCGGCGGAATAGGACAGCGAAGGCATGAACTGATGCCCCGGACCCGCGTGGTTGTCCACTGTCATAGGAGAGGACCAGCTATAGCCATTTGTGGATGTGGAGACCACGATCCGCGCGGCTCCCTGGGGCAGGGGGCCCAGCCCGCGCTGCGACCAGGCGAGATAAACAACCCCGTTGTGGTCGACCGTGAGGGCCGGGTAAGAATTGGTCCGGAAAGAGTAAGCGGTTGTGCCTTGGTCAAAGCCTTGGATAAACGCCGCGGCTTGGGGTTTGCTGAAGTTCTTGCCTCCGTCCGTGGAATAGCAGGACATGATGCAATTGTTTTGGGTATCGTGGGAGAACCGCCGCCAAGCCAAATAGATATATCCTGTACTGGGCGCGATGGCGATGGTCAGGCCCTGGTTCACGTGAGCACTTTCCGATATCTTGATCAACTTGTCCCAGGTCACGCCGCAGTCCGTGGATCTCCCGAAATAGATCTTGCTATACGGATTGGCCACGTCCTGACCCGCGAAGATCGAATAGGCGACATAGACGTTGCCGGCCTTGAAGGTCTGAGCCGGAATGCCCGGCCCCTGGATGGTGACGGTCTTGGCTCCAGTCCGGGGAATGTCGACGGCCAACCAGGGCTTATCTAAGAACTTGCCTGTTGTGCCCGTGTCGATGATCTTGGCGCCGATGTACTTGATCGGGTCAGCGGTCTTGCTGGTTTGTTCGATATTGTTGTTGTCGATGAGCCGGGCAACAAAAACGGAGCTATATTTTGTGTTCCGAGTGAAACCCAGTCCGGCATAATAGAACAGGCCGTTCGTTCCCGCTCTGACAACGGGGTCGGCGGCAGTGCCGTAGGCTTTCAAAGGCGATGTGTTTCCCTGGGTGGTATTGTCCAAGGGAAAACCAGGCAACAAAGTACTGATCCAGGATTGGCCGCCGTCGTAGGATTTATAGAGGCCGAGCCAGGCATCGCGCGCTGCCGCCGCTTCAAAGCCGGGGACTTCTTCATAGGGGATGAACATATCGACCGTGCGGTAGTCGTTGGCTCCGGCCACGATGTGCAACGGATTTCGGGTGGAAACGGCAATCGAGGGTTCATTCTGGCGCTGGAGGAACGGATCGCCCCAGGGCAACTGCTTGCCGGAAACCATGTCGACGTTCCGGCCGGCGAGAAGACCCGTGCTCTGCGGCGAATCCGCAGGCGGAGCTGCCGATTTCATCGGAATTCCGGCCAGGGCCAAAACCAAGATGACG
>Ga0315286_10007643_pt1 | contig 10603 bp, 4 predicted proteins | sample YL17G10_0_MG_FD_205038 | JGI IMG/M metagenome (GOLD analysis project Ga0315286, IMG submission 205038) | Sediment microbial communities from Yellowstone Lake, YNP, Wyoming, USA - YL17G10_0 | ecosystem: Environmental > Aquatic > Freshwater > Lake > Sediment | place: USA: Wyoming | collected...
ATTGGCATAAAATCTCCATGTATATGTTCCTGCAGCTAGGCCTGAATCATAGAAATAAGTGTCTCCAGAATTTCCTGCAGAATAATTTGCAAAGCTTCCTGCAAAGTTATGCTCTATCCAGACTGACGAAATTGCAACATTGTCTGTCCAGTTAATTATGAACTGATAGCTGGCTGAAGGATTATATATCTGGGGAGATGAAGGAATTGTTAAATTTCCAGTCCATTGAGGAGCCTGGCTGTCCGAAAGGCTTACAGTTATTGGAGTGTCTGTAAGTAAATTGATGTCAGATGAAGGATTTACATTCAAAGTGAAATTTCCTGAGCCGTAATTCGTTAAGTTCAATGAAAGATTGACTATTGCAAGTCCATTGCTGTCTGTTGTTCCAGACCAGACTAAATTTCCTGATTTGTCAGTTATATTTACTGATTTGTTTGGAACGCCAATATTTGTATTGGTGTAAAAGACTTGGACATGATAGTATCTTTTCACAATAGGATTGTTCTGATAAGTTGCGCTTGCAGGCATGTCAACATATCCATAAATTGTTGAATTAGACCTGAAAATTACTGAAGCAGAACTAAGATTTGTCTGAACTGTAAAATTAAACAGGGGATTTACACTTGGATTTACTCCGAATTGGAAACTGCTTATGTTTGAATTCTGTAACTCAATAGACAAACCCCCTTGAGAAGTTAAATTTGCAATGACTGAATTCTTTATTGTGGTTGTTGAGCTATGATAAGGAGAGAAAGTTGTATTGAATATGCAGTTGTCAAAGTAAACTGATGAAGTGTCATAAACTTCAACAGGGCTATTGAATGAAGATGACAGTGAATTTATTGTTGAAGAATTATAAGATTTCAGTTTTATTGAAAGAACAGAACTAGTCATATTAAGATTGCTGTTGTTCAGCATAAGGAATCCGTTTATATCTGAAGTCGTCAAGTTTGTGCTTTCCAGAATCAAAGTTGAATTCTGAACTACTGTGCTATTAATCAGAATATTTTCGTTTACACATGTAACTTTTGTATTGTTTATAATCCATTGCTCAGTAATTCCCGGATATGTGCAATTAAGATTGCTGCTCAAAAGTTCTACTGTGTTTGATGAGGAAAGATTCTCAAATGAAGAGCTTGAGCAATTAATAGTATAATTTTTGAATCCTGTTGACGAGAAAGTTCGATTGAATTCAAAAAGCTGTTTTGTCGAATTGAATAACATTGATGCGCTCAAATCAGAAAAGGAAATGCTGCACAAAGCTGCTGAAATAATCAATTGATTGGATAGATTGGTATAATTTGCATAAAAGCTAATTTGATTGTCAACCCTCGCTTTGCCCTCGTAATAGGGCTTGCCTGAATCATCTTCATCCCAAATATCCAGTTGTGAATTACTTGAGGCAGTGTAATTTGAAAATCCTGAGATGTTGAAGGAAAGCGCATTGTTTGAGTAAGAAAATATTCTGCAGTCAGAGCATAACTGATTATTTTTCAAAACAACTGGCATCTTTTCAAAAGTCAGATTGTAGAAAGTTATGTTTGCAGACTTGTTGAATTGAGGATATGCTGAAGAAAGGTCAATGAAATTATTTTTTATTGTAAACGCTTCTGTTGCGCTGCTAAGATTTATTGAATTGAGGAATCTCAGCTGAACATCATTTCCCTGATTCTGGAAAGAATTGTCAGCTTGACTTAATATGAGAATTGAGTTGATTGAATCCATGGCATTAATCATTGGATATCCGCTGACTGAAACTGAAGTTCTTTTTAGAAGATTCTCAACTTCTTTTTGCGTCGCGTTAATGTTATTCAGCTTTTCATACTGATAAATTATGGCTGCAACCGCAGCTGCATGTGGAGTCGCCATTGATGTTCCTGAGCTTATGCAAAATCCCCCAGCCATGCATGTAGATGCAATGCTGCTTCCAGGTGCAAGCAAATCAAGAATTGGGGCTGTGTTGGTGTATGATGCGATTGCGTCTGCTTTTGTTGTTGCTCCGACGCTTGTAACATTTTGAATACAAGAAGGTGTGGATATTTTGCTCATCCCCTCATTTCCAGATGCTGCAAAAACAGAGATTTTCTTGCTGACCGCATTATTTATCGAAGAAGCAAATAATGTCTGATTTGCATCGCAGTAACTGCTATAGCACGTTGAAAAACGGCAATCATTTCCAAGGCTCATGCTGATTACTGAAATATTCAATGCGACTGAATTGCTTGAACACCAATCTATTCCGGCAATAACATCTGATGAATATCCGCTCCCTGAAGCGTCAAGAACTTTAACGGCAGCGACTTTTGCTCCATAAGCGATTCCCCTGTAAACTGAATCCTGGGAAGCTATAATTCCAGCCATGATTGTTCCGTGTCCCTGGTCATCATAGGGATCGGTATCGTTGCTTATGAAATCAAATCCACCTACATACACATTAGCCAATGCAGCATGGCTGTAGTTAATTCCTGTATCAAGAATGCAGACTGTCTGGCCAAGGCCTGTAAGATTAAATCCGTTGACTTGTTTTGACCAGACGGACGTCGCGTTGATTAGCTGAGCAGAATCATTCAGGAAAACATAAACTTTCTCATCAACATCTATGCTTTTGACAGCTGGATTGCTTTGCAGCTTTTCCAGTCCGGCTTTGTTTATAATTCCTGCAACTGCGTTTTCCCTAAGCAAATGGATTAATTTGAAATCATCGGATAAATCATCAATTTGCACGGAAGGATTGTCATTAAACTGAATAATTACCCTGGTCTCACCCTGTTCATTGATTATGCTGGCAATTTCAGGATAATTGGAAATGACATTTCCAGTCAATTTGGGCTGAATTAAGAAAAATGAAATGTAAAGCAGGGCTACAAGCGTTAGTACAGTTACACCTACTTTTCTCCCCCTTTCATGGATAATCATTGATAAGGACTCGCAAAAGATTTATTTAAATATTATGACAGTGATAGTATATCATAATAGGGATAAGGCTTGGCTGACTTAAAAGCAAGCCCTAAATGATGGGCGATATAAACAAGAAAATGAAAAAAACAATTATATGGATTTTGGCAATAGTGGCTGTTTTGCTTATAGCGGTAGTTATCTTCACACCCGATACTATTACTTTCAATATGCGCGCAAATGACACTAGCCCTGATTATAAGATAACAAAATGCTGCTACCAGGGAACTCTTGGAGCAAGAACTTCTGAGGGCCAGTCAAGCTATTCTGATGAGCAGATTCTTGAATTGTTAAAAAAGCTTTATTCTGACAATTGTTTCCTGCTGGAAAAATATCCAAGACAGCAGGTCTTTCTGGATTTTCCAAAACAATCCCTTGGATCAGCAAGGAATAATTTGATTTATTACAAAGAAACAGGAAATAAGATTCTGGTTGTTAATGGAAATACTCTTAATGAAAGCTTCAAAGAATGCTAATTCTTAACTGTAAATCCCTTTAGAATTCATGAAATTCATGAAGGTCTTTATTGCAGCTGCAGCCTCAGCTTGAGTTGAAGGATCAAGGATTAAAACTCTTGGTGTTAAGACAAAAGTCTGTTGATACCATAATGAATTGAAATAATCTCTCTCGCATCCAGTTGCTCCATCTCCTGAGCTTACTGCTTCGTTGCATGTTGGCTTGACTGAGAAATTGCTTCCTCCCAAATCCAATCCATCTGTATCGCTCCTGTATTCAAATCCGATTGTAGTGTCAAAGTAATCTGTTACAACATGCATCTGGCCTATGTCCTGAGTCACATTTGCATTGTTCCATAGCCAATAGCAGTTTCCCTCGTAAAATCCTGAAGAATTGTCGCATGCCTGAGTCAAGTCATACCAAATCTTTCTAACCTGATCTTCTGTTGCAAAAACAGAGATGTTGATCAGCTGCTCTCCTGTGTTTCCGTCTCCGTCAACTGCGAATAATCTTGCCTGATAATATCCTTCTTTGCTATAGTTTATACTTTTTGATAAGAAAGGATCTAAAGTGTAATTAGGCATGACATAATCCTGGTCATTGTTCGCAATTCCGTCATGATCTGAATCATTGATTATATCCTTGTCCAAATAAATGCCCAAGTCTCTTGCGTCAACGCCCATAGTTATTCTCATAACCTGCTCAAGCTCAGAAACTGTTCCTGGCTGATATGGGTCTCCGGCCTGATAAAGGACATCAACTGATTTGTTTACAAAAGTTCTCAGATTATCCATTCCCGCAATATTAATTGAGGGATTTATTGTATCTTGAATAACAAAGAAATTTCCAATCTTGTGCCATGTCTCATTGTTCCAAATAACGTGAATGTCATATTTTCCCTTGGGATAAGAGCATGGAATCTTGAAGTAGAAAGTCTTGTATATTTTTTCTCCTGCATTTACAGTCAATGACTCATCTGAATTTAAGAGGCTTCCATTGTACAGAATTGGAGAGTCAGGATTTCCGTTCGCAGTATGATCCTGCACATCAAAAGTTATTGTCTCATTCGTATCTCCGTTGTTAACTCCAAACATTGTGAACTGCACTTTTTCATTGCAGATATATTTGTTGCCGTTCTCATATTTTCCTGAATAGATAATATGACCTTCTGCATTAAAATTAACTTCAGGTAAAATCACTCTGTTTTCATCTAACTCAACATCATGCTTCTTCTTACCAGAGTTATTTACATTGATTTCAAAGTCTTTTTCATCTGAACCTTGGATAACCATGTGATAAACGGCTAATGATCCTGAAACAGGAAGATATGCGTTGTAATTTCCATCTTTGTCTGAGATTGTATCAGGAACCGATTTTGGCTGCAAATTTGAGTAGTCTCCCGTTGTTCCATTTACTACATCATAAACTGAAGCATCATAAAATGAGATATTGACTCCTGAGACTGGCTGTCCTGTATCAATATCATAAACTTTTCCGTACAAGTTTTCATCTTGAACATAAACTTCAATGCCTGTTGATTTGGTTGTATTTCCATCATTTACTTCCAAAGTCACATTATAATTTCCAGCTATATCAAAAGTTTTACTGAAGCTCTGTCCGATGCTTGCAAGAGGACCATTGATATACCAATTGAAAGAAAGGGAATCTGAATCAGGGTCAGCTGCAGCTGCATTAAAAGTCAGATTTCTTGTTCTTGTAATATTCAATGTTCCAGCAATCCCGGATAATGGGCCTGTGATTAAAGTATTCCAGATATATCCTCTTTCATAGTTAGAAACTTTGTTGAGGATATTCAGGCTATGAATAATAGGCTCTTGATTTGGAGCATATGCCATGACGGTTATAGTTTCATCATCAGTTGTCTGCCCATCAGAAACTGTAAATGTTATCTGATAACTCCCTATTTGAGAATGGGCTGGGGTCCAGGAGAATGTTTTTGTTCCAGAGTTAAAGCTTGCTCCTGAAGGAAGGTTTGACGCTGAAAATATCAAAGTATCATTGTCAGAATCTGTAGCTGAAATTGTAAACTGAAGCAAAGAATTCTCAAGTATTTGCTTGTTTCCAATTGAATTCAAAATAGGAGCATGATTTGTTGAGGTGTTTGTCTGGTTGTTTCCAGTTCCGCTGCTGGAAACAGTTATTGTGAATGATTGAGTTGCTGAAGAAGATGCATCAGAAACTTGAATAACCACATTGTTTGTTCCGACCTGGCTTTCAGATGGAGTCCAAGAAATTGTGTTTGAGTTTATAGCCATTCCTTCTGGTTTTGTAGTCAATGAATAGATTAATGCATCATTGTCAGGATCTGAAGCTGCAATCTGATAAGAATAAAGCTGTCCTGAAACCGCAATTCTTGAAGGATCAGAAGTTATTGCTGGTGGGGAATTTGCAATGGTTACAGATGCTTCTCCAAGTAATATTGGGCCAGTGTAAGAAGTTGCGGGATAAAAGACCTTGCAAGAGATTATTGCATGGCCGACATATATATTGCGGAGGGTATTTGAATTTCCATCCAATCTTCCATTCACATACCAGTTAAAATTGTATAGTGAAGGGTCAGCGCCCTGAAGAATACATGTTAAAGTTTCGCCGTTAGCCGGATTCTCAGGAGTTATGACAACCGCATTTGCGGCAAATGCTGTTGAAATCAAAAGAATCCCTATCAGCAATAAAAATAATTTCTTCACCATTTTAATGAAATTCCTCCGCCAAGGAAAAATGCATCATAAAGATTATCTTCAGATTGTCCTTTGTAAATTTCCTGTATGAAAGATAATGAAAGATTGCCAAAGTCTAATTTTTCGCCCAGACTGTATTTTAATTCTGTTTTCTCAGCTGAGCCTTGCTCAACAATCTGCTCGATTTTCGGCCTGATGCTCAAAGGGCCAAAAACAAAATTCTTCTCAATCCCTGTTCTTGTTTCTTTAAGTCCATTTCCTGAATTTAAAACAACTTTTTCCAGCGGAGCTGGGAGATTTATCTCAACGTTGTCTGTTGAATCGCCATTAGCCATTGAATTATATAATTCAAAGCCTTTGTAAGAAACTTTTGCCTTCATTCCTGAAGCATTTGTCTTGTGAGAAATTGCAACTATATCTTGGCTTAAATTTGCATTTGTTGAAGTTGTGTAAGGCCCAGCCATGATTGAAAATCCTTTGTTGCCATATCCTACCATAAAATCAAGATTTGTTCTGTCAACGTCATCTTTCCCCACTCTTGTGCTCTGTCCATTCTGAACATACAAAGTTTTCTTGAATGCTTCTATGTCAAGAGCCAGAATGTAATTTCCCACGTTTGTCTTGTTTCTGCTTTCAAAGATGTATCCATAACCATTGCTTTTTCTTCCCATGGTTGATTCATTGTGGGCTCCGAAATTGATGGTGTTATCAGACGAAAGTTTAGCCTGTGCATTTGAAGAGAATAAGGCAGAACCTATCAAAAAAGTGCCTAATAAATACTTATATAACCCTGATTTCTTAGCCATAATATACGCTAGTCAAACTTGTATATAAACCTTTCTTTTTAATACCTTTAGAGTAGTGAAAAAGACCCGATTTTTACCACTTTTACAGTGCACAAAAATTAAATCGAAAAGATTCTAATAGCTAAAGGAAGAATAAGAAAAGATAATTGGGTAATAAGAATAGTCTCCAAAGAAGAAACAAATTTGAGAAAATTGCAGGAATTATTAAAAAAGTTTTATGGTATTTACAGCATAGTAACTAGATGTATTAATGGTCTTGGAGCGATTTATTATGAATTAAATATCAATCGAAAAGAAGAAGTAAAAAAGTTAATAAGGCCTGGTTTTATTAAGGATATATTCAAAAATGACCTATAAAGAGCAGCTTAAAAAAATTAGTGATTATGAATATGAATTGCCAAAAACTGGCCAGATGCTTGTTCCAGGAAAAATATTTGCTTCAGCAAAATTAATGGAAAAAATAGAAGATGATGCAATAAAACAAGTTGCAAATGTCGCTTGCTTACCTGGAATTTATAAATATTCTCTTGCGATGCCTGACTTGCACACTGGCTACGGATTTGGAATAGGTGGCGTCGCTGCCTTGGATTATGAAAAGGGCGGAATTTCTCCTGGCGGAATAGGCTATGACATCAACTGCTTAACGGGAGATACAAGAATATTAACAGAATTTGGCACATCATTAAAAATAGAAGAATTTAATGACTATAAATCTGAAATGGAAATAGAACAAAATAATCAAATATTAAAAAAAATAATTTTTTCAGAAAAACTTCAAACTTTAAATGTCAATTCTAAAGAAATTGAAAATAAACCGGTTGAATTTTTTATGTCGAGAGATTCTTCAAAGGTATATGAAGTAATACTAAATTCTGGGCTTAAAATTAAGGCCACTTCAGAACACCCTTTCTTAACTAAAAATGGAATGAAAGCATTAGATAAAATTGGAAATGAAGAGATTGCATTAAACTTATTTGAAGGAATTGAATATAACAAAAACATCAATAAAAACGGGGCGATTTTAGCAAAGATTATAGGATATATGTTTGGAGACGGCTGCACATATGAATCTAATGGGAGATTATTTTCTGCAATTTATGGTACCGAAGAGGATCTTAAAAAAATAAAGGAAGATTTAGCTGAAATAAATGTAAACTCAAGAATATATGCAAGAGAAAGAAATCATAAGATAGACACAAAATATGGTAAAAAAGAGTTTTCTGCTGTAAATTATGAATTGCATATTCATTCTAAAGAATTCAATACTTTATTAAAAGAAAAAGGGATGCCTCTTGGAAATAAAACCAGGCAAGAAGTAAAGATCCCAAAATGGATAAAAGAGTCTAGCCGGGTAATAAAAAGATTATTTTTAGCAGGATTTTTCGGAGCAGAAATGTCTTCTCCTAAAACAAGTTCTAAAACTTGCTTTTTCTGTCCAACAATTAGCCAAAATAAGATAGAATCATTAAAACAGAACTGCCGTGATTTCCTAATAGCAATAGGATTAATGCTAGAAGAGTTTGGAATTAAAGACTATTCAATTTCTGACTTTGCAGATTTCAAAAATCAGTATAATGAAAATACTGTAACAACCCGACTTTTTATCAAGGGAGAAGACAATATGCTAAAGCTATGGAGAACAATAGGCTTTGAGTATAATAAAAAAAGAATTGAATTAGCGAATATTGCTTCTCTTTACATTCTTCTTAAGAAAAGTGAAAACGCAAAAAGGCATGAAATTGCTGAAAAAGTTAAAGATTATAAGAAAAAAGGCTTAACCTTAAAAGAAGTCCAAAAAATATTCTCAAATCAAATAAATGGAAGATTTATCGAAAGGCATTATTATGCAAAGGCTGGACAAAGAATTAATCTTGATTTCTTAAGCTTTAATGATTTTTGCAATATTAAGAAGAAGGAGCTTATTTCTTTTGGCGCTATTTTTGATAGTATAAAAGAAATAAAAAAATTAGAAGGGAACTATAAAGTATATGATTTTAATATAAGGGATAATCATAATTTTATTGCAAATTCTTTCATTGTCTCAAACTGCGGCGTCCGTTTGCTGAGAACTAATCTGAAAAAAGATGAAATCTATCCGAAGATAAAAGAGCTTCTTGAATCATTATTCAAGCACACTCCTGCAGGCCTAGGCTCATCAAACATAAGAGTTTCCAAAGAACAGATAAAATCAATTCTTGAAAATGGGGCGAAGTGGGCAGTTGAAAATAAATACGGAACAAAAGAAGATCTGGAATTCTGCGAAGAGAATGGGAATATGAAAGGCGCGAATGCGGATTACATCTCAGAGCATGCGAAAGACAGGGGATTCAAGCAAGTTGCGACTCTTGGAAGCGGAAATCATTTTCTTGAAGTCCAATATGTTGACGAAATCTATGACAAAGAAGCTGCGGAAGCATTTGGAATAGAAAAAGGGCAGGTCGTATTAATGATTCATTGCGGAAGCAGGGGCTTGGGTCATCAAGTATGCTCTGATTATCTAAGGGAAATGGAAAAAACTTTCCCTGAGATTGTTGAAAAACTTCCTGACAGAGAATTGATTTATGCTCCCGCCGAACACCCTCTGGCAAAAAAATATTTTTCAGCGATGGCTGCAGCGGCTAACTTTGCATGGTGCAACAGGCATATAATAGGACATCAATGCAGAATAGCTTTTTCAGAAATTTTCCCAAAATCAAAATTGGAAACGGTTTATGATGTGGCGCACAACATTGCAAAAATTGAAGCTCATAATATAGACGGAAAAGACACAAAAGTTTACATGCACAGAAAAGGCGCCACAAGAGCTTTTGGCCCTGGAAATCCTGAAATTCCAAAGGCATATCAAAAAGTCGGGCAGCCAATCATTCTTCCTGGAAGCATGGGAACAGCATCATACATTCTTGTTGGAACAAAAAGAGCAGAAGAAATCAGCTTCGCGTCAACAGCTCATGGAGCAGGAAGAGAAATGTCAAGGCACGAGGCCCTGCGACATTATACTGGAGAGGGAATAAAAAAAGATTTGGAATCAAGAAAAATTTTCATCAAGGCAGCGTCCTGGAAAGGAATTGCTGAGGAAGCTCCGGGAGCATACAAAGACGTTGACGAAGTCGTTGAAGTCTCGCATAAAGTGGGAATTGGCAACAAAGTTGCAAGACTCAAGCCGATTGGCGTGATAAAAGGATAAAGGGGGATAAAATGCAAGATTTATACAAAGAAAGCTTGGAAAAAATTCTGAAAAAACACCCGGATACTGTTGCAGTCATGGTTCATGGCTCTTCTTTAAATGGAAAGTTGGAGGATTATTCCGACATTGACTTTAATGTTTTTATTTCAGGCAAAGTCAAGAACCCTATTGAAGATGAAATAATCAGCTATCGTGGGAAAACAATACTTATAAATCTAAATTTTGATAATTACAAAGAAGCGCTCAAATCAATCAGCAATGAAAAAAAAGTTGAGCAAATTCTGGTAAGCTATACTGCACTAAGAGATATAAAAATCATTTATGACAAAATTGATTTTATCAGAAAATTCAAGAAAGCATCTGAAGAAAATTTCAATGGATTTAAGGAAAAACAAGCTAAACTACTCTCAATAAAATTCAATATAATGCTGGACTTTTACTTCAAACTTAAAAGATCATATGCACGGAAAGATAATTTCAAAATGCTTTATTCAGCCGAGGGA
>Ga0315286_10007645_pt1 | contig 10602 bp, 8 predicted proteins | sample YL17G10_0_MG_FD_205038 | JGI IMG/M metagenome (GOLD analysis project Ga0315286, IMG submission 205038) | Sediment microbial communities from Yellowstone Lake, YNP, Wyoming, USA - YL17G10_0 | ecosystem: Environmental > Aquatic > Freshwater > Lake > Sediment | place: USA: Wyoming | collected...
CTTGCACAGCTTGGCGGCCTGCGCCGGAGCGCCGGCCACGTCGAGGATCGCGAGCGCGAGCGCCTCGTCCATGTCGGCGGGCATCTTGGCGTAGATGCCTGTCTCGAAGAGGATGGCCTGACCCTTGACCTTGACCTGGCAGGTGTCCTTGTTGATGGAGATGACCTCGTCGACCTTGAGCGGCGTCAGCGACAGCGAAACGAGCGTGGCGATGCGATCGCCGACCGTGAGGTCGCGGTCCTTTAGCTTGGGGCCGATCTCCTTGATCGTGCCGAGCAGCATGCCGCCCGAGCCCGTGTCGGGGTTGTGGTGCTTGCCGCGGCTGGCGATGATGTCGAGGCTGTGACGCGCCATCTTCTGCACGTCGCCGCCCTCGGCTTCTTCGATCTGCGTGAAGCTCGCCGCGTCGACGTTCAGCGTGTCGACGTCGATGAGGATCTCGTTGTCGTAGATCTCCATCGTGTTGTCGATGCGCTTCGCCGGCTGCGGTAGCACTCCCTTGGGCTCGATGACCCGGTGGGCGCCGAACTTGTTGCCTTCCTTCATTCCTTCTCCTTCCCCTCGGGGTGAGTGCCCGCTCTCGATGGCAAGAGCCGCCTCCGTGCGCGGGATGTCCTCCGTCGGTTCGCTTAGCCTTCTACCCTGACGACCGAGCCGGCGCCCTGGCCGCCGCCCACGCAGGCGCCGGTGAGGCCGATCTCCTTGCCGCGCTTCTGCAGCTCGTGGATGAGCGTCACGACCATGCGTGTGCCGGTGCTACCGAGCGGGTGGCCCAGGGCGACCGCCCCACCGTTGACGTTGACGATGTCGGGATCGAGCCCAAGTTCACGGGTCGCGAGCGCTGCGACGCAGGCGAACGCCTCGTTGAGTTCGGCCAGATCGACGTCCTTGGCCGTGAGGCCCGCCCTCTGCAACGCCAGTTGAGCGGCCTTGGTCTCGCCGAGGCCCATGATCTCGGGTGCGCACGCGGCAGTGACGTAGCTCACCAGTGTCGCGATCGGCTTGAAGCCCAGCTCGGCGGCCTTCTTGCGGGACGTGACGACGACGGCGCTGGCGCCGTCGCTGAGCGCCGAGGCGTTGCCGGCGGTCACGACGCCGCCTTCCTTGAAGAACGGCTTGAGCTTCGCCATCGACGCGAGACTGGCGTCGCGGCGCGGGCACTCGTCGGTATCGACGACCACGGGGTCGCCCTTGCGTTGTGGAAGGACGATCGGGACGATCTCGTCCTTGAAACGGCCGCCGTCGATGGCCGCCACGGCGTTGAGGTGGCTCTTGTAGGCGACCTCGTCCTGCTGCTCGCGGGTGATGCCGAACTGCTCGCACAGGTTCTCGGCGGTCACGCCCATGTGGTAGTTGCCGAAGGCGTCCCAGAGGCCGTCCCACACCATGGTGTCGTACATCTTGTCTGTAGGCATGCCCATGCGGTAGCCGCTGCGGCCGTTCTGGAGGACCCACGGCGCGCGGGTCATGTTCTCCATGCCGCCGACCAGAAAGATGTCGCCGTCGCCGGCCTTGATGGCGTTAGCCGCCATCGCCAGGGCGGCTGCGCTGGAGACGCAGACGCGGTTGACGGTGATCGCCGGCACCTCGACGGGAATGCCGGCCTTGATCTCGGCCTGGCGGGCGGAGTTCTGGCCCAGGCCCGCCTGAATGACGTTGCCGAAGATGACCTCTTCGAGCTGCTCACCTTGGACGCCGGCGCGCTCGAGCGCCTCCTTCATGACCAGGGCGCCCAGATCGATCGCCGGCGTCTTGGCGAAACCGCCCATGAAGCGGCCTTGCGCGGTGCGAACCGCAGAGAGAATGACGACGTCGTTGTCAGACACGGTTTCCTCCTCGTGTCGTACCGTGCGTGGCTCCAGCTTCCGCCGCGAGATCCACGCTCCGCTCCACGACACAGTGGTTGATGATCGACGTGTGGATCGTACTGCCTCACGCCTCTTCGTGACGGCGGACGACTTCTTGCGCCAGGAACGCGGCGACCTCGAGCGGCGTGGTGCGCGGCCCGAAGCCGGCGTCGTAGCCGAGCTCCTTGGCGAACGCGTTGGTGATGCGCGGTCCGCCGACCACGATCACGAAGCGTTCGCGAACGCCCTCTGCCTCGAGCAGCTCGATGAGCTGCGTGAGGTGCTGGACGTGGATGTTCTTCTGCGTGACGATCTGGCTCACGAGGATGGCGTCGGCGTCGCGCTCGAGAGCCGTCTTCAGGAGCTGCGCGCAGGGGATCTGGGAGCCCATGTTGAGCGCGTCCATCTCCGGATAGCGCTCCAGCCCGTAGTTCCCGGCGAAGCCCTTCATGTTCATGATGGCGTCGATACCGACCGTGTGCGCGTCGCTCTCGATAGCGGCGCCGACGATGGTGAGCCTGCGCCCGAGCTTCCCCTTGATGAGGGCGTTGATGGCGTAGTAGTCCATCTCGTCGACCTCGAGGTAGTCGCCCTTGACTTCGTCGGGATCGATGCCGGTGTCGGTGCGGCCGTAGGCCACGTAGAACGTGTACTCGGGGTCGATGGCCTTGCACTCGGCGATACCTACGGTGTGGAAGCCGAGCTTCTCCAGGTACTGCTTGCCGACGTCGGCGGCCTTGATCGAGTGCGCGATCGGGAGGGTGAAGGAGAATTGGATGACCCCGTCATCACGAGTATCACCGTACGGTCGTACTAGCATCAGTGCCTCCCTTCTTCGCCCGAGGCCTGGCCGCCGGGCGGCGGGCCCACAGGCGCGCCGCTCATGCGGCCCTCGCGCAGCGCCGCAAAGAACGGGTTGAAGTAGTCGGCGGCGACTGCGAAGACGCCTTCGCCGCCGCGTCCGCCCTTGGGATCGCGCTTGACGTCGGCGAACATGCCGCGCGAGAGCGCCTCGAAGAGCCCGATCTCGCGGACCTCCTCAAGCTGCTCGGCGGCTTTGCGCAGCTGGTCGTTGGCGCGCTGCTCGATCATGCCGCCGGGCTTGAACGTGACCTCGTTCGCCAGGTCACGGCAGCTCTCGAACACGTACTTGGCGTTCTTGATGCTCAAGTAGCGGTCCTGAAGCAGTGGCGTGTGCAGGGCCTCGGTGAGCATGCCGAGCAGCATGATCTCCTGCCCGGTGAAGATGCCGGTGAAGTTGAACATGCCGTCGATGATATGGCCGTGGAAGATGTCGCCGGGCATGTACTTGGTGGGCGGCATGTACTTGAGCGGGTAGCCCGGGAAGAGCTGTCGGACCAGCTGCGCATCGGCGATCTGGTAGACGACCTGGTCGGGTTTGGCTGGGTCGATCTCGAAGGCGTGCCCGAGCCCGATCTGCCAGGGCTCCAGATCGGCGCGCAGCGCGAAGGCCTCGTTGATGAAGTCGGAGCTGACGACCGTGAAGCCCTTCTCGAAGGCGTCGGCGGTGGTGAGGTAGTTGTCCTCGCCGGTGTTGATGATGATGCCGGCACGCGCGTTGATCAGCCGCGAGAGGTACTGGTCGACGAAGGTGCGTTTCATGTTGATGTTGCGGAAGATGATGCCGTACATGGAGTCGTTGAGCATCATGTCGAGGCGCTCCAGCGCGCCCATGGTGGCGATCTCGGGCATACAGAGACCACTGGCGTAGTTGCACAGGCGGATGTAGCGGCCGAGCTCGGCGCCGACCTCGTCGAGGGCGGCGCGCATGAGGCGGAAGTTCTCCTGGGTCGCGTAGGTGCCGCCGAAACCCTCGGTGGTCTCGCCGTAAGGCACGTAGTCGAGCAGGCTCTGCGCCGTGGTGCGGATGACGGCGATCACGTCGGCGCCGGCGCGCGCGGCGGCCTTGGCTTGGGCGGCGTCCTCGTAGATGTTGCCGGTGGCGACGATCACGTAGACGTATGGCTTGACGGCCTCGCCGGTCTCAGCCACGAGCTCGTTGCGCCGTCGCCGCACGGCGTCGATGCGCGCGACGCCCTCGCGGGCGAGCTCCTCGGCGCGCGCCTCTGCGGCGGCGCGCCGTTCGGCTGGCACCCCGGCGAGCTTCAGCTCGCCGGCGGCCACGCCTTCGGCGGCCTCCTGGGGGCTTGTGCCGGTCTGCAGCATGAGGTCGACGAAGGGCCGCATGATGCCGCCCGGGAGCAGCTCGCGCGCCTGCTCCACGACGACGTTGACCAGCGGCACGTCGATCTCGTTGACGCCGGCGAGGCCGAGCAGGCGCAGCGTGGCGCGCTCGGTGGTGTCGGTCGTGTGCTCGTCGATGTGCTGCTGGATGTCGTCGGCGATGGCGTCGGCCGCGACGTGGGCGCGGTCGACCAGGGCGCCGTTCAAGCGGAGCGCATCGTTCACTGCATCACCCTCTTTCTGTCAGGGAGAGACCCCGTCGGCCGCCGCGCCGCGCCGGGTAGCGAGGCGCGGCCATTCACGACGTCGAAGACAGGCACGCGGCCGCCCACGGCGCCGGCGACCGCATCGAAGAAGACCATGGGCTGATAGGGCTGTGGTACCCGGAACGGGTTCGCGGTAACAGCCAGCACGCGCAGCGGGGTGAGCACTTCGAGCGCGATGCCACGCTTGCGAAAACGCTGCACCGACGCCGCCGGCAGCACCAGCACCGTGGCGTCACGCACCACGACGCGCAGCCCCCGACGCGGCGGAAGCACGCGCGTGAAGTCATCGACGAACTCCTGCGTGAGGGCGCCGCCGATGAAGAGCGTGCGCGTCCCCAGCCGCTCGACCTCTCGGGCCACCGTGACTCCCTCCCCGACGACCGTGTCGAGCTCCAGTCTGGTGACTGCGTCGCGGTCGCCGAAGGACAGGGCGCGCGCGCCCTGCGCCAGGTACGGCGCCAGCTGCGCGCGCGTCTCGTCCGACACCGCGGGCAGCAGCAGCATGTCGAGGGTCGCCGCCGTGGTCTCGAGCACATCGTTCAGGGTGTCGCCGACCATGCCTCCCGTGGCGACCACGACGCCGTCGCTCACGCGCGGCGAAGCGCTGCCGATGCGGTTGATAGCGCCGTCGACGAGCACCTGCTCGGCGCCGTGCGCCTGGAGCCGCTCGATGGTCACGCGCAGCTCCGCCAGTGTCGTCGGGCCGCTGACCTCGACGTGGCCCGCGTTGCCGGCGCGGCCGATGATCACGCGCCCCAGCGGCGTGATAAACGGCAGCTCCTCCAGCACCTCCATGGCGTAGCGCGAGCGCTCGAGCGAGCCCTGCGTGGTGGCCACGAGGGTCCCGGCCGGCGGCGCTATGCGCGGCTTCGCCAGACCGGTGAGGTGGTCGATGGGTTCGCCGTCGAGGCCCAGAGAGGTGAGACCGAACAGGTGCGGGCAGTTCGCCATGAGGGCGTTGACGATGGTGGTCTTGCCGGCGTTCTTGACGAGACCGATGACGGCCAGCGAGCGGCTGCCGGAGCCGGTGATGATGTCGTACAGGGCGTCGACTGTGGCCGCGTCGGGGCGCGCTTCGGTGCCGTCGCAGGTCACTTCTTGCCTCCGGCCGCGCGGACCGCGCTCGCCGGGCGGTCGGCGGTACGCAGCGGCCGCCCGCCCGCCTCGGCGCCGTGGCGGATCTCCTTGAGGTAGCTGAAGATCGTGTAGCGCGAAAGATCGAGGGCCTCGGCGACCTGCTCTGCTGAGCGCTTGACGAGGAACGCGCCACGCTCCTCAAGGCGTTTGACGACCTCCATCTTCTCTTCGCGCGACATGGCAGCGGGCGTCTTGCCCATCTCGGCAAGGATCTTGCTGATCATGCCGGCGACCACCTCGCGAATGTCGGCGGCGAAGATCTCGCCCGCCTCGGGGGAGGCGCTGTGGCCGAGGCGGCCGACCGCCGTCACGTTGGCGAGAGCTCGCTGCGCCTGCACGATCGCGGAGATGTCGAGGTTGAGGCCGAGCAGGCCGAACGGCTCGCCGTCTTCGTCGCGCAGCGTCACGGCGAGCGACTTGAGGGTCTTGCCGTCGTGCGACGAGACGTAGAGTCGCACGTCCTCTGTCTCGTCGGCATTGCGCAGGTTGCGAAGCATACGGTCGGTGGGCACGTCGCCAACAGCTCGCCCGGTCACAGCGCCGTTCTCGATGGCGACGATGGAGTGAGGGAGCCGGCCGACGTCATGAAGCACGACCTCGCAGTCGGGACCGAACATCTCGGCCAGACCCTGGACAACGGGCAGCAGTATCTGCAGGCGAGCGTCGAGCGGCTGTCTGAGCAAACGACCCTCCAGTCGCGGCGGCGTAGTACGGGGGCTCCCCAAGGCGCCGCTACGACCTTGGAGGACAGGTATACACCGGCGCGCGGGCGTTTGTCAAAAAAGGTGGGGCATCTACCCGGTTTAGTGGGGATGCCGTACGCAAGAACGGGCGGGCGGCGCATCCACGCCGCCCGCCCGCTGCCTTCAGTCGGCGGGTGTACTGGCGTTCCTCAGAGGTTCGCCGGCCGCTCCGCGAGTGTGACGGTGACGTCTTGCGTCTTGCCGTCCCGCTCGATCGTGAGCGTGACCTTGTCGCCGGGCTTCTTTTGCGTGAGGAAGGCGATCAGCTCGTCGGCGCTCGAGACCGCCTGCCCGTCGGCCGCAGTGACCACGTCGCCGCCGACGGTGAACTGTTGGCCCTGGACGGTGACCGTCTGGTCTCCGGCCTTGATGCCGGCCTTGGCCGCCGGGCTGCCCGGGTAGACCTTCTCGACGAGGGCTCCGCCCTGCGTCTTCATGTTGAACGTGCTGGCGATATCGCTGGTGATGGTCTGCAGGCCGACGCCCATCCAGGCGTACTGGACCTTGCCGGTGCTGCGCAGCTGTTCGAGTGAGCGGATGGCGGTGTTGATCGGCACGGCGAAGCCGAGACCGTCGTTGCCGCCGCCCTGCGAGGCGATCTGCTCGTTGATGCCGATCACTCGGCCGTTGCCGTCGATGAGCGGTCCGCCGGAGTTGCCCTGGTTGATGGCCGCGTCCGTCTGGATGCCGTTGGGGATGGTCTGGCCGTTGGGCGCCTGGAGGCTGCGGCCCGTGGCCGAGACGATACCCGAGGTGATGGAGAAGTCGTAGCCCAGAGGGTTGCCGATGGCGACCACGGGCTCACCGACGGTGACCTTGGACGAATCGCCCAGCGGCAGCGGGTTGAGAGTCACGGCACTGGGGTCGACCTTGATGACGGCGACGTCGCTGCCGACGTCTACGCCGACGAGCTCGCCCTTGACGCGCTGCGTCTCGGAGCCGCCCTTGTTGAAGACCACGGTGACGCCGCTGGCCTGCTGGCCGTTCTCGTCGACCACGTGGGCGTTGGTGAGGATGTAGCCCTCCTTGTCGACCACGAAGCCGGTGCCCAGAGCTTGGCCACTCTGAGCCTGGCCGAACTGGTCGGTGCCTGCGGTGGCAAAGTCGGAGAGCACCATGACGACGCCGCCCGAGAGGTTCTGGTAGATCTGCTCGGGCGACTGGCCTTCGCCGGTCGTCGGCGCGTATACGGCCGGCGTCTCCGCCGCCCTCTGCACGACAGTCTCCGTGGACTCGCCGAAGTCGAACACGAGTACGAGGACGAGGACCACGAGCGCGGCGCCGACGGCCCCGCCCCCGAGCCCTACGAGGAACCCTCTCATCTTGATCATTGCTTTCCCTTCGTTGTCACAGCTCGTGGGTGCGGAGGGGCCGTGGCCGCGGCCGGGCGCCCCTCTCCCGTTGCCCACGATGATGTCTGTTGGGTGTTAACTGCTCACAGGGGCGTGTTGAGTAACGCCTCCGCAGTGATTAAGGATTATGAATCGCCGCTCGGGGCGCGCCGCCGAGGCGCGCGCGGCAGTCGCACGGAGAAGCTCGCGCCGCCGCCGCCCGATTCGGCGCGGATGCCGCCGCCCATCATCTCGGTGAGCTCGCGGGCGATCGAGAGGCCCAGGCCGGCGCCCGAGGTGGTGGCGCGTTCCTCGCTGCCGCGGTGGAAGCGCTCGAAGACGTGCGGCAGCTCCGCCGCCGGGATCCCGGGCCCGTCGTCGCTCACGACGATCGTCGCCCACGAGGCCTCGGCTTGGGTAGCCACACGCACGCTGCTGCCTTGTGGCGAGAACTTGACGGCGTTGTCGACGAGCGCGCGCAGCACCTGGGCCAGGCGCTGCTCGTCGCACCACGCCGTCACGGCCTCGCCGTCGTCCAAGCTGAGCGTCAGCTCTTTGGCCTGCGCCTGCACCTGGAACTCGTCGAGGACCGAGCGTGACACCGCCTCGAGATCGACATCTTCAGGCTGCATCTCGATGGAGCCCGCCTCTACCCGCGAGAGGTCGAGCATGCTCACGGCGAGGTTGCGCAGGCGGTCGACCTGCTGGCGCATGAGTTGCAGGAACTCGCGCTGCTCCTCGGCGTTCACATTGCCCTCGTCGATGAGCTCGAGGAAGCCGGCCAGCGAGAAGAGCGGCGTCTTGAACTCGTGCGAGGCGTTGGCGATGAGGTCGCGGCGGGCGCGGTCGAGGCGTGCCTGCGAGGTGACGTCGCGCAGCACGATGATCGAGGTGAAGTCGGCGGCTCCGGCGATCGGATACGTCGTGGCCTCGAGCGTGCGCTCGCCGTGCACGAACACCACCGCCTGCGCCTCGTCGTCGCGGCGTGACTCGTGCCACGCCTCGGCCACGTCGGCCGGGAAGGTCTCGTCAAGCCCGGCGCCGATCGGCACGGGCTCGTTCAGCAGCTCGGCGGAGGCCGGGTTGGCGATCGTGACCGTGCCCTCATCTGACAGGCCGATGACGCCCTCACTCAAGTCGTTGAGCAGCACCTCGACGCGGTCGCGCTCGTACTCGACCTGGGCGAAGGCGCCGCGCAGCCGGACGGCCATGATGTTGAAGGTCGCCGCGAGCTGCCCGATCTCGTCCTCGACGGTGACCGCCACCGTGGCCGTGAGGTCGCCGCCGGCGATGGCCTCGGCGCTGCGCTCGATGCGCTTCAGGCGCCGGGCGATGAAGTACGAGGCCAGATAGCCGAGCAGGAGGCTGACGCCAAGCGCCAGGACCGTGGCGAAGAACAGCTGGCGCTGGACGGCCGCCACGGCAGCGTCGACGTCGCTGAGCGGCGAGATGACGAGCACTACGCCGGCCACCGTGATGGGGCGGACGTTGGGCATCACCAGAGGCACGGCTGTGGCCGCATAGCGGCCGGCGGGCGTGGTCACCACGCCCTGTACGACCTTCGCCGACGCAAGCGCCTCGGCGATCATCGGGTAGTCGCCCGCTTCGAACGAGTAGGCCAGGGCCCTGGGGTAGAGCGGCACCTGATTCTTCGTGAGGACGATCACGCGCGCGTTGAGCAGGTTATTGAGAAAGTCGACCGCGGACGCCAGCGCCGTCGGGTTGAGGTTGCTTGTGTGGCCCGTTGAGGGGGAGTAGCCGATGAACAGGCCCACAGTGTCGCCGATCGTCTTGACGTTGCTGCGCTGCTGCGCCAGCTTCTGCTGGTCGAGACGGTCGGCAAGCGGCGGCACCACGTAGGCCCAGGCCACGATCATGGCCAGGGCCACGAGCGCGAGGATGAGGATCGTCAACCAGTTCTTGACAGAGCGGAACATGCAGGTCGGGCGCGCCCGGCGCGCTCGCGCCTCCTAGAACTCGCGGAACTTGTAGCCGATGTTGCGCACCGTGAAGATGAACTCCGGGTCCTTGGGGTCGGTCTCGAGCTTCTCGCGCAGGTGACGGATGTGGACGTCCACTGTGCGCGCGTCGCGATAGTCCGAGTCGCCCCAGACCAACTGCAACAGCAGTTGGCGGCTGTACACGCGGCCTGGGTGGGAGATCAGGGTCTTCAGGATCTCGAACTCGATGTAGGTGAGGTCGATCTTGGCCCCGCGCAAGATGACGTTGCGCTTGAGCAGATCGACCTCGAGCTCGTCGACCTTGACGACTTCCTTCTTGGATGCTTCGGCGCTGCGGCTCATCTCGGCGCGGCGCAGCTGGGCGCGCACGCGGCTGCGGAATTCGCGCAGGCTGAACTTGTCTTTGGTGATGTAGTCGTCGGCGCCGATCTCGAGGCCTAGCACTTTGTCGAACTCGTCCGACTTGGCGGTGAGCATGATGATGGGGACGATGCTCTGGGCGCGGATGCGTCGGCAGACCTCCATGCCGTCCACGTGCGGAAGCATGAGGTCGAGGATGACGAGGTCGAAGCTCTCGCGGGTGAAGGTCTCGAGAGCCTCCTGGCCGTCACGGGCGGTGACGACCTGATAGCCCTCCTTTTCGAGGGGGAAACGCAGCAGCTTGAGGATGGCCTCCTCGTCGTCGACCACCAGGATACGGGCCCCGCTGTCTGCCATCACGCCTCCCCCTTCTCGGCACGGTCGCGCCCGCGCGGCGTAGCCAGACCGCGGACGCGGAAAGCGGCGCCCAAGGCCGTGGCGATGGCCTCGCACCCGGCGAGGTCGGCGCCGGGGTAGTCGACGGCCGTCAGTGACGTCTGGATGTCGTGCTGCACACACTGTTCGGCAAACTGGATGACAGCCCTGTACGCCTTGCCGAACAGCGGCCGGCAGATGCGGTCGTAGTTCTCCGGGTCCGCGGCATTCAGGCTCACGGTAACGGCGCTGAGGCCGGCCGCCGCCAGGGCCGCCGGCACGTCCACGTCTGGGTTCAGCAGCTGCCCGTGCCCATTGGTGTCGAGCCGGGCAGGGATGCGCCGCAGCCGCAACCACTCGGTGACGGCGAGCACGAC
>Ga0315286_10007647_pt1 | contig 10599 bp, 9 predicted proteins | sample YL17G10_0_MG_FD_205038 | JGI IMG/M metagenome (GOLD analysis project Ga0315286, IMG submission 205038) | Sediment microbial communities from Yellowstone Lake, YNP, Wyoming, USA - YL17G10_0 | ecosystem: Environmental > Aquatic > Freshwater > Lake > Sediment | place: USA: Wyoming | collected...
CAAGTGCTGCTAGAGATAGCACCAACACCACTGATAGTCATGCTCTTATGAGTCGTATAATTAAAGGTCTTGTTAATACTGTCACTATCAACAGTGTTCATGCCAAAAAAGGTTTGCTCTGAATCAACAAAGGTGCTATTGGCGCACCTAATGCTGGTCCAGGTAACAGTGCCTGCTCTAGTTACAAACACACTGCCTGTTAAAGAGGTAGAATTCATATTCCATTCATAAATACTCCAGCCACCTGAATTCTTCAAGACCATCTTACCTGAAATGTTTCCGACATAAGCTTTCCAGGCACTGTCTTGCTGATTAGCAGAAAGAGTTATTGTTGTTATAGTGCCTCCACGGTCTTGCCTGCTTTGAGGACTAACAGCATAGGTTTCAGTACTAATATTAGTCAAGCCGGCACCAGTTGGCACAGCATAAGTGAAGTTTATCAAAAAAGTGGCATAAAGGGCAAATCCTAATAAGAGTAAAAGCAGCTTAAATTCCTGTTTAATCTTCACCATGTCACCTCAAATTGCAAGCATCATAAAAAATAAATAAAAACAGGGGCAATGCCCTGCTTTTATCCTGATTATTCTCCTCTGTTTACTCTATCTCTGCCCAAAAGTAATAGGTTGTTAGAGCATCTTCTTGACCATCGTGGCCATCCTCAGCCACAAGCAACTGGAAGTCATGCTCTCTATCGTCAAAACCAACTATATCTGCTGAGAGGTCTACCTCGCTATTCTCTATGATTGTAGTAAACACAAGCGCAACCTCATCTGTCAACAACACGTTTTCAAAATCATTATCAACATTGACCGGAGTCTGGCCGTACCTATAAGTATTTGTGGCAGGGCAAGAGTCTGCTGCTATTGGGACAGTCCCAACTTCGAATGCCATATTTGTGAGCTCTGTGTAAGTTTCATTAATCCCATCTGCATCATCATCTTGGATACCATACCATCCTTCTGCAGCATCAACAGTAAAACCATTAGTGCCATCAAATAGGAAACATTTTATGTCAGTCCAAGTGATAGCGCCGGCTGTTGAAGCGTAAATCTCTCCTTTAGGCTCAGCAGCTGTCCAATTGTAAAAGACATAGCCGTCAGATGTCTCTAAAGTTATTGTACCTGTGATGTTACCGTAGTAGCCTGCCCAAGCCTTGGTGGTTGATATACCGTACATGGTTAGCTCGGTAACATTTCCTGCAGCAACATTATCCAGGCTATCCGGAGGATAGGTGGTAAGATCAGGCCTTGAAGAGCCAATCTCAGTTATTGTCTCCACACCAAATGGTGGATCAGAGTCAGCTAAGACTAAAACTGTCAGTAAACTAAATACGGCTATTAAGCCCAAGATAAATATAGTTGTGTTCTTTCTATTATTCATTTTATCACCGTTGCAAGTTTTTAATAAAGTGCGATTTATAGGCACTAATAGCCTAATAACCATACCAATAGCTATACATATATATAAATGTTTCGTTTCAATTAGGAAAACAACAAATCAGAAGTCAGTTTGCAGCCCAAAAAAATCTTGTTTTTGCCAGGCCATCCTCAAGGATTCTCTGCTGAAAACACAACCGTACCATTGCAAATACCAAAAGGATTATTGGTTAAATTAACATGAAGCCTCCAATAAGTCGAATTAACCATATATGCGCCGGGTTGCGTCTGTTTTAAAATTTTAATACCAGAAATAGGGACATAAGAACCTGTTAAAGGAATCATTGAATCATACAATGTAGCTGAGCTTAAATCGTATCTCTCATTAGAAATAGTGATATTCCTCTGTTCGCAAAGCATAGCATACCCTGCACCAGCAACTTCACTGTTGCCGCCATAGCCATACACGCTTATATTCATCGGCACATTGCCCAGGTTAGTAACATTGGCTTGAACTGCTGACGGAGAAGTCTCTGTCACAGCTAAATTTCCAAAGTCAATCAAACTTGTAACATTCAACGCCAAAAGAGCAGAAAGTGAGGCATTGCCATAATCATTATCTTTAGTTGCATAACTATCATTAACAGTCGCATTAGCTCTCCAAGTGCCATTATTTGCATAATACCAAACATCAAACGAACAAGTCCAGTTAACAAGGTATTGGCCGTCATTGCTTGTTTGACTACAACTAGTATTAGTATAATGAGTATTATTATCATCAGGGTCGCTTGAGGCGTTTAGACTGTAATAGAAAGTGCTATTCACATAATTGACATCATTCCATCCATTATAATCACGAATCTTGACTGTGCAATTAATTGATTTGGTTGTTCCTGCAGTAAGAACGACTGATTGGCCGCTGTTGCAGCTTATATTGATAATCTCCGGGTAAGCATTAGTAACATTGACTGTTGAGCGCACACTGTAATTTTTATAATTCGTGCCAGGCCCCCAGCTCGTTACAGGAATGCCCTTGAAAATCAAGAAAACAAGGAAAAAAACAAACAAGGTTAGAAAAATTTTATTCTTATTAATATCAAGATAGCGCGAGTTCTTTATTATAAAGTTTAATTTTCTCATCCTAGCTGTTGCCAAAATTCATTAACCTAATTCTAAGTAAAAGTAATAAGAAGTGCCTGCTGGGCTCGAGCGATTCTCAGCAACAATGGCTTGAAAATCAAAAGTGGTTGTATTATCAAATCCTTTCTGATCATTGTTTATAAGAGAGGCATAAACAAGATTAACACCATCATGCAAGGTTACTTCCTGGAAGACAGCTGTGGAACTCGGTGCTTGTTGAGTATCATTAACCCAGAGTGCTATTGATGAGCAATTATTCTGCGGGATGCTATTATAGCCGGCGCTAAATCCCGTATGGTTTGTGCTGTTAAACGTGTTATTAATATTATCTATAGCAGAATTATTCATTCCGAGAAAACCCTGCTCAGCAATCATTTCTGCACTACTAGCGCAGCTTATTGCTCCTGTAGTGAAATTCACAGAGTTATTCCTTGAAATGTATACTTCACCAGTAATAGAAGCGCCCAAAGGCCATTCATATATACTATAGTTGTTTGAGTTCTTCAAAACATACAATCCTGAAACGTTCCCAACATACGCCTTCCAATTAGCATTCTGCTGCTCAAGATTCAGGTTCAAAGTTATAATTCTGCCACCCAGGTCCTGCCTGTAACCTGCTGTTTGATTAGGGCCAGGGTCCACAGTTGGCGTCCCTGATATTGTTGCTCCTTGAGGCAGTGCATTAGCCAGGTAAAATGATAGGCCACTGAATATGATGATTATGGCAAAACAAAGCAGTAAAATGTTTTTTGTTTTTTTATTTTGATAATTCATCATCACATTCCTCCTGTGGTTAAAGTTTTTGTTATTGTATTCTCATTGTTGTCATAATATTTCCACGCTAGTCTTTTCGTTTAACTGCTTATTCCTTGATTTACCTGCTTACTTTTAGCCTAACTCTAGGTAAAAGTACAATGGTGTTGATCCTACGCCGTCAGATTCTCCAACCAATAATTGGAAGTCATGAGCTGCAGCATTAAATCCAGTTAATGACTCATTTATCAGGGTGGTATAAACAGGGTCTCCTTCTGAATCTGTCAGGAATATCTGGTAAAAGGCAGAAGGGTCAAGCCCAGTGTTGGTATAAGCATTGGTACTGTTGCATCCGCTTATAGGAATTCCACCAACTGCAAAGTCAGGATGAGATATGCTGTTATAAGTCGCCCCGATGCTGTCTGCATCAGTACTATCAATTCCAAGTAGGCCTTCAATAGTTGCGACTTCTGCGCCATCAGCACAGTCTAGGCCAGTCCAGGAAACCCCAGTGTCAGTAGAGGCAAATACTTCGCCGCTCAATGCGCCAAGCCCTGACCAATTGTAAAACACGCTTCCATCAGACGTTGATAAGGTGATATCTCCAGTTATCTCTCCGTAGAAACCAGCCCAATGCGTGGTTACTGAAGTTCCTGTGATATTTAGCTCAGTTACATTTCCTGCCTCAACCGGGATGGTTGCAAGAGATGAATTCACAAAGCTGGCCCTGCTTGTCGTGCCAGCATTTATGGTTGTTGCTCCCTGCACTCCAAATACTGATGTTATCCCTGCATATACTAATCCAAGTACTATCGTTAACAAAATCACTTTCTTAAGATATGCTTCTAATTTCATTTTACTTCTTCACCTCGCGTTTCAATTTAGTAAGATTATCCTCCCTGCCCTCATCTTTTTGAGGACCTAGAATATTCGAAGGATCATAAAGGGCGTAGAGGCTCTGAGCCTGAACGCTTAAAATTTTCTTGAACTCGCTTTTAGTTTTTACATTAAACAAGATTGTTTTTGAAACCCCATCTGGACTTTTTATAGAGAGTTTTTTCAATTCTTTTTTTATTCCAGCATTATCTGATACTAAAACCAGGCTGATATCATCAAGGTTGTCAGTTTCAAAAAGAAGCGCGTCATTTTCAGTGAGAGCTTCTTCTATATGCCAGAAAGCTTTTTCAAGATAGTAGTGAAGCTTAGGATTGTCAAGGAACCATATCTTAAGTATAACTTTATTGTATTCGCTCAACTTCAATAATTTTTTATCTACAAAATCCTTGGTACTCGCGATTAAGAAAGATTGATTTCCAACCAGAGAGTAAAGAAGCCTTGGTTGGCCCTTGTCTCTGTTGGAAATCCTCTTGCTCTGAACAAGGCCGGCCATTTCTAGAAGTCGGAGCTGTTGGCTTATGTTTGCAACAGAGGTGCTGGACATTTTTGCCAGCTGAAATGGGGATTTGCTGCCTGAAGAGAGAATCTTCAGTATGTCCCATTTCGAGGCCGTAAAAAGGGTTTCTTGTTCCATTTTGTTTTTTTTGCTTGCAACGGTTTTGATCATGAACAATTCCTGTTTTTTAAGGCGACAGGAATTGTTTATAGGCTTCCAGTGTTGTTTTGATAATTTTTTTGATTCTAGTATTGATTTTCGGCTATTGAAAGCCTAATATAGCCACAGATATTTAAATGTTTCGGTTATTAGTTAACTACTGTACTTAATAAATCTATAAAATAAGAAAATAAAATAAGTACTCTAATTAATTAAAGACTGAATTATTGTCTCAGAAAGGCTAAAAACAGCAAATCCAAGAAAATCTTAATATTTAACCCAGCTCTGCGTAGAAATAATATGGTGTTGAAGTCCCTGTTGGATTTTCTGGGACTATGATCTGGAAGTCATAAGTGCCCTGATCATACCCTATCTTGTTATCATTAAGCAGAGCTACAAACACAGGATTTCTTCCGTCGGACATGAACAGTTCCTGGAAAGTAGCGTTTTCAGCTGCCGGCTGGCTAGTATCATTAATATAGGTGGCTATTGCCGGGCATGTGCTATTCTGAATAGTCCCGGTCCCTCCTATTACAAATGACCTGTGTATTGATTGGTTAAATGTTTTATTGATGCTGTCGTCGCTACTTGAGTTAATATTCATGTAAGTGTCTTCTGCAGTTATATTCCCTCTATTTGCACAGGCTAATGAGCTGAAGGTGATTGAATTGTTTCTTGAAACATACACCTCTCCCTGCACAACAGTTAAGGCCCAATCGTATATCGTCTTATTATTTGAGTTATCTAAAGTTAATTTTCCTGTTACGTTTCCCAGGTAAGCTTTCCATTTGCTGGTCTGTGAGGTGACATTAAGCAGGAGTGTTGTGAATGATCCTCCTGCTGCCGTGTGTGAATCTGCTGGTCGGGTTGTCGCGTTCTCTGTACTATTAAATGTTATGGCTGCACCTTGAGGCGCAGCTAAAACAAATGTCTTATTGGTGAATATCGCCATAGCTAATATTATCAGGAGTAACAAGATAATGTTCGCTTTCCTCATTCTATTAACTAGGTTATTCATTTTCATTCTCAACTAATCCTAACTTTTTTTTTGCTCGCGAATATACTGTCCAGATTGTCCTCTGGTCCCTATTTAGTAGTCGTGCAATTTCAGCATAATTCATGCCTAGGTTCTTTAGAAATCTCACAAGTGCTTCCAGGCTGCTGAGATTTTCGTCTTTAAAGATGCTCAAAGGTACTTGTATCGTGGTTTCATTGAACAGAAAAGGTTTTTTTCTTCCTAGTTGATATGCTGCCCAGACCGCTTTTATATCCCTGTTCAGCAAAAGAGAAATTCTCTTGTTTGAAAGATTAAGCTGCTCTTTAAGGTATTTTATGATTGCTTGAAATGGGGTCAGCTTACCTTGAAAAATAGTGATGGGAAGGTATATTTCGCCTGCGTATTTCAGGTTCAGGTAAAACACAGAAGGGGTTTCTGTTGTCTCGTATTCTTCAGAAAAAGAATTTGTGAGCTCTTGATTAGACAGGACATACTCTAAATGGTCTTTACTTACAAAAAACTCCTTTCTTTCCATCAAACAATCTATTATTGTAAGTATTTATTTATAAATCTTGTCTTTATTAAGCATTTTATCTACAGGTATGTAAGTAGTTGATACTATTTTGTAAGTATAGACTAATCGAGAGTTTCGTAACTTCTGTGTTTGAACAACGCCAGCCATTGTGCTTTTTTACACAAAAATAAGCACTAGACAGTAGTTAGATGCCGCTCATTAAATGAAAAGGTTTAAATATGACAAATCAAAAAACAAGAGTTTAAGGTAAGAGGGCTGGTTATGATAATTAAAGGACATATTTTTACTAAAAAGCCGCTTATGGCTTTACTAAGCCTAGTCATTATTTTTTTAGTTCCCGCTCTTGGATTAGCCCAGCCAAACGTAATCGTATCCAACTCAGCAGACTGGGGAGATGTTTATTCAACTCTCTTATATGCGAATCTTCTGGGAGTTTCTGGCTATTTTTTGACAAGCACTCCTCACGGGCCAGTATTGCTCTATGAAATAGCTCAGGATAAAGAAATCCAGGTGATAACTTCCGCTGACAAGCCTTTTGTAGTAGGCTATGAGTCACTTATCAGAAGCAAGGGCTACCCCAACCCCCAGGAGCTTGTATTTGACAGTGCTAACTTAGAGCTGGCTAAAAGATTGCCTGATATTAATAAATTCATAGTTATTGACAGCTCCTATGGTTATAATGCATTGGCAGTTGCTCCTTATGCTATAAAAGCCAATTACTACGTCTTATTCGCAGACCGAAGGAATATAAGAGATATAACGGATTTCTTAGCTGGAAAAGACGTACAAGATATCATAATTTATGGCCAGGTTAACAGGGAAGTAAGAACTGCTCTAACACAGTACAACCCCGAGGTAATTAATAGTGCAAATGGCAGCAGGTTTGAGAATAACATAATGATTGTTGACAAGTTTGCTGAGATTGGAAGCATAAAACAGGTTATTCTCACCAACGGTGAATTCATAGAAGCGAGCATGATGAGTGGCAGGGAGCCCGTGCTTTTCATCGGCAGGAATAATGTTCCCGACGAGATTCAGAGCTATATAAAGGATAAGAAGATCGAGATTGGTGTCCTGATTGGCAATGAGTTGATTGGCTCTGCCACAACCATCAGAAGGCAGCTAGGAATAAGTGTATTTGTCAAGTTTGCAAGAGGCTCAAGGATTCCCGGAGGCACTATTAATCCTGTTGAGGATTTGGACAGGTTCCCAATGCCAAGCTATCAGCTAAGCATGAGCATCGTTTCAATAACCTACAACAAAGCCACTGGCGAGTTCGAGGTCACATACAGGAATAATGCTGGTCTCGCCTCTTATTTCAAGTCAACTATTACGATAAAGAATGCAAACGGCGATATTCTCGCAGTGATTGGTGATAATGACACGGTATTTATTGACGGCGGAGAAACTAAAACAATAGTTTATACTCCGAGAGAGCCGTTTACAGAGGATCAGATGGCAGGAAACATAACTGCAGAGATATATACTATTTATGGAGAGTCAAAAACTTCCTTGGAAAATGCTCTGCGAGGCACTTTTCCCATAGAAACCATCAATATAATGGATTCTGCAGACATTAACATCGTAGACCCTATTTATTATGACATGAGCAAAGGCATCTTCTATGTAACAATCGAGAATATTGGTCCTGTTGATGCTTATGTTAGCGTGGAGCTAGTTGACATATGGGTTAATGGCGAGTATATTACAGTAGCTTCTGATGCTGTTGAACTAATTGGCGCAGGGAAGAAAAAGACTATTGAAATAAAGATACAGCTCACAGAAGAGGACTTTGCACGAGGCTATAATGAAAAAATCAAAGTGCGAGCCCGTTATGGTGAAAGAAAGCATGCTCTTATCAAGGTCAAAGAAAAGCAAGTCGGATTTGAACTGAGAAAAGGATTTACCTGGTGGTACATACCCATAATAATAGTACTAATCCTATTCATCCTGTTCCTGATATTCTGGAGAAGAAGAAAGCGCTGCCCCAGGTGCAGGACCATGAATAAGAGGAGCGCGTCGCACTGCAGGAAATGCGGTTATGCATTTAACGAGAGACACACCTTTCAAAAGTAGATTATATAAAATCTGAACCAAAACTTTTATTAATAGTGGCAAATTCAGTTCTTGTATCGCACCGGTGGTCTAATGGCTCCAACCCTTTTGCTTCCGCAAAAGCGTTGACGGAAAGCAGCGGGCATAAAGCTAAAGCTTTAGCCCACCAAAAAGGTTGCCGTAAATGACTGCGGCCTTCCATAACAAAATGACGAGTCCTCTTGAACTCGTCAACAAGTTGACGAGAGCCGTATATCTGGGTTCGACTCCCAGCCGGTGCATAGTAGATACAACGGATGGCCCAGAAAACCCTTTGGTTTTCTGATTGCCAAGCCGGTGCAGCCTATTCTTTCAAAGGCTTGAAACCAAAAACTAATTAAACATATATTCCCACCTATAGTATATTATGACTAAAGATGCTAGTAAAGGTTCAATCCTGGTGATTTGTGCTCACTCTGATGACCAGATTATCGGAGCAGGAGGGGCTATTGCAAAATATGCAAAGGAAGGATTTGAGGTACATACAGTAATACTGTCTTTTGGCGAGGGAGTAAAGCCTCATCTGCGCAGAGATGTTATTAGTAGGACCAGGGTTAAGGAAGCTCAGAAAGCTGACAAGATTATTGGCGGCAGCGGAGTGGTCTTTCTAGGGTTGAAAGAATTTCATTTTGAAGATGATTTTGAGAAAAGAGGCATGGCACAGAATTTTATTAAAATAGTTGAGAAACTTAAGCCGGTTAAGATATTCACCCATTCTTCTGATGATGCTCACCCGGATCATAGGGCTACACTCAGGCTTGTTCTGAAGGCTTACAAAAAGGTTAAGCTTAAATCTGATTTGTACACTTTTGAAGTTTGGAATCTTCTTAATCTTAAGAAAAGGAGCAAACCCAAACTAATAATTGACACTTCTGATAATTTCAAGACCAAAATCAAGGCTTTGAAAGCTTTCAAGAGCCAGATAGACTTGTCAAACTTCTATAATTACTTTGTGTTGAATAATTTCCTGTTTTTCCTGGTATATGCTAGGGACACTCTCAATGGTATTAAACATAACATGAAATATGCAGAGGTATTTTATAAGATAAGATAATAAAAAAGGTAAGGTAGCATGGATAAAGCTGTAAAAGATGGTGTTAGCAAGGGGAAATGGCAGCAAGAAATAGGAGTGAAAAAAAGGCTGTTGATTGCCACTGATAATTTCTTCCCAAGATGGGATGGGATTGCCAGATTCTTATCTGAAATAATCCCGAGGCTAAAAGACAAGTATGATATTACTGTGATTGCTCCAGACTTTGGCCCTTATGATACTGGCTGGGGGGATTCTGTTAGTATAGTTAAGATCCCTATACAAACTTTCAGAGTGGGCGATTTTAATCCTGCAAAAATAAGATACGACATTATCAAAAAAGAAGTTAAAAAAAATGACATCGTGTTTTCACAAACAATCGGCCCTATTGGATTTCTCGCAATAACTGCCGCCAGGAAGAATAAGAAAAAAGTTGTATCATTTATTCATTCAATAGAATGGGAGCTTGTCACAAGGGCAATAGGCTTGACCTTACTTAAAAAATACCTGACCAAACTAACCAAAGGAGTTGTAAGAAGAATCTACAAGAAGTCAAACTTGCTCATCGTGCCTGCTGAGAGCATTGGAGAAATGCTTTCATGGCAAAAGATTAACACCAAGAAAAAAGTAATCCATCTGGGCGTTGACACAAGAAAATTTATTCCTCCAACTAGCAAGTCAGATGCTAAGAAGAAGATTGGCTTGGACCCTGAAGTTTTTGTAATAGGGCAGCACGGAAGGATTGGGAGAGAAAAAGACCTGCCAACCCTGCTAAGAGCTTTTATTATTGTTAAAAAGACCTATCCCAAAACCCTGCTGCTCATAATAGGCGAAGGTGTTGAGAGCATAAAGAAAAAACTTATCCAAGTAGACGGTGTAATACTGCCTGGAGCCACTAATAATGTTGTTCCTTATTTGCAGGCAATGGATATTTACTGCCTGCCAAGCCTTACAGAAACAACCAGCCTAGCAACCCTTGAAGCAATGGCCTGCGGAGTGCCTGTAATAGCCACAAAGGTAGGATTTGTAAGGGATTATATCAAGCCTCAAGTCAATGGCTTGTTTTTCAAGGAGAAAAACTCCTATGACCTGGCAAGGCAGATAATGTTCCTGATAAGAGAA
>Ga0315286_10007650_pt1 | contig 10596 bp, 9 predicted proteins | sample YL17G10_0_MG_FD_205038 | JGI IMG/M metagenome (GOLD analysis project Ga0315286, IMG submission 205038) | Sediment microbial communities from Yellowstone Lake, YNP, Wyoming, USA - YL17G10_0 | ecosystem: Environmental > Aquatic > Freshwater > Lake > Sediment | place: USA: Wyoming | collected...
GGCCCTCGTCGGCGCAGGCATCGCCGCTCTGCGGTTCAACTTCCGCGGCGTCGGTCGTAGCCTCGGACGCTTCGGCGACTTCGTGGGCGAGCGCGCCGACGCGATGGCCGCCCTCGCCTACCTACGTCAGAGGGAGGGCGTCGACATCGCGAGGGTGGGCATCATCGGCTACTCCTTCGGCGCGGCAGTGGCGCTGGTGGCCGCCGACGATCAGGTGACGGCGCTGGCAGCCATCGCTCCCCCTGACTTCGCCCACGCCATGCCTCCTCCGTCGATCCGCTGCCCGGCGCTGCTGATAACCGGCGACCGTGACGACGTGGCGCCGCCCGCTCATGTTGCCGCGCTCGCGCGGACGCTTGGCCCGCACTGTCGCGTGGAGATTGTGCCGGGCGCTGATCACTTCTGGTGGGGCCACGAGGAGAAGCTGGCCCGGACCGTCGCCGCCTTCCTGCGCGATAGCCTACTGCCGGTTCAGTGAGCTCCAGTCCGACACCTTCGGCCCTTCTCCTTGTGCGGGTGACGCCCGCGGCCAGCCGCGATGCGCTGCTGGGCTGGCAGGGCGACGTGCTGCGCCTGAGCGTAGCCGCCCCGGCCCAGCGCGGCAAGGCCAACGAGGCGCTGCTCCGCCTGCTGTCCACCGCCCTCGGCCTGCCGCGACAGCGGCTTCGCATCGTGCGGGGGCAGACGTCTCGCCAGAAGGTGATCGCCGTCGAGGGGCTAGACGAGGCTGAGGTGCGGGCCCGCTTGGGCGCTGCTCGTTAGTCGTGGTCGCGGATGAAGGCCGCCGTCTCCTCGGGGATGGTAGTGTTGATGTACATCCCGGAGCCGATCTCGAAGCCGGCGGCGGTGGTCAGGCGCGGCACGATCTGCACGTGCCACTGGAAGTACGGCCGCACGGAGTCTCTGGTGGGCGCCGAGTGGACAACGAAGTTGTAGTCGGGATCGCCCAGCTTCGTCTGTAGCGCCTGGAGCACCGAAAGCAGCACCGGCGCCAGTTCCTGCAACTCCTCCGATGACGCATCGCCGAATGAGGATCGATGCTGCTTGGGTAGGATCCACGTCTCGAATGGCCAGCGCGAGGCGAAGGGGTGGAACGCCAGAAAGTGCTCTGTCTCCATTACCACACGGCGGCCGTCGCTCCGCTCTTTCTCCAGGATGTCGCAGTAGAGACAGCGGCCGCAGCCGGCGTAGTAGGTGCGGGCCACGTTGTAGCGCCGGCGGGCCAGGGGCGGTTCCACCGGCGTGGCCACGATCTGCGAGTGAGGGTGCGCCAGTGAGGTTCCGGCCACAGCGCCCTTGTTCTTGAAGATGATGATCAGTTTGACGTGCGAGTCAGCCTTGAGAACGTTGTAGCGCAGCTGGCATACTCGAATCACCCCCTCCACCTCGCGAACGTCCATGCCGGCCATCTCGCGGTTGTGGATGGGCGTGTCGATCACCACCTCGTGGGCGCCGGTGCCACCGAAGCGCGAGAAGAAATCGTCGCCGCCCTCCTCGAAAGGGGCGTCCGGCCGCAGGGCTGGGTAACGGTTGGGCACCACTCGCACGTCCCAGGGGCGCTCGCTGCCGGATAGGGCCTGCCTCAGCACCTCCGGCGGCGTCATGTGCTCATGGCCGGGGCAGAAGGGACAGCGCTCGTCGAAATCGGCGCTCGGCGGGTCGCCCGCCTCAGGCGGGTTCCGCGCCAAGTCGTGGGGGCGGGTGGCCCGTTCGTCGGCGATGATAACCCACTCCAGAGTCGTGGGGTCGCGGCGCAGCTCTGACATGCTCCTGTGCTCCCGTGTCCAGTTGGCTCGCGCCCATTATACACAGCGGCCGCCCCTTGACAGAGACAGGAGAGCCGCTGGCATGATGTGAGGCGAACACTAGGAAGGAGCCTCTTCATGGCAAACGTGCGCAACTACCGTGACGTTCAGGCAAACCGAGAGAACCCGGGCGTTGCTCTGCATTTGGTGATCGGCCCGGAGGACGGCGCCCCGCGCTTCTCGATGCGCGTGTTCGAGGTGGAGCCCGGCGCCTCTACCCCCTTCCACACGCACTGGTGGGAGCACGAAGTGTTCATTCTATCCGGCCAGGCTGTGCTGCGCGGAGCCGACGGCCAGCGTGAGCTCGCCGCCAACGACGCCGTCTTCGTCCCCGGCGACGAGCAGCATTGCTTCGTCAACACCGGGTCCGAGGCGTTGCGCTTCATCTGCTGCATCCCGCACGCCGAGACCCCTGCGCCGCGCCCGGACCAGCCGCCACCCCGCTGCGAGGCCTAGGCGGACGACGGTCAGTCCAGCGGGAACAGCGTCGGCTGCTCTTGGCCCTCCTCGGGCCGGAAGTTGGAGACGCCCACTCCCAGCAGGCGGAAGCGGCGGGCGGACGGCCCGTCTGGGGCGTCGGTCACCTCGCGCGCCAGCAGGCGGGCCGCCTCTCGGTAGATGGTATCGGTCGTGTCGGTGGGGTGAGGAAGGGTGATCTGACGGGTGAAAGTGGTGAAGTCGGCCAGGCGCAGCTTGACCTTCACCGTTCGTCCCTTCAGACCGTGGCGCCGCAGCCGCTCGGCCGTCTCCTCCGCCAGCGCGCGCAGGCTCGCCTCCAGGGCTCCTCGGTCGCCCACGTCGCGGGGGAAAGTGGTCTCCGAGCTCACGGACTTTGTCTCGCGCTCCACGGCAACGGCGCTATCGTCGACGCCCCTCGCCATCTGTAAGAGGTACAGGCCCCGCTCTCCGAACAGCCTCCGCGCCCACTCCAGCGGGCGTTCCGCCAGCTCGCCGATGGTGGTGATCTGCTCGGACGCCAGGCGCTCGGCGGTCTTGGGGCCCACGCCCCACAGACTGCGCACGGGCAGCGGCGCCAGGAATTGGCGCTCCGTGCCCGGCGGCACCACCAGCAGCCCGTCGGGTTTGCCCAGGTCCGAGGCGATCTTCGCCACCGAGCGCGATGAGGCCGCCCCCACCGACACTGTGAGTCCTACTTCATCCCTCACCCGCGCTTTGATGGCACCGGCGATGGCTTCGACGTCGCGCCCCGCGGATGAACTCTCGCTTTCCACAGCCTCAGTGACGTCGAGAAACGCCTCGTCGAGCGATACCGGCTCTACCAGAGGCGTCCAATGGCGGAAGATCTCCATCACCCGGCGCGATATCTCAGCGTAGCGTTCGAAGCGAGGCGGCACTCGCACGGCCTCCGGGCAGAGGCGCAGCGCCGTGGCCATGGGCATGGCGGAGCGGACACCGAAGGCGCGCGCCTCGTACGAGGCGGCGGCCACTACGCCCCGCGACTGGGGAGGCGCCCCCACAACCACCGGCCGCCCCCGCAGCTCCGGGTTGTCGAGCTGCTCCACCGAGGCGAAGAAGGCGTCGAGGTCGGCGTGGATGATCCAGCGTGACATATCGCACTGTCCATGATGGTGGAGAACGGACAGTAGCTGCAACGACTGGGTGACGCCTCGCGGTTAACGACACCCGCTCGGGGGCAGGTAGCCCACAAATAATCCTATTCTTGCCAGTGCGTCCCGCGACTGTGCCTAGACCGCCCGAACTTGGGACGTGCAGAAGGCGCAGCGTCGGGCGTCGATGGGGATTTCGCTCAGGCACTCCGGGCACTTGCGCGTCGTCGGGTCCGCTGGCGGTTCGCTACGAGACCGAGCGATCAGTGCATTGATAGGGACAACCACGAAGAAGAAGACTGCCGCGCTTATCATGATGAACGTAAACACCTTGTTGATGAAATCGCCGTACCTGAAGGTGCTGCTGTTGATGGTGAAGTCCAGCGCCGAGAAATCTCGCTGGCCCCCAATGGCAGCGATAAGCGGCGTCAGAAGGTCCTGCACCAACGCCGTGATCACGGCGCCGAATGCGGCACCGATCACGACCGCGACCGCTAGATCGACCACATTCCCTCTAAGCAGGAATTGCCTGAAGTCGCCCAAGATTTTCATTCTCCCCCTCCAGTACTAGTCCTACATCGATTCCGGAATAATATACCGCGTTGGCAACCCGTTGCAATGACTGTAGGCTGCTCTCTTCCAAAGCCACGCCCAAGCTGCTAAACTAACCTGTGGCCTGCTCCTGCATGACTCCTCCGGCCTGAGAGCGCACCACGCTATGTTCGGTACCATTGCCCTATCGTCCAAGGCCCTCGCGGACTATGAGCCCATCGTCGGCGAGGAGGCACTGGCGGAGCTTCGCAGCCTCGCCCGGCCTCTTCAGGGCGTGCGCGTCCTCCACCTCAGCCTCGCCGCCTTCGGCACCGCCGTCGCCGACATGCTCTCCTCTCTGGTGCCCCTCATGAGCGACCTAGGACTACCCAGCCGGTGGCAGGTCCTGCGACCGGCCCAGGAGTTCTTCGCCGTCAACAAAGCTATGTACGAAGCCCTGGCCGGCGTCTGCGCCCGCTGGAACGCCGAAATGGAGGCGATCTGGCAGCAGTACACCACCATGAACGCCGAGCTCTTCGCCGAAGAGTTCGACCTCGTGGTCGTGCACGACCCCCAGCCCAGCGGGATCCTTTCCGCGTTCACGGAACGGCACGGCCGGCGGCCGTCCGGCCGCTGGCTCTGGCACTGTCACCTGGACTTAGGCGAGGCGCAGCCCGATGTCTGGCGACTCATGCATCGCTATTGCAGCGCCTACGACGCCCTGGCCTTCGACCTCGACGAATACGTGCCGCGCGACATCCAGGCGCCCATCATCACCGTCATCGAACCGGCCATCGACCCCCTGGGCCCCAGGAACATGGACCTGCCGCCGGAGACCGTGACAGCCATGCTCGAGCGCTACGGCCTCGACCCGTCGAGGCCCATCGTTTGCCAGATCTCCCCCTTCGACCGTTGGCACGATCCCCTGGGACTCATCGAGGCCTATGAGAGTGCGGAGAAGCAGGTGCCCGGCCTCCAGTTGGCGCTGGTGGCCACCTACCTGGCCGAGGAACCGGAGATGCGCGGCTATTACGAGCAGGTGGCCCGTCGCGCCGAGATGCTCCCAGACGTGTTTGTGCTCTCCAGCCACTCCAGCCTACAGGCCCTCGGCAACGTCGAGCTCAACGCCTTCCAGCGGGCCGCTTTTGCCACCGCCCAGAAATCAATCCGCAAGGGTTTTTGGATCATGGCCTCCGATGTTCTCTGGAAGGAACGGCCGGTGGTGGCCAGCCCCCTGGGCGGCATCCCCCGCCAGGTCATCGATGGCCAGACCGGATACCTGGCCCGTACCACCGACGAGTTCGCCCAGCGCATTGTGGAGTTGCACCAGCACCCGGAGTTGGTCGCCCGCCTGGGCCAGGCGGGCCGCAGGCACGTACAAGACAACTTCCTCATCACGCGCTATCTGCGCGACTATCTGAGCCTCTTCAGGCAGATGCTCGGTTCGCCTGTGGCCTAGCTAAGACCTCGCCGATGCTCACCTCGGTCCCTGTCACCCCCAAGGCGCTGGCCGACTATCGCCCCATCGTCGGCGACGCCGCGGTCGATGAGATCCAGCGTCTCGCAGAGCCGCTGCGCGGCGCGCGCGTGCTGCATCTCAACGCCACCGCCTTCGGTGGCGGGGTGGCCGAGCTGCTTTCGGCCCTGGTTCCCCTCCTGAATAACCTGGGCCTGAAGGCCGACTGGCAGATCATCAGCGGCGCCGATGAATTCTTCGCCGTCACCAAGGCCATCCACAACGGTCTCCAGGGCATGTTCGTCCCCTGGACGCCGGCCATGCGCGACACCTGGCTCCACTACAATCGCCTGAACGCCGATTTGCTCGACGGCGAGTACGACTTCGTGGTCGTCCACGATCCTCAGCCCGCCGGCGTCCTCGCCCAGGCCATCGAGCGCGGGCGGCCGAAAGCTGGGAAGTGGGTCTGGCGCTGCCACATCGACCTCACGGCTGCCCAGCCCGAGCTGTGGGACTTCCTGCGGCCCTTTCTCACCCCTTACGACGCCGCCGTATTCACCCTAAAGGGCTATGCCAAGGTGGATGTCCCCACGCCACAGGTGTTCTTGCTTCCGCCGGCCATCGACCCTCTTAGCCCGAAGAACGTGCCGCTGGCGCGGGATACAGCGAAGGCTATCCTTAGCCGCTACGCCATCGACCCCAGGCGCCCCGTCCTGGCCCAAGTCTCCCGCTTCGACCCCTGGAAGGACCCCCTGGGCGTCATCGACGCCTACCGCCTCGTCAAGCGGGAGATGCCCCAGGTCCAACTGGTGCTCGCCGCCTCCATGGCCCACGACGACCCCGAGGGCTGGTCCTACTACGAGCGCACGGCGCGCCGCGCCGGCGAGGACATGGACATTCACATCCTCACTAACCTCACCGGCGTGGGTAACGTGGAGGTCAACGCCATCCAGACTGCAGCACGGGTGGTGGTGCAGAAGTCCCTGCGCGAAGGCTTCGGCCTGGTGGTCTCCGAGGCGCTGTGGAAGGGACGCCCGGTGGTGGCCGGGAACGTCGGCGGCATTCCCCTTCAGGTGCTCGACGGCCGGACGGGCTACCTGGCCAGCAGCCCCGCCACCTGCAGCGAACGCATCCTCGACCTTCTACGCCGCCCTGACGTGGCCGACAGCATGGGCGCCGCTGGCCGAGAGCACGTGCGGGCCAACTTCCTCATCACACGCTATCTGTGCGATCATCTAAAGATGTACACTGCCCTGGCCCACGCTGGGGCATCCACAGCACCGAGCCCAGCGGAGCAGATCATGCACCCGGGCGGAGAATCGAGGTGAAGAGCATATGAACCGCGTGCTGTCCCTCATCCTGGCGGGTGGACGGGGCGAGCGCCTGAGCATCCTGGCCGAAGAGCGCGCCAAGCCGGCCGTCGTCTTCGGCGGCAAGTATCGCATCATCGATTTCGCCCTCAGCAACTGTATCAACTCCGACCTATTCCGTGTCGGCATCCTCACCCAGTACCGACCCCGCTCCTTGAACAATCACATCGGCATCGGCCGCCCGTGGGACCTCGACCGCTCCACCGGTGGCGTCTCTCTGCTGCAGCCCTACATCGGCCGCAAGGCCTCCGATTGGTACAAGGGCACGGCCGACGCCGTCTACCAGAACCTCTACTTCGTCGAGGAAACGCAGGCCGACCAGGTGCTCATCCTTGCCGGCGACCATATCTATAAGATGCGCTACGAGGCCATGCTCGAGTTTCACCGTGTCCACGAGGCCGACGTTACAGTGGGCGTGGTGGAGGTCCCCCTGGAGGATGCCCGCCGCTACGGCGTCCTCACCCTGGACAAAGACGACCGCATCGTTCAGTTTCAGGAGAAGCCCTCGCGCCCCCAGAGCAGCCTGGCCTCCATGGGCATCTACGTGTTCAAGAAAGAATGCCTGGTGGAGGCGCTGGAAGAGGACGCCCGCCGTCGCTCCGGCCACGACTTCGGCCACGATGTCATCCCCGCTCGTTTGGCCCGCGATCGCGTCTTCGGCTATCGCTTCAACGGCTACTGGCGTGACATCGGAACCATCGACGCCTACTGGCAGGCCAATATGGACCTCCTGGGCGAACTGCCAGAGCTCAACCTCTACGACCCCGATAACATCGTCCGCACCCAGGACCAGCAGCGGCCGCCGCTGAAGGCCGGCCCCAACTCCAACATCAACCGCAGCATCCTGTCCAGCGGTTGCATCATCAATGGCTACGTCCAGAACTCAGTGCTCTCGCCCGGCGTGTTTGTGGAAGAGGGGGCCACCGTGGTGGATTCCATCCTCTTCGACGACTGCCACATCTCTGCTGGAGCCGTCGTGGAGCGCTCCATCTTCGACAAGCTCGCCTTCCTCGGTGCCCACAGCCAGGTGGGTTGGGGTGACGACTACACCCCCAACCAGGAGGAGCCGCAGGTCCTCCACAGCGGCATTACTATCGTGGGGAAACGGGTGCGCATCCCGAGCGGCATTCGTATCGGGCGGAACTGCATCATCGGGTCCGCAGTCCGGGAGGAGGACTTCCCCGCCGACTACGTGGCCAGCGGTAGTTCCATATCCGCGACGGGTCCCATCCCGGGTCCGCCCTGAGTGTGAGGTGAACATGACACAAGGAGCGTTTACCTTCGTCCTCCACAGCCACCTTCCCTACTGCCGCCAGGCCGGCCGCTGGCCGCACGGCGAGGAGTGGCTCCACGAGGCCATCTCCGAGACCTACCTTCCCCTGCTCATGGCCCTGGATGATCTGCACCAGGAAGGCTGCGCTTTCCGCCTCACCCTGGGCATCACTCCTGTCCTGGCCGAACAGCTTGCCGATGACTTAGTGCTGGCTCACCTGGAGGAGTTCCTGGAGGAGAAGGTGCGTCGGGCCGAGGCCGATATCGGCCGCTTCCAGCAGGAGGGCGACGACCATCGCGCCGACCTCGGTGGCTACTATCGCGACTGGTACGGCGGCGTGCTGGCCGCCTTTCGCCAGCGCTTCTCGCGCGACATCGTCGGCGCCTTTCGGCGGCTCCAGGACGAAGGCCACGTCGAGATCCTGACCAGCGCCGCCACTCACGGCTATCTCCCTCTGCTTAGCCGCGATTCGTCCATCCACGGCCAGCTTGCCGTGGGCGCCGACGCCAGCCGCCGTCACTTCGGGAAGGCCCCGCGAGGCGCCTGGCTCCCCGAGTGTGCGTACCGGCCGCCTTATCTGGTTGAGGGGGAGCGCGGTGGCTATCTGAAGCCGGGGCTGGAGGAGTTCCTGGCCGAACTGGACCTCACCTGCTTCTTCGCCGAGACCCATACCGTGGAGGGTGGTCTACCCGTGGGAAAGGCTCGCGGCGAGGCCATCGGCCCCTACGGCGATATCCCTCACCGCTACCTTGTGCCCCTCATCGGCCTCACCGAACCAACCGAGAAGACCACCTTCCAGCCCTACTGGGTCCAAACGCCGCGGGTGGCCGTCCTGGGGCGCAACAATGCCACCGGCATGCAGGTCTGGTCCGCCGACTGGGGCTACCCCGGCGACTTCTGGTACCGCGAGTTCCACAAGAAGGACGGCGTCTCCGGTCTCCAGTACTGGCGGATCACCGGCGCCAAGACCGACCTGGGGTCGAAGGTCCTCTACGAACCGTCCTGGGCGGAGACGCGGTGCCAGGAGCACGTAGCCCACTACGCCCGCATGGTGCAAGGCCTCCTGGCCGACTATCATCAGCGCAGTGGCAAGACCGGCATCATCGTCGCCTCCTACGATACGGAGCTCTTCGGTCACTGGTGGTTCGAGGGTATATCCTGGATTCAGGGCGTCTTGCGGGAGCTCTCCCGCAGCGAGACCCTGGAGCTGACCACCGCCAGCGACTTCATCGCCCGCCACCCGCCCGAGGACGTGCTGGCGCTGCCGGAGGGCTCCTGGGGCGTGGGCGGCGGCCACTTCACCTGGGACAACGTGGACACCAACTGGATGTGGCCCATTATCCACGACGCCGAGCGCCAGATGGAGGAGTTGGCCGGCCAGTATCCTACGGCCGAGAATGGCTTGACCGAAATCCTGGCCCAGGCAGCCCGCGAGCTCCTGCTGCTGCAATCCAGCGATTGGCCGTTCCTGGTCACGACCGCCCAAGCCCGTGAGTACGCGGTCCTCCGCTTTCAAGAGCACGTGGACCGCTTCCAGCGCCTGGCCGGTATCGCCCGCGGCGGCCAGGTCAACGAGGGCGATCTTGACTTCTGCCGCGAGCTCTTCGAGCGGGACAAAGTCTTCCCCCACATCGACTACCGCGTGTTTCGGCCGCGCGAGGGAATCGCGCCTTCCCCACCACGAGGCCGGCCCTGAATATCCTCTTCGTCGCGGCGGAAGTAGCGCCCTTCGCCAAGGTCGGAGGCCTGGCCGATGTGGCGGGCGCTCTGCCGGGCGCCCTGAGGACCCTCGGTCACGACGTGAGGGTGGTTACCCCTCGCCACTCGCCGGAGCCCATCGGCGACATTGCCGCGACGATCCCGCTGAGCGCAGGCGGCCAGGCAACCGCGCGCGTCGCTGCCTCCGGCGACGGCGTACCCACGTATTTTGTGGAGAGCGACGGGCTCTTCCCTTGCAGTCGCGTCTACGGTGAAGCGAATGACCTGGAGCGCTACCTGGCCTTCAGCCAGGCCGCCCTGGAGCTGCCCAAGCAGCTCGGCTGGCCGCCCGACATCTTCCACTGCAACGACTGGCACACGGCGCCCATCGCCTTCGGTCTGCGCAACCGGGCCTGGGGCGATGCCTTCTATCGCAACGCTGCCTGCATCCTCACCATCCACAACCTGCGCTATCGCGGGCCCGACGAGCTAGCCGACTTCCTCTGCCAGGGCATCTACTACGCTGACGCCGTAACTACGGTCAGCGAGACGTATGCCCGCGAGATCCTGACCCCTGAGTACGGCGAGGGCCTTCATCCCCTCCTCCAGCAGCACCAGCACCGGCTGTTCGGCATCCTCAACGGCCTCGACTACAGCGAGTATGACCCGGCCCACGACCCCCACCTGGCGGCCAACTTCGACACCGCCACTTTGGAGCGGCGATCCACCAACAAGGCGGCCCTCCAGCAGCGAGCCGGCCTCCCCCAGGACGCGAATGTTCCCTTGGTGGGCATGGTCTCCCGCCTGACAGAGCAGAAGGGTATGGACTTGACCCTCGAGGTCATGGACACGGTGCTGAGCGAGGAGGCTGCCCAGCTCGCCCTGCTGGGCAGCG
>Ga0315286_10007651_pt1 | contig 10596 bp, 9 predicted proteins | sample YL17G10_0_MG_FD_205038 | JGI IMG/M metagenome (GOLD analysis project Ga0315286, IMG submission 205038) | Sediment microbial communities from Yellowstone Lake, YNP, Wyoming, USA - YL17G10_0 | ecosystem: Environmental > Aquatic > Freshwater > Lake > Sediment | place: USA: Wyoming | collected...
CGCCTTGACACCTCCCAGGCACAGTGTTAGCCTTTCTCACGCGAAAATCGTTATATGACGCAAGGTTGCGCGACCATGACCGATCCGTCAGAGACCGAGCGAGCATACATGCGGCGCGCGTTGGAGCTGGCAGGCCGCGCCCGGGGCCGCACCAGTCCGAACCCCATGGTGGGGGCGGTCCTGGTGAAGGAAGGAACCATCGTCGGCGAGGGGTTCCACGCGTTCGCCGGCTCCGACCACGCCGAACTGGAGGCCATCCGCGAGGCCGAAGGGGCCGCGGCCGGGGCCACGATGTACGTGACCCTCGAACCGTGCTGTCACTTTGGCCGGACGCCGCCCTGCGTGGAGCAGATCATCAAGGCCGGCATTCGCAGAGTCGTGGCCGCCTGCGAGGACCCCAACTCCGCCGTGAGCGGCAAGGGGTTTGCCGCCTTGCGGGCCGCCGGGGTCGCCGTGGAGGTCGGGCTGCTTGCCGAGGAAGCGGCGCGCCTGAACCAGGCCTTCTTCACCTTCATCCGGACCGGCCGGCCGTTCGTCATCCTGAAGATCGCGGCGAGCCTGGATGGCAAGATCGCCACCCGGACCGGCGATTCGCGCTGGATCACGGGCGAGAGCGCCCGGCAGCACGTCCATCAGATCCGGAACGAGGTGGACGCGGTCCTGGTCGGGATCGGGACCATCTTGCGGGACGACCCCATGCTCACCACGCGGCTCGGGACGCCGGACCAGCGGGACCCGACCCGGGTGATCGTGGACAACCTGGCCCGGCTGCCGCTCCGCGCCAAGGTGATCAACCGCGCCTCCACCGCCCTGACCATCCTGGCCGCCTCGGAGATGGCTCCCCGCGCCAGGCTGGAGGCTCTGGAGCGGGAAGGGGTCCAGATTCTCCTGGTGCCGGGCAGTCCGCGCCGGATCTCCCTGGCGAACCTGATGGTGGCGCTCGGAAAGCACGGTTTCCTGTCCGTCATGATCGAAGGCGGGGCCGAGATCAACGCCTCCGCCATCCAGGAGGGGGTGGTGGACAAGGTGCTCCTCTTCCTGGCCCCGATCCTGATCGGCGGGAAGTCCACCTCAACCGCCGTGGGGGGCGAGGGGATCGAGGCGCTGCGGCAGGCAAAGCGACTGCGGGAGCTGCGCATCGAGCGGTTCGACGAAGACATCCTGATCGAGGGCTACCTCCGCTAGTCCGCGGATGAGCCGGAAAGCCGCCTGGCCACCGTGTTCACTGGCATCATCGAGGCCATCGGAAGCGTTCGCCGGCTCACCCGGCGGGGGGCCGACGCCCAGGTCGAGATTGTCGCCCCGGCGATCGCCGCCACCGCCCGCCTGGGCGACAGCATCGCCGTGGAAGGGGTGTGTCTCACGGTCGCCGCCCGGACGGGCAAAGCCTTTACCTGCGACCTCTCTGCGGAGACGCTCTCGCGGACCGCCCTCGGGGGCCTGCGAGTCGGCGCGGCGGTCAACCTGGAGCGGCCACTCGCCCTCGGCGATCGCGTAGGTGGACACCTCGTGACCGGCCACGTGGACGCGGTCGGACACATTCTCGGCCGGACCCTCCAGGGCGGCGGGGCCGTCTACCGCATCGGATTCCCGCACGCGCTGGCCCCGCTCCTGGTCCACAAGGGCTCGGTCGCGGTGGACGGGATCAGCCTGACCGTGGCGACCTTGACGGCGAGCCATTTTGACGTGGCAGCGATTCCGTACACGCTCCAGGGGACGACCCTCGGCCAAAAGCGCGCAGGCGATCCGGTGAATCTGGAGGCCGATCTCATCGGCAAGTATGTGGCGCGCCTCTCTTCCGGACAGGGACGCGCTCATCACACAGACGGTCTGACCTTGACGGTCCTGAAGGAGTACGGCTTCGCATGAATCCCCGCAGACGTCTCGCCACGGGCGCTCGGAGGCCGTCGTCCGCCCGCTTCGCCAAGATCGAGGACGCCATCCGCGCCATCCGCAACGCGGAGATGGTCATCGTGGTGGACGACGAAGACCGCGAGAACGAAGGCGATCTCACCATGGCGGCGGAGAAGGTCACGCCGGCAGCCATCAATTTCATGGCCGTTCACGGGCGGGGGCTGATCTGCATGCCGATCATCGGCGAGCGCCTTGACCAGCTCAAGATTCCGGACATGGTCTCGGAGAACACCTCGGCCTTCGAGACCGCCTTCGCGGTGTCGGTCGAGGCCAAGCGGAAGGTCAGCACGGGGATCTCCGCCCGGGACCGGGCGATCACGGTCACGACCATCCTGGACCCCGACACGCGGCCCGATGACATCGCCCGCCCGGGCCACATGTTCCCCCTGCGGGCGCGTGACGGCGGGGTGCTCGTCCGTGCCGGCCAGACCGAGGCGGCCGTGGACCTGGCCCGCTTGGCTGGTCTCTACCCGGCCGGCGTGATCTGCGAGATCATGAACCCTGATGGGACCATGGCTCGTGTGCCGGAGCTCTCCCGTTTCGCCCAGCGCCACGGCCTGCTGATGATCACCATCAAGGATCTGATCGATTACCGCATGAGGCGGGAGAAGTTCGTGACCCGGGTGGCCTCGACGGTGCTGCCCACCCGCCACGGAAGCTTCCGGACGATTCTGTACCACAGCCAGGTGGACCAGAAACACCACCTGGCCTTGATCAGGGGCGAGGTCCGGCCCGGCGAGCCGACCCTGGTCCGCGTGCACTCCGAGTGCCTCACCGGCGACGCGCTGGGGTCGCTGCGCTGCGACTGCGGCGGGCAGCTCGACCGCGCTTTGGCGCGGATCGCCGAGGAAGACCGGGGCGTCCTCGTCTACATTCGGCAGGAGGGTCGGGGCATCGGCCTCGCCAACAAGCTCCGAGCCTACGAGCTCCAGGATCAGGGCTTCGACACGGTGGAGGCCAACTTGAAGCTCGGCTTCAAGCCTGACCTTCGCGACTACGGCGTGGGCGCCCAGATCCTCGTCGACCTGGGAATCTCGAAGCTTCGCCTCATGACGAACAACCCGAGGAAGATCGTGGGGCTGGAAGGCTACGGCCTAGAGGTCGTCGAGCGGGTCCCTCTGGTGATCCCGCCGACGGCGACGAGCCTCGGGTATCTCACGACAAAACACGAGAAGCTGGGGCATCTCATCCTACCCGGCTCGCCGCGGCGCAAGGGTCGCCCGGCCGCCGGACCGGCGTCGACCGCGGCGTCCAGCCGCAGAGCGAGACGCTAGGACCGCACCGGCAGAGAAGGAGAAGAGACATGGCGCGAGTGGTGGAAGGGAATCTCACCGCACAGGGATTGAGCTTTGGCATCGTGGCGAGCCGGTTCAACGACTTCATCACGGCCCGCCTGCTGGATGGGGCCCTGGACGCCCTGCGGCGCCACGGGGTCGAGGAGGAGAAGATTACCGTGGTCCGTGTCCCCGGATCCTTCGAGATTCCCCTGCTGGCGAAGCGGATGGCGGCCTCGCGCCAGTACGACGGGATCATCTGTCTGGGGACGGTCATCCGCGGCGCCACGCCGCACTTCGACTACATCGCCGGCGAGGTCGCCAAGGGGGTCGCCATGGCCAGCCTGGAGACCGGCGTCCCCATCGCCTTCGGGGTGCTCACGACCGATTCCATCGAACAGGCTGTCGAGCGGGCCGGGACCAAGGCGGGCAACAAGGGCTTCGACGCCGCCTGCTCGGCCATCGAGATGGCCAACCTGCTGCGCGAATTGAAGTGAGATGGGCAAACGTCACAAGGCGCGAGAGCTGGCACTGATGATCCTCTACGAGCTGGACTTTCGGCCGGCCAGGGTGGATCGTGTCCTGGAGGAGTTCTGGCGGGGGACCGTGGTCCCGCCGGAGGTGCAGGCCTTTGCGGAGGCCCTGGTCCGCGGAGCCACCGAGAACGCGGGCGAGCTGGACAAGCTGATCCAGGAGAATGCGGCCCACTGGAGCCTGGCCCGCATCGCGCCGGTGGAGCGGAACATCCTCCGGCTGGCCGCCTTCGAACTCCTCTACCGCGACGACATCCCCGAGCGGGTCGCGATCAACGAGGCCATCGAGCTCGCCAAGACGTACGGGAGCGAGGAATCGGGGGCCTTCGTGAACGGGATCCTCGATCAGGTCCGCCTCCATCTCAAGCCGCAGACCCCCGCCTGAGATGCAGACGCGAGTAGCCGCCGAGCCAGTGGAGGATGTACCCGCCGAGGTCCTGGTGCTCTTCCACCCGGAGGATGAGCCCGCGCCGCGCGGTCGGCTCGGGCGTCTGGACTGGATCTTGCTGAGCGCCGTCTCCCGCCTCCGCGCCCGCGGGAAGTTTGCCGGCGAGCGAGGCGCCACCGCCCTGCTCTCCCCCAATCAGAAGCTGAAGGCGGATCGGGTCCTGGTGATAGGCCTCGGGCGGTGCGCGGACTTCTCCAAGACGGCCTTCTATCGCCTCTCCTATCAGGCCGCCCAGATCCTTCTCGACCTGGGCTGTGCCAGGATCGCGCTGGACCTCCCCTACCGCCTCTTCCCCCAGGAGCCGCCGGAGAAGATCCGCCGGGACTTCCTGGAAGGCTTCACCGCCGAGCTCCAGCGCGGTCGCCCCGCTGTCGACTTCTCCGTCACGACCCTGCCCCCGCCCGATCAGCCCTGACCCCACACCCCAAGAAAACGGGCGGGGCGCCAGCGCCCCGCCCGTCTCGTCTACAGCCAGATTTCGCCCAGGCTGCTCAAAAAGGTCCAGATGCAAGGCGGCGCGCGAACGGCCGAGTGAGGCGTACACTGGGTACGCCGCAGCGAGTGCCCGAGCAAGCCAACGCCGCAGATGGGCCTTTTTCAGCAGGCTGCTAGCCCTGCTTCTTGACCTCGACCTGCGCCAGCTTCTCGTAGAAGCGGACGATGGCCGAGTGATCGGCGTCGCCCATCCCGTCCACCTTGAGGGCCGTCATGATCTCCCGCGCCTGCCCGGTGAGCGGCAGGGGCACGCCCATCGCGTGGCCGGCCGCCATGGCGTTGTCCAGATCCTTGATGTGCAGGTTGATCCGGAAGCCCGGCTTGATGTTGCGATCCAGCATCATGGGGGCCTTGGCGTTCATGACCGTGCTGCCGGCCAGACCGCCCTTGATGGCCTCGAAGACCAACTGCGGATCCACCCCCGCCTTGGTGGCCAGGACCAAGGCCTCGGACACGGCCGCGATGTTCAGGCCCACGACGATCTGGTTGGCCAGCTTGGTCACGTTGCCGGCGCCGATCTCCCCGCAGAGCACCACGCTGGCCCCCATGCACTTCATGATCGGCAAGGCCTCGTCAAAATCCGCCTTCTTGCCGCCGCACATGATGGACAGGGTCCCGTCGATGGCCTTGGGCTCGCCGCCGCTCACCGGCGCGTCCACGAACCGGATCTTCTTCTTGGCCAGCTCGGCGCCGACCTCCTTGGAGACGGTCGGGTCGATGGAGGACATGTCCACCACCAGGGAGCCCGCCTTCGCGCCTTCCAGCACGCCGTTGGGGCCCAGGATGGCCGCCTTCACGTGCGGCGAGTTCGGCACCATGGTGATGATGAACGCACACTGCTCCGCCACCGCCTTCGACGAGGCAACCGCTTTCGCCCCCGCCGCCACGGCCTCTTGCACGCCGGCGGGCACGACGTCGTACACCACGACTTCGTGTCCGGCCTTCAACAGGTTCTTGACCATGGGCTTGCCCATGATGCCCAGTCCGATGAAACCGATCTTCGCCATGTCTGCTGTTCCTCCCATCGTGATGATTGCCGCGTTACGCCAATTGGCAGCCGTACTCCTTGATCCAGCCCAGGGACTTCAGGGTGTCGGGGCTCGGGACGTACTCCAGCCCCACGTAGCCCTTGTACCCCAGCCTGTCCATTTCGGCGAACAGGAACGGGAAGTTGATCTCGCCCGTGCCCGGCTGATGCCGCCCCGGGTTGTCCGCAATCTGGATGTGATCGATCTGGGCGAGGTGCTCGCGCATGATCTGGGCCAGATTTCCCTCGATCCGCGACGCATGATAGATGTCGTACTGCACGTACAGCTTGGGCCGGCTCACCTCGGCGATCACGTCGAGGACTTCCTGGACCCGGTTGAGGAAGAAGCCGGGGATGTCATAGGGATTGATGTGCTCGACGATCAGGTTGACGCCGATCTCCTTCAGCGCATCGGCCGCGAACCGGAGGTTCTCCACCAAGGTCTTCTTGTGGTCCTCGCGCGAGAAGCCGGCGACCATCTTGCCCGCCAGGCAGTTCAGACGGGGCGTGCCCAGGACCTTGGCGTAGGAGACCGCGGTCTTGACGCCGGCCCGGAACTCCTCCACTCGGTTCGGGCTGGCGCCGATGCCCCGGTCGCCGCCGGCCCAGTTGCCGCAGGGCAGGTTGAAGTTGATGACCTGAAGGCCATTCTTCTCCAGGACCTCCTTGACTTTCTCCGCCGGGTGCTCGTAGGGGAACAAGAACTCCACATACTTGAAGCCCGCTTGCTTCGCGGCAGGGAAGCGCTCCAGGAACGGGACATCCGTGAACAGCATGGTCAGGTTGGCCGCCATCTTGGGCATGTATAGCTCCTCCTTCGCACGAAGAATGGTGAGGTGACCCCTCCGGACATGCACACCACTCGGAGGGCCGGAAACGACCCCGCGGGGCGAAAACCGGTGCCGGAACTCGATGTCCAGGGGTGGGATCGACTGTCCGTGGGCGTGTCTGCTACGGGCGAGAATGCCGCAACCCGCGCCCGCGCGTCAAGGAAAATCTCCTGGAGTGTTCCGGCAGTCTGGTCCTACGATCCACCGGGCTACCAGTCGATCGGTTGGACGGATTTGTCCGTCACGAACCTCGTCACCAGCTCGAGCAAGCATGGCGACGATGATGCCGGGGACCGCCATCCGGTCTTTCTGGGTGACACGGAACAGGGTCTTCAGGGCGTCGGCGGCGCACTGGCTGAGCTTCCCCAGGAGACGCCGGTCCCTCAGGAAGTAGATGCGCAACATCTTCGGCACCGTGAAGACATACTGCCGATGAGCACGGGGGCCAGGACATCCTCGGCCACCCAGGCCCCGAACCGCAGCACCCGCTTCTGATGGCAGGAGGGACAGGGATCGGCTACAAGGGGGATCCGGCCGCGAAGAAGTAGCGATCCAGCGTGATGGGGAGCGGGCACCGGGGAAACACAGGATGGTCCCCGGCGCCCGCCATGCGTCGGTGCCGCGCGAGATCAGCCGCGGCGCGCCTCGATGTATTCCTTGATGGCCCGGTACTGGCTCTTCCCGTCCAGCCCCGCCTCCGCCAGGACCACGTGCCCCTGACCGCTCCCGAGGAAGTGGCCCGCCCGGTAGGGATGGAGCGTCCGGGCGCGGCCGAAGTCGGAACGGATCCAGCGGAACAGGGTGGGGAGGGTGAAGCCCGTGATGCCCATCGCCTCCTGGGCGCGGGATTCGGGGAAGATCTCCGCCTGCCGCTCGGGCGGCAGGAGGTCGAAGAGCTCGGCGCTGGCCACGTAGTAGACCCAGGGATCCAGCCCGTCCTTCTCGAGGAGGGGCAGGGCCTCCTCGACGAACGCGTAGGCCGCCGCGCTCTCCTGGAGGACGATCGTCCCCTCACCCTTTCCCCGCGGTCGCCGCAGGGGGTAGACGCCGGTCGCCGCCGCCTCGGGCGCAGCCAGGCCCAGGGCGGCCCGGTCGAGCACCCGCTCGTTGGGGCGGGTCACGAAGACCGAGAGGACGGCGGGACGCTTCGCCAGGGCCGCAGCCAGGAGCGGCCAGATCTCCTGCGGGTCCCACGGGGTCAGCGTGACGGCGGTCCCGCGCGGGAAGTTCTCCAGGAAGAGCTGGAGGTGCTGTGGATCGGCGTGGGTCGGCCCGTCCTCGCCGGTCTTGAGGCCGGAGTGTGCGCAGACGATGATCATGGGCCGGTACGGCTGGCCTGTCAGATTCTGGCAGGCCTGCGCGCCGATGGCGTGCAGGCGGGCGGCGATGTGGCTCAAGGGGGCGATGAAGGCACCGTAGGAAGAGCCTACCCCCAGGTGCCGCCCGAAGCTGGTGAGGCCGGAGAGAAGCCCGGCCATGCCGTCCTCGCAGATGCCGCCCACGGAGAGCAAGCGAGCCTCCGGATTGCCGGCGGCGTTCCAATAGCCAGCCGGGAAGCCACCTCCCACGGCGTTCACGCTGGTGGAGCCCAGCAGGTCCGCCGAGCCCGCGAGCAGCGCCCCGCCGGAAGCCTTGTTGTAGAACTGCAGAGCCCGACCCAACTCCCCGCGCAGGGTCGTGGTCGCCCCAGGCTTGAGGCGCAGCTCCTCGGGGATGGCGGGGTTCTTGGCCGCCACCTCATAGATCGCCTCCACCCGCGGCGCTCCTTTGCGCGGCCGACGGTCGCGGCGGTCGAGCCGCTCACGGGCGGCCGCGAGGCGGGCGGCCATGGCCTCCACCATCGGCCGGTTCGCCTCCAGGGCCTGCCGGATGAGGGAAAGGGCCTCCCAGTAACAGGCCTCTTGGATGGCCGGTCCCGTGTCCGCCGCCTGGCAGCGCTGCGCCCCGGCCTCGCAGGAAGGCAGGAGTTGGTTCGTGAGGCCCGTGAGCTCCACCAAGGACTTGCAGAACCCGTCCGAGCAAAGGCTGTGGCCCGCCCCGTGCGAGGCGCGCCCCTCGATCCCGTACTGCCAGCCCTTCACCGTCCGGTAGATCACCGCCGTGGGCTGGCCGTTCCCGAAGGCCGCGGCCGCGCGCTGCGCGGCCAGGATTCTCCCCAGGTCCTTCCCGTCGGCCACCACGACCACGTTCCAGTCGTGCAGATGGAACAGCTCCGCCGGCGTCCACTGGACGTAGTCCCCGGGCTGTCCGTCTTCACGGCAGACGTGGTTGGAATCAATGGAGCACTGGTTCCAGTCGAGGTGGACGATGGCATTGTCGAGGGAAGCAGTCCCGACCGCTGCCAGCGCCTCGGCGACACGACCGGGCGTGAGGCCCCCCTCGCCCTCGACGATGTGGACCCGCGGGGCATTGATCCCGAAGTAGTCCCGGGCGCCCAGGGCCAAGCCGAGGGAGCTGGCGACGCCCACGCCCGAGGCCCCGGTGGACAGCCGGATGAAGGGCGTGGCCGGCGTGGGGTGTCCGTCCAGCGCCTTTGCGCCGAACGCCTTGAAGAGTGGCGTGTCGGTGATCGGATTGCGGCGGAAGCCCAGCAGGTCTTCGAGCCGGAGGCGGAATCGAGAATCGGCGGGCAGCAGATCGGGAGCCGCGAGCCGCGCGATCTCGTCCCGCAGGGCCCAGAGGGCATACAGGCCCATGGCCTTGTGGCCGGCGGCGAAGGAGATGAGGTCGGCATCCTGACGGTCCGGCTGCCCGAGGTCGTAATCCATCGTCTCGAAGAGGAGTGCGGCCATGAAGCGGCCGGCGGAGATGGAGCCGCCAGGGTGGCCCGACATGGGCACGTAGTTGTACATGAGCGCGCACAGCGACCGGTAGAGGAGATCCAAGAACTCGAAGTGCCGCTGCTCCTCGGCGGAGAGGAGTGCCTTGCCGTCGTGCGTGGGGGTCTCGATTTCAAGATAAGAGCCCCGCCGGGTGCCAAAGGTCAGTTGCATTTCCCCCTCCTCACTGTGGTGCGGCGTGATGGATTGCGGTGAAGGCGAGGACCGTCAGTTCAAGCTATGGCCGCAATAAGCCAGAGCCACTATTTTACCGCGCCCGGTGCCCTGGACGCAAGGTTGTTGCTCACGACATCCACACCACTCGGAGGGCCGGAAACGAATCCGCGGGGCGAAACCGATGCCGGAACTCGATGTCCAGGGTTGGGATCGACTGTCCGTGGGCGTGTCTGCTGCGGTTGAGAATGCCGCAATCTTCTCCCGCGCGTCAAGGAAAATCTCCTGGAGGTTCCGGCAGTCTGGTCCTGCGATCCACCGGGCTACCAGTCGATCGGTTGGACGGATTTGTCCGTCACAAACCTCGTCACCAGCTCGAGCAAGAAGGAGTGCTGGTTGACCTCGAACTCCTTGCGGGACACCTTCGCCCTCACGAGCCCCATGGCGTTTCCCTTCAAGAAGTCGACCGACTTGATGGAGACGTAATTGACGTCGATGTCCACGATCCCTCGCGAGCCGAAGGTTCCCCAGATATCCACATTGTCAAAGTCATACACCTCGAGGCTCTCGCTCTTCATCGCCAACGAGAATGAGAACGACCCATAGAAGACCAGCGCCTTGGCGTGCTGGCACATCCCCTCGCGGAACACCCCAAACCCGAAACCCCGATTCAGCAGCAGCCGAACGTCCGGCTTATCGAACATCACCCGATAGTGGGGACGTGCGCGGTCCTTCCGGTTCAGTTGGATCTGCGCGATCTGGCGCGGAAAGTCCGGATCGCTGAAGACTCTGGTCGAGAGCAGCAGGTTGACCACCTTGGGGACATCGAGGGCGATCCCGTCGCCGGGATGCGAGGCATACCGGGAGATATGGAACAGCATCGTGTAGAACTGCTCCAGCTTGGATTTCGGGGCCGGCAGATCGAAGAGGGCCATCAACGCCTGCTCGAGCGCTGGGTTCGGCCCGCGGAGAATTTTCTCGTGTCGGTCGTCCTCCAGCGCGTAGGCATCTCGCAAGACCTGCGCCATGTCCACCGGGGCAGTGACAGTCCTCACCTGTTCGGTCTTGCAATCGAAGAAAGG
>Ga0315286_10007652_pt1 | contig 10596 bp, 10 predicted proteins | sample YL17G10_0_MG_FD_205038 | JGI IMG/M metagenome (GOLD analysis project Ga0315286, IMG submission 205038) | Sediment microbial communities from Yellowstone Lake, YNP, Wyoming, USA - YL17G10_0 | ecosystem: Environmental > Aquatic > Freshwater > Lake > Sediment | place: USA: Wyoming | collected...
CCATGAAGTATTACACCTTTCATGTTTCGTTCTCCTTCTGTTTCATCATACATAATCCTTCTGTTATGTTTAATGGCTTTGTTTTCAGATGCTTTTGAATCTTGTCCGTGTTCAAGGATGAGTCTTTCGGCCTTTTTGCAACCCATGCTGCCAGCTGGCTCATCTTGATAGGCTTAATCAAGCTTGGGTCTAAGCGAAAGGTCTTGGCAATCTGGATGGCAAAATCATATCGACTTACTCTCTCAGTTCCGGAAGCATGATATAGTCCGAGCAAATCGTTTTGCAGGGCTTCGATTGCCATCTCTGCTAGGTTGTCTGCAAGCGTGGGCGTGTTGTAATGATCGTCCACTACTGTTATCTCTTTGTTTTGTCTGAGTTGGTTGATCACCCATGTTGCGAAATTTCGCTTCCATTGGTGCCATCCGTATATGACGCTGGTTCGTAGGATGATGTGGTTCCTGCAGTTTTGGATAACCTGTTTTTCTCCTTCAAGCTTTGTGAGTCCATAATAGTTTATCGGGTTGGGTTTGTCTTCTTCATCGTACAGTCCTTTTTCACCGTTAAAAACGTAATCTGTTGAAATGTGAATGAGTTTTGCGTCGACTCGTTGACATGCTTCAGCTATATTCCTTGTTCCTTCAGTGTTGATTTTCCATGCGTGATTCTTTTCGATTTCGCATTTATCCACGTTTGTCTCGGAAGCCGTGTGCACTACAACGTCGGGTTTGAGTTTACTAAACAGGTTTGAAACTCTGCCTGCATCGGTGATGTCCAACATGACGGAGTTTGGCTGTAATGGTTTGGTGTTGTGGACAGGCGTGGTTATGTAATCGTTCTTGGTAAGCTCGACTATCTTATTGCCTAACAACCCGCTTGCGCCAGTTACTAGCAATTTTTTCTTCATTTCGTATACACTTGTACGTTTCGTTTCGAAAACAACAATTGATGTTTTCCCAAAAGTAGAATAAAAACGTTTTATTCAAAATTAGAAGAGTTTATTATCTTTATGGCGTACCAGCAGCAAATCAAGAGGTGAGCCTGCACAAGCGTTTGCAGCAGCTTATAATCGCTACGAGTGGAAGTTTTGATGTTATTTTGGACGGTGGTTTTGATAGAAAAGGTTCCATCTAAATAGGCCTTATTACAGTCTATACATTCCGCTGATTATATGGCGTGAACTCAACAGTTTTTCTTCTGGCTCCGTTTCATGAGTGTTCTTTTTTGTGTTCAACATCCTTTACCCGCTCATAATTCTGGGTGCTTAGGCTTTAAAACTGATTAATTGGTTATAATCTTTATTAATTTCTTTGCCAATGGGAACAAGAGGAGCCATTATTAAAGTGAAGGTCCTTGATGTTGGCTGTGGAAAAAGTCCTAAAGGGGATGTGAACGTTGACTTTTGCAGAGAAGGGATTAATCCTCAATTGGGTGACCAAGTAGGTGGTCAATATGTCTCTCCTCACGCAATCAAAAACTTTTTAGTTGCGGACGCGATGCGCCTTCCTTTTAAGGATAAGTCTTTCAAAGGTGGGTCCATACTCGATGTTACAAGAGGAGTTTTATGACAAGAATTCTGTTTATTAATTGTATAAATGAAAATCGGAAAAGCGCTGTTGAAACTGCATATTCCGGCTTAGGAACAGCCTATATCGCTTCATATGTCAGGAAATATGGCGGATTCGGCAACATAGATATTATAGAAATAGGACAAAGCTTTGGATCGGAGTTGTTTAGAAAATATAATCCTGACATCGTGGGTATTTCTAGTGTTACCCAAAACTTCAATATTGCCAACGAAATTGCCGCAAAGATCAAGAAGGAATCAGATGTGCCTGTGATAATGGGTGGTCACCATATAACGGCATTACCCAACAACTTAACTGAACACATGAATGTAGCTGTGCTTGGAGAAGGAGAACAGACTACCTTAGAGCTTCTTGGGGCATATGAAGAAAATGAATTGGATACTAGTAAGCTTTGTAGAATCGACGGGATAGCATATAGGCATAATGAAAAATTGATAATTACGCCAAGACGGGAACTTATTAGGCCGTTAGATAAGATTCCTTTTCCAGCGAGGGACTTATTGCAACCATCAAAATCTTTTTACATGTTTACTTCTAGAGGCTGCCCATATAAGTGTGTGTTTTGTTCTTCTGCGTTTTTTTGGCAAGGCATAAGATACTTTTCAGCTAAGTACGTGGTAAATGAGATAGCGGAACTTGCTGAGAAGTATGGTGCAAGATTCATAAATTTATATGATGATTTATTCATTGCGAATAGAGAAAGAGTCCGAGAAATAGTGCAGTTGATCAGGGATCAAAAATTACATGAGAAGGTTGAGTTTGCATGTTTGGCTAGAGCTAACCTAGTTGATGATGATATGACGTGCTTGTTGAAACGTATGAATGTTAAGACTGTCGCTTTAGGTTTTGAGTCAGGTTCGGAGAGGATGCTTAATTACCTTAAAAAAGGCTCGGTCACAGTAAAGCAAAACATGGAAGCAGTTAACACTTTAAAGAAGTACAAATTAGCTGTTAACGGCTCATTTGTAATAGGCTCTCCCGGAGAGACGAAGGAAGATGTTTTTCAAACTTTGAATTTCCTCAAAAGAAGCAAACTGGATAGCGGCGAAACTTATGTTCTGTTACCCTTCCCGGGGACTGAGCTTTGGGATTATGGCGTGCAAAATGGATTACTAAATGATTATATGAACTGGGACAATTTTGAAATATATTTTGAATGCAGTCCTAGTAAACGTGTAATATTAGCTGATAAAATAAGCAGAGAAGAATTACTGGATATTCTCTCTTTATTTAAAAAGGAGTGGAATAGGAGAGCTCGAATACGCTTGGTGCATTATGCTATTCGTCATCCAAACAAAGTAATGTCCTTTATTCATAAAAAGATAAGAAAGTAGATAAAGTGAAGAAAAAAGAGATATTTAGAGATGCTAATAATGAACATTTAAAAAAGTCTGAAAGAAAGCATATAGACTTTAAAATGCTTGATGTGGGTTGTGGCACAAAACCGAAAGGCGACGTTAACATAGACTTCTTCCGAGGCGGTTTTAATCCTCAAGCTGGAGACCAGATTCAAGGAGAGTTCATGTCTCCTCAAAAAATAGAAAGCTTCATAGTGGCAGATGCTTTGCATCTTCCATTTAAGGATGAGTCATTTAACGTTGTATTCTCTGGCCACACAATAGAACACGTCCAAAATCCCTTTCTAATGTTGAGAGAAATGTGCAGAGTTGCGGAAAGGAAAGTAATTGTGCGTTGTCCGCATAGAAAGGGCAGCGCCGCTAGGATGCCAAATCATCTAAGCTACTTCGACGAGGAATGGTTCAAAAAAGCGTCTGACATTCTAGGCTTTAGAAGCAATCAGTTTATCACGGCCTACGATTATCCAATCAGTTCTAAACTTAAGAAAGTATGCCAAAATAGACTGCAAAGGACCCTCCCTTGGAGAGCTTTAAAACGTTTTGAAAGGGCAAAATTGATGAAAAAAATTCACGTTCCTTACGAAATAGAGGCATGGGTCAGAAAACGATATCGTCCTGCCAACACTGGAAATGTCAAGTTTGTAGTAGTCTATAACATACCCCGCATCTTTAAGAATTGTTTTGCTTCAAGTCTCCACGTCTCATCTGAGAACGTTACTGCATATCACAATGTAAATAATGAATCACTCCCAAAATTTTATAACAAAACCATACAAGAACATTTGCAGGAAAATATTTGGTTTATCTTTTGCCATCAAGACTTTATTCTCAAGGAAGATTTACGAAGTCGGTTGAAAGGCAAAGACAGTGAAGCAATATACGGTCCAATAGGTGGGCGTGTCGCCGCGAATAGCCTTATTGGAATGATAACTCAAAGAGATGGGACGCCAGTCGGCAGTCAACTAGAAGAAGACACTCCTGTGCAAACATTGGATGAAATGTGCCTAATAGCGCATTCAGAAGTTTTCAGGCAGGGATTGTCATTTGACGAAAGATTCCGTTTTCACTTTTACGGAGCAGATTTCTGTATGCAGGCTTATACCCTGGGTCTCGACGTCTTGGCAATGCAGCTTAAATGTCAACATGAAAGCAGAACAATTCATGGAGACATCACTTCGCCAGATTACCTATCATCTTTAAACACGTTCAGAGAAAAGTGGAAACAATTTTTGCCTATAAGGACCACAATTAAACTCATAACATGAAGACTGAAGAGAATCGATAAAGTTGTTTTGATCATCTTGAGTAAGACGGCGCACAACTCTGCATACGCAGTTTTCGAACGAATTTGTCTCCTAAGGTGCCAGCAATTCTAGGTAACTCCTTAATATTTCCTGTTTAATACAGAAGTGTTAAACAAAACATCACTTGAACAATCGCTTGTGAGATTGAGAGGGAGAAGCGGATGTTGAGCTGGCCTCTGGTGTCTGTGATAGTATTAAATTATAATGGGCAAAAGAATTTGGGCAAACTCTTGGAAAACTGTCTTATGTCTGTATTTGACACCAATTATCCAAACTTTGAAGTGCTCTTTGTGGATAACGCATCGACTGATGGCAGTGTCGAATTCGTGAAAAAGAGATTCGGCCAAAACCCGAGATTAAGGATTATCCAAAACGAACGAAATCTAGGCTTTACTGAAGGAAACAATGTGGGCATAAGAAACGCGAAGGGCGAGTATATTGCTCTACTTAATAGCGATGCCAAAGCTGACCCTGAATGGCTAAAAGAACTAGTTAAAGCAATTCACCCTCCTGAAATTGGAGCCGTACAAAGTAAACTTTTGCAAATGAGTTCCCCTGACGTAATTGACTGTGCGGGTGGCTTAATAGACTACTACGGTTACCATCTTGAAAGAGGTCGTGGAGAAAAATCCGGTAAATATACTGAAACTAGCGAGATCTTTTATGCGAAAGGCGCCGGGATTCTCATAAAACGCGAAGTTCTCGCAAAGACAGGCTTGTTAGACCCCGAAATATTCATGTACTTCGATGAGACTGATTTGTGCTGGAGAATTTGGCTAAGCGGGTACAAGGTTCTTTTTGCTCCGAAATCAATTGTCTATCATGCTTCGGGTTCAACTGCATCCAAATTGCAGCAGAAGACGAGGTCATACTATTACACCAGAAACCATATTCTAGTGCTGTTAAAAAATTACGACTTGGGAAATATGTTTAAAGCGGTTGCGGTTTCCATTATTTTCGAATTCCGTAACATGGTTTTATTCTTGGCTAGACGAAAACCTCAAGTGAGTATTGCTATAATCGAGGCCTTATCTTGGAATTTGTTTCATTCAAAATACGCTTGGAAGAAAAGGCAAGTGATACAAAGACTTGTGCGAAAGGTCTCTGACGAACAAATAAAGAAGATAATGTTAAAACCTTACCCACCGTTCCCATTATATCTGGTCTTTTCGAGGTTCAGATACTTAAAGAAACAGAATATTAATACATAACGCAGATTAATAGAAAAAGACGTAATGCTCTTAGGTATTTTCCTCCTAATTCAAACATGAACGGAACCTTATATGCATAGTATTGGCGAAGCCAGCGCTACCGCATTCTCCACATCATTTTTTGAGGCAGGAAATACTTTCAACTTCTTTATGTGGTGTCTGGCGAATTTTGGAGAATATCGTTTGAGGGGTTCATGTAGAGGGCAGTATTCCAGCTATCGGATACGGTATCAAGTTTATTTTTACTTTATCGAAGAATCCCGGATAGGTACTTTCGTTGATGCCGTTAGTAAAAACCTCAACTTCGTGGCCCATACTTTGCAGCTCAATCGCAAGCCTCAAGATTTGTCTTTCTCCACCGGAGCGTGCCCGAAAGGGCGTATGAATCATCGCTATGCGCATAGTGTTCTCACTCATGACTTCCTAAATCAAGGTGTCAAAGTTTAAATATTCAGCTGTTTTACTTCAAGTATTCAAGTAACGAGAATCAACGATGACGATTAAGATCAGAACAGCTGTCGTATTAGTCGGGGGCGCCGGTCTTAGGATGCGCCCTCTCACCGAAGATTTACCTAAATGCATGATACCCTTATATGGAAAACCCCTCATATATTGGACATTGACTTGGCTGAGAGAACATGGTTTCGAACACGTTGTTCTGGGGGTTTCTTATCGCAGGGAAGCAGTGATAGATTACGTTAAGAGAAATCCTTTAGGTGTGAAAGTGGACTTTAGTGAGCATTCGCAAGAAGGAGAAACTGGTGAAGGTTTTCGGCTTGCCATTAAGAGGCACGTGGATGACGAGAACTTCTTGGCGATGAACGGCGATGAATTTACCAATCTGAATCTTGAGAAATTTGTCGATTTCCATCTGCAGCATAAACCCGTAGCCACTATTGCTGTGTCACCCATGCAATCACCTTTTGCTGTAGTAGATATCATCGGAGACAATATCATTGGATTCAGAGAAAAGCCTCTTCTTGAAGACAAGCTTGTCAGCGCAGGCATTTACGTTTTTAATCACGCAATCTCGGACTACCTGCCCTTGATGGGACCCCTCGAAAAAACCGCATTTCCATCCCTTGCAGAAAAGAGGCTTCTCAAGGCATACAGGCTGAGCCAAAATGAACGATGGATAACTATAAACTGTATCAAAGATCTGTCCATCGCCGAAAAAGAATTCGATTCGTTAAGGAGATACAAAAGATGAAAGTGCTGATAACTGGCATACTCGGTTTCATAGGGAGTCACTTGGCAGAAAAACTGGTTGACAGCGGATACGAGGTTTATGGAGTCGCCCGCCATGTGGCGAACAGAAACATGGAGGTAATAGGGAACATCGCAAAAGACATTACTCTTGTCTCTGGTGACATAACAGATTATGTATCCATTCGCAATGCGACAAAAGCCGTGACCCCTGATGTTATTGTTCACTTGGCTGCCCTGAGTCCCGTTCGCGACTCTTTTGAGAGACCTTTCGAATATCAGCAGACCAACTTGGTGGGTACGATGAACGTTGCGCACGCCCTCCTTGAACTTCCAGACCCTCAAACTAGAAAACTGGTCGCCGCTTCAACTGCCGAGGTATACGGCCTACAAGAAAAAGAACCATTAAAAGAAAGTTTTTGCTTGAAGCCGAGCAGCCCATATGCTGTCAGCAAAGCTGCAGCTGACCTTTATCTGCAGATGATGTTTCACACATATGGATTGCACGGGACCATATTAAGACCTGCGAACTCGTACGGCAGGAAATATGATGTTAGTTTTATGGTTGAATATTTGGTTACTCAAATGTTGAAAGGCGAAACCGTGTATATTGGGGCACCTGATTCGGTCAGAGATTACATGTATGTTGATGACCATGTAAGTGCTTACTTGCTTGCAATCAAGAATGCTAAGGCAGACCGCCAGCTTTACAACGTTGGAACAGGAATCGGCGTAACCAATAGGGAGCTGGCCGAATTAATAGCCCAGAAAATCGGATTCGATCCAAATAAAATCAAGTTCAGGTCATATCCGCCGGGATATCCATTTCGTCCGTTCGCTTCGGATCAACCGTACATAGTTCTTGACGCGACAAAGATTAGGAATGAACTGAATTGGGCACCTAAGCTTAACTTGAGCGAGGGAATCGACAAGACTATTACGTATTTCAGAAACCGCATGTCGATACATGAAGGTAAATGACCATAGTTTCTAAGTCGTTTTAGTGATGTAGACTGAGGATTGTGCAGAAACAGTCCTCTTGCCTGCTCTCGGCGGTACATTCTTCAACAATAATTCTTCATTTATTTGAAGAGACAAATATATAAGGATTAAATTATGCTTTAAAGCGTAACTGGACTACAGAACCTATGAAAGTCGCTATGATTCACACTCCGTTGGTAGGACGTGGTGGCGGACAAAGACAAATCCTGAAATTAGCTTTTGAACTTCAAAGATTCGGACATGAAGTGGAGATATTCACAAGTGCCGTTAACAAAGAAAAATGTTATCGTGACATGATAGAAAAACTCACAGTAAACGTGATTCCGCATCCACTAGAAAATAAGATGCCTAAATGGTTAATTCCTCCTGAGACTCAGCAAAGAGCGAGCCACGAAGGAGCTGCAGAATCTTCGTCTTTACGAAATTGGATGCGGAGAGCCATGGGACGACAATTTTACACCATTCCATACCAACTTCCATCCATGGTCAACATAGGAAGGAAAATACCTAAAGGATTCGACATAATCAACAATCATAACTTTCCGTCTGAATGGGCAGCTTTTTTCGCGAAAAAAAGATTAAATGTCCCCGTTGTGTGGATGTGCAACGAACCGCCAGATTGGTTTTTTATTTCCGAATTTAGAAAAGGTTTACGCAAGATTAATTGGCCAATTTATGAAATACTGGATAAAACTGCTTCAAGGTGCATTGATGAGATTTTAGTTTTGTCGAAATTTGCTCAGGGATATGTAAATAGAGCTTACCACAGATCATCGAGGGTTGTGAGAAGTGGTATAGATATTGAACTTTTTCATAACGCTTCAGGAACAAGCGTCAGAGAGAAATACGGGTTGGGCAAAGACTTTGTCTTGCTGCAGGTCGGCAACTTCCAACTCAATAAGGGCCAAGTTGATTCTATAAGGGTACTTTATCATCTTTCTAAGAACTATGATCGAATCAAGCTGATCCTTGACGGTGGCGGTCGAAAAGAAGAGTTAGTAAGATTAAGCGAAAAACTTGGTGTAAGAGACAAAGTGCTATTTCTGCACACTAACGATGACGAAGAGCTTGCAAAGGTTTACGCTGCGTGTGATGTGTTCCTTTTTCCAGCACAGATAACATGGGGTTTAGCGGTAATCGAGGCAATGGCTGCCTCAAAACCCGTCATAGTCTCCAACAAGTGTGGAGCATCAGAAATTATTCAATCCAACGTAAACGGGATAGTCGTTGACCATGCAAGACCAGAAGAGATAACAAAACACGTAGAACTGTTAATGAACAATGCCGACCTGGGCAAAAAACTTGGGGAACATGCTTATGAATATGTAAAAAGCCATCTGTCGTGGGAAAAATATGCTAGGACGATGGAAGCAATCTTCGAAAAGGCACTATTGACCTTTAGACAAAATAAGTAATAGTTAAGACTCTTGACATGAGCATAATTTAGAATAGAAAAGCCCAAAACGTCGATGTTGGGACTCTAACTATTGTAATTACCTCGATCTCAAGAAAATGAGGATTAGGAAATAATGGTGGGGCGCACATGCCTGTTCCCAAATTCGTTTAGGTGGCTCGGTGCTGTGGCTTTGCTTCTCTATATAGGCGACGACGTACTTCAGGGTGCAAGGAGCATCATTCATAAAGTGCGGCAACTCTGCACACTCAATAAAGGGAATTTAGGAACACATATGCGAGCTAATTTCTAATCCATGTTTTCGTTGTTTTGCCCAGATGATATAAATAGCCAATCCATCTTTGGATATGCCAGTTGAAATTCTAGCTTGGGAATGGGCTTGATTGACAAAGTTGATTTGGTGATGTGGACTAAGAACGGTGGCGAAACTCTGCCTTTAGTACTGAAAAGGATTAACGAAGTAATACCAAGAGAATTTATCAATGAAAAATTGGTGGTAGACGATGAAAGTAATGATAGCACCCAACATATTGTGGCGTCTTTTGGGTGGACTGTTATTCCGAATAAAGGCCGTGGCATAAGTGATGGCGCAAACACCGCGTTAGAAAACGTCACCTCTGAATTTTTTATAAGTTTTGAACAGGACTTGTTGTTGACTCGTGATTGGTGGGACAAAATTCCTCCCCTGCTTGAGAATTCCACAGTTGCTGCTGCGTCTGGGATGCGTTTTGCAGACAAGCCCGGGGGCGTTAGAAAACTGCAACAGTACGTGGCGAAAAAGTATCGCGGTGAAGCGAGTTTGGCTTCTTGGCTTAGATCTAGGCATATGGCTGCTTTTACTCTGGGTAAAACCTTGGACAACACGGTTTACAAAACAAAAATAATCAAGGCACTTGGAGGTTTTCCAAGGACACGTGTAAACGCTGGTGTTGAAACTATTTTAGCTTACAAAATTGATCAAGCTGGCTACCATTGGGTTGTTGATTATAATGTGCAATCTCTCCATATGCGAAAGGGGTTAAAGCAAGAACTGAATCATCAATACTGGTACGGAACGCAACTGAACGAGATATGGCGAAGAATAGAAACTGAAACAAACAAAAGCCCACCAGTGACAAGATTCGGCATAATGTACCGTTTCTTCATCTCCCCTTTCACAGGACTGTTTGTGGCGTTCAAGACAAATGAGCCGTCGATAACGTACATTCACCCATTGATACGTTTCTATTACATGAAGGGTCTTCTGGAAGCCAGTCAGAAACGAACCTAACTGCCGCTAAGCTTCCTTTTGAGTTCTTCTTGTAGAGCTTCGGTTTTCCTTTTGACTTTTTCAACTTCCTCTCGGGTTTCCCTGTCCTTGATTTCGTTCTTGCGTTTCTCATTTGACTCTAATATGAGTCTTAGGAACTCGGAATCGTAAACGGTCAATAAGAGTTCGGTGTTTTGTGTTAGGCAGTGTCCGCCGATGACGTCTGGGAAATGAAGCGGCTTGTTCAAGTCTACGCGGTGAACGTC
>Ga0315286_10007654_pt1 | contig 10592 bp, 9 predicted proteins | sample YL17G10_0_MG_FD_205038 | JGI IMG/M metagenome (GOLD analysis project Ga0315286, IMG submission 205038) | Sediment microbial communities from Yellowstone Lake, YNP, Wyoming, USA - YL17G10_0 | ecosystem: Environmental > Aquatic > Freshwater > Lake > Sediment | place: USA: Wyoming | collected...
TGCTCTTGTTCGAGCGGGCATCGCGCGCCTATGCGGAGCTGCTGTGCCATCCGGAAAAACCGAGCACGGAACAGGCGGCTCTGAAAGCTGCCCAGCAGAGTTTCGACGGCAATCCGCCATACCGGCGGGGAGATCTTGACGACGCATACGTTCGGCACGTCTTCAGCACGGTCAACCCCCTCGATCCCGACTTTCAGTTTGGCGGCGTCGGGGGCGCCACCAGCACTCCGACGGCAGCCGTCCCGGCAACGGTCGAGCCCGGGTCGCAGTGGCCCGGCTTCGCCGAGGTGGCCCTCGCCGTGTTCGTACCGCTGCTCGATCATCGCGAGGAGATGCCGTGACACCGCTGGATCCGCTCACCGTGCCGCTCACCGGCACACAGCTCATCGAAGCGAGTGCGGGGACGGGCAAGACGCACGCGATCACCGATCTCTATGTGCGCATGCTGCTCGAATTGCGTTTGGGGGTCAGTCAAATTCTCGTCGTGACCTACACCAATGCGGCCACCGCCGAGCTGCGCGGCCGCGTCCGCGCCCGTGTGCGCGAGGCGCACGCGGCGTTTGAGACGCCGGGAAGCACCGACGACACGTTCCTCGATCACTTGGTGAGAGCCCGCAGCGCGCAAGGCTCCGTTGCGCAAGACCGCGTGCACCTCGCCGTGGCGCTGCACAGCTTCGATGAGGCGGCAATCTTCACCATTCACGGGTTCTGCCAGCGTATCCTGCAGGAGAATGCCTTCGAAAGCGGCGTCGCGTTCGACACCGAACTGATCACCAATCAGGGCGCGATGCTCACCGAAGTGGTCCAGGATTTCTGGGTGCGCGAGCTGCACGATGCGCCCGCCTCCTTCGTCGACCATCTGGGCGAACAGGGGGTCTCGCCGCAGTCCCTCGAGCAGCTTGCGCTCAAGGCCATTGGCAACCCGGACATGCCGATCCTGCCCGCGCCCGGGGGCCCTCCAGTGCCCCGGGGCAGGCGCGGACGGGCCGCCCAGCCCGCCGCAGACGACGTGGACGCGCGGGTGCTGAAGTTTCAGCATGATCTCATCGACTACGCACGGCGCGAGCTGCGGGCCCGCAAAGAGCGCATGCGCACGCAGTCCTTTGACGATCTCCTCCAGCGGCTGGCGGAAGCTCTGCGCGGCCCCGGCGGGAGCACGCTCGCGCAGGCGATCCGGCACCGTTTCCGTGCGGCGCTCATCGATGAGTTCCAAGACACCGACCCGATCCAGTACGACATCTTCCGGCGTGTGTATCTCGATAGCGCTGCCGTCTTGTTCCTGATCGGCGACCCGAAGCAGGCGATCTACGCGTTTCGGGGGGCGGACGTGTTTGCCTACATTCAGGCCAAGCACGATACGGCGGGTCCGCCCCACACCCTCAATGTCAACCATCGCGCCGATCCGAGTCTGGTGCGCGCGGTCGACACGCTGTTCGGCCGTCTCACGGAGCCATTCGTCTTCGATGACATCCCGTTCGTTCATGTGCAACCCGCGCCGGATGCCGCCGATTGTCTCGGGGGAAGCGCAGCGGGTCAGCCGCCGCTGCAGATTCTGTTCGTGGATCGCACGACGGTTGAGACCGGCAGAGGCAATGTGATCAACAAGCCGTGGGGCGAGTGGCCCCTGGCGCGTGCCGTGACTGCGGACATCGTGCGCTTCCTCCGTTCGGGCGCCACGATTCGGAACCGCCCGGTCGAGCCCGGTGACATGGCGGTGCTCTGCCGCACGAACAAGCAGGCGGCCGTGATGCAGCAGGTCCTTCGTCAGATGGGAGTGCCGAGCGTCCTGCAGACGGAGGCGAGTGTCTTCGAGGCGCCGGAAGCCGAGGAAGTGCAACGCCTGGTGTGCGCCATGGCGGACCCGGGTGACTCCCGCGCGATCCGCGCCGCGCTGTGCACCCCGATGCTCGGGCAAGATGCCGAGGCACTCAGCGCCCTGGAGCACGACGAACAACGCTGGGATGACTGGGTCCGACGGTTCCAAGCCTGGCACGACACCTGGACGCAGCGCGGTTTTGTGGCGGCGTTTCGGACCCTGCTCGAGGCACAGGGCGTCCCGCAGCGGCTCCTCGGCTGGCTCGACGGCGAGCGCCGCCTGACCAACATCTTGCACCTGATGGAGCTGCTGCACGCCGCCAGCATGCAGGAGCGGCACGGGCCGCAAGCGCTCGTCCACTGGCTTACGCAAATGCGTGCGGATACGGAGGTACGTTCCACACTTGCCGGTGAGGCCGCGCAGATCCGTCTCGAAAGCGACGGGGCGGCCGTCAAGCTCACCACGCTGCACAAGAGCAAAGGGCTGCAGTACCCGATCGTGTATTGTCCGTACCTGTGGGACGGCACCCTGCTGCGAAAGGGCGAAACGGCGCTGCCCTTTCACGACCCGGACGATGGGAACCGACTCAAGCTCGACATTCGCGGCAGTGATCACCCCGCCCACCGCGAGCGGGCAGCGACGGAGGTCTTCGCCGAACACCTGCGTCTCCTCTACGTGGCGCTGACCCGTGCGCAGCATCGTTGCAGTGTCGTGTGGGGAGCATTCCGTGATGCGGAGTCATCGCCGCTGGGATACGTGCTGCACCAGGCCCCTCGGGCACCTGCGGAGCTGAGACACCTCACGGCCGCTCACATCAAGGCATTCTTCGCCTCGGGTAATGATTACGCGATGCGCGCTGAACTCGACGCGCTCGCGGCCAGCGCGCCGGCCTGTATCGGTGTGGCGACCCTATCGATCGACCCGGGTCCCCGATACACTGCGGCGGCCGCGCCGACCCATGCGCTGCGCTGTCGGACCGCCACCCGCGAATTGGAGCGGACGTGGCACGTGTCGAGCTTTTCGGGCCTTGCCGCTTCAGGCGGAACACTCAGTGCGCCGGCCGAGGCGGGGCTCGATCACGACGCGACGGCGGAATCGATGGCCGCCGGCGGGCAGCCGATCCGAGCCGCCAGAGAGACGGCCGTGGTGCTGCACGATTTCCCACGCGGGGCGCGAGCCGGGCAACTCATTCACCAAGTCATGCAGGATCTCGATTTCGCTGCGGCCGACCCGAGCCCGCTGCGTGACCTGGTCAGCCGAACGCTCGGGCGTTTCGGTTTCGAGGAGCCGCTGTCCGACCAGCTGTCTCGCGCCATCGCAGACGTGATCGCGACCCCGTTCGGACAGGGCGCGCCGCCGGTTCGCCTGCGCGACATTCCGCTGAGCAGACGCCTGAACGAAATGGAGTTCATTCTGCCGGTTGCGGGCGAATCGCTCCAGGAGCGACGCGCCGGTGCCCACCCCCAGGCGCCGGAGGGCGGCGCGTTGCTGACGGCCGCGCGTCTGGCGGATGTCTTTGCCCGGTACGCCGCACCACCCGTGCCCTCCAGTTACCCGGGGCAACTGCGCGCGCTGGGTTTTGGCGCGCTCACCGGCTTTCTGCGGGGATTCATGGACCTGGTCTTCGAACATGACGGCCGCTGGTACGTGGTCGATTACAAATCGAACAGGCTCGGAGAGCAGCCGCAGGACTACCAGTCGGCGAAGCTGATTGCGGCCATGGGTGGCGACCACTACTTCCTGCAGTACCACCTGTATGTGGTTGCACTGCACCGCTATTTGGAGGCACGCGTGCCCGAGTATGACTATGAGCGCCACTTCGGCGGGGTGTACTATCTGTTCCTGCGCGGCATGGCGCCGCAGTACGCATACCACAATGGCGTCTTCTGCGATCGGCCGTCGCGCACATTGACTGAACACCTGTCGGCCGTGCTCGCCGGGCAAGCGGGGGCGGCCTGATGGCGGTGACCATCGACGTACTGCATGCCGCGGCGATCCTCTCCCCGCTCGACGTGCATTTCGCGCGCGCAATGGGACGCATCGGCGGCGAAACGCGTGCTGACGTGTTGCTGGCGGCAGCGATGGCGAGCCGGCAGGTCAGCCGCGGACACGTGTGCCTGGACCTCGAAGGGCTGGCCGCGGCGTCGGTTTTGCGCGATGACGAGGGACAACTTGTGGCCGAGCATCCGTGGCCGCGCCTCAAATCGTGGATGAAGGCTTTGCGGGCGAGCCCGCTGGTCAGCGACGGGGAGCTGGTCAGGCCGCTCGTGCTGGATGGGGCCGGCCGCCTGTATCTGCGTCGCTACTGGGAGCATGAAGGACAGCTGGCGGCGTCACTGCATGCGCGGGCCACGCAGCAGGAGACAATGCTCGACGGCCCGTGGCTGCGTGCGACGCTGGATCGCATCTTCCCGGCCGATGGCTCATCCGAGCGGACGGACAGTGAGCCCGACTGGCAGCGCATCGCCGGGTTGCTCGCGCTGCAACGGCACTTCTGTGTGATCTCCGGCGGGCCCGGAACCGGTAAGACCTACACCGTCGTCAAGATTCTTGCGTTGCTGATCGAGCACGCGCAGCACCACGGTGTGCGTCCTCCGAGCATGACGTTGGTTGCGCCGACGGGCAAAGCCGCGGCACGGCTCTCTGAGTCGATCCGCACTGCCAAGGGCACGCTCCCCTGTCATGACGCGGTGAAGGTGGCGATCCCCGAAGATGCGGCCACCATACACCGCTGTCTCGGATCGATAGCCGGCAGCGCCACCAACTTTCGCCACGATGCCGACAATCCGCTTGCGGCTGACGTGGTGCTTGTGGACGAGGCGTCGATGGTCGATCTGGCACTGATGAGCCGGCTCGTGGCTGCGGTCCCGACGCGGGCGCGTCTGATTCTGCTCGGTGACCAGGATCAGCTCGCGTCGGTCGAGGCGGGCGCCGTGCTGGGTGACATCTGCAACACCGGTGCGCCGCGCAGTTATTCACGCGTGTGTGTGGAGCAGGTGACGCAGGTGACCGGCGATCGACTGCCACTCAGTACCGACGCTCCCCATGAGACGGGAATCTGGGATTGTATCGTGCAGCTGAACAGGAGTTACCGGTATGGTCCAAACAGTGGCATCGACCGGCTCGCACGGGCGATCAACGCTGGTGACGCAGAGGCGGCGCTGACCATCCTCGATTCCGGCGATTATCCTGATGTCGCCCGGGTCGATGCGTCAGAGCGAGAGTTCCTCAGCACATCGCTCCGGTGCGCGGCAATCCACGGCTTCGGTGAGTATCTCCACGCCCGTGAGCCGCTCGAACAGTTCCGTGCGTTGGAGCGGTTTCGCATCTTGTGCGCGCATCGCCGGGGTCCCACTGGGGTCGATGGGATCAACACGCAGATCGAAGTGGCATTGGCCCAGGCCGATCTCATTCAACCAGACAGTCTGACATACGTCGGGCGTCCGGTGATCGTGACCCGCAACGACTACCAGCTCGATCTGTTCAACGGGGATGTCGGACTCATCGTGGGCGACCCGGAGCGTGCGGACGGGAAGCTCGCCTTGTTCCGTGGCGCCCAGAATACCGTGCGCTGCCTGTCCCCGTCGCGCCTCCCGCCGCACGAGACAGTGTTCGCCATGAGCGTGCACAAGAGCCAGGGTTCAGAGTTCGACGAGGTTGCCGTCTTGTTACCGGAGCGCCGCTCGCCGGTGCTGACACGTGAACTCCTGTACACGGCGGTCACCCGCCCGCGCCACAAGCTGGTCATCCACGCCAGCCGCGAGATGATCGCCCACGCCATCACGCACCGCACGGAGCGCGGATCCGGTCTGCGGGATTTGCTGTGGGGCAGATGAGGTGGAGCAAATAGCGCTCTACTTTGGGAAAGGCCAAACGACCATAGCCACGGACAGCAGTGCCCTTCCGCGTTGCAGGATCGCCTCTTCATCCCATTGCGGGACTTTCTGAACATCCTGAAAATAGGCGTTTAGTCGGAGGCGGCTCTGCGTCCAGGGTGCCGCAGATGGTATTGGGATGGACCTCGGAGGGGATGTCGAACGGCTCGAGGCCCCCCTTGATGTCCTCGAACGTCGCCTCGATCAGGATGGCCTTCCAACGGAACCGTGCGAGCCGCCCGCAGGCAGCAAGGAATCGCGGCCGGTAGGTCACCGTACACGCGACGAGGTCCGCCAGGTTCTTGCGTTCGAGAGAGAGGAGGCTTTTCATCCCCTCCACGGTGTAATCGCCCGTCTTTAGGACCACCCGTCGCTCCCCGGCGATCCAGTTCGGGTGGTTCGCGTAGTCGTACCAGCTGCTGTTGCCGCGGCGCGGACGGTGGCGCTGAGCAGCTCAACTCTCCACGGGTGCGGCGCCGCCGGGCAGCGGGGCTGGGCTCTGGAGGCAGCGATGGATGTGCGCGGTGGCTAGCACGTCCCCCGCGCAGTAGCGCGCTACGTCGACCAGCCGGCCGGCCTGGACCGCGGCCCACACCTGCGAGCCGTCCATATCGGTCTTGGGCGAGCGACAGCCGTAGCCGACCGCGTACGCAGCCAGCGGCCAGCGATTCGATGCGCCGAAGAAGGTCACCGCATCCAGCAAATCGAGGTGCAACAGGGGCCGGTACCGGTTTTCCGTGGCGGCTTTGATCAACTGCTCGCGACCATCCGTCACCTGGTGCTTGATGGAACGGTGGATGAGGACGGGCAGGTCGAAGCTGCGACCGCTGTAGGTCACCAGTTGCCCGCCGGCGCTGCCGCAGTGTGCCTTGACCATCTGGCCAAACTGCCGCAGCACGTCCGCCTCGCCGTTGCAGGCGATTATCGCGCAGTCATGGGAGACCGGGGCCGCCGCTGCGCCGGCCTCGACGGCCACCGATGCCGGTGGTGTGGTCGGGCAGAGCGTTACATCAACGAAGGTACCGAGCCTCCCCTGCGCGGCATCGAGCCAGCCGATACAGACGACACGCGCCAGTGGGGGGCAGATGCCGCCATAGGCCTCCGGCGTCATCTCCCGCCCGGCGGCCAGGGCGGCAATCGTGTCGCGAGTCTCCGGTGTCAGGTCCGCGATCGTTTCGACGTCGAAGACCAGCGGGCGGCGCGGCGGGTTCATTCGGTGACCGGGAACGGGGGGGTATGTAGGGGAAAGCCCTGAACGTTCTGCCACAGTAGCCCATCCTGTAACGTGACCTGCCCGAACGCGTCCGCACGCTGCATGTGTTGTCCTCCTCCTGACGGCCCACTCCCGGGTGCCGCACCCTTTCGCTCGTCAAAGTATCCATGCTAGCCCCGGACCCTGTCGGCCGTTGACACGCACACGGAATACAGTGATGCAGCCGGAGGAGGAAGTCCAGTGATGCAGGCGCGGGTCAGGACAGCAACGGCGCCGCCGCGGCGCAAACCCACGTACGGAACGGCCACGCGGCTGGCGCGTAAGATCATCTACCTAGCCGTCGAGCGCATCGGGAGCGTCAAGAAGACCGCCACCAAGTTCACGTATCCGAAAGGCTACTCACCGCAGAAATACACCGAGGGCATTTTCGGGATCATCGACGGGCCCGAAACGCGGGTCGAGCTGTTACTGCTCAACGCGGACACGGCGGCCTACCTGGCCTCGCGCCGGCTGCACCCGACGCAACGCTTCACCAAACGACGCGACGGAACCACGCTGCTGACGATGACCTTACGCGGCACCACCGAGCTAGTGAGCTGGATTCTGAGTCTGGGGCCATACGTGAAGGTGGTGAAGCCGCGCGCTCTGCGCGAGGAAATACAAAGTTCGTTCCTAAACGCCTCAAGCCTCTACGAGTAGCGCTCGACGTTTCCAAGAGCCGTTCTCTTTCGACGGAGCGCAGGACAGGCGTTGCGTCCGCAACGGGCATTCACGAGGCCTGACCTTCCGTCTCCCTTCCACAGCTACACCATGAAGCAGGCCATCCAGGAGGGTTTCATCCTGGACGTGCTCAAGCACTACACGCCGGTGGAGAGCTACTACAGGCTGGTCAAGAAGGTCGAGGGCGACCCCGAGTTCGACACCAAGCGGGCGAAGAAGAAGCTGCGTCGATACGTCGAGAGCCATGACCACGCCATCCGGCTCAAGGCCGAGATCATGGTCGATCACTTTCACGAGCAGGTGATCGGGCTGAACAAGATCGGCGGGCAAGCGCGCGCGATGGTGGTGACAAGCGGCATCGAGCGTGCCGTCCAGTATTTCAACGCCATCCGCGACTATCTGAGAGAGCGCAAGAGCCCGTATCAGGCCACCGTCGCATTCTCCGGCGAACACGACTACGGATGCGGGAAGGTGACCGAGACCTCGCTGAACGGGTTTCCTTCGAGCCAGATCGCCGACCGAATTCAGGAGGACCCGTATCGCTTCCTCATCTGCGCCGACAAGTTCCAGACCGGTTACGACGAGCCGCTGCTGCACACGATGTACGTGGACAAGATCCTGTCCTACACCAGCGCCGAGTGGGAGAAGCTCTCCATCTTCCTGAACTTCCTCATCCCGAAGCTGCCGGCACCCGTGGAGGAGGACCTGTCGAAGGGTATTCTCGAAGCGATCGACATGGACAGCTACCGGGCCGAGAAGCAGGCGGCGCTGAAGATCCAGCTGCCGGACGCCGACGCGGAGATCGAGCCGGTGCCGACAACCTGCGGCGCCCGCAGCTAAGCGGCAGGCGTCTAAATACCACGCGCGCGCCGGAAGCTGCCGCGGGACTCGGTGCGATCTCAAGAGCGAAGGGACTCATCGCTCATGTAGTGCCCCTCCGGCACGACGAGCCCTTCCAGCAGCGCCATCCGCACCACTGTGATATAGAGACAGCTATGAAAGCGTCGATGGCCGTTCTGCTCGTCATGGTGCTTCTTCCGTCGCTCGGCCTCGCGGACAACGAACCGTGGGTGCTCAGTGCCAACAACTGGCAAGAAGCCGAGGAGCTCCTGCCCGCGCCGGTGCTCGACCGCGTCAAGCGCGGCGATTACGTGTTCAAGATTGTGCCCGTCGATCCCGAGAAGTTCCGGGCGAACTACTCGCGGCGGTTTTGGGACGCGAGCGCCGCGAATGAGGGCAAGTACGACTTGGCGCCTCAGCTCTGCGGCCTTGCCGACCGCTCTACCGGTAAGATGCCGGCGTTTTTCTTTGGATACCCCTTCCCGCACATCGACCCCAGCGACCCGCGCGCGGGCTGTAAGATCGCGTGGAACTTCGCCGCAGCCACCATGCAAGGGGAGGGCGGCGGCGCGACATTCACGATCAGTGCAATTGACCGCGATGGCGAGCACCGCCGGTTGAAGTTGTCCATGGCAATGATGGCCTACCTTGGCCGCCACGGCGGGCCGATCGATAATCCCGAAAATATGCGCGGCAAGGGCATCGTCTTTTTGCACGAGCCGACGGACCTCGCCGATGTCAGCTTCCTGGCGCACCAGAAAAACGACTGGGAAAGCCAGGATCTGTTGTGGGGCTACATTCCGCAAACGCGACGGGTACGCCGGCTGAATTCCGCGACGCGCTCCGATCCCATTGCCGGGATGGATCTCTATCCGGATGACGGCAACTGCTACGCCGGTAAAATCGAATACATGAAATGGACCCTCCGCGGGCGCGGCAAGATTCTGGCGCCGGTCATGAGCGCCTACGCGCTCCCCATGCACCCCGTAACTGACACGCGATTCGCCGTCGACATTCCAACCACCCGCGCGGCGTACGAAACGCCGGGCGCCAAAGGCGTGCCGTGGCAGATCGTCGACGGATTGGTGTACGTGCCCCGCGAAGTGTGGATCGTCGAAGCGGAGTCCACCGACCCGCAGTACAACTTCGCCCGCGTGCTCTTCTACTTCGATAGCGACATGTACCAGATCCACTGGAAGCTGGTGTACAACCGCGCGGGCGAGTACTTCTACAACGCGGCATGTAGCCATCACTGGGCGAAGACCGCCGACGAGACGTACTCGGCGGTGGCAAACGATCTGGTCATCGGGGTGAATGACAAGGCCAATACGGCGACGTTCGGCGGACGCTTCACCACGCATTTTCTCGAGCGGCAATTTCCTCGCGAGCGGTTTACGATTCCCGCACTGACGCGCGGCGCCGATTAGCCTCTTCTATCAGCAAGGACCGAGCGTATTCGCCCTGTTCCTGTTGGGGCTGTGGGTGGGCCGCCAGCGCATCTTCGAGAATATCGAGGCGCACCGGTTGTTGTTGCGGCGCGTGTTGTGGATCGGGCTGGTGCTGGGTCTGGTCGGCAACCTGATTTTTGCCGTTACCCACAATCTCTTGCTGAGCAGCGTGGCGGTCACGGTGGGCGCGCCCGCGCTGAGTTTCTGCTACGGCTCCGGCGTCACGCTGCTGGCACACGCTCCCCGTTGGCAGGGACGTCTTGCCCCCCCTTGGCCCAGGTGGGTCGCATGGCCCTCAGCAACTACGTTCTGCAATCCTTGGTCTGCAGCGGGTTGTTCTACGGCTACGGCTTCGGGCTCTACGAGAAGGTCGGCGCGTTCGAGAGCTTGCTGCTCACGGTCGCCATCTATCTCGCCCAGATTGCGCTCAGCGTGTGGTGGCTGCGCCGCTTCAACTTCGGCCCGCTGGAATGGTTATGGCGCGTCGCCACCTATGGCCAATGGCAGCCCCTCCGCCGCTCGGCTCGTTAGTGTATTCTCGCGGCGCTCTTCGGGTGCGCTCCCCTTGCCACCACTTCAAGGGCGCCGCTCGCTGTTGCGCACCGGCGTCACCCTTGCTGGATGTAGTTGGCCAGCTGCTCAATGATGAATTCTTTCTCCGAGATCATCTCCTTGACGAC
>Ga0315286_10007655_pt1 | contig 10591 bp, 9 predicted proteins | sample YL17G10_0_MG_FD_205038 | JGI IMG/M metagenome (GOLD analysis project Ga0315286, IMG submission 205038) | Sediment microbial communities from Yellowstone Lake, YNP, Wyoming, USA - YL17G10_0 | ecosystem: Environmental > Aquatic > Freshwater > Lake > Sediment | place: USA: Wyoming | collected...
GGACCTCCTCGAGTTCCTCCTCCTTCAGGAGTTGCGTGAGCTGGTCGTAGTCCACCCGGTTTGCCCAGATCCGCGTCACTTTCTCCCGCAGCAGGATCCGCTCCAGCCCCCCGGCGTCCTGGATTTCATCCGGATCCAGCGTGATGACCTTGAGACACGAGACGACCTCGTCCGGCTGGAGGTTGGGAAGAAAGATGATCCGTGACGCGCGCCGCAGGTACAGCTCCCGGTTGAGGTCCATGACCGCCTTGTTCCCGCCGGTGGGCAGCGGGACGTCCCGGTAGAGGAGGGCGTTCTTCGTCACGTCGATCGAAAGGCCCTGTTCGGGCAGGGGGATCGCCTCGAACAGCTGGATGATCTTCGTGACGGCTTGCAGCAGGACAGGGTGGCCGGCGGGATAAAAGCTCGCGCTTTTGATCCCCTTGGCGAATTCGGTGACCGCCTGCGTGACCCGCTGCAGGTAAAGGTCGTCCGGAGTTGTCGGGGGCTCGGTCATTCCATCGTTGGAAAATGAGGTTTTATTGACATACAGTAGTAAATATCCGACATGGGCGCCGTACAAGTCAATCGTTTTCGGGAAAACCGGTGGGTCCGCGGAGGGTTGCGTGCCGTCGCCACGGGGTTCGGAGCGGGCCGGTTTCCCGTGGCCCCCGGGACGGCGGGGACCCTGGTCGCCCTGCCCCTCTGGTACTGGTCGGGCGGATGGGGGGTGCGTCATCTCCTCCTCCTGTGCGCGGTGCTCCTCGTTTCCGTACCCGCCGCCCGGGAGGAGATGGCCGCGACGGGGAGTCCGGACCCCCGGTCCGTGGTCATCGACGAGATCGCGGGGATGCTGCTGGCGGCCACCGGCATCCCCTGGGGGGTTCGCCCCGTCCTCCTGCTCTTCCTGCTGTTCCGTGTTTTCGATGTGTTCAAATTCGGGCCCGCGGCATGGCTCGACGCCCGCAGGGGGGCCGTCTACGTGGTGGCGGACGACCTGGCGGCAGGGGTGTGCGCGGGACTCGCGTACCGGGGGATCACTTGGCTGACCGGTTGACCGCCTCGGCGGCGAAGCTCCTGGGAGCGGCGTTGTCCGCCTCCGGAAAGACCCTCGCCGTGGCGGAATCGTGCACGGGGGGCCTGTTGGGGGGAGCGATCACCTCGATCCCCGGCAGTTCCCTCTATTTTTCCGGCGGCGTCGTGGCGTACGGCAATTCCGCGAAGATCTCGCTGCTGGCCGTTCCGCCCGACCTGATCGCCGCGCGCGGAGCGGTGAGCCGCGAGGTGGCGCTTGCGATGGCGGAAGGGGTCCTCTCCCTCTTCCGGGCGGACCTTGCGATCGCCGTCACCGGCGTGGCGGGGCCCGGCGGCGGGAGTCGCGGGAAGCCGGTGGGGACGGTGTGGCTGGCGGTCGTTGCCCTGGGCGGGGTGCGGTATGCGCACCGGTTCCGGTTTCCCGGAGGCCGCGAGGCGGTCCGCCGGGAGACCGTCAGGGCCTCGCTCGGCGCCGCAATCGACGTTCTGCAATCCGAAGCGGCGGAGGGGGCATGAGAGCGTTCCTCGGCATCGGTCTTCCCGCCGGTGTCCGGGAGACCATCGCGTCGGCGATCGCACCGGTACGGGGCCTCCACGCCCCCGTCGCGTGGACGGCACCGAAGAACCTGCACATCACCCTGGATTTCCTGGGAGAAATTTTGCCGGAGCGGGTGCCGCTCGTCGAGCGGTTGATGCGGGTCGTGGCCTCCGGAATCGATCCGTTCTCCCTGACGGCGGAAGGAGGGGGAGCCTTCCCCGGCACGAGAAACCCGCGAGTCCTCTGGGTCGGTTTTCTCGAACCGCTTGAATTGGTAAGGCAGTTGCAACAGAATATGGAGAACGCCCTTTCGGGGGCCGGGTTTCCCCGGGAGGACCGTCCGTTCCACCCGCACATCACGGTCGGGCGTACCCGCGGGGTGCTCCCTCCAGCGTGGGGAGAGCGGTTTGTCCAGACGCTTTCCGGGAAGAGATTCGGAGTCGTTCCCGTGTCGTCCTTCACGTTGTACGAAAGCCGCCTGGGGCCGGGGGGGGCGGTCTATCCCCCGCTGTGCGATTTCCGCCTCGAAGGGTCCTGAAAGCGGGAAATACGAGAGGAGAAGGAACCATGAACCAGGATGCAGGCCGCCGCAAGGCGCTCGACATGGCCGTCGCGGCGATCGAGAAAAATTACGGCAAGGGAGCCATCATGCGGCTGGGGTCGGACGCCCCCGTCGAGAACGTCCCCGTCATCTCCACCGGCGCGATCTCCCTCGACGCCGCCCTCGGCATCGGCGGGATCCCGCGGGGCCGGGTCACGGAGATCTTCGGGCCGGAATCGTCCGGCAAGACCACGCTCGCCCTTCACATCATCGCCGAGGCGCAGCGCACCGGGGGGATCGCCGGGTTCGTCGACGCGGAGCACGCCCTCGACCTCTCGTATGCGAGGAGGCTGGGGATCTCCACGGAAGACCTCCTGATCTCCCAGCCCGACACGGGGGAGCAGGCCCTCGAGATCGCGGAGATGCTCGTCCGCAGCGGCGCGCTCGACGTCCTGGTGGTCGACTCCGTCGCCGCGCTGGTTCCGAAGGCGGAGATCGAGGGGGAGATGGGGGACGCCCACATGGGGCTGCAGGCGCGCCTCATGTCCCAGGCGCTTCGCAAGCTCACCGGGACGATCAGCAAGTCCCGGACGGCGGTCATCTTCATCAACCAGATCCGGCAGAAGATCGGGGTCATGTTCGGCAACCCCGAGACCACCACCGGGGGCAACGCACTCAAGTTCTACGCGACCGTTCGGCTGGACATCCGCCGGATCGGCCAGATCAAGAAGGACGACGCGGTGATCGGCGGCCGCACGCGGGTCAAGGTGGTGAAAAACAAGCTCGCCCCGCCGTTCCGCGAGGCGGAGTTCGACATCCTCTACGGGGAAGGGATCTCCCGGGAGGGCGACATCCTCGACCTCGGGGTGGAGCAGGACGTCGTCGAGAAGAGCGGCGCGTGGTACTCTGTCGGCGGGGAGCGGATCGGGCAGGGGCGGGAGAACGCCCGCCTGTTCCTCAAGGAGCACCCGGAGATGGCCGGCGACCTGGCGAAGAAGATCCTTGCGAAACGCGGGATCGTGGTGGTCGGCGAGGGGGCGACGGAAGGAGCGTGACCTCTTGGAACTGAACGAAATCCTCCGGGCGGCGGCGAAGCACGGCGCCTCGGATGTGCACCTCAAGGTGGGACTTCCCCCCGTCTTCCGGATCAACGGGAAGCTGGTGCCCCTCAAGGTCCCCGAGCCGCTGAAGCCCGGGGATCTGGAGGCGATGACGGAGGTCGTCTTCCAGGCGGGCCAGAAGGAGCGGTTCGAGCGGCGCCACGAGCTCGACTGCGCCTACGGCGTCCCGGGGCTGGGCCGGTTCCGCGTCAACGTGTTCCAGCAGCGGGGGACGATCGGCATCGTGATGCGGCTCGTTCCCGTCGGGGTGCGGACCTTCGAGGATCTCCACCTCCCCAAGGTGATGGAAAAGATCGCCATGGAGGAGCGGGGGCTGGTTCTCTGCACCGGGACGACCGGGTGCGGCAAGTCCACCACGCTCGCGGCATTGGTCCAGTACATCAACACCCACCGCAGCTGCCACGTCATGACGATCGAGGATCCGATCGAGTTCCTTCTACGCGATGGCAAGAGCATCATCAACCAGCGGGAGCTCGGGGTGGACACGTCGTCGTTCGCCGACGCCCTGAAGAGCGCCCTCCGGCAGGATCCCGACGTGATCCTCGTCGGCGAGATGCGCGACCTCGAGACGATCGAGACGGCGATCGTCGCCGCGGAAACGGGGCACCTCGTCCTGTCGACGCTGCACACCATGGACGCCGCCGAAACGATCAACCGGGTCGTGGCGTCGTTTCCCCCGTTCCAGCAGAAGCAGATCCGCCTGCAGCTGGCCTCCGTCCTCAAGGCGGTCGTCTCGCAGCGGCTGCTTCCCCGCGCGGACGGCCAGGGGCGCGTTCCCGCCGCGGAGATCCTGCTGAACACCGCACGGGTGCGGGAATACATCGAGGACAAGGACAAGACCCGCAAGATCCGCGAGGCGATCGCGCAGGGGTTCGTGAGCTACGGGATGCAGACCTTCGACCAGTCCCTCCTGACGCTCCTCAAGGAGGGGCTCGTCACCCTCGACGAGGCCCTCCGGCAGGCCAGCAACCCCGACGACTTCGCCTTGCGGGTCCGTGGGGTCTCCTCGACCTCGGACCTCACGTGGGACGATTTTGAAAAGGGCGGTCCCCCGCAGTCGTCCTAGGGGAGACGCCGTCCGGCCCCCGGGCGGGGGAATCGAGCTCGCCATCGGGATGTTGGCGCGGCGCCCCTTGAGCGAGGGGGAGGTGGCCCTGCGGCTCGCGCGCAAGGGGGTCGCCGAAGGCGAGATCCCCGCGGTCCTCTCGCGCCTGCGCGAGCTGGGCCTGCTCGAAGACGCGGCGTTGTGCCGCCGGCTGGCGCGTTCGTACCAGGAAGATCGGCGGTACGGTCCCGCGAAGATCGCATGGAAGCTCGCGTCGCGCCGCTTCTCCCGGGACCTCGTCGAGGAGGCGCTTCGGGAGGTCGCTTCCCCCGGGGCGGTGGCCGAAGCCGCCGCGATCGCGCTTCGGAAGAAGTTCCGGGAAGGGATTCCCTCCGGGCGGGAGGGGGCCGCGAAGGCGTACCGGTTTCTGGCCGGGCGCGGCTTCCCGCCCGACGCCTGCCGGGCCGCTGTCGGCCGGCGGCGGACCGAATTTTCCCAAGGAGACTGATCCATGTCCATGACGGGTGCGCAGCTCCGCTCCGCCTTCCTCGACTATTTCGGAAAGAACGGGCACAAGATCCTGCCCAGCGCCTCGCTCGTCCCCGGGAACGATGCGACCCTGCTGTTCACGAACGCCGGGATGGTGCAGTTCAAGGAGTATTTCCTCGGGATGTCGACGGCCGACTGGAAGCGGGCGACCACGGCGCAGCGGTGCCTGCGGGTCAGCGGCAAGCACAACGACCTCGAGAACGTGGGCTACACGGCGCGGCACCACACGCTCTTCGAGATGCTGGGGAACTTCTCGTTCGGCGACTACTTCAAGAAGGAGGCGATCTTCTTCGGGTGGGACTTCCTCACCCGCGAGGTCGGCATCGACGGCACGCGGATGACCGTCTCCGTCTTCCGCGAGGATGACGAGGCGTACGACCTCTGGCACAAGACGATGGGGGTCCCCGCCTCGCGGATCGTCCGGTTCGACGAGAAGGACAACTTCTGGTCGATGGGCGCCACGGGGCCGTGCGGCCCCTGCTCCGAAATCCTCTACGACCAGGGGGAGGGAGTGGGGTGCGGCCGTCCCGGGTGCGCGGTGGGGTGCGACTGCGACCGGTTTCTCGAGATATGGAACCTCGTGTTCATGCAGTTCAACCAGGACGAGTCGGGGACGCGGACTCCGCTGCCGAAGCCGAGCATCGATACCGGGATGGGGCTCGAGCGGCTTGCCGGCGTGGTGCAGGGGGTGACCAGCAACTACGACACGGACCTGTTCCGGCCGATCGTCGACGGGATCTCCCGGCAGTGCGGCGTGCCCGTCGGCAAGTCCCCGGCCCTCGACGCGGCGATGCGGGTCGTCGCCGACCACGCGCGGGCCACCGCCTTCCTCATCGCCGACGGGATCGTCCCCTCCAACGAGGGGCGCGGGTACGTGCTGCGCCGGATCATGCGCCGGGCGCTGCGCCACGGGAAGAAGCTCGGGTTCGACGGCCCCTTCCTCCACCGGGTCGCGGGGATCGTGGTCGAGGAGTTCCGGGAAGCGTACCCGGGCCTCGCCCAGAGCGCGTCGTTCGTCGACACGGTGGCGTTCCAGGAGGAGCGGCGATTCCTCGAGACGCTGGACGCGGGCCTGCGGATGGTCGAGGAGGAGTTCTCCCGCATGTCCGCGGGCGGCAAGGTCTTCCCCGGCGAGGTCGCCTTCAGGCTCTACGACACGTACGGGTTCCCGGCGGATCTCACCGCGGACCTGTGCCGGGAGCGGGGGGTCGCCCTCGATTCGGCGGGGTTCGAGAAGGAGATGGAGAAACAGCGCGCCCAGTCCAGGGTCTCCTGGAAAGGCGGCGAGATCGGCGCGCAGGACGCCGTGGCCGGCGAACTCTCCCGCGCGGGGATCTCCGTCGACTTCGTCGGGTACGAGCGGATGGAATCGGACGCCCGCGTCGTGGCGCTCTTCCGCCAGGGGGCGCGGGTCGCCTCCGCGGCGTCGGGAGAGGAAGCGGAGCTGGTGACCGACGTGACGCCCTTCTACGGGGAGTCCGGCGGCCAGGCGGGGGACACCGGCGACGTACAGGGGGACGGCTTCACCCTCCGGGTACAGGATACCCGCAGGATGTCCGCCGACCAGGTCATCCACCGGGTCAAGGTCCTTTCGGGGACGCTCCGGGAGGGGCAGGGGGCGCGGCTCCGGGTGGACGAGACGTCCCGACGGCTAACGCAGGGGAACCACACGGCGACGCACCTGCTCCAGGCGGCGCTGCGGAAGATCCTGGGCACCCACGTGAAGCAGGCCGGTTCGTACGTCGGGCCCGACAAGCTCCGGTTCGACTTTTCCCACTTCGAGGCGCTCTCTTCCGAAACGCTTTCCGCGGTCGAGGAGGAGGTGAACCGGGTCGTCTTCTCCCCGCGGCCCGTCACGTGGGAGTCCCTGCCGTACGAACAGGCGGTGGCGGCGGGCGCGATGGCGTTCTTCGGGGAGAAGTACGCGGACATCGTCCGGATGGTGACCGTCCCGGAGGTGAGCCGGGAACTGTGCGGCGGGACGCACGTGCGGAACACCGCCGAGATCGGTCTCTTCCATATCCTCTCCGAGGGTGCGGTGGCCGCCGGGGTCCGGCGCATCGAGGCGGTCACGGGGCTGCCTGCCTGGCGATGTCTGCGGGAGGAGGCCGGGACGCTTCACGGCGTGGCCCGGGAGTTGCAAGTGGCGGCCCCGGAGGTACCGGAGCGGGTCCGAAAGCTTTCCTCGCAGATCAAGGCGTTGGAGAAAGCGCTCCAGGAGGCCCGCCGGCGGTCGTCGCGGGACCTGGTGGGGGAGATCCTCTCCGGTGCGAAGGAGGTTGCCGGGGTCCGGCGTGTTTCGGCCGAGGTGGAGGCGATGGACGCCGCGGCGCTGCGCGATCTGGCCGACGCGGTGAAGGGGAAGCTCTCGAGCGGGATCCTGCTCCTGGGAGCCCGGGAGGGGGAACGGTGCCATCTGGTGGCCGGGGTCACCCCCGACCTCACCGGGAGGTTCTCGGCGTCCGACATCGTCCGGAAGGCGGCGGCGCTGGTGGGCGGCGGCGGCGGCGGCCGGAAGGACATGGCCCAGGCCGGAGGTTCCCGCGTCGGAAATCTGCCGGAAGCGCTCGCCTCGATCTCTACGTGGGAATGATCGCGGCGCGGCAGGGGACGCCCCGCGGGTTCACGGCACTCACCCTGGCGGGTTTTCCCGGTCGAGGGTGTTCAGGTACACCTGCACGATCTTGTTGAGCGGGTCCTTGTAAAGCGCCTCTTCCCACGCGCGTTGCGCCCGCACCTTCTCCCCGGCGAGGTAGTGCAGGATCCCCTTCTGGATGAGGGCCGCCGCGTTTCCGGGGATCTTCGCGAGAAACGCGTCCACCTCGTTCCGTGCCTCGTCCGTCCGCCCCGCTTCCCGGAGCGCCGTCACCAGCCGAACCCGAAGGTCGGGGTACCCCGGCGCGACGGAGAGGGAGTGCCGGTATTCGCGGATGGCGTCGTCGTACTGGCCCAGCGCGAGGTAGAGTTCCCCGAGTTCCTTGTGCAGGTTCGCGATCCGCCCGCGGAACAGGTTCTCCCCGGGCGACCCCCCCTTCCGGGAGAGGATCTCCGCGGCGCGGTCGTAGGCGTCCCGCGCCTCGTCGTACCGGCCCATGTCGTTCAGCGTGATGGAGAGGGAAAGCAGCGCTTCGGTGTAGTCGGGGTTGAGGGAGACCGCCTCTACGAACCACTCGACCGCCCGCCGGTACTTCCCCCGCTGGTGGTCGATCAGGCCCAGCGTGTAGTGGATGTCCGGGTATTTCGCGCCGCCCGCGAGGGCCTCGAGCAGGTGCCGCTCGGCCCGCAGGCACTCCGCCTCGCTGACGGCGTTCTTTCCCATCCGGATCAGCCCGGCCAGTTCCCGGCTCATCGTTTCTTCCCCCCGTATTCGGGATATTTCTCCGCCAGCATCTTCCGGGTCGTCTCCGCCTCGTCCCTCTTCCCCTGCTTCTCGAGCGACTGCACGAGCAGGGCGAGGAGCGTCGGGGCGGCCGGCACGTCGGGGTATGTCGCGACCGCGCGACGGGCCCGCGCCTCGGCGCCGGGGTACAGTTTCCTGGAGAGGTAGGTGTTCACCACGGTCGCCTCGTGCAGGGCCAACCGGTTGCGCAGTTCACGGATCTTCGCGGAGGCCTCCTGCGCGCGCGGGGAGCCCGGCTCCCGCTCGAGGAACAGCGTGTACGCCTTGATCGCCTCCAGCGTCTTCCCCTGGTCCCTCCCGGGCGGCAGGACCTGCCGGGAGAGCAGGGTGCCCTTCAGGAACAGGGCGTCGGGGATCTTCGGGTCCGCGGGGTAGAGGCGCAGGAAGTCGTCGAACGCCACCTCCGCCTCGATCTCTTCCTTGTCCGCCATCCGGCTCGTCGCGAGACCGAACTGCGCCCGCGCCGCCAGCGGGGAGGTGGGGAACCGCTCGAGGAGGACCTGGAAGGCCTCCGAGGCGGCCCCGTAATTTTTCCGCTCCGCCTGTTTTTCCCCGCGCGCGAACAGATCGGCGTCGGTGAGCCCCGTCTGTTTGGAGAGTTTTTCGGAGCATCCGGTGGAGAGCAGCAGGAGGAGGAGCGCCACCCAGGGGGCGAGTGCGCGACGGGCCTTGGGCATAGGGAATGACGGTAGTATGGAGGGTCGGAAAAGTCAATGCGGTGCCGGAAAAATGCGGAAATACGATGAACGCGGAGGGAAACTGTGTTATATTTTTTCGGCGCGCCCGTCCGGAGGGGTTCTTTTCGCACCGGGCCCGACACACCATTTATCCTTGCAGGGAGGGTATATGAGAGCGTATCCGAAAGGGCTGTTGACGGTCGCGGTGTTGCTGTTGGCGGTTGTCCTGTGCGGCGGCGTGATGGCGGCGGAGAACGTGAAGGTGGGGATCGTTCTCCCCCTGACGGGCGCCCAGGCGAAATTCGGGGAGATCGAGAAGCGGTCCTTCGAGATGGCGGCGGAGGAGATCAACGCGGCAGGAGGAATCAAGGGCTCGAAGCTCGAACTGCTCTTCGAGGACGACACGGGGAAGCCCGACGTCGGGCGCGCGGCCACCGAGAAGCTCATCAGCCGGGACAAGGTGACCGTCCTGACGGGCGGCTACTCGAGCGCCGTCACCCAGGCCGCGACCGCCGTGGCGCAGCAGTTCAAGGTCCCGTTCCTGGTGACGACCGGCTCGGCCGACGAGATCACCGAGAAAGGGTACGACTACATCTTCCGCATCAACCCGACGTCGAGCGAATATTTCGACCCCTTCGAGACGCTGATCCAGAAAGCGGGCGGCATCAAGACGATGGCTCTCCTTTACGAGAACACCCAGTTCGGGCAGAGCAGCGCGAAGGACGTCGAGGGGGCGGCGAAGAGCGCGGGGATCCAGGTCGTGGTCAAGGAGGGGTACCAGGCCGGGGCGATCGACTTCAAGCCGATCCTCTCCAAGGTCAAGGGGGCCAAGCCCGATATCATCTACATGGTGTCGTACGTCATGGACGCGGCGCTCCTGATGGCGCAGTGCAAGGAGCTCGACATCAACCCGAAGATGTTCGCGGGCGGCGGGGCGGGATTCACGCTCCCCGAGTTCCAGCAGAAGGCGGCGGCGGCCGCCGATCTGGTCTACTCGGCGACCCTCTGGTCGGAGGACGTGCCGTACAAGGGGGCGAAGGAGTACTTCAACAAGTTCAAGAAGAAGTACAACTCGGAGACGGAGTACCACGGCGCCGAGGCGTACGGCTCGATGTACGTCGTGGCGGACGCCTTGAAGCGGGCGAAGTCGTTCTCGCCCAACGACATCCGCGACGCCCTGGCGGCGACGGACATGATGACCGCCTTCGGGCCGGTCAAGTTCATCTCCTACGGCAAGAAGAAGCAGCAGAACAAGCTCCCCAACACGTTCGTCGTCCAGTGGCAGAATGGGAAGATGGAGACCGTGTGGCCGGAGGCTTTCGCGAAGAAGAAGTACATTTTCCCGACGCCGGCCTGGAAAGACCGCAAGTAAGCGACCGGGACGGGGAGGGGAGGGCCCATGGGCATCTTGCTTCAGACGATCGTCGCCGGTCTCCTCAAGGGGGGCCTCTACGCCCTGATCGGGATCGGCATGACCCTCATCATGGGCGTGATGGGGATCATCAACCTGGCCCACGGCCAGATGATGATGGTCGCCATGTACATCGCCTACGTGCTGAACACGATGGGCGTGGACCCATACTTCTCCCTCCTGGTGGCCATGCCGACGCTTTTCCTGCTCGGCGTCCTCATCCAGAAGTACCTCCTCAACCCCCTGATCAAGGTGGATACGATCCTCCCCGAGAACCAGGTCCTCATGACGGTGG
>Ga0315286_10007657_pt1 | contig 10591 bp, 9 predicted proteins | sample YL17G10_0_MG_FD_205038 | JGI IMG/M metagenome (GOLD analysis project Ga0315286, IMG submission 205038) | Sediment microbial communities from Yellowstone Lake, YNP, Wyoming, USA - YL17G10_0 | ecosystem: Environmental > Aquatic > Freshwater > Lake > Sediment | place: USA: Wyoming | collected...
GAAGCCGGGAAAGGCCCCGTCCTTCTGCTGATACATGGTCTGGGCGGCTCTACCTTTGGCTTCCGCCACCTGATACCCTTCCTGAACCCCCGATTCCGTGTGATCGCTCTCGACCTCAAGGGATTCGGTTACTCCGATCGTCCCCTCGACGGCGACTATTCGCTTCTCGCCCAGGCCCACCTCATCCGCGACTTCCTGGATGCGCTGAAGATCAAGAGCGCGGCTGTCCTCGGCCACTCCCTGGGCGGCGCTGTAGCGATGCGCCTGGCTGTCGCCTTCCCCGAACGGGTGGAGCGTTTGATCCTTGTCTCCAGCGCCAGCGACACTGAAACGCGACGTGGGGTTCGCGGCGCCCGCCTCCTCCGGCCCTTCCTGCCGGTGGTAGCCGCATTCACCTTGCAGAACCGCTGGTTCCGCGAGAAATCCTTGCGGAGCGGCTGCTACGACCCTGCCTACGTCACGCCCGACGTCATGGAGGGCTATCTGAAACCCAGTCGCGTCCGCGGTCACCTGCGCTCGTTGGGGAACCTGATGGTCGATCGCAGGCATGATCCACCTCTCGACACTTCCGTTATCCGGCAGCCAACCCTTATCATCTGGGGTGAGGCTGATCGCTGGCTTCCGCCAACGCGGGGTCAGTCCATCCATGAGGCCATACCCGGATCGCGCTTTGTAACCATCGAGCGAGCCGGCCACCTGGTGCTGGAGGAGCAGCCGGAGGAGTCGGCCCGTGCCATCAGCGACTTCTTGCGGTCGTAGCCTCTTTCGAGTCTTGTCTTTCTAGCAGGGAGAAGGTAGATGCAGCCGAAAAGACCCAAGAGAAAGCACAGCGCACCCAAGCGGGCACGGACGCCCTGGGGACTCATCATCGGTGTGGGCATCGGCGGTGTGGTGGTGGTACTGGCCATCGTCCTGGGGAGCGCGGCTCTCAAGGGCAGCAACAACGCTGACATAATCATACCTACTGCCATCGCTGAGCGGACGGCCCCCCAGAAGGGATTCGTCTTGGGCGACGACAGTGCCCCTGTTACTTTGGTGGAGTACTTCCGTTTCGACTGCCGCTACTGCGCCGACTTCGTCCGCGACACCGCCCCCAGCATCGAGAAGGACTACATCGACGCCAAGAGCGTGCGCTTCGAAGCCGTCCCCTTGGCCGTGGAGGGAAAGATACTGACAGCGTCCGAGGCGGCGGAGTGCGCGGCTGACCAGAACCGCTACTGGGACTACCATGACGTTCTCTTCGCCAACTATGACCAGATTAGCGTGGACGCCTTCGACACCTCCCGGCTAAAAGAGTACGCAGTGAAGCTCGGCCTCGACACGGAAGCCTTCAACTCCTGCCTCAACTCTGGAAAATACAAGCAGGCGGTGATCGACAAGACGAAAGAGGTGGTTCAAGCCGGTTTCCAAAGCACGCCCACGTTCTTCATCGGTCTCACCAAAGACATGAAGACGGCTGGCCCCGGCTATACCGGCCAGAAGGCCATCGTCGGCGCCCAGCCTATTGAAGTGTTCAAGACAGCAATCGATGAACTGCTGAAGAAGGCGCAATGAGCGAGACCGTGAGGAATGCGGCGGTGGATGAGGAGAACGAGCGGCCTTCTTGGGGGTGGCGGTCCTTCTGGTTGCCGGTGCTTATCGCTGTCCTGTCCCTCGTCGGTATCGGCGTCTCCAGCTATCTAAGCTATACCTACTGGTTCGATAAGTCCGTCGTTTGCGCCGGCCTCAGTAGCTGCAACGCCGTCGCCGAGAGCGACTACTCCCACATGGGGCCTGTGCCCGTCGCTTTCTTTGGTGTGCTGGGATACGCTGCGATCCTCGCTGTTGCCGCCTTCTGGCTCTGGGCCGGTGACCGCTTTGGTGACTGGCCGCTGCTCGCTATCTGGGGGATGTCTGTCGGCGGTGTCGCCTACTCTATCTATCTCACCTACGTCGAACTCTTCGTCATCGACGCCGTCTGCATCTGGTGCGTCACCCAGGCCGTCGTCATGCTCTGCATCTTCATCCTAGCGACTGTCGGTGTGCTAACGATGGGCCGCCAGGAAGAGTACGACGACGAAGAAGCGTAGCCTTCGCGCCTAGAGCGTCCCCCGCAGGCCCAGCTCGCCCGCCGCTCCCTTCAGCGCCTCGATCACCTCGCCGATGTGCTCGCTGAGGTCGACGCCCAGCGCTTCCGCTCCCTGCACGATGTCCTCCCGATTCACGGCGCGGGCGAACGCCTTGTCCTTCATCTTCTTGCGCACTGACGAGGCCTCTACGTCGAGGATGCTCTTGCTCGGTCGCACCAGCGCCACAGCGATGACGAACCCCGACAGTTCGTCCACCGCGTACAGCGTCTTCTCCATCAGGCTGTCCCGCGAAAGGCCCAGGTGGTCGGCGTGGCTGAGGACGCCCCGTATCACATCTTCCGGCAGGCCGCGCTGGCGCAGGATGGCTGCCCCGTCCTGAGGATGCTTATCGAGAGTGGGGTGGATCTCGTAGTCAAAGTCGTGCAAGAGGGCGACGACGCTCCACTTCTCTTCGTCCTCGCCGTACTTGCGGGCGTAGTGGCGCATCGCCGCCTCGACTGCCAGCGCGTGTTTGCGCAGGCTATCGCTCTTCGTGTACTCGCAGAGCAGCTCCCAGGCCTCGTTCCGGTTCATCGGCGTCTCCTTACGAATCGACTGATAGCAAAGACACTCTCGTTATGCCCCGTTTGGCACCCTTCGCGCAAGAGCTGCGTGGTCGCTTCCCACCCGCCTGCCTACCGGCAGGCAGGCCCGCCCGCCGGGCGTCCGCATCGCAGAGATAGTCCCTTACCCCGTCCGTCAGTTTGGGGTACTGTCGATCGTCCCTACGATCAGGATAGCTTGACGAACGTCTGTTCTCCTGCTACCATGGGCGCAGATGGACACGATCGACAAGCTCTGGCTTCTCGGCAGCAACCCCTCCGTCGTCGCCGACAAAGACGCTTGTAGCAGCGGCTGTGGTGTCCCGCAGACGCGCCCCAGCCGTAACCGACCTCTCCCCGGCATCTACCGCGCCGCCGTGCCTGGACGGGGACGCGTCCCCATCCTGCGTGTTCTCATGACCAACGTCTGCCAGTTCGACTGCCGCTACTGCGCCGTCAACTGCAACCGCGACGTCCAGCGCACCGCCTTCCAGCCCGAAGAGCTGGTCAAGCTCTTCCTGGAGATGCACCGACGGGGCAGCGCCGACGGCCTCTTCCTCAGCTCCGGCGTCGCCGGCGACCCCGGCAAGATCGAGGCCCGCATGCTCGAGACCGTCGCCATCTTGCGCGAGAGGGAGAACTTCCGCGGCTATATCCACCTCAAGATCATGCCCGGGTTGCCCCTCAACTACATCGAGTGGGCAGCCGGCCTCGTCGACCGCCTCTCCATCAACCTGGAGGCCCCCACGCCCGAGCATCTCGCCCGCATCGCTCCCAAGAAGGCGGCGGCGACCAATGCCGTGGCCGCTATGGAGACCGTACGCCGCATCAAAGACAGTCTTCCCCGGCTGCTGTCTGCCGGCCAGTCGACGCAGCTAGTCGTTGGCGCCGCCGGCGAGTCCGACAAGGAGATACTGGAGCGTTGCCGCTGGCTCTACGGCCACCTGAAGATGCGCCGCGTCTACTACAGCGCCTACCAGCCCGTATGCGGCGAGGAGCTTGCCCCACCGGCGCCTCCGGCCCGCGAGCACCGCCTCTACCAGTCCGACTGGCTCCTGCGCCTCTACCCGATCCCTCTCGACGAGCTGCTGTTCGACGATTACGACAACCTGCCCTTGGCCGCCGATCCCAAGCTGGTGTGGGCCCTCCGCAACCCGGAGAAGTTTCCCAAAGAGGTGAACCGCGCGACCTATCGCGAGCTGCTGCAGGTGCCGGGGATCGGCCCGTTGAGCGCCCGCCGCATCGTCGATGCCCGGCGTTCGTACAAGTTCCGCGACCTGTCGGCGCTACAGGTGATGGGCGTTGTCACCAAGAGGGCGCGCCACTTCCTCCTGCTCGATGGACGCTACCTTGGCGGGCGCAGCGTCATGGCCTCGCAGATCCTCCACCTGCCCGACGAGTCGGAGCCATACCAGGCGTCTCTCTGGGACCCCACGGAAGAAACCGTGATAAGCGCCTAATCACCCCGGACCTCGTGGGGCGGGCATCTTGCCCGCCGCCGGCGGGGCTTCAGCCCTTTCGCTGCTTTCTTCAGTGCGGAGATGTGGAGGGCTAAAGCCATCCCCTACACTTCCTTAGGCGCGGCGCGCTGTTCTCGTAGGGCGGGCATCTTGCCCGCCCGGGGGATCCCCAGCACTTCTCCCGACACCGCTGATTCCTCACCCGGAATGCTTTTCCACTTCAGCACCGGCATGGTATTTTCTGATTGCAACTGGAACAGGGATGCCCAAGGAGGAACTATGACAACGAGCAGACAAGAGGAAGCGTCATTGTCGAGCGGCCCGACGGTGGGAACGCAAGGTTTTCGCCGGCTCAATGCTACGATGGCAATCATCCTGGCGCTGGCGCTCGGCACACTCCTGCTGCATGTCGTCACGAATGCAGTCGTTCCTTACGGCTATGTCCGCGACGAGTTCTACTACATCACCTGCTCGAAACACCTTGCCTTCGGCTACGTCGATCATCCGCCGGGGTTGCCGCTGATTACGCGCGTGGTGACGACGTTGCTCGGCGATTCGATAAACGCCATCCGCCTGCTGCCGGCGCTGGGGTCGGCGGCGCTGATCGCGACGGTAGGCGTGCTGGCCAGGGAGTTCGGCGGGGGCTGGAAGGCCGTGGCGCTGGCTACGCTGGCTGCGGTAATGGCGCCGGCATACCTGGCTCTTGGCGTTCTTCAGACCCAGGTTTTCGATCATCTGGCATGGGCTGCCTGCGCCTTCTTCCTGGTACGGCTGATCAAGACGGGAGACCCGCGCTACTGGTTAGGAATCGGCGCGGCGATCGGGATTGGGTTTGAGTTCAAGCACAATATTGCGTTTCTCGCTGTGGCGGTCGCGGCGGGAACGGTACTGACGTCCAACCGGCGTTACCTCAGGAATCGATACCTCTGGGCGGGCGCGGCGATAGCGGCTGTGATCGCACTGCCCCACGTCATATGGCAGATCACTAACGGGTGGCCGACGCTCGAATTCGCCGAGAACGCAGCATCCGACAAGAACGCGCAGGGAGCTTTCCTGGACATGGTCATTATGCAGGTGGCCGGCATGCTTCCAATGGCGGCGCCGGTGTGGCTGGCGGGGCTTTGGTGGTGCCTGTTCTCCAGGGAGGGCAAGCAATACCGGATGCTGGCGCTGATATGGATAGTGCCGTTCGCTATCTTCATAGTGCAGGGCGGAAGCCGCGTGGACTACCTGACGCCTGCCTATCCGGCGCTGCTGGCCGGTGGGGCTGTGGCGATAGAGCGCTGGCGCCCCTTTGGCCGGACGATGTTGGTGCCGGCTTCGGGAATGGTCGCGATTTCGGCTGTCGGGCTGTTTCTCTTCCCTTTCACGACGAACGTGCTGCCTGTTCATCAGGCGGAGTCGTATGTGCGGATGATCGGGATGGACGAGATGGAGATGGAGGAGGGGAAGGTGTCGGTGTTGCCGCAGTGGTTCGCGGACCGCTTCGGGTGGGAGGAGATGACGGCGGCCATCGCGGATGTCTACTGGGCGCTGCCGGAGGAGGAGCGGGCGCAGGCTGTCATTCTGGCGAACAACTACGGTGAGGCGGATTCGCTCAACTTCTTCGGCGGAGACTACGGGCTGCCGCCGGTGATTAGCGGGCACAACAATCATTACTTGTGGGGAATCGGCGGCGCGACCGGTGAGGTGGTCATCGCTTTCGGCGTAAGTCCGAGCTTCGATGAGGCGGACTCGGCCTTTTACGAGTCGGAGCTGCGACAGCGCTTCGAAAGCGTCGAGAGGGTCGCGACGTTTACCTGCGAGCACTGCACGAGTGAGGAGGACGACCTCCCGATATACGTGTTGAGGAAGCCGGTCCGGCCCCTACGGGAGATGTGGCCGGACTTCAAGCATTACGGATAGTGTCGACGCCTTCGGAGCGTTGGCCGCGAGTGCAGGGCCTCCGGGGCAGCGGTTTCGGGCCTTAGCCTGCCCGCCTCCGCCTGATGCCCCAGGCACCCGCCGCCAGCAGCAGCGCACTCCCTGCCATCGCCAGCGCTGTCATCGCCCTCGACAGGTCGGCCTCGCGCTGCCCGGCGCCTTCCCCTGTGTTTGGTGGCTCTACCGTACCGCCACCGCTGCACTTGGGAATCGGCGGGCAGTTGCCCACCAGCTTCACTGCCGGTCGAGTGCCGTACAGCCGCTGCTGCCCGTCGACTGTCGCCTCGGCCACCACGCCGCCGCCGGCTTGCGCGCACTGCCAGCTCTGCGCCACGCCGTACGTCGTCCGCAGCGCCAGCGTCTCGCCGGGTGCCAGCGACTGCTTGCCCAACGACGCCAGGTCCCAGTTGATCAGGCCCGCATCCGCGTACTGCGCCGCCGGCGATGGCGACGCGCTTACCAGCACGGCGCCGTCCAGCCGGTCGGTCAGCGTCAGCGCCGTGACGGCGGCGGAGCCCTGGTTCGTGACCCGCGTCTCGAATGTCACCGTATCGCACTCTGCCGGATTCTCCACCAGCGTCTTCGTCACCAGCAGCTCCGTCGGCGGGTCGGTGGCACCGGGCGTCGCCGTGTACTGCAGCGTCTGAGGCGCCAGCGGCTGCCCGTTCGCGCTCATCTCCAGGTTGAACCGGAACGTGCCCTCATGCATCTGTACCAGTGTCAGCGCCTCTACCTGCGCCGTCGCACCCGGCGCGACTTGAACCGCCGGCCAGGTGATCGTGTTGCCGGTAACCGGCTGGAACCGGCCATCGCTCTTCGACCAGACAGTGAAGAACTCCGGTGTTGTCCCTTCGTAGCTGCCGACGGTAGCGCCGCCGAAAGACAGGACGCTGCTTCCGCTGTTCGTGATGCTGATCGTGCAGTCGACGGTCGTCCACACGTCTGGGCGGAAGGTCGGGTTGCAGCCCGCCTCGAAGGCCAGCGACAGGGAAGGCGCCGGTGTCGGTGCGGACTGACCGTAGTCATTGCTTCCCCAACAGGCGATAGTGCCGTTCGTCTTCACTCCGCAGGAATGAAAAGCGCCGACGCTGACCTCGCTGAACGTGCCGGTGGGGGCTGTCGCCTGTCCGTTGTTGTTGTTCCCCCAGCACTCTACCGCGCCGCTCGCCTTCAGCCCACAGGCGTGGTCTACCCCCACGCTGATCTCAACGAACCTAGCGGTTGGCGTCTTGCCCAAGCTGTTGTCGCCCCAGCAGGCGATAGTGCCGTTCGTCTTCAGTCCGCAGGTGTGCTGAGAGCCGGCGCTGACCTCGGTGAAAGCGCCGACGGGTGGTGTCGACTCCCCGGAGTCATTCTTGCCCCAGCAGGCGAGAGTGCCGTCCGTCTTCACCCCGCAGGTGTGCAGCGAGCCTGCACTGATCTGGGTGAAGGTACCGGAAGGGGGTATCGCCTGCCCGAAGTCGTTCTTCTCGCGCAGAGGTCGACCGCAGGTGATATCGCAGCTCTCCATGACGGCGCAGGCCACGGTGCCGTCCGTCTTCACCCCGCAGGTGTGCCAGAGCCCCGCGCTGACTTCGCTGAAGGTGCCGGCGGGAGCTGTCGTCTGCCCGTAGATATTCCATCCCCAGCAGACAATCGTCCCGTCTGTCTTTACCCCGCAGGTATGCAGCCCGCCCGCGCTAACCTGCGTGAACGTGCCGGCAGGGGGTGTTGCCTGCCCGTAGTCATTTCTTCCCCAGCAGGCGACGGCGCCGTCTGTTTTCACCGCGCAGGTGTGAAAGCCACCCGCGCTGACCTGGCTGAAAGAGACCGTGGCACTGGCCTGGACTCCCTCTGGAGGAGAGCCGTCGGCCCATCCCGGTCTGGTACCTGCGCTGGCCAGCAGCGGTGTCAGCACCGCCAAGAGAAGCAATCGGATCACCGTTCGACCCTGCATCGTCCACCTCCCGAGTATCTCGCTGCTACCAGCACAGCGGGGATGACGGCATCACACCTGCCCGCTCCGGTGCTGCTTAATGTCCTGGCCTTCAGACTGCGGTCGCGGTCCGCTAAGCACCCCGCAGCACCGCCTCCACCTCATCCAGATGCCCCGCCTCGTGCTCCGCGCCCGACCCCTGGATCATGTCCAGCGCTGTCGACATCCCGCCGCGGAAGGGGTCCGGCATCTGCTTGTTCAGCACGTCGTCGGGCGTCGAGTTGATGAGCGCGATCCCCGCCTCGTGGCCCTGCCGGAACTCCGCCAGCAGCTCCGCCATCGCCTTGTCCTTGCGCATCTCCACCTGCTGCTTGTTGAACGCGTCGACGTCGAATCCACCGCCCCCACCGCCTCCGCCGGATGCAGGCCGCTGCGCCATCGCGATGAAGAACATCGGCGACCCGCCCATCGACGCCAGGTGCGCGAAGACCTCCTTCACGCTCCAGCCGTTCTCGCACACCGGGCACACCAGGTCTTTGTCGCCCAGTTGCGCCGCCACCTTCTCCGCCCGCTCCACGCTCGCCATCAACGCCTCAGCCACTTCCTGTTTCGTTGCCATGATGCATCCTCCTTGCTCTGACGAGATACTACCTGCCTAGCTGTGAAGCCATGTTACCAGCTCCGCCGCCACGTCGAACCGTCCCAGCGACGGCATGATGCAGACCCCGCTCACCTTCTCCCGCACCGCCTCGATAAGCTCGCGCGCTATCCTTAGCCCCTCAGCCGTCCCGTTGTCGCCTGCCAGTCGCATTCGCTCCCGCACCCCCTCCGGCACCGGTGCTCCTGCCATCTCGCGATGGATGAACTCCGCGTTGCGCTGACTGAGCAGGGGCATGACTCCTAGTATGATGGGGATTTCCAGCGGGGCCACCGCCTCGACATACCTTTCGACCAGCGCCGCTTCGAACACCGGCTGCGTGACCACGAAGTTGACCCCCGCCTCCTTCTTCCGCCGCATCAGCTTCGCCTCTTCCGCCAGCGGTGCCGATGGTGTCGCTGCCCCGCCGATGAAGAACGACGTCGCCTCACCAAGGCTCGCCCCCGCCGCGTTCACGCCCTCGTTCATCCCTTTGAGGATCCGCATCAGCCCTGTCGGCATCACTTCCCACACGCTGACGGCCCGTTCGTGGCCCATGTCTCGTGGCGGGTCGCCGCGCAGGCAGAGGACGTTTCGCAGCCCTAGAGCGTGCATGCCGATAAGGTCGCCTTGCAGCGCCAGCAGGTTGCGGTCGCGGGTCACGCAGTGAACGACGGTCTCGATTCCCACCTGCTGCTGGATCATAGTCGCCAGCGCGATCGCGCTCATGTGCGGCTGTGCCAGCGGGGTGTCGCCTACGTTGATGGCATCGGCCCCCGCCTGTTTGAGCAAGGCCGCGCCTGCGAGCGCCTTCTGAGGGCTGGGCCCACGGGGAGGGTTCACCGTCACCGTCACCACAAAACGGCCGGTGGCCAGCTTATCGCGCAGCAGCGGCTCCTTTGGGGAGTCTGCTGGAAAGGGATTGCTCATCGCTTATGCCTTCGCTCCGGGTTCCGCGACGGTGCCGTCAGGAAGGATGACTATATCAGAATACGGGATCGCAGCAAAGGCAGGCGAATCTCCGGCAGCGAGGCGCTTGTCCTAGCGGCGTCGCAGGAGGAGGAGAAGCCCGACAGCAATCACCGTCAGCGCCAGCAGCTTGTCCCAGTGGAGCCACCGCAAGAGATCAAGGTTCCCCAGCAGGAATAGCGTGCCCACAACGACAAGAATGATCCCCACCAGCGCCGTGCGCTCTACCCGCGACGTGTCCACTTTCTTAGCGCCGCTGAGCGTCGCCTGCACCTCGCCGCCCAGTTCTCGCGCCGACTGCGCTATCTCCTCCACGCTCTTTTGCATCGCCTCCCGGGTTGTCCGGCCCAGAGACTCCTCGTTGGGTATGATCAGCCACAGCACGACGTAGGCGACGGTTCCCAGCAGGAAGGCGGTGGCGATGGTCGCGAGGACGAAGATGACCCGCACGATCGTCGGGTCGATGCCGAAGTACTCCCCGAAGCCGCCGCAGACGCCGGCGATCATCCGCTCGCTGGAACTGCGATACAAGCGCTCCATTTGGTCCTTGCCTCGCCCTAATTATAGCAGCCGCAATCGTCTGGACGGACGACTGGAGACCGCCTGTCTCCGAATCTGCGAGACTGTCATATCAGGCTGCGGTGGGGCGGCGATTAGAACGGCCGCGGCGTTGACTTGCCCATGAGACGGCGCACCCCTGCCCGCAGTGTTAGGTAGCCCCGCGTGGCTGGTCCCTGCCGTAAAGAAGTACCTGCCATCGCACCCCCGTCTATCATGAAGGCTGTGCCGGAGATGAACGAGGCGTCGTCGCTCGCTAGGAAGACGACCGATGCCGCGATGTCCTCAGCGGTGGCCATCCGGCCCAGCGGCGCCGACGCCCGCAGTGCTGCCTTGCCGACCCACCCGCCGACCGCATCCCATAGCGGCTTGAGGAAGGGGGTATCGACCCAGCCGGGGCATATAGCGTTAGCGCGGATGCCGTCGGGGCCGTAAACCTGGGCCACATGCCTCATCAGCATGATCACCCCTGTCTTCGA
>Ga0315286_10007659_pt1 | contig 10589 bp, 13 predicted proteins | sample YL17G10_0_MG_FD_205038 | JGI IMG/M metagenome (GOLD analysis project Ga0315286, IMG submission 205038) | Sediment microbial communities from Yellowstone Lake, YNP, Wyoming, USA - YL17G10_0 | ecosystem: Environmental > Aquatic > Freshwater > Lake > Sediment | place: USA: Wyoming | collected...
TTAACTAAGCGCCATTCGTGACTGTCCCCCTCCTGGCGACTACTTTGATGGCGGTTCTGCGCCGTAGGGCTTATAGGCTTTGTCCGCCCGTGCGGCATCTTCAACGGTCAATTCGTGCGCCGAATCAAGGAATATACGCACCCTCGACGCCCACTCGTCAAAGGCCTCCCTGGCAGCCGCGAATTTCTCGAGCCGCGAGAAGTTCTCAGCACCCACCTCGGCCCCGGCGCCCAGGTTGCTCCTGTCCACCATCGCCGCAATCCGCTCGCCGGTCTCTGAATCCACCAGCTCCATCTCGACGCCGAGCTTGCCGATGTTCAAAGCTCGCTCAAACGGCTTGATGTCAGCTGGAAGGTCTCCTGCGGCCACCTCTCCTCCGACATCGACGCCGACCAGGGCGGCTCGCAAGCGAAGCGTGAGCGGCCCCGGCGCCTCGACCACCGGGAAAGCGTCAGACACCGCGTTTTTCAGGGCGTGCTCGAAGTAGTTCGTCAATGCCTTGCGCGATGCCTCTGAGACCTTGCCCTCGTCAGCATCTGTGGCTATGTAAACTTCTATCGGGTCGACCACGATCGCGAGATAACTGCGCAGGTTCTTCTGCGCATCCGCGCTGGCATACGTCAAAGCATCCCCCTCGAGATTCGGGTTGGGCTTCAACGCCGAGTAGTCCTTCAGGAACCCGGAAAACTCCTGGCCGGCCGCGATTCTCTTCACGGCGGGTTCGACCGAGGCGGGCTTGGGAGCCTGAGAGCAACCCACGGTCATTGCCAGAAACGCCAGAGCCAGACAACCGGCTACTGTTTTCCATAGAATGTCGTTACTCTTGTGCATCTCTTCCTCCATTCCATACTCAGAATATCCACTCACGATGCAAGCACTATGTCTTCGATTTCCAGGACCCCGCAACCACGGCGGACGCATCCCCCGCGGCGCCGCGTCAGCTCTTCTCCGTGCCGGCCGGCTCCTGCACCCTCAGCATGTTGAAGACGTGAAAGGCCAACGGCACCGAGCTGCACTGGATGTTGGCGATATCCGAGTCCTCCTTCTTGGCCACTGAGCCAAGAAGGATGATGTTGCCGTTCTTCACCACGATCTTGATATCCGAGCCGCTGCCCCAGAAGTATCTTGACAGCATCTTTTGCAGCCTGCCGCGTGCGCCTGCCCGGATCTGCATGTCCATGCTGCCCAGCGGCAGGATCTCTATGTTGTTGACGATATTGTCGACGCCCTCAACGGTCTTGACGCGGTTGTACGCTTCGCTCCGGTTCGTCTGGCGAACCGTCCAGCCGGTCAGGATGACATTGTTGCCCACCATGGTGAAGGAGATGAAGTCATAGGTGGTGATGTAAGGCATCATCGCCAGCTCGTGCCGGACCTTCTCAAAGGTCGCCGCCGAGCCCTGCGTCCGGTATGTCCGAACATCGAGCAGCATACGCGCCGGGTCGCCCTGCGGGATGCTGCTCGCCTCCTCGGGCTTGACGGACTGGAGTTTGATCGTTCCGGACTTCACCTTGGCTTCGCCCGTGACTTCGGCAAGCTTGCCTACATGGTCTTTCACCATCTTCTGCTTGTTGACGTCGAAGACAGTGTTGTCCAGGAGGCGGACCAACACTGGATTCGATCCTTCTTTGTGCGTCTTCTGGCTGCACTCGATCCGCGAAGACGTAATAGGACCGAGCATGAGACGCGCACACAGGTCCGAGTCCACGTAGGCATGAAAAGTTGAGACTTCCTCGCTGACACAAACCCCGCTGCTGATCAGCAGGCTGACCATGACTAACAACGTCTTCTTCATTTGCCCTCCTTACTCGTGTGATATGGGTTTCCGGCGTGTTGATCCATTGATTCGCAACAAAATCAGCTTGTTCATTCTATCCGCGGCCCGTTGATTCCATGCTCTCTACACCGGTCCAACACCGGAAGTCAAGGGGTGACGCTGGCGGGCAAGCTATCGCCAAGCAGACCCGGTCCGGAAGTGGGGGCAGTCGATCGAGCCGATTCGTGCCGATCCGGCAGGTCTCCCGTGTCAGCCCGAAGGTACTGCCAGAGCTGGGGCCGGATGGAAGCCAGCAGCTCCTTCCGACTCTTCACCGAAAGCGGCCGGCCGAGGTGGATCTTGCCGAGCCAGGCCATCAGCCTTTCCGGGAGGGCACCTGAGAACATGAGGAGCGGCCAGGTGAAGTTCGGTCCATTCGCCTTCCGCAGCTTCCACAGCCAGAGGAGAAAGGCCCCGAACCGCCATGCAGTCGGACCCCACCAGCTCTGCTGGCCGGGGCGGAGGTTCATTTTCCAGCACTTCATCATGAGCTGCCACTGCAGCCTGGTCAGGTGCCGCGTCTCCCGGACACCGTCCTTGTGAGCCATCCGCGTGTCGTGCAGCGGTGTGAAGATCGATGGGATGAAAAACGCAAAAAGTCCCCGCCGCTCGACCTCATAGATCAGGTCGATTGTGTCTTTCACGTCTTCATCCGTCTCGCCCGGGTTGCCAATCATCAGCGTCACTGCAGGAAACCAGTTGTTCCGGTTCAGGATTTCCAGCCCCCGGACGAACACGCTCGGCCAGTCGTCGATCGGGAAGGGCACCCCCTTGCTCGGCATGATCTGCCTGGCCATTCGAACAGATCCGGTCTCCAGGCCGATCAGCGGGACGAGGGCCTTCCTCTTCGGATGGCTGCTCAGAATCGGCAGATGGATCGGGCTTTTGTCGAGCAGCAGGTCCGAGAGTTTCTCTATCAGCACCGGGTCGACCACCGCCGGGGCTATGGTGCAGTGGCTGAGTATGTGTTGCTCGACACCCGGCGTCCCGACTACCTCGGTGAAAAGGTCGAGGAGCGCCTCGCGGTTCGGAATATAGAAGGGTACGTCGGTCTGCACCTGGCCCCAGATGAACAGATCCTCGGTCGCGAGCGACACCTGCCGGTTGCCGTTGCGAACGTTCGCCCGTACCGCCTCGAGGATGCTCTCCTTCGGAACGTCCAGCTGGGGGTTCAGGTCGGGGACGCAGAACTGGCACCGGCGGCCGCAACCCGTCGTCATCTCGACCACCCCGAAAGTCGTTCGCTTGTCCGGGATCAGGATTGCGGAGCGGTCTTTCGGGTGACCGACTTCGACCGTCTTCGGCAGCTCCTCTCCCCGGATCGCGCGGTGAAAGAGTTCTAGCGTGTCGGACGACTCGCTGCGGCCTTCCACGACGCAGTCCACCCCGAGCTCGTCGTAGCTGTCGGTCTGGATGATCTGCCAGCCACCGGATCCTCCCACGAGCACCTTGAAGGCGCCGCGATGAGGGTTGTCTTTCAGGCTCGAGAAAAGACGGCGGCTGTAGACGGAGTTGATGGGCTGCTTCGAGGAACCGAAGACCGAAGCGTACACACCCGCCGCGAAGGTTACCCCCAAGGGGTTGTGCGTCGACACCGCGACCACCCGCGTTCTGGGGCCTATGAACTTCGGCAGGTCGCCCGGGTACGCCGCAACGATGTCATCGGGGCTGAAGGCGCGGAGCAGGGACGCCTCAAGAACCCGGATCCCCGCCGGCATGCTGCGCGCCGAGCCATCCTCGTTGTATTCGACGTCCCGCCAATGGGGATACTTCCGGTTCAGCACGTTCTCCAGCCAGATGGGCAGCGAGGCCATCCCCATCTGGATGAAGTAACCTGCATGGTCGATGATCTCCGTAAGTGGAGCCGTGAGGACAATCAGCCTCCCCCCATCGGCCGGAGCATCCGCTGTTGTGGCGAGCCGGGGCTCGTCGGAGGACTCCGACCTCTCTTTCGCACCGCGAAGTCCCATCTTGCCCCCAAAGAATGCCCGTCTCGTTGCGCTGCCGCCCCGAGTCGGCTCAAAAGAGTTTCTACGCCCGGCGCCCCGCGGTCAAGCCCAACATGGGGGTCGGACACAAATGACGTTCATTGTCGGAAGGAGTTCGCCGCAATGAGAGTCCTGAAATCGGGCTTGGAATCGTCAGTGACAGGCGCGGCACGCCCGCAGCGATCTTGACACCGGCTGCTATCCTCGCCTGAATGCACGCAGATAGTGACGATTGACGTTAATCACGTATCGCGTCACTATCGGTGTGTGATCAAGACGTTCAAGTGCGCCGACACGCGGGCTATTTCGAAGGGGGAGCCGGTCAAACGATTCGCGAATTTCGCGACCGTCGCGCGCCGCAAGCTACGGCAACTGGAAATCGCAGGTCGCTTAACCGATCTACGTGCGCCGCCCGGCAATCGTCTGGAAGCCCTTAGAGGTGATCGGGCGGGACAGCACAGCATCCGGATAAACGATCAATTCCGCGTGTGTTTTCGTTGGACGGACGCCGGTGCTGAAGACGTCGAGATCGTCGACTATCATTGAAGGAGAATTACGATGCGCAAACTCAAATCCGTAACTCCCGGCGAACTCTTGCTGGAGGAATTTCTGAAGCCGCTGGGAATCAGCCGGTATCGGCTGGCCAAGGAGATCGGCGTGCCGGCACAGCGCATCGGCGACATCGTGAAGGGCAATCGTGCCATTACCGCCGATACCGACTTGCGCCTGTGCCGCTTTTTCGGCCTTTCCAACGGTTACTGGTTGCGCGCCCAAGCGGCGCATGACACCGAAGTCGCAGAACGCACTTTGGGCGCGAAGCTAGGGAAAATCAGACAGTGGGCGGCGATCCAGAGGCATGAAACTGGATGCTGAAGACCGACGCATCATCGGTACGGATATCCGAACGGTCGAATTTGGCTGGCCGGTCGGCATGCCGGGGTGTCGCCCTATGGGTGGGGGCCTATTTGAGATCCGCAGCGCCATCACCCAAAAGCGGATTGCCCGAGTCCTATTCTGCATTCACGGAGAAAAAATGGTGCTTCTCCATGGCTTAGTAAAGAAGACCAGGAAAATCCCGGACACCGATCTGGCCACTGCGTTGAAACGCAAATGGGAGGTTGAGCAATGAGGAACAAACATATTGGATCGTCCTTCGACGATTTCCTTAAGAAGGAAGGCATTCACGAGGCGGCGACCAGCCATGCCATCAAGCGCGTCATCGCGTGGCAGCTCGCCGAGGCGATGAAGGCGAAGAAGATCTCCAAGGCGGAAATGGCCCGGCAGCTGAAAACCAGTCGCACACAGGTTGCGCGCTTTCTCGATCCCGAGAACGACAGCGTGCAGCTCGACACGATCCAGAAAGCTGCGGCGATTGTCGGCAAGCGCCTGACCATCATCCGTGAAGACCTTCCTCGCTCAGCAGCCTGATTACCCTATCGCGTATTCTCACGGGTCGTGCCGGGCGCACCACTTCATTTCGTGTCTACGCCTCTTTCACGCCAGAGCTTTCGGTTTCGTTCGGCTCAAGATCTCCGTGAGATTGGAGAGCTACAACCCGGATGAGACCTGGATACCCATCGACGATCACCAGATCGCTGCAAGAATGGCAGCCGGGCGACCTCCGCAGCCACCTGGCCATCATCGGCGGGAACCGGGCCCTGCGGCACGTCCTCGCGCAGGCCAGCCAGGTGGCGGAGGCCGGTTCGACCGTTCTCCTGCTAGATCTGGACCGGATTGCTGGAAACGACACCCCCCTCTCCCAGGCGCCCCGAGCTTTACCGCGCTTCTTCGAAGACCGCCTTCACCTTGCCTTTGCGGACCGCGCTCTTAAGGGCGGCGTGGTCCCTCTTGTTCTGGTCGGCGTAGGCGACCGAGAAGGCCGCTATCGCCCGGTCGAATGCGTCGCTCTTGCCCATGTACCCGCTGAGCGTGACCGAGCATCCGGAGCGCGCGTGGGAGAGCGCGAGCGCCCTGCCGCACCAGCTGGCGTAGAGGTCCATCTCGGGGGCGCCGAAGGTCTCCACCATGGCGCTGATCTTGATGTCCCTCAGCTGGCGAATGAAGAAGTGGCGCCCAAAGGCGCCCCGGGTCCAGCCGAGAAACATGTCGCTGGCGGGCTGCATGAGCCGGTAGCCGTTCACGACGCGCTGGCCGTGGTTGGGGAAGGCGCTCGCGCCCGCATACGGCTCCAGCACCGAGCCGCGCGCCTCCTTGACCTGGAGGAAGAGGGGGTCGCCTTCCCCCGCCATGAAGAGGAGTACAAAGCAGGTGGTTCCGACGCTGCCGATCCCCACTACCTTGATGGCCGCGTCCCGAAGCTCGTATCGGTCCAGCAGGGACTGGTGGGAGGTCGACAGGGTACCACGGTACCCCGTGAGGGCGTCCCTGACGAACTTATGGACCTCCCCCGGCGTATGACCCTCGGCGTGAAAGATCGTCGGGAGCTGATCCTTGATGATGGGCATCTCCCCCTTGTGCTCCACCAGCTTCGGAAAGATGTCCTCGGCAACGCTGCGCGCCCGCTCCTTCTGAACGCGCTTTAGGGCCCGTCGGCGGAACTCGGGGTCCTTGATGCTCGCCACCAGGTCGTCCGCCCCGATCGCGAAGTACCACAGTTCGAGCGTCTTCATCCGGCTGAACTCCGCCATGGACTCGCGGTAGGAGCGGACGCCGGTCATTGCCACGTCCTTGGCAGCAGCGTCTCTCAGGCCGTTATCGCGGCAGGCCACTACGAAGCTCGCCGCGAGGCGCTTGACGTCCCACTCCCACGGCCCCGGGAGGGTCTCGTCGAGATCGTTGATGGCAAAGATGACACGCCTTTCCGGCGTGGCAAACCCGCCGAAGTTGCACAGGTGGGCGTCCCCGCAACACTGGACGCGGACACCCGTGACCGGGGTGGATGCCAGGTCGGAGGCCATCGTGAGGGCCGCCCCGCGATAAAACGTGAACGCGGAGCGGACCATGCGGCCGTGGCGCAGCGGGAGCAGGTCGGGCAGGCGCCCCTTCTCGGCCTTCAGAACCAGCTCGACAGGGTCCGGGCGGCCGGCGGGGGCTTTCCAGGCGGCGTGCGCCTTGCGGGGGCAGGCCTCCCGCAGGGCCCTGCCCGCGGCGTACCGCTCCGCGTAGGTTCCCATGGTTCGTACTTCCGGCAGGGCCGGCTTCTGGCGCAGAGCGCCCGGCTTGGATCTCTTCGTCTCGCTCAAGTGTCCTCCTCTCCTGGTCCTTCGGGGGTCCAAAGCTCTCAGTTTGCAAGCTTCTGATAGTTGCTGGCTGTGATGTTGACCACGATCTGTTTGGCCGCCACGTTCAGGTTCTTGGTGGCCGCATAATTCGTGCCGTCCGGAAGAGTCTGAAAATCCACCTGGAGAGTCACCGTCTCCTTCTCTTCATCCATGTAGGTATCCACCTTCAGCTGGCGGATCGCTTTGGCTGCGGTGTCGAGGGTAAAGGAAACCACATCGCCGCTCTTCACGAAGTTCTTGAACTGGAGCTGAATTGCGCCGGGCCCCTGCGGGCTGAGCGAGGTGTTCCCGGCTGCCGCGTCGGCCTTGATCAACTCGGGTTGAGGCGGGACATACCGATGAATGAGGGACACGACCCGCTCCATGTAATCCTTCATCTCGTCGGTCTTCTTCTCGACGACCCTCTTCTTGAGTCCGCGCATTTCCTTTTTCTCCGGAGGAGCGGACAAGGGAGTCTTCTGCACCTTACCGTCCGGCCCGTAGCGGCAGGCTTCGACCTTTGTGCTTTTCACTTCACCCTTCAGACTCAGCTGAGTGTTTTCCGTCCAGCCGTATTGGCGAAGAGCCTTCTGGTTCTCTGCCGTGGATTGCTTGAAAGCTGCCACCTTTTCCTGGACCGCCTGTTTCTGGTCCTGAGTGCTCGCCGGCCGGGCCAGGGTCAGGCACAACGCAAACCCCATCGATAACGCGTTCATCAGATTTCGTTTCATTGGCTAGACTCCCGTCTTGAGTTGAGTTCCTTCGGCGCAGCCGAAGGTATGCGGTTGTGGGTCATATGGCTTATAGTCTAACAGGGTTCGGGGTTCAGGAAAGGGGCCAGGGTTCAGGAAAGCCAGGAGGACAAGTGCCGTAATCCTCGGCGGACTCCCGCACGGAGGATTGGGGCCAGCGCCGATCTGATTCCGGCAACTGCTTCTCCAGTGTACGTTCCACCAAGACTACGGGGATCTATTGCCACCACAGAGCGTATCAGTCCTCTCGAACGCTCCACAACACCTCGCACCTCGTTTCCGGCTGGAGCGGGATGTTGATCGGCGATCGCACAGTCTTACAGTCTCAAGATACTCCAGCCCTTTGACATCTGTCACCCAGTTCAGCCGAAGCCCGGGTGGCTCCGCCGCCGCCTCCATGATCGCCAGAAGTCGGCTGTAGTGGCTAGAGCGAATCTGCCGGTCGAGATCTTCCGGGGTATGCCATTCCTCCGCATAGCAGATGATGTTGGCATCGCCGGCTTCCTGGCAAAGACGGCAGGAGATGAAGCCCTGTGCCGCCTGAAGCGGCAGCATAAGCGACCGCAGCGCCTGAATCATCTCCGCCCTGCGTCGCGGATGAGCCACCATTGTCAGCGTCACCTGGATCATGACCGGGGTTAGAGCAAGCCGGGGGCCAAGCGAGGGTGAGAGGCTCTGAAGCGACCTAACGTGTTATAGGATTGCATGTTATGGGAGTAGTGGCAGAAGGCGGAAGTCTTCAGCAAAATCGCCAATCCTCCGAAATATCGGATGAAGATCCGCTATTTCGTGCCATCCTCGGCGAGGCGATGGATGCCGGGCTTGGCCATGCTGAATCTGACGTCCACTTGGCGTGCGACACCTTTCTGAGGTCCGCGTATAATGCCTCTGTGGCAACGGATGCAGCCAAGGCTTGGCGGCAGATGACCAGTCTATGGATAGAGAACGAGTTGAGTTCCGGGTTCATGCACTCAAACGGATGTTTCAACGCCAGGTAAGCAACGCGGCAGTCTTGCATGTGCTGGATACCGGAGCCACGGTTGAACAGTATCCGGACGATTTCCCGTATCCCAGCAGGCTTGTCCTCGGCTGGTGGGCATCGCGACCAATCCACGTGGTAGTGGCCGACAACACCGAAGAAGGAATCAGGATTGTCGTCACGGTGTATCAGCCCGATTTGGAGGAGTGGGAGCCTGGCTTCAGAAGGAGAAGGAAACCATGAAGTGCGTGATCTGCAAGGTGAGCGAAACCCGACCGGGGAGAGCCACGGTGACCCTGGAGCGGGATGGAACCACGCTCGTGATCAAGAACGTTCCCGCGGACATCTGTGCAAACTGCGGCGAAGAATATGTCAACGCTGAGACGACCGAGCTTCTTCTCAAGACCGCAGAGGAAGCAGTCAGGTCGGGCGTCAAAGTCTCTGTCCGCGATTACGTCGCCGCGTGACTGGAATCCGAGCGTCCCGTCTGGTGAAGAGATTCATCCTGGATTCCTAAGATAGCCAAGGCCTGCGCCCTAGATATCCTGCCAAAAAGCGCCGGGATACGAGGAGTCAGAAGCCGAATTGGTCTCCGCCCAGGCAAATATCCTGGTGACCAATCGGATGACGATCCGCTATTTCGTGCGGCCCTCGCCGCTTGGCATGCGGCGTGCCTCAGAATAACCGACCTCGCGGCCGGAAGTTGCTTATCGCCCACATCCCAACCGGCCCGCTCGCGCCCGACTTTTTCAGGCTGCAGAGCGCCGCCATGCCCGTGTCGAAGGAAGGTGAGATGCCGCTGAAGGCGCGCTACATATCGATCGACGCGGCGATCGGATTTGGATGCAGGGCGCGACCCACTGGAATGCTCTCCGTCGTCAGTGTTGGCCGCCGCTGATAGCGGCGGTACTCGATTCGAGATTGAGCTCATTTCTGACAAAATATAAGCCCCATTCCTCCCATGTTTATGTATAATTCGTACGAATAGTACGACACGTGAGGTTAGTACAATGACTCGATTGACCGCATCTCAACTCAGGGAAGACTTGGCAGACACAATCAACAGAGTAGCCTTTGGGGGCGAGAGGATTGTCCTCCAGAGGAACAACAAAGATGTCGCCGCCCTCGTGTCCATTGAAGACTTCAACCTGCTCCGGGAGCTTGAGGACAAGCTTGATCTGGCTGCCATCAAAGAGGCCATGAAGGAACCGGGAGCCAATATTCCATGGGAGGAAATCAAGAAGGAGCTTGGGATCTAGGTGTCCTACGCCATTGAATTCCGCCCCTCAGCACGCCTCGACCTAAAATCCCTGTCCGGAGAAATCCTTCGCCGGGTAGCCAGGAAAATCGACTCGCTAGCCGATGACCCGCGGCCGCCGGGAGCGGAGAAGCTTTCCGGCAGTGAAAGCTCCTACCGAGTCCGGGTGGGACACTACCGCGTCCTTTACGAAATCCGGGATGAAGTCCTTCTGATTGCCGTGGTGAGAGTCCGACATCGCCGCGAAGCATACCGGCGGCACTGATCCGTTCCTCCGCCCTGCAGCTGCAGCATGAGCGACCGCAGCGCCTGAATCGTCTCCGCCCTGCGTCGCGGATGAGACGCCGTTGTTAGCGTCACCTGGACCATGATATGGGTGCTAGCAAGCCGGGGGCCAAGTGGTGGTGACAGGCTTTGAAGCGGCCCAAGGGTGCTAGGGCTCCCGCACTGCTGTCCAGGACTCGTCAGGATTGTACTCCGCCAACCGGGGGGCCTGAGTGGCCGTGTCCTTACCGAGATCCTTTTGGTACACGACGCCATCCTGGTTGACCACGAAGGTCATGACGCCGCTGAAT